>ENA-UOOR01000396-UOOR01000396.1-fermentation-metagenome-genome-assembly--contig:-NODE-396-length-63343-cov-5.294242_pt1 | contig 63343 bp, 61 predicted proteins | sample MGYA00245780_ERZ724029 | MGnify/ENA primary metagenome ERZ724029 (study PRJEB28704, sample SAMN03018315) | fermentation metagenome | biome: anthropogenic terrestrial biome; feature: soil; material...
GGTACGCACGGTGCTGTGAGAGGACGGCGGTTAGTCACCGCCTCCTACTCGATTGGATACAACAAGGCTCCCGGACCCCATCCAAAGTCTTCAATTCGAAATTTAGCGTCATGGCCCGGCTTAAGGTCCCATGTCAAAGGTAGTAAAGACCATCAACCATTTGCTATAATGAAAGGGTACCTGAATAATATTTAAAAATCTGGAGACTGTTTATGCTTGATGAAAAAAAAGTCCACGAACTTAAAAAGGCCTTTCCTTTTGTTAATGAGTTAGATGGCAAACATGAATTTTTTGATTCATTATATTATCAGAAAATTGAGCCGGGAATGGTGATACTGGATGAAAGCCATAAATGTACCGGCGTAATTTTGATGCTTTCAGGAGTCATCAGAATCTATAAGCTTTCAGATGAGGGCAGGGAAATTACCCTTTACCGGATCGGCCGCGGAGAGACCTGCACCCTGACTTTAGCCTGTCTTTTAGGAATAGGAGAGGTTCCCTTCCCGGTAGCTGCCTCTGCCGAACAGCTTTCGGAAGCTGTTTTTGTTCCTGCCGAAATCTTTAAAAAGCTATTCTACTCCGTGCCTTCCATCCAGAAATTCTTCTTCATGTCTCTGTCGGCCAAATTCTATTCGGTTTTGAACCTTTTGGAGAATATTACGTTCAAACGTACCAGCGAACGGCTGATGGATTTTCTCATAACCAAAACTGCCGGCGGTACGTATCCGCTTTATTCCACCCATGAAGCCATTGGCGCCGAGCTGGGCACGGCCCGGGAAGTGGTGAGCCGCCTGCTGAAGGAAATGGAGAGCAACGGCATTGTCACCTTGAGCAGAGGAAAAATTACTCTGCTAGACAAGGCCTTTTATCACCAATGATATTAATATGGGTGCCACTATAATGCTCAAAAGCGTAGACACGGTTACACACTTTGATGAAAAAACACTGTCTTTATCATACATTTCCGCAAACATAGTTGTAGAGGTCGCGGCCGGCATAGCCAGGGCTGTAATTACTACGGCTCCCGGTAATGCAGGGGTTCCTGTAATCCTGACTAAAATCAGAGCCAATACAGGCATCAAAATCAATCGAACACCGGAAGAATAATAAACTCTCCAGTCGTTGAAAACTTTGGGAAGCTTGACTGTACTTATGATGCCACCAATGATCAGCATGGAAATAGGCATTGTCATATCGCCCACAGCACCCACAGCCCCCCTGATGGTAGAATGCACCGAAATTCGAAACAAGAATATGATTAGGCCTGTATAAACAGCAATTAGAGAAGGATTCAACAATACCTTTTTTATGATCTCCTTTTTGGTTCCTTTGCCTCCGAACATCATAAAACCGTAGCTCCACAAAACAATATAAAACACAACAATATAAAATGACCCGTAGAAAACGCCATCGGGTCCGAAAAGTGCATTGAGCAGAGGTAGCCCCATATATCCACAATTGGAAAAAATACCGGTGAATTTTAATACAGGTGATATTCTTTCATCAAAGCCCCTGTATATTATTGCACATACGATAATGGACAGAAGATACATTCCCCCACCTATCCCGATAATCCATAATGCATTGACAAGTCTTTCCCGGGAAAACTCGATAAAAAAGGCATTAAGTACCATCATGGGAGAAGTGACATACAGTGTTATCTCTGAAAGTACCTTGGTAGCATTCGAATCAAGAACCTTAAATTTTCCTGCCACATAACCAATAATAAGAATAATAAAAAGAATAAAGACCTGATTGAAGACAATCTTAAACTCTTCCACTCTGTAGCCCCCTTAATTCGTGAAGTACCGATGGAAACTGGTACAATACAACAAAATTACAACAACTTATATATTCTATCTTAATAGAAAAATGGAAACAAGCCTCTACCCCATGACTTTTACCATAAGCAGGACCATCAGCGGTGTTGTGATCAAGGAAAGAAGCGTGGAAACCAAGACGCATTTCGAGGCAAACGCCGAGTCCTTGTTAAAGGTTTCTGAAAATGCTGTGGCCATGGCAGCTGCAGGCATCGCTAATGCAGTGACAACAACGGCCCCCGGAAGGGTCGGAGCCCCAATAATACGGACAAAGATCAGTGCCAGCATAGGCATTAAAATTAATCTGACACCGGAGGCCAAATATACAAGTCTGTCACTTAACACAGACGGAAGGCTGAGGGTGCTGATAATACCACCAATGGTAAGCATTGCAACAGGCAGAGTCATGTCTGCCACATAGCCGACAGCCTCTTTAATGGTGCTATGGACCGGAATTCTAAATATAAAAATGATTAGGCCTATATAAACTGCAATAATAGAAGGGTTCACTAGTACTTTTTTAGCAATTTCTTTTTTGGTGCCTTTGCCGCCAAAGAGCATAAAGCCATAACTCCACAATACAATGTAGAATACTCCTATGTAAAAGGAAGCATAAAAAACGCCTTCATCGCCAAAAAGCGATTTTAACATGGGCAGGCCCATGTTGCCGCAATTGGAAAAAATAGCTGTAAACATTAATACGGGTGCCTTGCTTTCGTCAAATCTTCGATAAAGCAGCCTGGATACAAGAATTGAAATGAGGAACGTGCCCGCTCCTGCCCCAAGGATCCAGAGTACGTTGACCATCCTGTCCGGGGAGAAGTCAATAAAAAAGGCGCCGAGCACCATCATTGGATTGGTAATATATAGCGTAATTGCAGAAAGGCTTTTAGTGGCGGTGGAATCAATAATTTTTGCTTTTCCTGCAGTATAACCGATAATGATAAGGATGAAAAGAATAATAACCTGGTTTAAAACAATAAAAAACTCTGCCAAGATACTGCCCCCTTCAAAATTGAAGTACCGCTGTAATCTACAGGGTACATAAAATAAATATATGGTAAAATTTATCTGCGACTCTATTTTAATCTTTAAACCTACATAAGACAAGCCACCCTGAAAAAAATCCAGGGTGGCTTGCTCCGATGTACTAGAAACTATCCAGTCGTCAGGAAATTCCATACGACTGTGACTGTATATATGATCTCACCATTAATTATTAAATAAAAGATAATTAATCCATATGTGAGCCGCCATTTACATCGATATCTTCCCCAGTAATATAGCCGGCATCCTCACTGGCCAAAAACGCTACTGCGCAGGCCACTTCATCAGTCGTACCGGGGCGCTCCATTGGAATAGCTTTCCAAGTTGCCTTTTCTATCTCATCTGAAAGACCTTTACGGATATCGGTTGCAACTAAACCCGGGCAGATACAGTTAACGGTAACACCGTCCAGTACACATTCACGGGCAAGAGCTTTTGAAAATCCTAAAACACCTGCTTTCGATGCAGAGTAGTGAGCTCCACCATATACTCCGCCACCGCGCTTGCCAGATACAGAGCTGATGCTAATAATACGGCCGAACTTATTTGCTTTCATACCAGGCAAAACAGCTTTAGAAACCAGAAAAGTGCCTGTCAGATTAACCGACATAATTTTATTCCAATCTTCTAAAGTTGTATCCAGTACCTTAATGGGTTGCGTGATCCCTGCGCAATTTACCAATATGTCAATTTTCCCCATACTTTTGACCGCTGCGTCGACCATATACTTAACACTGGCTTCGTCTGTTACGTTAGCCTCTATAGCAAAACTTTTTCTGCCAAGTGTACTTACCATTTCGGCTGTTTCTTTTGCACCATTGAAATCCATATCAGCAATAATTATGTCATACCCTTCTTTAGCCATATATAGAGCTATCGCTCTGCCGATTCCTCTTTTTGAGCCAGCACCCGTCACCAATACAACCCTATTTTTCTCTGTCATTTCTTGTTCACTCCTCATTTATAAAATGCTATTCTAAAAGCTCTTTTGCCTGATTTATAATATTTTCTTTCGTTATCCCATAGATCTCTAAAAGTCTTTCATATGGTGCGGACTGTCCGAAACAATCCTGTATACCTACACGCCGCAAAGTTCCACGTCCTGCCTCGGCAACTATTTCACTGACACTGCTGCCCAATCCGTTAATAATGGTATGATCTTCAACTGTGATGATTTTTCCGATTTCTATGCACTCCATGACCGCCTCCCTGTCAATAGGCTTGAGAGTATGCATATCAAAGAGCTTTACCGAAATCCCCTGCTCTTTCAGAGAGTGGACTGCTTCCATAGCAATACAGACAGTATCTCCGTTTGCAATAATTGCAATGTCTTTACCATCACACAGCTTTTTTGCCTTTCCGATTTCAAAAGTTTCATCTTCACTGTATATGATCGGGACAGCATCACGAGTAAAGCGAAGATAGACCGGCCCCATATGTTCAGCTGCCGCACGGATTAACTTGCGGGTTGAATAATAATCCGCACCCACAATGACAGTCATATTGGGAAGTGTACGCATTACACCCATATCTTCAATTCCCTGATGACTTGCACCGTCATCAGCAGGAGTCAGCCCGCCATGAGAACAAGCAATTTTAACATTCAGGTTGGGATAGCATACTTCCTGTCGTATTTGCTCTGCCATACGCAGAGTGCCAAATACCGCATATGTAGTGACGAAGGGAATTTTTCCGGTGGTAGCCAATCCAGCGGCCACACCGCATCCATTCTGTTCCGCAATACCGACATTTATATGCTGTTCGGGAAGCTGATTTTTAAATTCAGTGGTTTTACAGGACTTTCCGATATCTATATCCACTACATAAATATTCGCATTTTCTTTACCAAGAGCTAAAATCTCGTCTCCATACGCATTTCTTGTGGGTATCATTTCCATTATTGCAGTCCCCTTTCAAGTTCTTCCAACGCCTGTTTATATTCGGAATCGTTAGGAGCTTTACCGTGCCATTCAACTATATTTTCCATGAAGGATACGCCTTTGCCCTTAATGGTGTTCATAGTAATACAGGTCGGGATACCGTCATTACGGCCGCGAATCGCATCGAGGGTAATTAAAACCTCTTCCATTTTATTTCCGTTAATGCTTCTTGTATCAAAACCAAATTCTCTGAACTTTGCTGCAAGGTTCAGGCTAGGCATAATATCCGCACATGGTCCGTCACACTGTAAACCGTTGATGTCAATAAACACTACTAAGTTGTCAAGTTGGTATTTAGCGGCTGTTTGGGCAGCTTCCCATACCTGACCTTCCTGGCATTCTCCATCCCCCAACAGAGCAAACACACGATAACTTTTTTTGTCTCTTTTTCCGGCAATAGCCATCCCTACCGCACAAGAAAGCCCCTGTCCCAATGACCCAGTTGATATATCAATTCCAGGGCACTTTTTCATATCCGGATGTCCCTGCAGCATACTTCCTTCTTTACGTAAGGTATATATGACATCCCAGGGAAAATACCCGCGCATTGCCAATGCGGCATATTGAATAGGACAGACATGACCTTTTGAAAGAATAAACCGATCCCGATCAACCCATTTTGGGTTACTTGGATCAATATTCATCTCTTTAAAATAGAGTGCAGCAATCAGTTCTGCTGCAGAGAAGGCACCACCAGGGTGTCCGGAACGAGCTTCATAAATCATTGTAAGCGCTGTTTTTCGCAGTTCTTTTGCCTTTTCCTTTAGATCCTCAACTTTAATATACTCCAATTAAATCACCTCATTTTTTATATATCCAATGCTGTTATTTTTCTCATTGCCAGTTTGCCGAGATATGCCTGAACAATCTTCGGATCATCCCGTAGGTCAACAGATTTTCCGCTGGTGACAATTTGCCCCTGGTCCATAACATATGTATTTTGACAGATGCGCATAGCCAAACGTGCATTCTGTTCCACCAGCAAGATTGGAATCTTCATTTGCTTATTGATTTCTACAATCTTTTCAAAAAGCTCCGTAACTACTACCGGTGCCAGACCCATGGAGGGTTCGTCCAGTAAGAGCATGTTGGGTCTTCCCATGATACCTCTTCCCATAGCAAGCATTTGCTGTTCTCCACCCGAAAGGCTCCAGCTGAGCTGTTTACGGCGCTCTTTCAATCGTGGAAATAATTCATATACTTCCTCTAATTCGTTTTGATAGGATTGTCTTCCAAAAAAGCCATGCCAGTTAATCGCACCGGCTGCCAGATTTTCTTCCACAGTTAATCCTGGGAACACATGCCTGCCTTCCGGAACATGAACAATACCCATACGGGCAATTTCCGTCGGCCTTTTGTTGATAATATTTGTTTGATCTGAAGTAAAGATTGAACCACTTCGGCGAATCATGCCGGATATAGCCTTCAGTAAAGTGCTTTTCCCTGCACCGTTATTTCCGATCAAGCAAGTGATCTCGCCCTGCGGAACTTCGACATCTATTCCTTTTAATACTTCAATTGGCCCATAATATGCATGCAGATTCTGAATACTAATCATCGGCATCCTTTCCCAGGTAAGCAGTGATAACTTCCTCATTGGAGGAAATCTCTTCCGGCGTACCTGTAGCAATAACTTTACCAAAATTAATTACAACGATCTCTTTGCAGATATTCATTATCATGTCCATGGAATGCTCAATGAGTAAGACTCCTATTCCATTCTCTTTTGCTGCAATATTAATCAGAGCCATGGCATTTTCAATTTCTGCATTATTGAGACCCGCTGCCGGTTCATCCACCAATATCATGCGCGGGTGTGATAATAGTGAGCGTACAATCTCCAACAGTTTTTGTTGTCCGTAGGTCAGGGAAGTAATATCATTTTCCAGATCAATGTCGAATCCGGCCACCTTCATATACCGATTCAGTTCTTCCTCAAATGTCATGTTCTGTCGCGTAAAAAAACTTTTAGTGAAACTTTTCTGTTCAGAAAGATCAGATCCTATAAGGAGATTGTCCCGAATGTTTGAGCGCTGGAGGAAACGGGGAGCCTGAAAAGTACGTCCTATTCCCATCCTTGCTCGGGTATAGGGTGGTATCTGAGAAATATCTTTCCCGTCAAATATCACCTGTCCGGAATCCTGTATATATATTCCGCTGATTATATTCATCAGGGTTGTTTTTCCCGCCCCGTTCGGGCCGATCAGCCCAGTTACCTGCCCCGTCTTTATTGAAAACGTGAGGTCATTGGATACGTGAAGGCCTCCAAAATGTTTATTGACATGCTCCAGCCGTAAAATATCACTCATTTTGACACCCCCTCGGAATGGGTGGAATTGGCAGATCTCTTCAGCTTATTAATACCTAATATCTTTTTAATCTTCTTTGCAAATTGGGAGCCTACTCCTGCCATACCCATTGGCATGAATACCATTAGGACAATAACAGCGAGTCCATAGAAAAGCTGTAAAAATCTTTCCAGGCTGCGGAATATTTCAGGAAGAATGGTAATGAGCACAGAACCAACGATGCAGCCAAAGGTATTGTTCACACCGCCCACCATAGCCATAATAATAAACTGGGTGGCGTTATTATAGGCAAATAAATCCGAGGCAACAAAGTTTCCTTGCATTGCATACATTGCACCGGCCAATGCACCAAGAACACCCGATAGAGCAAACGCTTTTACCTTTGACATGTAAACGTTGACCCCCAATGTGAGAGCTGCCATATCGTTATCACGAACCGAAGCAAGAGAGCGGCCGAATGAGGTCCTGCGGATTCGTTCAACGACAATAGCCACCGCAGCCAATATTCCTACCGACAGATAAAACCACTGATTATAAGAGCTGAATGTAAAACTGCCGACTGAGAGTGATGGAATTTCTGAAATTCCGTCAGGCCCTCCAAAAAGCGGCCTGTAATTTGTAAAAAAGGAGAAGCAGACTTGTACCAGCGCAATCGTTGCAAATGTAAAATAGGTACCCTTGAGCTTCAGTAAAATTAGTCCAAGCAAAAAAGCAACTATTCCACAAAATAGGGGAGCTAAAACTAATGCAAGCAATGTCGGAATCGTAAAACCTAATCTGCCTGAGCAAAAATTTGCCACAAAATACGCACCAAAGCCCATAAAAGCAAGGCCTGCAAACGAAAGCTGCCCACCCATGCCAAGCATAACAGAAATACCAAGAGTTATAATGGCATAAATCAGTGAAAGATTGATGACCATTAAGGAATAACCTTCAAAAAACATAGGAACAATAACGATAAATAAAATACAGCTCAGCAGTATAAAAAGTTTTGATAAATTCTTCTTAATCTTCATTTCTTCTTCCTCCTATGCCTTGTCCTGGATTTTTTCACCAAAAATTCCCTGAGGTCTCACTACAAGAAATACCAGCAGAACGAGGAAGATGACCGCATCTTTATATGTAGAAATCCGTACGGAAGCGAACGCTTCAATGATGCCGACAATTAATGAGCCAATGATGGCGCCTTTGATATTTCCAAGCCCGCCGATAATAACACCGGCAAAAGCACGAAGGAGCAGGTTACCAAGAGTCACACTGACTGTAAAGATCGGCCCTACCATATAGCCGCCAATGCAGGCCAATGAAATTGAAATGATATAAGTTGCCGCAGTTGTGATAACGGTAGGAATTCCGATAAGCTCGGCAGCAAATTTATCCTGAGATGCAGCCTGAAGCATTTTGCCTGCATATAAATGTTCAAAGAGAAAGAATACCACTCCGATAGCCGCAGCACCCACAAGCCCCGTAATAATAAGCTGCCACTGCAGATTCACGCTTCCGATGGTAAGCAGCCGCCCTCCGCCGGTTTCGGGATTTGAAAAGAGAGGTGGCATACGAAGCGGCAGACCACCCCATATCAGCATGACTATTTCTTTGATGACAATGGAAGCCCCCATTGTGGCAATAATAATTGCCGCTGGGTAACTTGCATTGCGCAAGGGCCAGTAAATAGAAAACATAAAAATCAAAGCAACAGCGGCAAAACAGAGTAATGCGACCGGTATCATCAACCACAGCGGCAATTTCATGTCAACCTGCAGAGCATATGTGATATATGCGCCCACCATCAACAGGTCACCCTGTGCAAAATTCAATACTCCAATGGCACGAATCAACAAAATGACTCCCATGGCTATCAGGGCATAGATCATCCCCATAGCGAAACCATTCAATAAGACCGTTACAATAACATTTAATCCCAAACTAGTCACCTCATAGTCCGTTTTATTTAAGCTACTTTTATGGAAGGTTTTAGAATAGGGGGTGCCCTTCTCTGTTAGTAGGCAGGAAGGGCTTTATTGTTACTATGGTTCTCTATATTTGATCGTATCGATCATGACTGCTTTCTGGTCTTTAATCTCAACCATAAAGATCTCGTTAAGGAAACCATGATCTGCCTCCTTATATGTCATATTTCCCAAAACGCCAGGGTAACCTTTAATTGCTTTGAAACCTTCATTGATTGCTTCAAGGTCGGTTACTGATTTTGCATTTTCGCAGGCGAGCTTAAGTAAGTAGACAGAATCATAAGAAGAAGCACTGGGGCGTTCTGTATCGTGACCATATTTCGCAGAGTACTCTTTTTGGAATCTCATAGCGGATTCACTGCTGAGATAAGCGGACCAGTCGGCAACCGAGATCCATCCGTCTGCCGCTTTACCTGCATTTTTCATTACAACACTTGAAGTTACTGTGGAACTTCCCACTCTGGGAAGCGTGCAACCAGCATCAGCTATAGCAATACTCAGCAAAGAATATGGGTTTTCATTAGAAAACGCAAGGATTCCATCGGCACCTGAGCTCATAATTTGAGTGATGACGGGTCCAAAGTTCTTCTCATCTTCAGTGTGTCCAAACATCATGCTATCAGGAATCTCAATGTTGAATTTTTTCTTGTATGCTTTCCGAATATCAAAACCGCCTGCCTGAGTGGTAGGAAGAGTACAATAGACGATGGCCGGATTTTTAATATTAAGTACATCATGTGCGTATTGTGCAATAGCTCCGGCCGCTACACTATCACGATTGCGGGGCTGCCAGACATAAGGATTTATCTCTGCGGCAATTTTATCTCCCGAACCGCCTGTTATGTAAGGAATCTTCGCATCCAAAATTTTAGGCATAATGGCCAAAGTATTTTGTGAGTATGGTGAACCGATGATACCAATTAAATCTTTTCTCTCTAAAAGCTTTGTCGCTGCATTAACCGACGCCTGAAGGTTATCGACTTCATCTTCAATGACCAGTTCTACAGGATGTCCAAGTATACCGCCGCTTGCATTAATTTCATCGACCGCAAATTGAGCACCTTCCTGTGAGAATTTACCAACCGCCTGATTAACGCCAGTTTTTGCTGCAATAAGACCAATTTTTACAGGCTCGCTTGTAGCAGTAGGAACGGCCGATTCTGCAGAAGCGGAGGAACTTGAAGAACTAGCAGCACTCGGTGCCGGACTATTGGAAGAAACGGAATTACTAGAACCGCAGGAAGTTAAAAGACCAAGAGTCATGAAAATTGCAAGAAGAATCCTAATTGTTTTCATTGTTAATACCTCTTTCCATCGATTTTTTCTTTTTTACTCCTCTTTCTGAGCAATAAGAACTATTTAAAGGAAGAGACAACTTCCTCACAAAGATAAAACCTATAACACCTCCTTATGTTTAGTCCATTTATGCCTTTTCTAAGAAGCGTGCTTATTGATATGCATGATGTGTTACAAATTACGGTGATCTTAAGCTTTTAATCAATGTGCCGTTCGCGTTTAGTGAAGTAATTTGTGTATGGTTGAGATTTATTTGCTGAATAACAGCAGAATTTATAACTAATCATATATCTTCTTGACTCATGTTGTCAATAGATAATCAAAAAAGTAAAATAAGTTTTATTGTTATTTTAAAATATTATTGCCACTATCTCTTTTTTTAAATTAATTTTCTAATTATAATTTACAAATTTTTTATTTATTTATTTTTAAAATTTGTGCACCTTTCACTACATAATTACATTTCTCAGACTTCATAATGTATATTATTGTTTTTATTTTATTGAAACTTTATAAATGTATTAATAATTTTTATAAAATTATTTTCATTTTACTTTTAATGTGTTATGCTATAAAAAATACATCTTATTCAATCTGGTAAAGGAGTATAGCAAATGTTAGAAAAAGAGAAATATAATCTCGATTATCTGGTAAGGATCCAAGATCATTATTCTATATTCAGTGAGGGCGAAAAAAAAATTGCCGACTATCTGATTGAGAATTCGGACCCTGAATGCACTTCAAACCTGTTTGAAATGTCAGTGAAAAAATTAGGGGAAGAAACCAAAACCAGTCCAGCAACCATTATTCGATTTTGTAAGGCAATTGGGTTTAAGGGATTGACAGAATTAAAATATTATATTAAAAAAGGTGTCCTTACTCCGGGTCGCCGAAACAAATCAGTCAGCCTTCATGATTCTACAAGCGCAGTAAGACAAAAAATAGCAATATTTAATAAATTTGCTTTAGATGATACTACTGCCCTTCTTAATGATGAAGATATCATGATTGCAACTGAAAAGCTTGCTCAAGCAAAGCGAATTCTAATTATTGGGGAAGGTGGCTCCGGTTGTTCTGCCCGTGCCGCACTTTTTGAATTCATGCAGATAGGGCTTGATTGTATATACGCAGAAGATAGTTACCTACAAATGTTGTCTGTGGGCCAGTTAACCGAACAAGATGTTGTTTTGGTAATCACTCACAGCGGTCGTGCTTCAAACACGGTGGATGTCGCTAAATATGCAAGTGAACATGGCGTATATGTCATTGGAATTACTAGTATTGTTAATGGCTTCATAACAAAGTATTGTAATACAGTACTTTATATTTGTAATATGGAGCAAGAATTTTTCAGTAATACTGTGGCAGCACGAATTTGTGAGTTGAATGTTATTTCTATTCTCCATAGCTGTTTATCTCAAATTTTTTACAAAAATATACCGGAAAAAGAAGGTTCTGTAAATACGCTTTATGAAATAAAACGAGTAAGTAAGAGACATTAAATATGAAAATTATATATCACAAAATTTTTATTAAAGCCTCCTTAAAAATTAGTTTTTAAGGAGGCTTTAATGTGTTGTACCAGAACAGACAACTGTCAGTAGTACAAAGTTTATTCATTTCTTCTAATCTGTTAAAAAACTGGCAGACAATCATGTTCGATTATCTGCCAGAAAAAGATAGGAATATTTCATTTCACTTTGCTCCACCCCAACGATTGACGTAGGACTGGAAAAATACAGGGTGGCCGGTATAAACAGATTTTTTATTCTTCAGGATAGTTCTCGCGAGCTACATAATGCGTATGGAGAAGCTCATGGGACTTGTGTCCTCCGGGCTTTTCAAAGTATTCCTCATACATTTTCAGTACATGGGGATTCTCGTGGGATCTCCTAATCGAAAGGTTCCGATCCTCCTGATATAAGGCTTTTGCCCTTTCTGCCCTGATATCCACCGAATTGTGAACCGATGCAGGTTGTATGGGCTGACCGCCGCCATTGACACATCCGCCGGGACAAGCCATGACTTCAATAAACTGATAGTCCGCTTCTCCTGCGCGAATTTTATCCAGAACCTTTCTGGCGTTGCCCAGGCCATGGACTACAGCCGCCTTTATTTTAACGCCTGCAACCTCAACCTCTGCCTCTTTGACCGCATCGACACCGCGAACAACCTTAATGTCCACATTATCGTCGTCCTTGCCGGTCAGCAGGAATGGCACGCTGCGAAGTGCAGCCTCCATAACACCGCCGGTAGCACCGAAGATAACACCGGCTCCGGTTGCTTCACCCATGGGATCGTCAAATTGCTCGTCGGGCAGGTTTCTAAAGTCAATACCCGATTCTTTTATCATTTCTGCCAATTCCCGGGTTGTCAGCACTTCGTCAATATCAGGATAACCTGTGGAAGCAAGCTCGGGCCTTTCGGCTTCATACTTCTTGGCAGTACACGGCATAACCGATACCACAAACATCTTAGCGGGATCAATGCCCACCTTTTTGGCATAGTAGGACTTTAATACTGCGCCAAACATGTTTTGAGGAGATTTGCATGTGGAAAGATTGTCCAGCATATCAGGATAGAAATGCTCACAGAATTTAATCCATCCCGGGCTGCAGGAGGTGATAAGCGGGAGCTTGCCTTTATTCTTGATTCTTTCCACCAACTCGGTGCCTTCCTCCATGATGGTAAGATCGGCAGCCGTATCTGTATCAAAGACTTTGGCAAAACCGAGCTTTTTCAGTGCCGACACCATTTTGCCGGTCACCGGTGTTCCCATGGGGTAATCAAATTCCTCGCCAAGGGCTGCACGTACTGCCGGCGCGGTTTGGACCACTATATAGCGATCCTTGTCACTAAGGGCCTTCCAAACCTTTTCAACAGAGCTCTTTTCACGAAGAGCACCGGTCGGGCAATTGACGATACACTGCCCGCAGTTGACACATGGCGTATCCTTCAAAGGCATATTGAAGGGGGAGGCCACAATGGTGTTAAAGCCTCTTTCCATCGTATCTATGGCGCCGACGGTCTGCACATGCTTGCAGACATTAACACAGCGGCGGCAGAGAACACATTTATTGGGATCACGCACAATGGAGGCTGAAAGATCATCAATGGGATGGTTCGGCATTTCTCCTTCATACCGGATATCATGAAGATTAAAATCGGAAGCAAGTTTTTGAAGCTCGCAGCTTCTGCTTCTGACACAGGTCAGACACTTCTTTTCATGGGCTGAAAGGATTAATTCCAGCGTAACTTTTCTGGTTTCGCGAATTTTGGGACTGTTGGTAATCACCTTCAGCCCTTCGGAAACCGGGAACATACAAGCAGCCTGGAAACTTCTCATGCCGACATCTACAATGCACATGCGGCAGGCGCCTATTTCATTAATACCCTTGAGGTAGCAGAGGGTGGGGATATCCACGCCCGCACTCTTGGCAGCCTCTAGAACAGTAGACCCTTTAGGAGCCTTTACTTCTATGCCGTCTATTGTCAAGGTAACAAATTCGGACATTCTCTTACACTCTCCCCTCTTACTTCTTTTCAATCGCAGCGAACTTGCAGTTGGTCATACAAGCGCCGCACTTAATACATTTCTTTGTGTCAATGACAAAGGGCTTCTTGATCTCGCCCGAAATGGCGTTAACGGGACATTTCTTGGCACATAGGCTGCAGCCCTTGCACTTATCGGCTATGATCCTATAATTGAGAAGGGCTTTACAGACCCCAGCCGGGCATCTCTTTTCTTTAATATGTGCCTCATATTCATCCCTGAAATATCTGATGGTACTTAAGACAGGATTGGGGGCCGTCTGTCCCAGACCGCAGAGAGCGCCCTGCTTAATGTTTTCAGCCAGATTTTCGAGCTTCTCAATGTCGCCTTCTTCGCCTTTACCCTGGGTAATACGCTCAAGGATTTCATACATGCGCTTAGTTCCAATACGGCATGGAGGACATTTTCCACAGGATTCGTCCACAGTAAATTCCAGGAAGAATTTAGCGATATCCACCATACAGTTATCCTCATCCATGACGATCAAACCGCCAGAACCCATCATGGATCCAATGGAAATCAGATTATCATAGTCAATTGGGGTATCAATAAGGCTTGCGGGTATACAGCCGCCCGAAGGACCTCCGGTTTGAGCTGCCTTAAACTTCTTTCCGTCTGGAATGCCGCCGCCAATATCGTAAACAATTTCCCGGAGGGTTGTTCCCATGGGAATTTCAACAAGACCTGTATTATTGATCTTTCCGCCTACGGCGAATACCTTGGTTCCCTTGCTCTTCTCGGTTCCGATGGAGGAGAACCAGTCTGCACCCTTTAATAATATAACCGGAATATTAGCATAGGTTTCAACATTATTCAGGATGGTAGGCTTTTCAAAAAGTCCCTTGACAGCAGGGAATGGCGGACGGGTTCTGGGCTCGCCGCGATGTCCTTCAATCGATGTCATAAGGGCAGTTTCTTCACCGCATACAAAAGCACCTGCGCCCAACCGGATATCAATATCAAAAGAAAAATCAGTGCTGAAAATATTCTTTCCCAAAAGCCCATATTCACGCGCCTGTTTAATGGCTATATTCAAACGCTGCACCGCAATAGGGTATTCTGCACGTATATAAATAAATCCCTGGTTTGAACCGATGGCATAGCCAGCTATGGTCATGGCCTCGATAACGGAATGGGGATCCCCTTCAAGAACGGAACGGTCCATGAATGCTCCAGGATCGCCTTCATCTGCGTTACAGCATACATATTTCTGATCGCCGGCTTCCTTGGCGGCAAACTGCCACTTTCTTCCGGTAGGGAAGCCTGCGCCTCCACGGCCCCGAAGCCCTGATTTCAGAATTTCATCAATAACACTCTGGGGCGTCATTTCGGTCAAGGCCTTGCCAAGGGCCGCATATCCATCATGTGCGATATATTCATCAATGTTCTCAGGATTTATGACACCGCAGTTTCTAAGAGCCACCCTACGCTGTTTTGCATAAAAAGGTACAGTATCAAGTGATCTGGCCACATCCGCCTGGTCTGTCTCACCCAGCAGAAGACGTTTTACAATACGGCCTTTGATAAGGTGTTCACTGACAATTTCCTCTACATCCTCAGGCTTAACATGGCAATATGTAGCACCCTCGGGGTAGATGACCATAATGGGGCCTTTCTCGCAAAGGCCAAAGCAGCCTGTTTTGACAACCTTAACTTCTTTGTCAATACCGTTTGCGACCAATTGCTCCTGCAGCTTTTCCATAATAGCAGGAGATTTGGATGAGACACAACCGGTACCGTTACAAATCAAGATATGTGATCTGTAAATCATAATAATCTCGACCTCCTCAATTACCAACCGCACCGATTGTAAACTCAGTTACGGGCTTTTGGTTTACAAGATGCTCAGCCACAATTCTTCTGGCTTTTTCTGCATCCAGTTTGACATATGTCGTTTTCTCACCATTGGCTTCGAACACTTCGGCAATGGGTTCCAACCGGCATATGCCTATACAGCCTGTCATTGATACGGTAACATTTTGAATATTTCTCTTGGCCAGCTCATCAACAAAGGCGTTCATGACCGGTCTGGCGCCAGCCGCGATACCGCAGGTAGCCATTCCTACAAGAACTCTTGTTTTATTCTCATTATCGCGTATAGAGACTTCTTTTAATGCTTTTTCACGAATTGCCTTCAATTCCTCTAAGGATTTCATCTAAAACACCTCCAAAAACTTTTTTGATTCCCTCATTCATATAATCCTCAATCCATTTGCCGACTTCACAATGGTCGATTGGCACGCCGCCTAGCTGCAGCTTGATATCATCGGTATTCAAGCTAAAAACATCTTTTGATGAAACAAACTGAATAATCCACGTCTTTTCAGGATTTGCCGTGATCAGCATCCTGATTGTTCCTGAAACATCGCCCAACGGGATTCGATCCATATGATCCACACAGAAAACAGCCCTTACCTTAGTCCCCTTAAAAGGCTCCGATTCAATGCTGAGGGTACCTCCTGCCATCTCAGCCGATTGTTTGAGAAGCGGAAGACCCAGCCCTACTTTTCGGGTAGTTCTGCTGGTCTTAAAAGGATCGGTTACCTTTTTTAAAAAATCTGCATCCATGCCCCTGCCGTTGTCAACAATTTCACAAATTAGCTTACATGGATTACCTTCAGTTTTTATAATCAAGGTAATGTGATCGGCTCCTGCGGCTACGGAATTTTGCGCAATATCCATTAGATGAAGCGACAAATCTTCCATGGCTTATTGAGCTTCCATATCCATATACTTTTGGAGGATTCTTGGAATATCGTCGGGTGTCAGCCTGCCATAAACCTCTTCGTTGATCATAATAACGGGAGCAAGACCGCATGCGCCGACACAACGGCAGGCATCAAGCGAGAATATTCCGTCAGGTGTGCATTCCCCGCTTTTAATCTTGAGAATCTCCACAACCTTTTCAAGGATTTTTCCTGCTCCTTTTACGTAGCAGGCTGTTCCCAGGCAGACATTAATTCTGTACTTGCCCTTCGGGTTCAGAGAGAACTGGGTGTAAAACGTTACCACGCCATATACCTCAGCCAGTGATACATTAAGTCCGTCTGCAATTGTTTTCTGAACACTCATAGGAAGATACCCATAAATATCCTGAGCTTCGTGCAGAACAGGGATTAATGCGCCACGAGTGTCTTTGTATTTCGCGATTATTTTTTCTAATTTCTGTGCTTTACTATCCGCACAGCAGCAACCGCAACTCATAGTCATAACCTCCTGAAACTTAAAATAATTCGAGATAAGATTTCCCCTGTAAGCAGCATCGTTAATTGATTAACAATCATTGTTAATTATACCACGAATATCATAAAAATTCAACCAGAATTCGGCTTTAAACAAGTATTTTTTTGTATACATAATAATGTTTTAACTTGCGAAAATATCTATAAGAAATAATTTGAAATGATCTCTTCTGTAAAAAATCTTATTCCGGACAGAGGCTGTTTCCTTTTTGCGCCGGCATAAAAAAACCGGCTATACAGCCGGCTCTCGAAATATAGTTCCAATCTGTTACGCCTTAACAAGGCAAACTATTGTTTTTCATAGGTTTTCAGGCTATTTCAGGCACCCATGTTATGGTAGCCCGCATCCACATAGATAATCTCACTGGTTATTCCCGAAGAAAGATCACTCAACAAAAATGCCGCCGTGCCCCCCAAGTCCTCCAGCGTCACGTTGCGCTTAAGCGGCGCTTTCTGTTCAACAATATTCAGTATATCACTGAAATTGCTGACTCCTCTAGCCGACATGGTCTTAATGGGACCGGAGGAAATGGCATTAACACGGATGTTCTTACTGCCCAACTCATATGCAGTATAGCGGACACTTGCCTCTAGCGCGGCTTTGGCAACCCCCATCACATTGTATCCGGGAGATACCCTGTTGGAACCGTCATATGTCATGGTTACAATGCTTCCGCCTTCCGTCATCAATTCCTGGGCGCGCTTGGCCGCTGCCACCAGTGAATATGCGCTGATATTCATCGCCAATAAAAATCCGTCACGGGAGGTATTGACAAAAGTATCTTTCAGGTCCTCGCTTTTAGCGTAAGCAATCGCATGGACCAATCCGTGAAGAATACCATATTGATTTTTTATATTTGAAAACAATACATCCAGATCCTCATCTTTGGAAACATCGCAGGGATAAGCGGTAATTTCGCCCATACCGGCGGTTAATTTCAAAAGGGACTCCTTTTCCCTGTCCCCCAGATATGTGAAAATCAGATTTGCTCCCTGTGCCTCAGCAGCCTGCGCAATTCCCCATGCTATGCTCCATTTATTTCTTACGCCCATGATGAGTATATTCTTGCCTTTTAAAATCTCGCCCATTTTATACCTCCATTTATCATCAAATACTAATATCTACTGATAACAATATACAATACTTTAAAATTTGATTCAAGAGTTCCCGTCAACAAATCCGTCCCTGATTTTCCATTAAACTGATTTCAAGTCCGAGAAATCACCCGAATCTTGTAGAATAATATTATAATTTGCCGAAAAATGTCTGTAACCAAGTTGTAATGCGGATTTTGTTGACTTATAGCAAATTTGATGTTATCTTTTAAATGTTTATACTTTTTTGTTTCGTATGATTTTTTTGAGGGGGACCCTACCAATGAAAAACATTGAAAAAGTACGGCAGCGTCTTAACGACGCTATCTCCTCAGGCAACAGCAAGGATGTCATACTCAGTATCAGCAGGCATTTAGACGACCTGATTGTCGAACAGATGAAGCAGCAGAATAAAAAATACATATTAAAGAGGCCATAGCCGAAAGGCGGAAAGTCATTCGGCATAAGCGACGGACTCACCCAACCGAATAAGGAAAAAGTAACAGGAGCCGGGCATCGGCTCCTGTTACTTTTTTATTGTGATTATAATGACTTCATTTTCCTCACGCCGTTTATGACTTGACTTTGTCAACAAAGCGCCTTATGCGGGCAAGGGCTTCCCGGATATTATCCAGAGAAGTGGCATAGGTGGCCCGCGCAAACCCTTCGCCGCTGTCTCCAAAAGCGTTTCCGGGAACCATCAGAACCTTTTCCTCCATCAGCAGCCGCTCGCAGAACTCATCGGAGGAAAGCCCGGTGCTTCTAAGGTCGGGGAACACATAAAAAGCGCCCACTGGTTCAAAGCAATCCAGACCTGCTTTTCTGAATCCATCCACCATGACCAGACGACGCCGGTTATATTCTTCCACCATGCGCCGCACTTCGGGCTCCCCGTTTTTCAGAGCCTCTACAGCCGCGAACTGTGCCGTTGTAGGCGCGCACATAATGGCATATTGGTGAATTTTTTTCAGTTGCTCCATAACATCGGGTTGTCCGCAGGCAAACCCAAGACGCCAGCCGGTCATGGCAAAGGCCTTTGAAAAGCCATTAATGACAATGGTCTTTTCTTTCATTTCGGGGAATTGGGCGATAGAAGCATGCCGTCCCCGGTAAGTAAGCTCCGCATAGATTTCATCGGAGATAACCATGATGTCTTTATCCTTCAAAACCTCAACAATAGCCTTATAATCGTCATAATCCATGGTTGCGCCGGTAGGGTTGTTGGGGTATCCGATGATAATGGCCTTTGTCTTGTCGGTAATGGCATCAAGCAGCTGCCGGGGTTTTAATTTAAACCGGTCCTCCGCTTTCAGTTCAACGGGCACAGGGGTTGCTCCTGTAAACAATGTGCAGCCTTTATATGCCACAAAAGAAGGCTCCGGAATAACCACCTCATCCCCCGGTCCGGCGAACGCGCGGAGGGTGATATCAATGGCCTCGCTGCCGCCTACCGTGACCAGTATTTCAGACTGGGGATTATATTCCAGGTTAAAACGGTTTTTCATGTAGTTTGCAATTTCATACCGGAGCTCAATAAAGCCGGCGTTAGAGGAGTAGAAGGTCTTCCCTTTTTCCAGGGAATAAATACCTTCCTCCCGGATACTCCAAGGGGTTTCAAAATCGGGTTCGCCTATTCCCAAGGATATGGCATCCTTCATTTCATTAATCAGATCAAAGTATTTTCTGATGCCTGAAGGAGGCGTCGCTAATATATGGGGCTTAATCTTTTCCTTCATGTTCATAATACCACAGCCTCTCTGTCATCCTTTAACACTCTGTTAAAAATAATGCCGTTCTCCTTATATTTTTTGAGGACAAAGTGCGTGGCAGTGCTCAGAACCGAGTCAATGGGTGCCAGCTTTTCAGCTACAAAGAGAGCGACCTCCTTCATGGTTCTTCCCTCTACAACCACAAAAAGATCAAATCCTCCGGACATTAAGCTGCATGCCAAAACCTGCGGGTACTGGTAGACTCTTTCGGCTACCTTATCAAAGCCCTGCCCTCTCTGGGGAGTGACCTTGACCTCGATATAAGCCGTCACATTTTCGCATTCTGTTTTCTCCCAATCAATGAGGGTGTCATAACCTAAAATAACCCCTTTGTTCTCCAGGTTCTGTATGGTTTCGCGAATAACATCCGCCGTAGTCCCCAGCATGACTGCCATCTCTTCTGCAGCTATTCGGCTGTTGCTTCTTAAAATTTCAAGAATCTTTTTTTCCATATCGACTACTCCTTTAAACTTCAAAATTTATAGCGCAATAAATGAGGGAAATCGGAGATTTCGAAAGGGCGCCCCGGGGGCACTGAAACACCTCGTGTTATAACAAAACCCTGCTCTTAAAGCAGGGCTGTTACTTACATTCTGTGTAAAAGCCGTCTTCAGATGCATTACGGCTTAAAAAGCCCTCAGCAGGCTTCGTCACCGCCCTCTTCAGTATATTCCGCTTCCTTGGTCTCTATGTAGCCATCCGCATCATTTAAAAGGGCCTGGAACTTTGACAGCATATCCACCACTTGAATTTTCATGGCCTTCACGTCGCGCTTTATGTCGATTATGCGTTCCCGTTCTCTTTCAAGGGCCTGGTCAAGCTTGATTTTTTCCTCTGCCGCTCGCGCTTTCGCCTCTTCCATAACGGCTTCCGCTTTTTCCTGAGCTTGAATCAAGGCGCCGGCTATTCTTTCCTTGTCCTTTATCAGATTCTGGCTATCCTGTGCCGCAGTCTCATAGCGATTTTTCATTTCACGAATCTGAAGCTTGAGGTTGGATATCTCATCATCCTTTTCCTTCAGCCGCTGATCAAATTCATGAATGATTTTCTCAATATAGGCATTAACATCAGACTTGTTAAATCCAAATGGAGCAGAACCAAATTTTTTTTCACCGGACATAATCAACACTCCTTAAAATTTTGATAATGCAAAGGGCAAGCAATTTATATATGTTTATCCAATATGTTCTTCAAATCAGCTTTAGATCGCGCGCCTATCACCTTTTCAACCGGACTTCCCTTTTTGTATGCAATCAGGGTAGGGATATTCATGATATTAAACCTACTGACCAAATCATTTTCCTCATCCACATTGACTTTACCGACTAAAAACCGGCCGTCATATTCATCGGCAAGCTCATCGATGATGGGCCCGATCATCTTGCACGGACCGCACCAGTGGGCCCAGAAATCCAGCAATACAGGCAGAGAAGAATTTAAAACAAGCTCGTCAAAATTATCGCTTTTAATAGTCAAAACCTTGTTAGAAGCCATACCGCTTTCCTTTCCCATGTAATATCTATCCAATTAAAAGGGTTTATATAAGTTTATAATATAAATCGGCTTTTTACAATGAATTATTTACATAAAAGGAGCAAAAGGTCCGAATAAAATATAGTGGTATTATTCGACCGGCATTTTGGGTATATATAATTCTATATTATTTTTAATCAATCTTCACCGGAGGTTTTCTATGTTTAAATATGGCAGGATCAAGGTAACAACAGCCATACCCGAAAAACTTTCAGGACTTCGCGATATTTCTATGAATTTATGGTGGTCGTGGAACAATGAAGCAATCGATCTGTTTCGCGAAATAGACCTTGCCCTCTGGGAGAAGATAAACCGCAATCCTGTTCGTTTTCTGCAGGAGGTCAGCGCTCACAGGGTGGAAGAAAAGCTTTTGGACGACGATTTCATGGCCCGTTACGACAAAGTCATGAAAGAATTCTCAAACTATATAAACACTGGCGATACCTGGTTTAACAGCAATTACTCCGACTATAAGGAGGAGCAGATCATCTATTTTTCTGCCGAATATGGCCTCCATGAAGTATTGGCTGTTTATTCGGGGGGGCTTGGCGTGCTTTCAGGGGACCACTGCAAAGCGGCCAGTGATTTGGGCCTTCCCTTTACGGCCATCGGATTGTTTTATAAGCAGGGATACTTTGAACAGCGCATTACCGGCGACGGATGGCAGGAAACCCATTTTTCCGCCCTAAACTATTCCCAGCTTCCGGTCACCCCGGTAATGGATGAGAAGGGGCAGCCGCTGACTATTTATGCGGAGCTTGAAGGCCGCACCGTGTACGCACGCATCTGGCGTATCGATATAGGCCGCGTAAAGCTCTATATGATGGACACTGATGTCCCCGAAAACAGCGAATGGGATCGGACCATCACTGAAAAATTGTATGGCGGTGACCGGGAAACCCGGATCCAGCAGGAAATTCTTTTGGGAATCGGCGGTATACGCACCTTGGATGCGCTGGGGATCAAAGGTACCGTTTTCCATATGAACGAAGGCCATTCTGCTTTTATGTCCCTGGAGCTTGCCCGAAAACTGGTGATGGAACAGAACATGTCCTTTGCTGAGGCGCGAGAGGTCGTCTATTCCTCATCCATTTTTACCACTCATACACCGGTTTCTGCGGGAACCGACGTATTTCCGCTGGACATGATGGACCGCTATTTTTCCAATTACCGGCTGCAGCTGGGCCTTGAAAGGGACGAATTTATCAGCCTTGGCCAAAAGCCCAGCGATCCGTATAATTTTAACATGACGGTGCTGGCAATGAATATGTCCGGGCGAAAAAACGGGGTCAGCCAGCTTCATGGCTCGGTATCCAGGGAGATCTTCCATGAGCTGTGGAATGAAGTACCCAGGGAAGAAGTGCCCATAACCCATGTCACGAATGGCATACATACCATGACGTGGCTGGCTCCGAGTTATAAATATCTTTTTGATAAATATCTTGCGGCTGACTGGCGGAGCAGGCTATCCGACCCTTCGGTCTGGGAGGACATTGACCTCATCCCCGACGACGAGCTCTGGAAAACTCATATGGTGCTCAAAACCAAGATGATCCGGTTCATTGCCGACAGGCTCAAGAAGCAGTATCTCCAAAACGGCATGTCCCTGCATGATATCGGTGAGCTGGACAGCCAAATCGATCCCCAGGCCCTGACCATAGGTTTTGCCAGACGTTTCGCCACTTATAAAAGAGCAAACCTGATATTCAGAGATCTTTCAAGGATTGAAAAGATCCTTAACAACAAAAATATGCCCGTCCAGATCATCTTTGCCGGCAAGGCACACCCGGCCGACAGTCCTGCTCATGAGGTCATTAAAAGCATTCATGATATAGCAAGGCAGGAAGGCTTTAAGGGAAAGGTGCTGCTCCTGGAGAACTATAATATGGCAGTTGCCCGCCAGCTGGTGCACGGTGTCGACATCTGGCTGAATACGCCCCGGCGTCCTCTGGAAGCCAGCGGAACAAGCGGCCAGAAAGCGTGCATCAACGGTGTCTTGAATTTCAGCATCATGGACGGCTGGTGGTGCGAGGGCTATAACGGCAGCAACGGCTGGGCTATCGGTGATGATACACCCTATGACAATGAGCACCAGCAGGATGATTCCGACAGTAAATTTCTCTATGAGGTTTTGGAACGGGACATCATTCCCCTTTTCTACAACCGTGACGAAAATGGGATTCCCGTCGGCTGGGCAAAGCGTATAAAGGAATCCATCAAATCCCTGACGCCCATATACAGTACTCACCGCATGGTAAAAGAGTATACGGAAAAAATGTATATGCCGTCTATTCTGCGGAATATCAGAATACGCGAATCCCACTACGAGCCGGTCAGAGCGCTGGTTGACTGGAAGAGACGCATTGAAAAGAACTGGGATCAGGTTGCCATTTCTGCGAATCAGGATATTCACGGACTGATTGATTATAATGTGCTTTCAGGAAGGGAGCTTCTTTTAAGCGCCTGTGTCCAGCTCTCAGCCCTTGCTCCGGAAGATGTTACGGTAGAGGTCTACTACGGGCCTCTGGCTCAAAATGCCATAACCAACGGCACGTCAATGGAGATGAAAAATGTCCGCCAGACCGATGCCTCCACCTTCTGCTATGAGGCAAAAATCAGCCTGGCCGATGGCGGTGAATACGGCTATTCCTTCCGCGTCATCCCGCGCCATCCCAATATGATGAACAAATTTGACTTGCCCTTGGTAAAATGGGTCAGCACGTAATATATCCGGCTCCGGATTTTTAAAAAACAGCAGAAGCCATTTACAATACGGCATTTTTTATGGGGAAATAAATTAAAATAATGATGTTGGTTAATAAGTGCAAATATTATGTATTCCACAATCCGTAATATGAAAAGCATTTTGCCCTAAGCACGTGCCTGTAGAGCGAGTTAAGGATTATGTATTTTAATGAATTGACATGACTTTCTAGTGTGTTATAATTTTTATAAGTCGGCTTTTCGGCATGTATCAATTGATTAGAACTCCGTTAGGGAAGTATGAGGAATGAAAAAGGGTCAGCTTACATCAACAAAATGGCGTCGTTTCACTGAGGTATTGACGCTTTTTTTTATAACCTGCGCATTTTTTGCCGGGTTGTTTGTGCCTGCATTGGCTTATAGCGAAAACGCAAAGCCCCAGACCGAGGCGATTTCCGCTTTGCTTTTTGATGCCAAAAGAGGACAGGTTATTCTCTCAAAGAGTGCAGATGAAGCTTCCCATTCTGCTCTGTCCAATCGAATTATGGCCACGCTGATTGTTCTTGAAAAAGCGGATACCGAGGCGATGGTCACTGCCAGCAAAGACGCTGCAAATACCGAAGGAGCCACCTTAAAGCTTGCCGTCGGGGAAAAGTACGCTGTCAAAAATCTCCTGAACGCATTTTTGCTCACCGGTTCGCCGGATGCCGCAAAAGCTTTGGCGGAATATGTGGGCGGAAGCGAAGATGGTTTTGTGGCAATGATGAACGAATACGCGGTTAAGCTTGGCATGGCCGGCACCCATTTTGTCAACAGCACAGGTTTTTACAATTCGGATCAGTACACGACCATTGAAGATATTGCTCTCCTCTTGAAATACGCACTTTCCAACAATGATTTCAACCGTTTTTTCGGAACGCAGGCAAAGCCCTGGTATGACGCCTCCAAAACCCTTCTGCTGACCAATACCAATAATATGTTTTGGAGCTATCCTGATACCGACGGCGGTATTGCCGCAAGCTTCGACAAAGATCTGCAAAGCATTGTAACTACTGTCACCAAAAGCAATATGAGGCTGGTATGCGTACTGCTGGATGTGCCGACCAAAAGCATGTATTCCGATTCCATCAATCTTTTAAACTACGGATTTGACAACTATCTCTATGGCACGCTGGTTGCATCGGGAAGCAGCCAGAAAACCATCACCGTGGAAGGCCAGGTATTGAATCTGGTACCCGTTGAAGATGTCCATTATATCTACCCGAAAGGCCAGAATTTTATCAAAAAGATCACCATCAATGTGGATGATTCCAAACTAAAGCCGCCCATCACTAAAAATACCGTGGCGGGCATGCTGACCTACACCCTTGCTGACGATACGGTCATTAATGTCGAGCTCTATCCGGACCGGGAGATTCTCCCCCAAAAGACTTCTGCCCAAATTTTGAAAGAGCAGCTTTCCGAAAGTCGTGAGCTTGTTTATGTAATTATATTTCTGATCATTCTGGAACTGATTATCGCCATCGTGAAAATCTCCGGAGTCTTAAGAAAGCAGTTTATAAAAGCCCGTGCAAAGCAATCCAGGCACAGGCATTAATACAGATAATATAAAAAAGCGCCTTAGAGCAAGTAGGTAAACCCCATCGCTCCGGCGCTTTTTTTAATACCGGCCCGGCCTTTATTACCGGGTACTTAAATATGCCTGAATAAATTCGTCGATTCCGCCGTCCATCACCTTTTGTACATTACCTTCTTCGTAATTGGTGCGGTGATCCTTTACCAGGGTATAAGGGCAGAATACATAGGACCGGATCTGGCTTCCCCATGTGATCTCCATTTGCTCACCCTTGATTTCATTGATCTTCGCGGCTTGCTCCTGCTCTCTCAGTTGCAGCAGTTTGGCCTTGAGCATTTTCATTGCCATATCCCGGTTTTGGAACTGCGAGCGCTCATTCTGGCAGGCGACAATAATGCCTGTGGGAATATGGGTAATACGCACAGCGGATGAGGTTTTATTGACATGCTGGCCGCCGGCTCCCGATGCACGGTAGACATCCATTTTCAGGTCGTCCGGGTTGATTTCTATATTTACAGAATCATCCAGCTCAGGCATAACCTCCATGGACGCAAATGAGGTGTGCCTTCTTCCCGAAGCATCAAAGGGGGATATCCGCACCAGACGGTGCACACCCTTCTCAGATTTCAAGTAGCCATAGGCGTATTCACCGGTAATGGCAACGGTTACACTTTTGATCCCGGCTTCATCACCTTCCAGCAGGTCTAAGACCCGCGGCTCAAAGCCGTTTTTCTCAGCCCACCGCGTATACATGCGAAACAGAATCTGCACCCAGTCCATGGCCTCTGTGCCGCCGGCTCCCGCATGAAGCGTAATAATGGCATTATTGCCATCGTATTCGCCCTTCATCAGGGTTTCCAGCCGCACTTTATGGTAACGGCTCTGAATGTCCTCAAAAGTTTCCTTGACCTCCTCCAGCACCGACTCGTCCTCTTCGTCAAGACCGAGCTCAGCCAGAGTAATGGCATCATCGCAGTCACTTATCAGCTTGTGAAATTGTTCCAGCTTCCTCCGAAGATTCTTGGTTCTCTGAAGCACCTTCTGGGAATTTTCAGCATCATTCCAGAACTCGGGTTCAGAAGCCCTCTGTTCCAGTTCCTCTAATTCTTTTTGTACCGCGGGGAAGTCAAAGTGAATCCCCCAATTCTCTGATGTTCTTTTCAAGTCCTTTAAGCTCAAGACTTGTTTGTTCAAGCTCTACAAGGCTCACATTTATCATCCCTTTCCGTTATTAATCCAAATATAACGTACACTATTATACAATGGACCACGATCTTTGTCACGGCTGGTTTTAACTTTCCCCGTCTATGTCAGAATAACCAAAAGCAACAGAGTGAGGTTTCAGTACGTTAGCGGAGCAGGGTTGCTGGCTTACCCAAGTAAAATCCAGGACGGATTTTTTTGAGGGCGCACGAAACATCACTCACGGCGCTAAATTATAATAACGTCAAAAAGCGACAGAGTGAGGTTTTGGTGCGTAAGCGGAGCAGGATTGCTGGCTTACCCAAATAAAATCCAGGACGGATTTTTTTGAGGGCGCACAAAATATCACTCACGGCGCTAAATTATAATAACGTTAAAAAGCGACAGAGTGAGGTTTTGGTGCGTAAGCGGAGCAGGATTGCGGAGCTACCGAATAAAATCCAGGACGGATTTTCTTGAGGGCGCACAAAACATCACTCATGGCGCTTAATTATGAATGAAGATTTCGAACGGGGCCCGAGGGCATTGAAACATATCCATACGGATATGTTATAATATTTCCATGAAAAATGATGTAAATTGCTTAGATTGTCAATATTATTATATAACATGGGATCCGCATTATCCCAGAGGCTGCCGCTTTTTTGGCTTTAAGGGCCGGATGATGCCTTCCCGGATGGTTCAGAATTCGAGCGGTGAAAGTTGCAGAGGGTTTACATGGAAGGAGAGACCGGATCATGGAACAGGAAAAAATCCTTGATATGGCCGTCTGTGCCGGAGCCATACTCCTAAGATTCGGTGCGGAAACCTATCGGGTGGAGGAAACTATCAGCAGAATATGTAAAAGTTACGGCCTGAACTGTGAAGCCTTTGCCCTGCCCACAGGGGTTTTTGTCAGCGTAGAAGGCGCCCAGGGCATATCCACTATTTGCAGGCGGATTCCATCCAGAACGGTTGACTTAACTAAAATAGCCCGTCTCAACGATCTTTCCCGCCGGATTGAAAAGGACACGCCTGAGTGCGATGATGTGATGGCCGAGCTTGACCATATATCGAGCTGCGGTAAGTACTCAGGCTTAACCATCATTTTGTGCTATGCTTTTACGGCTTTTGTGTATTCCCTGCTGTTTGGCGGAAGTGGTAACGAGGCCCTGTCTTCCATGGCGGTGGGGGTCATACTGGGGCTTGTGCATCTGGTCTTTTCAAAAAGGACCGACTTCCCTTTTATTGAGTATTTTGCCGGCGGCTTTGCAGCCGGTCTTCTAAGCTCATTTATTGCAAAGCTCATCCCCCATACAAACGCTTATGTGGTGATTATCGGTGCAGTAACCAATATGGTTCCCGGTGTGGCGCTGACCAACGGGATCCGGGATCTTTTGCACGGAGACAGCGTCAGCGGACTTACCAGACTTGGCGAGGCTCTGATGGTGGTGGCGGTCATTGCCGCGGGGACGGGCATTGGCATCGCCCTTTGGCTTTTGGGAGGACAATTATGATCGTTGACTTTATAAAGTATTTTATTCTTGCCTTTGTGGGAAGTATTGCGCCGGCCATGGCTCTCAATATTGAAAAGCGTTCGCTGCTGTGGGCCGGTTTTGGCGGCGCGCTGGGTTTTTGCACAGCCCTCTCCTTCAATCCCCATTCACTTGTTTTGAGTGTGCCCCAAATTTTCATAGGCACTTTGGTGGTCGGGATTTACAGTGAGATCATGGCCATCTGTCTGAAAGCCCCTTCAACAGTTTTCTGCATACCCGGTATTTTTCCGATGGTTCCCGGAATCACCGCCTATCAGACCGTAGAGAGCCTGGTGGATAATAAAACTCAAGAAGCGGCCACCTTTGCCGTCAATACCATATTGAAGGCCTTCACCATCGCCTTCGGCATTATGATTGTCACCGCCACTTTTCGTTTTGTACGGAGAATCAGGCAAAAATCCGCTTCATAAAACAATTCCGCGGCTTTTGCCCGAACCTTTATCACCGCAAACCCATGCTGCCGTAGATATCCTTGTAAATGCTGATCAAGCTATACCCGGTTTTTTGAGCCAGCTCTTTAACACTTTCATATTCAGGGGAAGCTTTTTTAATCCCCTCATACTCGCTGACCTTAACAACAGCCTCCCCATAGGGAAGCTTGACGGTGAGGGTCTCCCTTTTCATGACCGTGCGGCTGACCGCATATTTTCTGAGGCCAATGGTAGTGGTTTCAGCCAGAATGATGCGCTCCAGCTTTTGAACCTGCTTGCAATGGCATATTACCGAAAGCTTCACCGCCGGCCGGCTCTTTTTCATGTATATGGGCGTGTAGAAGGCATCCAGGGCGCCCTGGGATAAAAGCCTGTCCAGTGTATACCCGGCCACCTCACCCGACATATCATCTATATTGGCTTCCAGCACCATGACTTCCTCCTGGCCGAAAGAATCCCCGGAGCCCAGGATCATACGCAGTACATTGGGAATGCCAAAGTCCTTTTTCCCGGTTCCATACCCTGTTTTTTCAATCTGCATGGCGGGAAGGGGCCCGAATTCATTGGCAAGCTCCGCTGCAATGGCGGCGCCGGTAGGTGTGACCAACTCCCCCATGACACCGCTGGAATAAATCATGGCCCCTGCTCCGGCAAGGATTTCTGCGGTAGCCGGCGCCGGAACCGGGAGGATCCCGTGCTGGCAGCGTACCGTACCGCTTCCGGTATTCAATGGCGATACAATCACCCGGCCGGGCTTTATAGCATCAAAGCATATGGCTGCGCCAACAATATCCACAATCGAATCAACGGCGCCCACCTCATGAAAATGAACCTCCTCAATGGCTACGCCATGAACCTTTGCTTCGGCTTCGGCAACCCGCTGAAATATTCTGACGGCGAGATCTTTGACAGGCTCTTTCAAATGGCTTTGTTCTATCAGCTCTTTGATCTGCCCCCAGTTGGAATGGTCATGATGATGGTGGTACGGGTCGTCATGGCTGTGCCGATGCTGGTCGCATACATCTTCTGAATGGTTATGAGGGTGCAGAATCACGTCGAAATCCGTTCCGGATATCCCTTTGGCATTCTTTTGGCACACTTCTATACCATAGCCGTGGAGATGCACCTTTGACAGCTCTTTTTTCAGATATTCCGGATCGACCCCAAGATCCAAAAAGGCGCCGATGGTCATATCCCCGCTGATCCCCGAAGCACAGTCTATATAAAGAATTTTATTCATATCCATGATCCCCCTCACAGAGTTTATTGATACGATTGGCAAGGCAGGCCGCGCCAAAGCCGTTGTCAATATTTACGACTCCAATGCCCGATGCACAGCTGTTCAGCATGCCCAAGAGGGCGGAAAGGCCATTGAAGCTGGCGCCATAGCCGACACTGGTAGGAACGGCAATAACCGGTTTATCCACCAGCCCCCCCACCACGCTTGGGAGCGCGCCTTCCATACCTGCAACAACAATAATGACATTGGCTTTGTTGAGAGTATCAACCTTTGCCAAAAGGCGGTGGATCCCCGCAACGCCGACATCAAACAGCCTCTCCACGCGGTTCCCCAGAATTTCGGCGGTAACAGCCGCCTCCTCGGCTGCCGGAATATCGGCAGTACCGGCTGTAACAACCAAAATATGACCCTTGCTGGTTCCGAATTCCTGCCTCTTAATCAAAACGGTTTTTGCAACCTCATAGTAGACGGCCTCAGGAGCGATCTCCCCGACAGCCTCGTAGACCTGCTGGGAAGCGCGGGACGCTATAATATTCCCGGTGCTCTTTTTCAGCATGTCTGAAACGATTCCGCAAATATGCTCAATACGCTTGCCCGGACAATAGATAACTTCGGGAAAGCCGTTTCTAAGAGCCCGCTGATAATCAATTTTAGCATACCCAATATCACTCCCAGCCAGGCTCTTTAAATGCTCCAACGCGTCATCAGAGGTGATTTCGCCCTTCACGGCCAACTCTATAATCCGCTTAATATCCATGATTTCCATATATAATGATCTCCTTGTGCCTTGATTCTTTTTCGGTCCTAATTCATATTGCCGGTTTTATAGCCATCCAGATCAATTGAAACATACCGAAAGCCCGCATCTTTCAATTTGCGCGATACTTCATCCCTTACGGCGGGCCGGCACATTTTTTCTATCCCGTCGGCGGGTATTTCAATTCTGGCAAGGGAGCCATGGACGCGCACCCGAACCTGCCTGAATCCCAGCTGTTTTATTGCGTCTTCGGATACTTCAATGCGTTTTAAAAGCTCGGGTGTCACCTTTTCACCGGTGGGCACTCTGGTTGCCAGGCAGGCGGCGGCAGGCTTGTCCCAGATATCAATGTCCATTTCCCTGGCAAATGCCCGTATCTCGTTTTTGGTGAAGCCGCATTCAAGCAAAGGGCTTTTTATGCCCAGTTCCGCCAGCGCCTTTCTCCCGGGCCTGTAATCTCCCATATCATCCAGGTTAGTACCTTCCAATACAATATGAAACCCATTTTCTTCTGCAGTTTTGATGATTTTAGAAAAAATTGCATGCTTGCAATAATAGCACCGGTCAGGAGTATTATTGGCAAAAGCCTCCACTTCAAATTCATTGGCCTCTATCTCAATAAATTGAATGCTCCTGCTTTTGCAGAATTCCCGGCCATAGTCAATCTCTTTTTGAGGCATCATCGAACCCCTGGCCATGACGGCAAGAACATTCCCGTTTAAAGCCCTGTGGGCGGATTCCAGAAGAAAGCTCGAATCAATTCCGGCCGAAAAAGCAATACATACTTTTTCAAGGCCTTTCAGATATGAAAATAATGTTTGCAGTTTTGAGTCCAATTCCAAGTTTACTCCTTTTCAAGGCGTATTTTATATATATATCACTCCTAATTATCGTCGTAAATAAAATACCAGTCAAGTAGTACCCAATGATCGAAAACTTTTTCTCCAATTTCTGATCATTTTATTCATTTCGTTCTTCCTTTTTAGCAAAGAATAGGCTATTATAATGATATCGTATTCATTTCATTTTATTTTGTAAGGAAGTGATTACTTGGCGCATATAAAAGCAGCCAACGGCAGAATGCCAAATTCAAAAGAAGTTGCTGCACTGGCAAATGTCTCTCAGGCAACTGTTTCAAGAGTTTTCAGCGGTCAAACCAACATCAGGGAAAAGACCCGCAAGCGGGTCCTGGAAGCGGCGGAAACACTTGGCTACCGCCCCAATGCAATGGCGCGGGGATTGACATTGAACCGGTCAAACCTTATTGCTATTGTGACCATCGATGTGGTCAACCCGCACTATAATGCAATGGTTAATAAAGTCGCCGACCGCATTCAGTACATGGGAAGAGAACCGTTATTTTTTGTCTCTTCAAAAGAGAAAAACCTGGATGAGATTCTGTCGCAGGTGCTTCAATACCGGGTTGATGCAATCATCGTGCTTTCTGCGGCCATCTCCTCGCAAATGGCTGCAGAGTGTGAAAAAATACAGATTCCTGTTGTCGTATTCAATAAATATACCGTCAATAAAAATATCATGACGGTATGCTCCGATAATGTACAGGCAGGCTGGCTGGCCGCAAACTACCTGTATGAAAAAGGACACCGTTCCTTTGCCTTCATCGGTTCAGACACATTTTTAGGAACCAGTAAGGACCGTCTCCGGGGGTTTACCGACTGTTTAAATGAGAATGGCATTGAAGATTGCATTGTTCGGATGGTCCCCTATACCTATGAAGACGGCCGGAAGGCAATGGAAGCCATCTTAAAGGACGCCGGCAAGCCGGAGGCCGTATTCTGTGCAGGCGACATGCTGGCCTTCGGCGCCATGGATTTTTGCAAAAATGTATACGATTTAAAAATTCCGGCCGATATCGCCATTATGGGCTTCGATAACATCGATGCCGCGTCCTGGGACCCTTATTTCCTGACCACATTTGAGCAGCAGATCGATAAGATGCTCGACACCACCTTTGATTATCTTGACAAAAAATTAAATGGCGAGCCTGCAAGCGAGGGGGTTCAGCTCTTTGAATGTAAAATAATTGAGCGTTCCAGCGTTTGAACAGCCGGAAATGATAACCGGGTGGTCTTATTTTTTATTTAATAATTGACATTTGCACGAAATCATAATAAACTAAAGCTAAAAAATTAATCCGTATTCATTTTTAATTTTTTAGTTTATCTCAATACACCCGGACCAGAGCGTATTTTATTTTTTTATAAAAAATGTATACGGATACATTCCTTTTAAGTAAATGTGAGGTGCTATATATGAGAGACTCCGTTCTTATTTTTGGCAGCGGCATGATGGGCTGTGCAATTGGTTGCTGTGCCGCACTGGCCCACAACAAAGTCATTATGTATGATGCCGACTCCGCAGTTCTTCAAAAAGCAAAAAAACGCGTATCCGACAATCTCAATGAACTTTCAGATTTAGGCTTATGTACCATGGAACAGACGGAAGAAGCAAAGAAATATATTTCTGTATCCCGCGATGTCACCCAGGCCTGTGAACAAACCAAAGTTGTTATTGAGGCCGTATTTGAGAATCTGGAAATCAAGCAGAATGTTTTTGAAATGCTGGACCGGCTTCTTCCTGCCGCAGTTCCTCTATTGAGCAACACATCCGGCTTAAGGATTACCGATATCTCGTCGCGGACAAAGCATCCCGAACGTACATTGACCACTCATTTCTGGCTTCCGGCGAACCTCATCCCCCTTGTGGAAATTGTTATAGGAGACCGCTCTTCTCCGGAGCTTGCAGTAAAAATAAAAGAAATGCTGATCTCATGGGGAAAAGCTCCGGTTATCGTTAAAAAGGATCTGCCGGGACAGCTGGCAAACCGCATTCTGCAAGCCGTTATCCGCGAAGCGGTAAACATTGTGGAAACCGGCCTGGCATCCCCGGAAGATGTGGATACTGCCGTAAAAATGGGGATGGCACTGCGCTTTCCCGTCTGGGGGCCTCTTGAGCATGTGGATGCTGCGGGGCTGGATTTATGCTGCTCCGTTCAAAATACCGTGCTGCCTGAAATCTCCGGTCGGAACAATGCTTCACCGCTTTTCACCAGTTTAATTCAGAACGGCAGCCTGGGGTATAAAACCGGACGGGGTTTTTATGACTGGTCGAAAAAAGACATGAATGCCTTGGTAAAAAGGCGCAATGATTTCATCGTACACGCATTAAAAAAAATTAAATAATATTCCATATTTTTTGCAAAGGGGAGATTAACATGCACAAAAAATATGACATACCCAAGAAAGCTAAAGCTTGTGTTCTCACTGGTCCAGGCCAATTTGAAATCAGGGATGTAGAGGTTAAAAAGCCCGAAAAGCACGAGGTTCTGTGCAAAATCCGGGCGGTTGCCATCTGCGGAAGCGATCCGGAAATTATAAGAGGCGACCTGGCAGGAACCTGGCCTCCCTCCTATCCCTTTATTGCAGGCCACGAATGGGCCGGCGAGGTCGTTGCCGTCGGTGAGGATGTCCATGATTTCCAGGTAGGCGACAGAGTTGCCGGGGAAGCGCATAAGGGCTGCGGTTATTGTGATAACTGCAAAAAAGGCCGCTATACACTTTGCCTCAATTATGGGAAACCATCAACAGGCCATGAGCATTATGGTTTTATTGTGGACGGAGCCTATGGACAATACCAGAAATACTCCATCAAAAGCGTTACCCATATGCCGGACAATGTCACCTTTGAAGAAGCTGCCATGTGTGATACTTCAGGAGTTGCTTTGCACGGCCTTGAACTGGCCGGCATCACGCCCGGAGGAACCGTTGCGGTGGTGGGTCCCGGGCCCATAGGTCTTTGCGCTATGCGGCTTGCCAAGGCCATGGGAGCTGCAAAGGCCATTATGATCGGCCGCGGTGTGAGACTGTGCGCAGCAGAAAAACTCGGTGCAGATTTCTGCGTCGATTTTACAAAGGAAGATCCCGTCCAGGCAGTTCGGGCATTGACCGGCGGATTAGGGGTGGATGAAGCCTTTGAGTGCTCAGGCGCAAAGGGGACGTTTAACCAATGCGTCCGCATGGTCAGAAAAGGCGGAAGAATAGCCCTGCTGGGGGTGGCAACCGACGATGTGATGGAGGAATTGCCGTTTAAATATATCACCCATAATGAAATTGCCATTTTTGGTTCCAGGGCCAATCCCAATGTAAGCTCAAAAGTGCTCCATCTCATGTCAACGGGGCAGCTTGTTGTGAAAGACCTGATTACACACAGGTTCAGCCTGGAACATTTTTCAGATGCGCTGGATACCTTTGTCAAAAGAAAAGAGAATGCCGTCAAAGTGGTCATTCTCCCCAATGATTGAAAATGGTCCTATTATAACAGTGTTTTAAGGCGCCTGTCTTAAAAAATAAAGCTTTAAGGCCGGCACCTTAAAAAATAAATAAGAATGAGGAATAAAGAAAGGGGAAAATTAAAATGAAAAAAATCCTGTCTGTTCTTTTAGCCTGTCTTCTGCTCGTTTCTCTGGCAGCATGCGGAAACACTGCGGCTCCCGCGGCGACATCTTCGGCACCGGCAGCTCCTTCTTCATCGGAGCCGGCAGCTCCAGCGAAAAAGCCTGTTATAGGCGTTGCAATCTTTGACTACTCCAATAATTACGTAACTTATATACGAAACTCCATTACCTCTATTGCCGGAGGCAATGCCGACATTCAGATGGTCGACGCGCAGAACGATCAGGCGAAACAGGTTGAGCAGATCGATATCCTTTTAAACAAAGGTGTTGACGTGCTTTGTGTCAATGCCGTCGATCCGAAGGCCGCCGCTACAATTATCGGCAAAGCAAAAGCAGCGGACGTTCCCTTGATTTTCTTCAACAGGTGCCCCTCCGCAGACGATATGGACAGCTACGACAAATGCTGGTATGTCGGCACCACCCCGGCCGATTCGGGCAAGATGCAGTCAGAAATGGCCATGGAAACATTTAAAGCTGACCCGTCCTATGATAAAAACGGCGACGGTATTCTCCAGTATGTCATTTTAAAGGGGACATTGGGACATCCCGATGCGGAAGCAAGGACACAGGCAAATCAGGACACATTTGCCGCTGCAAACTTCAAAACAGAACTCCTTGACGTACAGCCGGGCGACTTCAAAACCCAGACGGCGAAAGACGTAACCGATGTATGGATGGGCAAATACGGAGACAAAATTGAAATGATCCTGTCGAATAACGACGCTATGCTGCTGGGCGCCATTGAGTCTGCAAAATCTGAAGGCTATTTCGGCGGCGGCAAAAAAATGGGCGCCATCGGCATCAACGCACTTCCGGAAATTCTGCCTGCCATCAAGGACGGCACTATTATTGGCTCCATTCTTTCAGATGCCTACTCTGAGGGTCTAAATATCTATACCATGGCCTACAATGTGGCAACCGGAGAAGATGTCTATAAGGACATCACCATCAAGCCTGATGAAATGAAAGCCATCCGTGTTCCTTACATCCCTATTTCCAAAGAAAATGTCAACATTGCAGAAGAGATGTATTCAAAGGCTTTAAAGAAATAATCTGGAAGACAACCGCTCACTAAAAAGTGCATAGGCTGCTTCATGCAGCCTATGCGTCAATTAAAGCAGGGTGATGAAAGTTTATGAACCAACAATCGGTCGATACCCACGAAACATGTTTACTGGAAATGAACGGGATATGCAAATGCTTTCCCGGCGTACAAGCCCTGGATAACACCCGGCTGCAAATACGCCCCCACTCCGTGCATGCCCTTGTTGGCGAGAACGGAGCCGGAAAATCTACATTGATGAAATGTTTATTTGGTATTTACCAGCATGATCAGGGTGAAATCTTTTTTGACGGAAAGCCTGTAGCTTTCCGCAATCCGCGCCAGGCTTTGGATTGCGGTGTTTCCATGGTGCATCAGGAGTTGAACCAGGTTCAGGACCGCAGTGTAATGGAAAACATCTGGCTTGGCCGCTTTCCAATGAAGGGTATCATTGTTGACAGCAAAAAAATGTACAATGATACAAAAGAAATTTTTAATAATTTATCCATCGATATTGACCCCAACACAATTATCGGTACTCTTTCTGTCTCACAGAGACAAATGGTAGAAATTGCAAAAGCAGTTTCATGCAATGCAAAAATTATAGTATTTGACGAACCGACTTCCTCCCTTACCGAGGTTGAAGTAAAGCATCTTTTCCGAATTATCGGCAAATTGCGCGATAATGGCTGCGGAATCATATATATATCACACAAGCTTGAAGAAATACTGGAAATTGCCGACGATGTCACTGTCATGCGTGACGGCAGATGGGTATATACCGGCAAAAGCAAAGATCTCACCATCGATAAACTGATTACCCTTATTGTAGGACGGGAACTCACCGACCGTTTTCCTCCGCGGAGAACAAAACCTTCCGACGAGGTCATTCTCCATGTGGAAAACCTGGCCGGAGAATATATGCCTACTGTTGTCGACGCGTCTTTTGATCTCCGTAAGGGTGAAATTTTAGGGGTGGCGGGCCTTATGGGCTCCCGCAGAACCGAAACCGTTGAAACTCTTTTTGGAATCCGAAAGCGAAAAAGCGGTATCATTCGGCTCAATAATAACCAAATCGAGAACAATACAGCCCGTGAATCCATCTCAAACGGGTTTTCGCTGCTGACGGAGGAGCGCCGGCAATCGGGCATCTTCCCCACTCTTGATATTACTTTTAACAGCGTCATTGCAAATATAGACAGGTATACCAACCGATTCGGCATACTCAATGAGAAAAAGATCGCCCAGGATACCAAATGGGTCATTGATGCGCTCAGTGTAAAAACTCCCGGCTGCAGGACTAAAATTGAGAATCTTTCGGGGGGAAACCAGCAAAAGGTTATTATGGGGCGCTGGCTTCTGACCGAACCCACAATCATGCTGCTGGATGAGCCCACCCGGGGCGTTGACGTAGGAGCAAAATATGATATTTATCAGTTGATCATAGATTGTGCCGAAAAAGGCAATGCCGTTATATTTATTTCATCCGAAATGCCTGAATTGCTTGGAATATCCGACCGCATTATGGTGATGAGCAACGGACGTGTGGCAGGTATTGTGGATGCGAAATCCACCTCGCAGGAAGACCTGCTCAGACTTGCCGCAAAGTATCTTTAAGAGAGGATGTAAATACTATGAATACATTGGCTTCCCAATTGAAATCCATCAATAGAAAAAACGTGAAAAGCTTTTTTGTGAGCAATGCCATATACATAGTGCTTTTTGCTTTGTTTGCGGTGATTGTAATCATCAACCCCTCATTCCTGAGCCTTAAAAACTTTGGCTTTATTCTCAGCCAGTCAGCCACCAGAATGATCTTTGCCTGTGCCATCGCCGGGCCCATTGTGCTGGGAGGAACAGATCTTTCGGCCGGAAGGCTGATCGGATTTGCCGGACTCCTAAGCGCCTCCCTGCTCCAATCGCCGGATTATGCGGTGCGGGTTTTTCCAAACCTGCCGAGGCTGCCCATATGGCTTCCCATTTTGCTGGCAATGCTGATGTGCGCAGTTTTTTCACTGATCGGCGGCTATCTGGTGGCAAAGCTGAAGGTCGCCCCGTTTATAGCTTCACTGGGCATGCAGCTGGTTGTTTACGGCTTGATGTCCGTCTATTTTGACGCGGTAAGCGATTCGGCACCCATTGGTGTTCTGGATGAGAAATTCAGCAGCTTCGCCCAAAACGGCATCAACATCTTTGGTTTCAGGCTGCAGTTCATCATTCTCTATGCCGTTGCGGTAGTGGCTATTGTCTGGTTTATATGGAATAAAACCAAGCTCGGCAAAAATATGTTTGCTATAGGGGGCAATATTGAAGCGGCCAATGTATCGGGTGTCAATATCGTATTCAATATGCTTGCCATTTATATGCTGGCAGGTCTGCTCTACGGCTTTGGCGGCGCCCTTGAAGTGGCGCGTACCGGCAGCGCTACCAATGCCCTTGGACAGGGATATGAATTGGATGCCATCGCCGCCTGTGTTGTGGGCGGAGTATCCATGCGCGGCGGTGTTGGAAAAATCAAGGGCATCATAACCGGCGTACTGCTTTTCCAGGTTATCAGCTACGGGCTTGTCTACATTCAGGTCAATCCCTATCTGGTTTACTTTGTGAAAGGAGCCATTATTCTCATCGCCGTGGTCATCGACACGAAAAAATATATCAAGAAAAAATAAACCATCATTCAAATTTGGGGGAAACATGATTATGAATAAAATGAAGGCTGCCGTATTAAAGCAGTTTCATCAGGATCTGTGTATTGAGGAGATTCCAGTCCCTTCCCCAAAAAGGGGCGAGGTTCTGGTTAAAGTGAGGGCGAGCGGCCTTTGCGGAACCGACCTGCATATACAGAATGGGCGGCTGGCCACCGTCAAAACACCTTATGTTCCCGGCCATGAGACTGCCGGGGAAGTATGGGAACTTGGAGAAGGCGTTACGGGCTTTGAAATCGGTGACCCCGTCATTGTGGCCATCGATATTCTCTGCAATACCTGCCGCTTTTGTACCACGGGCAGGGGCAATTTATGCACCCGCCTGGTTCGCCTGGGTTTTGAGAGAAATGGCGGACACGAGGAGTTTATGACCGCACCCGCCGAAAACCTGTTTAAGTTCAGCAGAAAAGTACCTTTTGAAAAAGCGGCCGTCATACCCGATGCAGTTGCATGCATGTATCACGCCATAAAAAATAAGGGGCAGGTCAGAGCTTCTGATAAAATATGCATACTGGGCGTAGGCGGTTTAGGATTCCAGGGCATTCAAATAGCCAGGCATTTCGGCGCAGAGATTTTCTGTACCAGCCGCAAAGATCAAAAACTTGAAATAGCAAGGCAGTTTGGGGCAGACCACACCATAAACACGGACCGGGAGAATTTGTTTGAAAGAATCCGCGAGCTCACGATTGGGGAAATGTGTGATGTTGTTTTTGACAATATTGGCACTGATTTCTCCATCCAGGCCGGTCTTGATATTTGCCGGCCCGGTGGCAAGGTCGTGATGGTGGGCTATGAAGAAGAAAGCTTTCATGCCGGATACCAAAGTACAGCTATGAAAGAAAAGGAAATTATCGGTATCAGGGGCAGCAATCGAAGAGATCTTGTGGAGACCATCCGTCTGGTGGAAAAAGGTATCCTTGATCCCTATATTTTTAAAACCTACCCTCTTGACGAAATCAACCGGGCAATGGCAGACTTAAGGTCCGGCAAATCTCTTGGAAGAACTGTTCTTCTTATCTAAAGTTCTATCTTTCAACACACTATCATATACTGCAGCATTTCATCTAGGAGGATGCATTTCGATGTCTAATGATTTTTATGTTTATGTCGGAACCTATACACAGCCAATTAAATTTGGAACAGGGCAAATTCTCCAGGGAAAAGGCAAGGGCATCTACCGTTTTCTGTTTGACGCCGCCGCTGGAATATTGAAGCCGGATGGGGTCGCAGCTGTGACGAGCAATCCCTCTTACCTTACTCTTGACCGGTCGGGACAGTACTTATATACGGTCAATGAGCTCAAAGAATACAAAGGCCAGCCCTGCGGAAGCGTCAGCGCATACAGAGCAGATGCTGAAAACCAGGAGCTGACCTACTTAAATACGCAGCCTACAGGGGGTACGGATCCCTGCCATGTCATCGTTAATAAAAACAATACCCATGTTTATGTTTGTAATTTTATGAGCGGAAGCATCAGCGTCTTCCCTATTGGTGCAGACGGTTCCCTAGGTAAGGCTTCGCAGTTTATCCAGCATACCGGGTCCAGCGTCAACAAGTCCCGGCAGGCCTCACCCCATGCGCATTCTCTCACTTTTGACAAGGAAGGACTTTTCGCTTTCGTTCCGGATCTGGGAATTGATAAAGTGATGATTTACCGAACTGAAAACGGTGCGCTTATTCCGAATGAAATACCCTGGTTCCGGGTAACTCCGGGCGCAGGCCCCCGCCATTGTGTTTTCCATCCTTCCGGAAAATACTGTTATCTCATCAACGAGCTTGCGTGCACCATTTCAGTGCTTGCTTTCAATACGGCCGACGGCTCTCTTCATGCGCTTCAGGTGGTTCCGACTCTTACGCAGCCCTTTGAAGGGGAAAATACCTGCGCCGATGTGCATATTTCTGCTGACGGCAAATTTTTATACGGTTCGAATCGGGGACATAACAGCATCATCATCTATGCTATCAACGAGGAAAGCGGCCTGCTCCGCTATGTAGGCACTACTTTCTCCGGCGGTGAGACCCCCCGCAATTTTGCCATTGATCCCACCGGCTCTTGCGTTCTGGTATGCAATCAGGACACCGATAATATTGTTGTTTTCAAAATTGACAAAAGAACCGGCAAGCTTAAGAAAGTGTCTGAATACCAAGTGCCTACACCGGTTTGCATAAAGCTGTATCCCCTGTAGAAAAAAATAAGGGGGCATCCGCCCCCCAAAAGTTTATCTGGCTATTACATTTTAGCAGCACGGATCATGGTCGCATTTGCCACAACCGCCGCGACCATCAAAAATACCGGGACAGAAACATAGAAGAATAACAATTATGATTATAATCCAAATAAAACTGTCACCGCCAAAAAAACCTCTGTCGCAGTCAAAATCTTTCTTACAACAATCGCCCATAATAACACCTCATCTTCTTTCGGCCTTCTTCATATTATGCACGAGGCCGGTGAGGTGACACTCAGCCGTTAAACCTTTTTAATATGCTTTGGTACAGCTTCTTATATTTCCGCGCTGAGCTCTGCCATGAAAAATCCTCACCCATGCAGGCTCGAATCAGATTTTCCCACTCTTCCTTGTTTTGATAGATCTCAACGGCTCTGGCGACGGCATCCTTCATTTCATGGGCATTATAATTACTGAAAGAAAAGCCCGTTCCCTCTCTTGTAAAAACGTTATAGGGCTTTACCGTATCCCTCAGTCCCCCGGTTTCTCTGACAATGGGCACGGTTCCATAACGCATGGCAAAGATTTGCGAAAGGCCGCAGGGCTCAAACAAAGAAGGCATTAAAAACATGTCGCTGCCGGCATATATCCGCTGGGCCAGCATGCCGTCATATTTGATATTCGCAGATACCCCGCCGGGATATCTGTTCTGCGCATCCATGAAAAAATCCTCATAATGCTTATTGCCGCTTCCCAATACAACAAATTGAATACCTATTTCCATAAGTTCCGAAAAGATTCGTTCTATAAGATCCAGGCCCTTTTGCTCAACCAGCCGGGAAATCAACGACACTAACGGGATATCGGCTCTGACATCCAAATCCAGATCCTGCTGAAGCCTTCTTTTATTTTCATACTTTCCCGATAAATCCACCGCATCAAAATTTGCGTATAGTCTTGGATCGGTACGGGGATCGTTCTTATCATAGTCAATGCCGTTTAGAATGCCATACAAATCGTTGGACCGGCGCCTTATCATATCCTGCAGGTTCTCGGCAAAAAAATCAAATTTGATCTCCTCCGCATAAGTAGGACTGACGGTATTTAATACCGATGAATAAGAGAGCCCTGCCTTCATAAAATTAACCTGATTATAAAACTCCACACCATCCGGGTGGAAATATTTCCAGTCCAGTCCGAGCACATCTTTCAGAACGTTTTTTTGAAAAACACCCTGATACTTTAAATTATGTATGGTAAAAAGGGTGTGCATATTCTTGTAAAATCCGTCTTTTCTCCGCCTATAATCATCATCTAAGAGCAGGCTGACCATGCCGGTCTGCCAGTCGTTCAAATGGATGATATCGGGCTGAAACCCGATCACGGGCAGGGCCTCCAGAATAGCCCTGCAAAAGAAGCTGAAGCGCTCTCCGTCATCGGAAAGGCCGTAATAGCCTTCGGGCCTGAAAAAATAATATTCGTTATCAATAAAGTAGAAATCAATGCCCTCGTACTCCAGGTGAAATACGCCGCAATATTGCTTCCTCCAGCCAAGTTCCACCTGGAGCTGCCCAAGAAACACCATCCGGGAGACAAATTCCGAGTCGATCTGGCTGTATTTGGGCATCACGACACGTATGTCAATCTCTAAATCTTTCAGTGCCTTAGGCAGAGAACCGGCCACATCGGCAAGCCCGCCTGTTTTAGCAAAAGGTGCTGCTTCAGCAGAGGCCAGCCATACTTTCATCGAACTCATCACAATCATCTCCTTCGTTTTAAAGATTTGCAAATCAATTTAATTATATTCTTCCCCTTTCTTCAGCACAAGAATCATACAAAGAATAAACTATCAATAACAGTATAAACTAGATTTCCGGAGGTGTTTTTATGTCGAACAGCGAGAAGAAAAGGTCCATTGATCCCGATAAACTGAAAGCTTTTGCCACCAATGCGGTAACCGAAGGCTATAAAACAGAGACGGAAGCCCGGCTGCCCATCGCTTCCGATATCAGCGTGGAGGAAGCAAGGGAATGGGCAAATGAGGGAAGCAGGCTCTAAAAAAACCGCTCATCGGCTAAAACAGAATTGAAAGAGAACCAATGCCCGGCATTGCTGCCGGGCATTGAACTTTTTGACCGGGCTTTCTAAACGAATGGCATAGGGCTCCTTTTGTGTGCGTTTAAAGGTATTATCTTCAATTGTAATTTAGCGGCATGAGTGATGTTTTGTGCGCCCTCGAGAAAATTCGTCCGGGATTTTACTCGGTAGCCCCGCAATCCTGCTCCGCTTACGCACTAAAACATCACTCTGCCGCCCCGGCACTAAATTACAAATCGAAGGAATTTTATTATACCAATTGCAACAATTCCTTCCATATGTTAATGTATCAAATGTAATACGATCTTTTTCATCGGGGTAGGCAACGATTAATTCCGCATTACGGAAGGATACAAGAATATGGTTTTCAGCAGTCTGACTTTTATTTTTGCTTTCCTGCCCATCCTATTATCTGGCTACTACATTATGCAGGATATAAAATCCAAGAATATATTTCTCTTTATAGCAGGCATCTTTTTTTATGCCTGGGGAGAGCCTGCCTGCGTATGGCTCATTCTTTTTTCAATTGCCGTCAATTATTGGCTGGGCCTTATCATGGGCCGGATTACAAGCGGAAAAAAGCTCTATTTGGCAGCGGTCATTGCATTCAACCTTGCAATACTTATATTTTTCAAGTATTCCGCTTTTTTGGCCGCTAACATAAATGCCATCCTGCCGCTGCATCTGCCCATACCCAAAGTCCCTTTGCCCATCGGAATCTCATTTTTTACCTTTAAAATAATATCCTATCTTGCGGATATTTACCGGGGTACGGCAGCAGCCGAGAAAAACTTTATCCGCTTTGCTCTTTATGTTTCATTGTTCTCCCAGCTGATGGCCGGGCCCATCGCCAGATATTCCGCCATTGCCCCACAGCTTTTAGGCCGGGAACATTCACTGGCCCTATTTAAAAGCGGCATTGAAAGGTTTATCACCGGTCTTGCAAAAAAGATCATTTTGGCCAATAATCTGGCCCTTGTTGCAGACAGCGTTTTCAATATCAAAAGCGGCGCCTTTGGCACTTGGTCTGCATGGATAGGGATCATAAGCTACAGCATGCAAATCTACCTGGACTTTTCAGGCTATTCCGACATGGCAATAGGCCTTGGTCAGATGTTTGGCTTTACTGTAGACGAGAACTTCAACTATCCCTATATATCGAAGTCAGTCGGTGAGTTCTGGCGGCGATGGCATATTTCGCTGGGCAGCTTTTTCCGGGACTACGTGTATATCCCCCTGGGAGGAAGCCGGTGCAAAAATATTTTAAAAAATTATCGAAATCTATTTATTGTGTGGTTTCTGACAGGTCTCTGGCATGGCGCAAGCTGGACCTTCATTTGCTGGGGGTTGTATTTCGGATTCTTTATCGCTGTGGAACGGGTCTTCCTTTCAAAGCTTCTGGCCAAATCCCCTGCGCTTCTGCAGCATCTCTATCTTTTATTGGTCACCGTCCTCGGGTGGGTTTTCTTCCGAGCCGGTAATTTTGCGGAAAGCCTCCTGTTTTTTAAGCGCCTTGCAGGCATGGGCCCTTCCCGGGACATTACAAACCCCATGCTGCTTCTGCATGATAACGGACTGCTCCTTATAGTCTCCGCCCTGGCCTGCACTCCTTTTTTGAAAGGATCAGCGGCTCAGCTATCAAAACACCGCCTTTACCCCGTTTTTAACAGCGTTGTCCTCCTGCTTCTATATGCTGCATGCATCATGTATATGAGCAATTCAAGCTATAACCCTTTCATTTATTTTAAATTTTGAGGGAGCATGTATGAAACAAAAGAATTGCAAGCAAACAGAAAATCTTATTCTTATTATTCCTTTTCTGTGCATTACCGTTTTCTTTTTTGTCCTCAGTTTTCTGTATCCCAAGTATACACTGAGTTTGACTGAAAATCGCATGCTTGCGCAGCCTCCAGTGCTGAGCCGCCAAACCATTGCCAGCTTTCCCGGGGATTTTGAGAAGTATTTTAACGACCAGTTTCCGGGCCGTGAAAAATTTTTAAAGCTGTTCAGCCGGCTGCAGCTTGTATCCGGCAAAATTAAGGTGCGGAATCTATATATTGTCAACGGGTTTCTTCTGCCCCAGGAATATCTGTATTCCGACAGTGATCTTGCCGTAAGCGCTGAAAAGACCGGAGCATTGATGCGCTATATTGCATCGGTGGGAAAGAAAGGCTGTTACGTTTCATTGCCCTATAAGACATCGGTTTACAATGATATGCTGCCAGCCTATATACAGAACAATTTTGGTGAATTGAATTACATGAATTTTGTCGGCAGGCTGGATCCCGGCATAAAAACCTGCGATGCATTTCGGTGCTATCAGGGCAGGGACAGCCTGGAACAGTATTTTTTTAAAACGGATCTTCATTGGAACGCAAAAGGCGCCGCTGTGGCGTATCAATATATCCTCCAATGGCTTTATGAAGAAAAGTTTATTGACAGTCCCGTACATAGCACGCTAAATTTCGATTTTGCCTATATCGAAGACACTCCGTATATGGGAGACCTAAACAGGCGGTTTTCCTATCTTTTTTCTACCCATGAGACAATACCCGTTTTTAATTCCGGCGAAAAACCTGTTCAATACTATTTATCATACGACAGCGACCAGTATACCCTGGACAAGGACGAAATAACGGATCAGTCTTTGAATAACGGCTCTGAGAACTATAACAGCGTCTATACTCTCAATCGGGGGTATTACAAAATGGTCAGCCGGGATGCTTTGCTTGATACTGGGGTTTTAGTCATTAAGGATTCCATGCAGGATGCCATGACCGAGATGTTTTCCTCGGTGTTTCAAACCACTGAAGTAGTGGATATCCGATATCTGGAGGATACAGCCCTTTCCCAAATTATAAAGGATTCAGAAGCCGGTTTGGTTTTGTTAATGTATCACCAAAACAATGTCACAGGGGACATGTTTGATTTCGGAATTGAATGACCCCAATCTCCTTGCCGGAGCCTTGTGATCACAAAGCTAAGGGGGGTTATTCCCCCCCTAGTTTACAAATGTATAGTTCATTCCTGAATTGTTATCCCAATTTTCAGCAGAATCTCTAAATGCAAAATTGATGTTCTTGCCCTGCTCAATAGGAACTGTAGTGGCAAACGAGCCTTCGCTTTCCTTATTAAAGGTCAGCGTGGAAACATCTTCCCATTTCTGGTTACTGCCAAACCCATATACTCCAAAAACATCCTGGGCGCCGTTTTTAGCGAGTAGACCCGAGTAATTTATTTTTGCCTGGGTATCCGACAATTTTTCAAAGCTTACCCCCGCTTTTGAATAGGATTGAACACCAAACCGGGAAACATCGTTCATAAGGTCTTCAGAAAATTCCTCTTTAAAACCGGACTCGCTTTTTTGTTCCTGTTTATTGGTTTCATCGGTCTCAGAGGAAACTCTATTGTTTTTTTCAGACAGATCCTCCGCAATCTCCTCCAAAAAACTGCCTTCAGCAGTATACTGGGGGGTTGAGTTTTTAACGCCCTTTTTATTGGCTTCCCTCTGTTTCTTCATATTGCCATCCAAAAAACTCATGCAGCTATTCCTCCTTTCAATAAGCTTATTATTTGATATTTTGCTTTTTTTATTTACTATAATAATTTTTCCCATTTTTTTAAATATATATTATCAATTAGAGTCAAAGGTTCCCTTGAAAAAAAGCCGTTGAGTTATCACACCCAACGGCTCAAGGCATTTTCATTTATTGGGGACTGTCAGTGAACCATCTCCTTGACAAATTCGGCCAGCAGTTTCACCGCATTTTCAACATCAGCAATATCAACCATCTCAGACGCATCATGAATATATCTGGTGGGAATGGAAACACCGCCTGAAGGGATACCGCCGGCTGTCGTGTGTATGCTGCCAGCATCGGTCCCCCCGGCTAACATCACTTCCAACTGGTATGGGATATTTTTTTCTTTCGCCGCATTAATGAGCCTATCCTTTACCTTCGGGTGGGCGATCACACTATGGTCCTTGATCTTGACTGCCGGACCTTCTCCCAGACGAACAGCCATGGGTTTGCAGCTGGGTGTATCTCCGGTATCACAGACGTCTATGGCCAAGGCCATATCGGGTATGATGCCAAAGGCCGCGGTTTTGGCTCCCCGAAGCCCCACCTCTTCCTGTGCGGTAAACACATAATAAATCTCATTATCGGTCTGGGGCCGGCTTAGGGCCAGCTGAACCAGAACCGCGCATCCGATGCGGTCATCCAGCGCCTTTGAAATGATCCTGCCGTTCTGTTCGACGGTTTCCCCGACAAATACCGCCAAATCACCGACCTTCACAAGCTTTTCGGCATCAGTGCGGGAATTTGCACCGATATCGATATACATCTTATCCAACTTGGTATTTTTCATATTGTCGATATCTTCCTCGTACCAGATAACGCCTGTGGTTCCGTTTTCAAAAACAACCCGCTGCCCTAAAATCATCAGGGGAGGAATTCCGCCGATATTGCCAAACCGAAGAAACCCCTTATCATCAATATAGGACACAATAATGCCTATTTCGTCCATATGGGCCGCCAGCATGATTTTTTTGCCGCTGCCTTTTTTGACGCAAATAAGATTGCCCAAAGCATCAGATCTTATTTCATCAACCTTGCCCTTCAATAAATCTGCAATGGTCCCAGCCACCTTTTTTTCATAGCCCGAAGGCCCAAAAGTCTGGGTTAATGTATCAATAAGCTCAAACATATTGTTTTCCTCCCTGTTCACGGTAAAGATTGATTGCTGCCGGCAGTGTTTTCAATACCTCTTTTGCAAGCCTCAGCATATTTTCCAAATCAGACTTGTCCATTACAGAAACCGGAGTATGGATATACCTGCACGGAACCGCAATGGTGGCCACCTTAACACCGGTACCGTTAACCTGAATGCGTCCCGCATCGGTTCCGCCCGAAATGGTCTTTTTAAACTGATAAGGGATTTTGCACGCCTTTGCCGTATCAGAAATATATGTCAGCAGATCCCTGTCGGCAATGACAGACCTGTCCATGATGGTCAGAGCGGGCCCTTTACCGCACAGGGTGCTCATGCTCTGTTCCTTGGTATCAGGAACGTCATAGCAGGTGGTCCCTTCCAGTACCAGGGCCACCTCGGGCATAACCTGGAAGGAGGCTGTTTTGGCACCCTTCAGCCCGATTTCCTCCTGAACGGTAAAACATCCGTAAATGTCGCATTCATAACTGCCTTTTAATAGCTCTATCAAAACTGCGCATCCCACACGGTCATCCAAAGCCTTGGCCATGAGCTTGTTATCACCGAACTCTACCGGATCATAGGCAAAAGAAACCGTATCGCCGATATCCACCCATTCTTCCGCCTGTTCCCTGTCCTTTGCGCCGATATCAATGGTAAGCTGCTTTTTCTTCACCGCTCCGTTTCTTTCGGTACTATCCTGAAGGTGAACAGGCTTATAGCCGATAACGCCCGGAATACCCTCTTCCCCTATGCGCACCCGCTTTCCTACAAGGACTCTTGCCTCAATACCTCCCACTGTCTGGAATTTCAGCAGCCCGTCCGAGTTAATGTGGGAGACCATCAGACCCACCTCATCCATATGGGCATCCAGCATTACTCTAGGGCCTTTTCCGCTGCCCTTTTTAAAAGTAATCAGGTTTCCAAGATGATCCATATGATATTCATCAACATAATCCTTTATCTGGGAAAGAATAAAGTCGCGGACTTTTTCTTCCTCTCCTGATACACCGTCTATGGCAGTGAGTTTTTTCACCAGATCAAAAACTTCCATCATTCCTTCCCCCTCCCTGCAATATACCGGGCAGCAAGCCTTCCCGTTGAAACAATATCATCGATAGCTACCAGTTCAACAGGAGTGTGCATGTATTTAGACGGTATGGACAGTAAAATAACAGGAATGCCCTCCCGGGCCACTGCGTGGACGGCCGCCTCCGTCCCGGTATCACTTGCTTCGGGGTCAACCTGATAGGGGATCCTCTCATCCTCGGCCAGCCTTATACAGGCCCTGGTATGTTTTCGGTTCAGAATCGGGCCCACAGCCACTGCAACGCCCTTGTCCAAAGGAAATACCTCGTCGCTGGGACAATCGGGCATATCTCCATGGCAAACGTCAATAACAATTCCCAGATCAGCCCTAATATTGTAAGTCGTACAAAATGCGCCAATCAGGCCAAGCTCTTCCTGAACAGTTGCCACAACATAGACATTATCCTCATGCCGGACCTTCCGAAGCTCTTTCAGAATTTCAACCAGAGCTGCAACACCGCTCCGGTTATCCATGCTTTTCCCGGCCAGCCGCTTATTTAACAGCTCCTGAACAGGAAATCTGAAAGATACCATGTCTCCGACACGAACCAGTTCCCTGGCTTTGGGTCCGTCAAACCCTATATCGATGCGCATATCCTCCATTTTTACTGTCTTGTCCGCATCCTCCGGGGGAATCAAATGGGGGGGCTTTGTCCCTATCACTCCAAACAAATCCTTGCTGCCGTGAACAGTGACCTCCATGGCGCCGATTGTTTTAGCATCGATCCCTCCGGCTGCCGCGAAGCGTAAAAATCCGCTATCTTCTATCCCTGTTACAATCAGGCCGATTTCATCATAATGAGCGGTTACAAGAACAGTTCCCGGATTTTCGGACTGGCCCTTTTTCAGCCCGATAACATTATAAAAAGCATCAATCCGGACCTCGTCGCAATATTCCCGAAAAAGACCGGCAATTTTTTCGGCTGCCATGTTTTCCCTGCCCGTGACCGCGCTTATTTCGCTAAGCTCTTTTAAAAGCTCGCCGCATTCCATCATTTTAACACCTCTGCAAAAACAAATTAAAGGCAGGAAAAACCTGCCCCATTTATTATATCATTTCATTCGAAAATCTTGCACTGAAAATCGATTTATTCCTTTGACTTTATAAATTGCAATATTAAATGCCGTGTATAATCTTGGTAATCCATTATTTGTAATCCAATGTCTGTGGATGTCAAGGGCGAGCTCCGCTCGTTCATTTTACCCTTGATAGACACAGACATTGAAAGTATCCTTTCGCTAAGGGGCTGTTTTTGACGTAGGAACCTTTTTACAAATCATGAGTTTCAATTATTATTTTTCCTAATTGATTGGTGGGCAGAAAAATAATGAAATTAACAAATATAATAATTGAATATATTTCTAAGCAAGTAGAGAATAAGCATGCTTACCACTCTCAATAACTTATATATAAAGGCGTTGAGAGTGGTAAGTGGCAGACAATTATTTGAGGTCATTCTTTTTAAGAGAAAGTAACCTAAAGAATATCGAGATTGCCTATTTTAGCCGAGGATATGGTTTCTTCCATTAAAATTGAACATTCAACTACATAGTCCTTGTACTCTATTTTTTGGCTTGAAGCCAAAATGTTGTAAAGTTTGTTAATTGCCGCATACCACTGTTGAGCAGGGTGCTGGTAAATGGTGGCTCCCACAATTTTGTTTTTAAGATAATCGTGGAGCGAAGCAGTGTACTCGTGGCCGATAACTGTTACTTCTCCTGATCTGCCGGTATCTTTAACGGCGGCAGCTGCATAATCGAAGAGACCACAGGGGATATATAGGCTGTTGGCAGAAGGATAACTGCGAAGAAGTTCGGCGGTACAGTTGTAAATATTATCAAAAAGCTCCTGCTTTGTGCCGCTGGGGATAGGCAAAGTGCGGAGAATGTTCATTTCAGGGAAATCAAACTTAACCTTGCAGACAAAGCCGGCGATGCGTTGTTGCATGCCCGTGAAATCGTAGTTTGGGGAAACGATGAGAACATGAGCGTTATTGCCGCAATAAAAAGATGTAAGGCGCGCGGCGAGAGTACCTAAGGAATAGTCATCAGGACCAATATGGAAGGCTCTGCGTCCCCCGTATGTGACGTTGACAACCGTCGCATATACAATATCCGAGGGGATATGACTTTCAATTCTCTCAGGGGTGCTGCCTTCAACAGACGTCAAAAGGATTCCGTTGACACCCTGTGCAACCAAACGGTCAATAACTTCGATTTGCTCGGAGGGGTTATAGGTATAGGTGGGTTCGATTATAAGCTCAATGCCGAAGGCGTCCAGAGATTCACGAGCTTTTGCTATGCCACAATCAATTTCCGACCAAAAAGCATTATCAACATTGGGATAAGTAATTCCAATTTTTATAGAATTTTTACTGGTCGCCAATGCTCTTGCGACTTTGCTGGGGGTGTAATTAAGTTTCTCAACGGCTGCTAAAACAGCCTGAATCTTTTCGGGTGAAACACGACCCCTATTGTGAAGAACCCTGTCCACCGTTCCGATAGATACTCCGGATTCTCTGGCAACATCTTTTATTGTTGCTTGTATAGCCATAATTTCACCTACTACAATAAATTTAAACAAATACTTAAAAAACAATGTGATTTAAAGACTTATATCCCATTTTGACTAATTTAATAATACTGTTATAAACAAAAAGCCGCAAGTGCTAAAGATTCGCCTTCCATTCCGGTCGACCCCACCATCCTAAAAGCCATAATTCCACAAGTCCCTCCAGCTTACCGATTGCTTCAATGATTTCTTTAATCCCTCTGATTCTTGTCAGACCGCCTGCATAAATAACAGATGGCCTGATTTTAGTCCATGTTTCAGGCTTTATGCCGCGTATGAATAAGGCCTTAGGCACATTGCGCAAAGTAACTGTTTTATGTTTGGGAAAATTTTCTGAAATGCTGGGTGTAGCTGCTATAATTCCGTCAAAAAATAGGGCTGAAAGCTTAAACAAACTACGGGCTAAAGCCGATACAATTTTTCGGGCACTTATGCTTCCGAGCCATTCCTTGCTTAATATATCCTTTGGTACGTCTTCATGTACATCATAGATAACTGTTTTGCCGAGTAATTTAAGCAGGAGACCCGCGAAAATCAGGTCCGGATCGTGAAAATGGTAAAAATCGGCCCTGAGTTTCAAGGCTTTCCACAGCACAGTCCAGCCTTTGACTAAAAATCGGTATGCTCTGTCTTTCCTCGTATTAAGAGGAATAATGCTAACTCCTTCAACAACTTCTCTTTCAGGATGGCTTGCTATTAAATACACTTCATACCCGGCCTCCGCAAGGCTTTTGCATTCCTTATGGAAAACCCTTACATCCAACGCCTCATGCCCCGTTGTAAGAACACATACCTTCTTTTTCATTTATATTTCTCCCGAAAGCCATTAATCCGATGGCTGCAAAAAGAATTCTGTTATCGTTGATATCTCCGCTTAACAAAGCCCCTATAAAAGCATTGGAAAACATCATCAGAATGACCGATACATAAAAAATGCTTTCTCCGGCGTTTCGTTTAAAAAAATCCTTCAATGCCGCTAATAACAGCAGCCCGAATAGAATCACTCCGGATAGGCCCAATTCAACCAAAAGCTCAAAAATCAGGTTATGAGGGTACGCGCAAATATCCGGGAGACCGATCAATAGGGGCCACGATCCAATCCCATGCCCAAATAGAGGCTTTAGTTGCCACAATCTGTATGACTCTGAATAATAGCCCATTCTTGTCCCGGCAGATGAACCCATGCCCGGCTCCAGAAATAGCAGTATCCGGTATAAGGTGGCTGTAAGCAAACCCCGTGTATAAAGGGTTATACTTATAAAAAGCAGCGTCAAAAACAGAATGCCAATAAAAATTCCATATTTTTGCAGTTTATGTTTACTGGACCGAAAAAAATTACTCCCGGGCAGAAGTGGAAGGCACAAGGAAATCGATACGCTTAATAAAGGTCCTCTTCCACCCATGATGAACAGCATAAACATAAAATACAGCGTCAAAGAAAGCATTAGAACACGCCTGGGCCGGCTTTGTCCCGACAGAAAGCAATATGCCGCAGATATCAATAAGCCCATTCCCATGGTATACCCCAAAGCCAGGTAATTTGAATTCAAGGCATTTATAACATCATTACCGCCCTTTATGTACACCAATGTACTTTCCGCGGCAATCCATATACTGAGCAGCATCAGAAAACGGATAAAACGTGCCAGCCGGTTTTTATCAGAAGCAATAATAAAAGCACAAGCCATCAGGCTCCATAAGGTCAGTGTTGATATATGAAGAGCTTTTTGAGCCGCGTAAATACGTCCATGGGTCCAGGTCAGGCTGACCAAAATATATAGCACAAACAGAATAGCGGTAAAAACCATAAAAGTTGCTTTTGTTTCAAATCTTTTTTTTTCTGCCAAAAAAACAAGGACTCCTGTACACACACTCCAAATAAAAAGCAGCAAAGTAAGGTCCACCGGCACCCATCCGAACCTGGGATCTGCTTTAAAGACCCAGGCAAACAAGAAAAGAGTAAATACCAGTTCAAAGGAAAATAAGTCTTGGATCATTCTGATAAAAAAATTAGGTCTAGACAATGAACTATAGCAACCCATGAAATTCTCCCACAAAATTACTCATTCACTATGCATATCACTAATATATTCAATCATTTCACGTCCCGACATGCCAATACAATCCGACTTCCCCAAATATCCCATCATACTTTCAAATACGGTCTCCCATCCTGCCCAGTTATAATCAAAGGAGGAATTATGCCATAAAATTGTAAATACTCCATGGTATTTTTTTACTGTTTCTGCCATTCGAATAATATTTTTTAACCCTTCTTCGGGAGTGCAGTTTCTATACTCGGGACTTTGAAGGGTACCTTCCATGATTAACAGGGGCAACTCCCAAATTTCCAAAACCTTGTTTTCAAATATGTCAAAGGGTTTAAAGGGCAGGCATATTCCGCAGCGGAACCCTTCATGCCCGGCAAAGGTAAGAGTCGTGTCATAAAGCAATCCTGCCTGAACTTGATTTCTCCAGGTCTCCGGTATCTGGAAATTCAAATAATGCTGTCTGCAGCCATAGGGCTTTTTTTCTATAATATCATCCAACCGTCTTTTTTCCCGGTTCATTAAGGCTTTATTGTTATAGCTTTTTAGGCTTCCGTGATATCCCGCCTCACTGCCCTGAGACTCCAGGTAATGTATCAGCTTCTTAACCTTTATATCATGGATATCGTATCTGCAATCCCCGTCATAAGTATCGGCTGCCATAAAATAAAAGGATGAATGAAACAGATACTTTTTTTCTGCATCAACTAAATAATTGAAGGTCCAATAGGGATCTTTTGTATAATCACCGAGGTTCTGAAAATAGCTCTTGAGATAACCAACCGCTTTTTTCAGTTTTCTCGTCTTAAGGAGGACCGCCGCGGTATGCCTTAAGGCCGCAAACAGTGTTTTATTTTTTAAGATATGGTCAACATCGTGAGATAAGCATACAGCAAATTCATTGCCGCCCCACAGCTTCCATCGCTTGCAGCCGGGTGACAATCCTTCTATCCATGACCACAACAGTTCAATATGTTCATTGACAATGGGCCTGTGCAGAAACTTCCGTTTATATGCCAGCGATTCGGTGGCCGGAAAACGGCCATGAATATCTTTTCGGATAGTGCCTGTACTTACAGCCTCTTCGTACCGGGTCAGCATAAAGAAAATATCTGAAACAATATCCAAATTGGTCTGTATGAATTTGGCGTCTTTCTCGTGATGAACAACCAGAGGTTTGCCGTCATTGTAGATGGAAATAATGTCCGGGGGTTCATCTGATTCATCGAAGGTATTATAGATTTTGTATCTGGACACAGTAAGAGGAACCGAGGCAGGTTTTAAATAGCTATTACCAAAAAGTCCCGCAGAATCCTTTATAAAAATGAGGGGACCTATTGTACACGAAAGCTGTTCCGGCACAAATTCATTGGGACAATAGAGTATTATTATACCATCGGTGTTGCTACATATTTCGTTCAAGCCGCCGATAAATTGATATTTGATTCCCAGCCAAAAGAATATGGTATCAAATACGTACCGGATCTGGGGAGCAAATGCCTTGTTCTCTATATATATTCTGACCGTCATGCGATTTTCCCCCTTTTATAATATGGGTCAACCGGTTAAACAAACCCGCAAGCCCTGAAATGAGGGGATGTTCTTTGAATATGTAGTAATAGGGTTTGGGAACAGCACCAAACTGCCTGTTGTATTCCGCTATACGTTCTATCATGCTTCCCTCAAAATCAAATTTCTGGGTCACTGTGGAAGCAAATCTGATAGCCTCCCATACAAGCAGTGTTTTGCCATTATAGCCCCTTAGCTCTATCTCACTGCCCGACATTAAAAGATAGGCACTTTCTGAATCCCATACGATATATACAGCCGAATAGACCTTTCCTGTCCCATCTCTTGCATACAAAATCCTTCTGCTGTTATTTTCCGAGCATGCGGCATCCAGTCTTTTCAGAAAATCCAGAGAATAAGGGTAGTTGATTCCCTGTCTTTCAAATACCTTTTTATGAATTCTGTAAAAATCCTCAATACTTTCATTACTGTAAACCTCAAATGTTTTCTGAGCTTTTCTGATATTCTTTTTTGCCGTCTTGCTGAAACCGTCGAACACTGCATCCAGATTGGTCAGGTCATCAATGACATAGGTATAGCAGGTCGTCTCCCGGAATCCTTTCCAGCAGAGGGGCTGCCAATCGGTAAAACTATAGTGGAAATTCTGCCGGAATATAGGGAAATTCGGCAATCGGTCAAGCAGCTTGTAAATTAATTCCTTTTCGTAAGCAATCCGGCATTCCTCTTTTTGTCCCCTCGGGTATTTGATCCTAATACCTGCGTTCTGCGTAAGCCAGGGCATGGTTATCGCCTTTATTCCAAACCTTCTTTTAATGTAATAGGGAAAACTCGCTACAATTTCTCCGTTATTTTCTATTAGTGCAACATCCCAGTTACTCTCCCCGCAAGCCGCATCCAGCCACCAGTCCTTGGCAAAAACCGGAATGGAGGAATCCGATCTGCAATATTTTCGATACTTTTCCTTATCAGCCATTTCTTTCACCAGCTTTATAAAAGTTCAACCTTACTTCTATCTGCCAAATTTTTTGTGACATTTTTGGTATCAAACAATCTGGTTGCATTCATATGAATGAAATTATAATCATAGCAGCTGTGCATGGTCGTTATCAGGACCAGGTCAGCCTCCTTCAGATTAGTTTCAGTTAATTCCACGCCGTTATATTCTTTCCCCTTATATTTAAATTCAGGAATATATGGGTCGTTGTATTGAATTATCGCTCCTGATTTTTCAAAAATTTCTATAATCTTTAGTGCGGGACTTTCCCTGTAATCATCTATGTCCTGTTTATAGGCAACGCCAAGAATTAAGATTTTAGAGCCTTTAAGAGGTATTCCGGCATGATTAAGGATCCGGCCGGATCTTTCAACTACAAAGGCAGGCATATAGATATTAATTTCACCCGCAGTCTCAATAAGCTTGGTATGGTAATCATATTCTCTTGCCTTCCAGGTTAAGTAAAAAGGATCGATGGGTATGCAATGTCCTCCGATTCCGGGCCCGGGATAAAACGCTATGAAGCCGTAGGGCTTGGTTTTAGCCGCATCAATTACCTCCCAGACGTTGATGCCCATTTTATCGCAAAGTATGGCCATTTCATTAGCTAAAGCTATATTTATATTTCTGTAGGTATTTTCGAGAATTTTCCCCATTTCAGCAACCTTTGGCGCTGATACCTCGTAAACCTCACCATCCAGAATATTCCGATACAAACTGGCTGCGACCTCCGTACAGTGCCTGGTAATTCCACCTACTACCTTTGGTGTGTTTTTTGTTTTGAATTCCTTGTTCCCCGGATCTATCCTTTCGGGTGAAAATGCCAGAAAAAAGTCGGTGCCGCATTTCAGACCAGTTTCCTCCAAAATAGGTTTTACCACGTCTTCAGTCGTCCCCGGGTAGGTTGTACTCTCTAAAACAACAAGCATGCCCTCATGAAGGTATCTGGAGATCTCTTTTGTCGAGTTTATCACATGTGAAATATCCGGCTGATAGTGTTGGTCAAGGGGTGTCGGAACACAGATGGCCACACAGTCCACATCCTTGATGGTACTGAAGTCGGAGGTTGCCCGGAGAAGTCCCCGGCTTACCAGGTCAGACAACTCAACCTCAAGGATATCTCCGATATAGTTCACTCCGCTGTTCACCATTTCAACCTTTTTTTGCTGAATATCAAAGCCTATGGTTTTATACCCGGCTTTTGCTTTTTCAACCGCCAGCGGAAGGCCTACATACCCGAGTCCCACAACTGCCACAACAGCGCTCCTGTTATAAATTTTTGTGATCAAATCTTCTTTTATATTCATAATGCATCCACCCAAGATGTTGCGTTCATTTTAGTTCCAGTCTTCGGCCTTTATTTTAGCAGCTTTGAATAATCTCAATAATTTTTTCGATTAAATCATCCTTTAGATAGGGATGTATGGGAATGCTGAAAATTCTTCTGCTGACATCCTCTGATATGGGGAAATCCCCTTGCTGATACCCTAAACAATCAAATGCTTTCTGCTGATGAAGGGGTGCAGGGTAGTATACAAAAGTAGGTATCCCTGCCTTTTTAAGCTTATCCCTGACTTTTTCCCTTTGATCGGGAGTATCGGCCATGAGAGGATACTGAGCCCAGCTTGAAACTGAATGACTGGGATTGGCAGGTGTTTTCAGGATTTTTTTAAGGCCCTGAGTATATTTGAAAGCAATCCTGTTTCTTTTCTCAAGCTCTTCATCAAAAATTTTAAGCTTGGCAAGGAGTATAGCGGCCTGCAAGGTGTCCAAACGCCCGTTTAAGCCAATTCTTATATTTTCATATTTATTTCTTCCCTTGCCATGCACTCTGATGGAGAAAAGCTTTTCGGCGAGCAGATCATCGTTGGTGAGAATCGCTCCCCCATCACCATAGCAGCCCAGAGGCTTTGCGGGGAAAAAAGAAGTACCGGCCGCATCTCCGAGGCTGCCTGACTTTTTCCCGTTATAAGAGCTGCCAAAGGATTGGGCTGCGTCCTCCAGCACCTTTAGGCCATATTTCCCGGCAATCGGGCAAATCCTGCCATAATCCGCAGGCAGCCCGAACAAATTAACCGGAATAACTGCCCTGGGATTGAGCTTTCCTTCGTCTACTATTCTCTCAACCGCTTGCTGAAGCTTATTAGCATCGATATTATAAGTATCCGGATCTATATCAACAAATATAGGAGTTGCGCCAAGGAGGACAATCACCTCTGCAGTAGCTATAAATGAGAAGGACGTTGTAAAAACGGCATCACCCCGGCCGATATTCCAGGCCATCAGCGGCATTAACAGAGCATCTGTACCGTTGGAACAGGAAACCGCATGCTTTACCCCCGCATATTCCGCAAGCTTATGCTCCAGTTCTTCCACTTCCGGACCCAAAATAAACTGGCCGTGATCCAAAACCTTTTGAATATTGCTATTGATTTCATCCTTTAAATAGCGGTACTGTTCCGCCAGATCTACAAATTCGGTCAACATCCTTTCACCTCGCTTAGTTTGTCGTTTTCCTCATGATAATTTCTTCCGCATCTTTTACAAATCATAGCTGATTTTAAAGGTTCCCCGCATTCACAAACCCATCCCCGCTTAATGGCAGGAACACCTGCCATTAAGGCATAATCCGGTACATCGGAAACAACAACGGCGCCCGCGGCAATAAAGGCATGTTTTCCGATTGTGTGCCCACAGACAATTGTGGCGTTAGCGCCGATGGATGCACCTTCCTTTACCAATGTTTTCAAGTAGTAAGCAGAATCTTTCTGCGGGTATTTGCTCCGGGGACTTCTGATATTGGTAAACACCATGGAAGGGCCGCAGAAAACATAATCCTCCAATTCCACGCCTTCATACAGGGAAACATTATTTTGAATTTTTACATGGTTTCCGATGATTACATGGTTTCCAATATTTACATTCTGTCCCAGGGTACAATTCTTCCCGATCCTTGCTCCCTTTTGCACATGAGAAAAATGCCAGATGCAGGTACCTTCGCCGATTCTTACATCATCGTCTATATAAGAGCTTTCGTGAACAAAATATGGATGTTGCTGCAAATTCTTACGCCTCCTGATGCCAATGATTCTTCCATGCTTTTAAACACTCATCTGTTCTTTCGAGAATTTCAACCACTTCATGGCCACTTTTGCCGTCTGATAAGGATAATTGGGAGTCCAAATACTTGATAAAATAGTTCAGCTCATTATCCAATGGTTTTGATGGCTCATAGGGAATGATTTCAGCTGATTTTTCCCGCTTAACAGGATTTCCGTCCACGAATTCAAAACCTGAATCATAAAAAAGAATCTTTTTTTCAGGGGATGTGTCTTCAAAAGCCAGCATGGCTTTACTGCCTATTATGGTGAGCCTGTGTTCCTTAAACGGATGGAGCCATGATACAAAAACATGGGCATTGATGTTACCGGGGTAGCTATATGAGGCCAGTGCAGTATCTTCAATGCCGCTGTTCAGATAGCATCCCCCCGATGCGTTCATGGTCTTCGGAACTTTACCCGTTAAGTAATTAAGTATTGAAATATCATGGGGTGCCAATGACCAGAGTGCATTCTCCTCTGTCCTTACTTTGCCCAGGCTGAGACGGTGGGAGTAAATATACCTTAAGTCACCGATGATACCTAAGTCAACCATCTCTTTGATTTTTACAATGGCCGGATGAAACAGCATCAGGTGCCCGACCATAAGCTTTGACCGGTTCTCCTCCGCAATTCTTACCAGGCTTAATGAGTCCCTTGAGTTTAAGGCCAGCGGCTTTTCTATCAGCACATTCTGCTTATTCATAAGAAGAATGCTTCCGATTTTATAATGTGTTTCTGCAGGAGTGGCTACAACATACCCGTCATACCCATGGACTAAAGCCTCTTCAATACTGCCGTGTCCATTTATAGACGGATATTTTTCCAGGAGACTTCGTAAGCGGCTGGAGTCCACCTCCACGATACCTTCCAAATTCCCTGTTCCATATAACGTTTTTATATGGTTTTCGCCCCAATACCCTGCTCCTGCCACGCATATTTTTTTGTTCTCTTTCCTAAAAGACATTGAACTCCCACCACTCATTTTTTTAATATCCGGACATGTTTTTTTTAGGACGCTCAATCATGCCTCCATACAGTAATAACAAGTATGTCCTCGTCACTCTAAAATCCGGGTCGAAACACCGAAATTGAGTTCCAGATTCCTTTAAACAGATTGGATAATGAAAACGCTTAAATCCACAAGCCTGGGTTCACCGGCAAAATTCAGCTGTATTTTTGCTCTGCCTTTTCTTTTGTCAATTGAATGAATGAACCCCTCCAAGCCAAGAAGCGGGCCATCAATTACAATCACTTTTTCCGATTCTATGAAGACTCTTGATTGGTCAATGGTTTCACCGTTGCAAATGAGTTTCTTTATAACCGTCATATCCTGTTCTGGTATTTCAAGGGGATCCCAGTTATTTTTTAAAACTTTCAGTAGGCCCGGTACAGCCGCCAGCAGGTAATATTCCTCTGCTCCAATGGTACCGTTGACCAGGATATAACCCGGAAAAAGAGTTCTTATTTTTTCTTTCCATTTTCCTTCTTTCCTTTCCATAAGCTTCCTCTTTGGCACTATAAAGCTTAGTTCTGAGCCTTTGAATCGGTATTCCAATTTTTCTCTTACTTTTTCTTCTTCTCCTGTTTTAACAAAAAGAGCATACCATTTGTTTTTACCCTCTAAATGGCTCATCGTGATCAGCTCCTTAAATTGCGTTCAGGGTAGAAGATTTCTTTTTTTCCCGCCAAGCAGCAAATATATGGATTTTAACAAAATTTTAAAATCATTTTGCAGATTTCTCTCGCGTATATACTTCAGATCCACCCGTACCATTTCCTCCATTGCTCCGGCCCTCTCTGTGATCTGCCACAACCCCGTAATACCAGGCTTAGCAGACATTCTCAGCTGATACCAGGGATTTGGCCTAAGATCTTCCGCCGGAATGGGCAGAGGTCCGATCAGGCTCATATCCCCTTTCAGTACATTAAATAGTAAAGGCAGCTTTCGGATGATTGGATTATTTACGATGCTTTTAAATTCATAAGCTTGGAACCGTCTGCCGCCAAACCCATATTTTTCTTCAATATTCAGGACCAATCCCTGTGACCTGAGCCCAACCAAAGCACCTATAATGAAAAGGACGGGAGAAAGCAACACAACCGCAGATAACGATATCGCTATATCCATCGCTCTCTTCATGAACAAATAGATGCCGGAAACATTTTTAATCAGAGAATTTCGGTCAAAACACCCAACCCCGTTTATTTGCCTTTCAACCATTTTGATCCCACCTTCCGAAGTAAAAATCCCGGTCCTACTCTATGATCTTTCTGGCATTTTCTAAAAAAAGCTTTCTGGTATATTCTTCTCCGGCCCACCGCCTGACCTGCTTATAAGCCGGCAGGTACCAGTCTTTGTAATCTTCTGCACAATGGGCATCCGAGGCAACAAACTGCGCTAGATTAAGCTTTATCGCTTTTTCCGCGAAGTGCCTGGGCTCCGCTCCATACACACCGATAATGCTAGCTGCATCAAGCTGTACCAGACATCCGTTTTCAAGGAAATTAATAAAGGAATCAAAGTTTTTCATAAAGACCCTGTTTCTTTCCGGATGCGCAAGTATTGGAATCATTTTGTCAATGTTTAACCTGTATAGCAATTCACCGGCGTAAACCGGAACATGATCAAAAGGCAGTTCGAATAATACATAACCAGAGCTGTTCAGGCTTTTGGATTTCAGTATCCGGGTACTTTGTACCATGGAAGGATTGATAGCCACTTCATACCCAAGATATATCCCGACATCGCAGTCAGCTATTCTGGACGAAATAATTGAAAAGTTTTCAGGAACTTTATCCGAAGAATACAGCGAGTCATCAAAATGCGGTGTAGCAATAATCTCGTCTATACCAAGCCTTTCCGCCTCCAGCACCATCCTGATTGATTCTTTAATAGATGACGGACCATCATCTACATTGAAAACAATATGACTGTGAATATCTATCATGCCTATGACCTCTCATTGCCTGCCAAACTTTTCAACCAGCCCTTTGCATATTTTCTTTTGGTGCCGTAATAATCATAGCTGTTGTAGTATTCCTTGTATTCTCTCTGATTTACACCGTTGAGCACGACTCCCAAAATTTTTGCATTGGATTTATCCAATTGTTCTTTTATCATCAGCGCATTTTTAGCCTTAACCTTTTTAGGTCTGATCACCAGTAATACGCCATCTGTTTTAGCGGCAATAATAGAGCAATCGATAACACTTCCCAACGGAGGTGTATCAATTATAATCATGTCAAAATCTTCTTGAGCCTCTTTTAAAAATGTATCAAATTTATCATTATTTAGCAGAGCGGTCGGATCAAAGGGCTTGACACCGCAAGGAATATAGTAAAACCCGTTAATATCGGTACTGTGAATAATTTCAGCAAGATCCGCATGACCCGAAAGGTAATTGGACAACCCCTCAAAATCATCTTTTCCAAGAGCCTTCATCAGCATTGGCTTACGCAGATCTGCATCTACATAAAGCACCTTCATTCCCGATTTTGCCATCGATATGGATAGATTGAGGCTGGTGGTCGTTTTGCCTTCGCCGGGACTGTAGCTGGTTATTGCTATGGTCTTAATGGCTTTAATGAGGCCATAAAAGCTCAAGTTAGCCCTTAATACCTTATAGGCCTCCTCTGCAGGATTATTTAGCTTGCCTAATATACTTGAAAGCTGCGATGTCATTTCTGCACCCCCTACTCCAGATTCAGCAAAGGTATTATGGCGATTACTTTTATTTCTAAAAGCTTTTCTACATCTTCAGTATTTTTCAATGTATCATCAAAATACTCCT
>ENA-UOOR01000397-UOOR01000397.1-fermentation-metagenome-genome-assembly--contig:-NODE-397-length-63328-cov-57.985507_pt1 | contig 63328 bp, 58 predicted proteins | sample MGYA00245780_ERZ724029 | MGnify/ENA primary metagenome ERZ724029 (study PRJEB28704, sample SAMN03018315) | fermentation metagenome | biome: anthropogenic terrestrial biome; feature: soil; material...
TCCATTGGTTCCATTGGTTCCATTGGTTCCATTGGTTCCATTGGTTCCATTGGTTCCATTGGTTATGACCATCCACTTCCCTTTTGGGATTCCAGGAACTTCCTGGTGTACTGCCGGGATTTTTCCGGAAGCAATGCCTTTTCGGATTGCCCTTGCGCTCTTCCCCACCAGTTCGGCATATTCCTGCACGGGGATCAGTTTGAGATCTTCATTCATGCTTGCCTCTCATTGACAAAAAAACGGGATACCCCAAGCTTGGGTTTAGCACAAAAAACAAGAAGGAGTATCCCATGACTGTTCACCATTCTAAATATGTGAGTGTTGCAGAGGCTGCAGCACACATTGACCATTGGATTTGTAACTTAGCAGATATCTTTCCCGAGTTCGAGAGGCAGATAAGGGATTTACCAATAGAACTTCGATTGCCCTATCTAAGGGAACCCGCAACGAGAGAGCCTGTAGAACAGGAAAAGGTGATGAAGGCTTGGTTCCATCTGTATGCCCGGCTTCACTATCTGCGCGAGGCCCTATCAATCGCAGAGGATCGTAAGATTCTCTTGTTAACAATGCCCGATGGCACTGCCTATCAGGAGCTTGATCAACTTGTTTTTGATGCTGATCTTTCAAATGGTCTGGTGATGGGCAATTTATAATCGTTTTCATATCGGATCAAACCCAAGAGTAAAAGAACGATTTCAGGCACTCAGCCAGCTTATGAACGTGCGCTTCACTGCGAGATTGAAACAGGGTAAGCGCTACGGCAAGATCAAAGCTCAATCTCTGGTTGTTGGTAGTATTCACCGGAGTTCTTTTCTGTTTGCTGTCTTGTTCCAATAGATCACTGTAGTCTTTTAACTGATCTCTCAGCTGGTAGCATGTTTTCATTATCTCCGCCTCAAGAGATGTCGGAGCCAAAACCGCTTTACTTTCATCTGGGGATATTTTGCTTGTATCTTCTGTTTGCATCTTATTCTCCTTTATCTTCCAGCGGGCAATCTTCCCGGAAGCCGTCCATCATCATGGCATCGCGCACGCTGGGGTGGGCGGATACCTCGATGCCGCTTACCGGGTTCTTGTGCCTTAATGTGATGGCTTTACATGCCGAGCCCGTGGAATATTTGTTGCCGTTCTTATAACGCTGGGATATGCGGTTTGGGCAATCCCGGCAGCTTTGAACGATTAAGCTTAGGATTGGGTTTTTGTAGATCTTCATGGGACACTCCGGGTGAGTTGAGAGTTGAGAGTTGAGAGATGAAAGTTTGGGGCATTCTTTCATCCTATGGATGATCCTGCCCGTAATATCACATCTGCCATTTGCTTCTTTCAAGTCTAGTCCGCCAATACCTTGTCCCTTCGTGAGATAATGCTTACACTTGGTTTCTCTGCATTTGTCTGTGCTCATGCGCACCCCTCTTTCATCAGGTATTCCGTGATCCTAGTGCGCATCCTGGTCGCCGGTTGATGCCCCTGCAGCACTTCAATCAGGTAGGGATAGTAGATCCCCGTTTCGCGTGAAAGCTGTGCCTTGCTGATCTTCCGCCGGGCAAGTTCTGCCCGGATCTCAGCGGCACTTAGTATCTTCTTACTTTGCATTTTTACCTCTCTTGGTTAGTTGAAAGTTGAAAGTTGAGAGTTGAAAGTTGTGGCGTTTTATGATGCACTTCATTCGCTCGTGCTGCCGCATTATTCATTTCTCTGGAAATGCCTTCCAGCCTCTTTGAAAGCGGCAGGATGCCGCTTCTACTCTCGTCCTTCTGAACTTTGTTCTTGACATTCATTTCATCACCTCGTTTTGTAGCCTTAGGTTATAGGGACAAGGTATTAACGATTGTTAAACCTGTCAAGAGTAATCTTCAACGTTCGTTAAAGGTGGAGGCGGTTATGCCGGATATCTCTCTTAGGATCAAGCAGTTAAGAGATGTTAAAAAAATGTCTCAAGTCAAATTTGCGAAAGCTCTTGGAGTCTCTTCTGCGTCGATTTCATTCTATGAAAGTGGCAAACGCCTTCCCGATTATACCTTTCTAAACGCCTTATCAAAAGTGTTCTATGTCAACACCAACTGGCTCATCACGGGTTCCGGTCCCATGTTCCAGGAGCTGCAGCAGGTCGATGCTTCTTTTTTGGGGGATACCATCTCGGTGCCCATCGTGGGGGAGATCGCGGCTGGCGAGCCGGCGGAGGAGTTCTTTGAGGAGCCCTATAGCTTGCTGGATCTTCCGCGGGCTTTGCTCTCTTTTTCGCCGCCCTATATGGTTTTCCGCGTTGCTGGAGATAGCATGGCTCCGCATGTATTGCCCGGGGATCTGGTGGTGTGTTCCCAGGACTGGCGGGAAGTGGACACCAGCGGCAAGATCATGGCTTTCCGCTGCGAGGATGGTATCACGCTGAAGAAGCTGGTGGAGGATTACAAGCGCAAAGTCACCATGCTGGTGCCGCTCAATAGCCATTACGAGCCCATGATCTACTCTGAAGGGGATCCGGATATCGTGATGATCGGCATCCTGGATCTGTGCATCAGAAGGTATAATAGGGGTTGAGAGTTAGGGGAGGAATGAGATGGATATATCCAAGTTAAGCGATCAGGACTTGGAAAAAACTCTGCAAGAGACAGAGGATTTTGACACAATCAAGCAGATCATCAGCGAACTTGAGCGTCGCACCGATAGACAACAGCAAAAAGACGCGGTGCTCTCAATGGTCGAGAAAGGACAGCCCGCAATAGACAGCATGAATGACTCAGGTGTTGAAGAGAAGGCAAAACCGAGATATGTGAAAACAAAGACGATATCATATTTCGCTTTGATAGTAACGATACTGCTTGGCTTAGGATTCGTCATATACCACAAAATTTACGATTTCAAACCCGTGAAAGAACTCTCTATTGCACTGACTCTTGAGAATGGTCATTTTAGCGTTTATACAGTAGTGGAAAAGAATAAAGATAAGATGGATGTTTACGATACCAGGCTTGAATGTCGCTATTTTGGTGAAGAACACAGTTCATCAGTTAGCGACACACTATGGGGGAATGTGTGGCCGCAAAGGGTACTGGAAATGGGTTCTGTATTCTTTGGTATGATGACAACGTGGGACTACTATCCAAAGAATGATTATGGAATCCAGCTCCCTCAGGTATTACACGGTGTTTATCAAAGCAAGCGCTCCGGCAAACCCATAGTAGACGGGTATATCCCCGATGTTAAGCTTGAGTTCACAGAGCGAATGTATTTAGAATATGCCGTAACAGACAAGAGATTGTCCCTTATTGTTGATGAAGAGGTAATAGACGGCAAAACGATCACTTCAGAAACAGATGGCTTGCTAAATGCTGTCTGGGCTGAAAAAGCTTTAGAATTCTTAGAAGGATATGATTAGGAGAACAACAAATGGCTGTATTGCTTATTCTTTTTTTTGTAGTTGCTTGCGTTGTGATTATCGCTGCCAAGTTTGAGACCAAGCCAAAATCTTCCCCAAGGAAGGTTGTGTCTGCGAATTCTATGATACTAAATCAGGTTGCAAACGACGTAAGGATAATGATGGATTGCATGAATATCATAAACAGTACCAAAAACTACGGCGTAAAAACATCCCGAACCAAGCTTATGCTTGAAGTATTAGGAAGGCTGGAAGCATCCTCCCCACAACATGTTCAAAGAGATGCCTCCTGGGATGAGACCATGAATAGCTACCGTAGATTTGCTGAAGAGATCAAGAAGCTGGAATCCCGTCGCTACCAAAAAGTCACCAGATTAAAGTACGACAGAACCGCCACCAAGTGCCCTTACTGCACATGTGAAGTATTCATTGAGGGATCAAGGATGCTTAAGTGCTCAAACTGTGGTAAAACAGCAGCCAGAGTGAAGCTTTCTAAAGATTACTCTGTAATGGCAACCAAGGAAGAGAGCCAAGAGATTAAGGCGATAGAAGAAGAAGCCATCAATACCAACCCTTTGGGGGGAGAGACAAAATTGACGGTAAGTCCTGAAGTGGGATTAATACTCATGCAGATGCAAGCCAAGCTTAGTAAAATGGCATAGCTTTACTTTGCGCTTTACCTAAGTCCCCGGCCTCAAAACCGGGGCTGTTTTTGCCATAAAGCGTCAGGATGACGCTTCTACTATCACACGGCTGGAAGCCGTGCCTACTCTCAAATCATAACTCATAACTCATAACTCCCCCAATCACTTACAAACAATCGTGCAGATATGCACAGCAAATTTGACAGCTTTTAGCCCTCTGGCACCATGGCTTTAGCTTGTGCGCGCCCATAAATAAGCCGCCCAAGTTAAAGGAGTAAAAATGGCAAAACTGAACAAAGTCAGTGTGGCCTACATCAGCCTGGTCAAAAGCCCCGCTAACAAGCTGGATATCGTCTACAAAAGCTCCGACGCCAAGTTTACGGACGAGAAACAGATCAAGATCACCAAAAGCGAGCCCGAAGGCATCGTCTATGGCACCGTTTACGAACCAAACGTAAAGGATAGCGATGGTGATTGGGCGGATAAAGAGACCATCCGGCAGGCCGCGCACGATTTTCTGATGAAAGGCGCAAACGCCAAGATCGATGAAAATCACAACGAACAGCCCACCGGCGCCACAGTGGTGGAATCTTCCATCAACGAGAAAGGTGCCTGGGAAGTGGCTATCAAGATGGATCCCAAAAGCGAAACTTTTCAGAAGGTGCAAAAGGGCGAGCTCAAAGGCCTCTCCATGGGCGCTTACTGCCAAAAAAGCGAAGAAGAGCCACCCACCACCGAAGATAGCAACCCCGTGCTGGATCTCGTGAAAGAGCTCAGCACCAAAGTAGAAAAAATGGCAAGCGACCTGGCTGCCATCAATTCCAAAGTGGACAAAGTTCCCAAATCCCGCCAACTCACCATCGATGGTGAGCGTGTAAAGATCGATAAGGCTGGCGAAAGTTCCAGCTTCCAGGAATTCGATTTTGGTGCCCTGAACTAAAGGAGGAAACATGGCAAAAGAAGGAAAAAACCTGGGTCTCTTATCTCCCAAAACCACAGAGAAGTTCCTGGATATGGTTATCGCAAACGCTCCCATCCTGGGCCTTTGTACCTGCCCCAAGGTGGATCTGCCCATCGGCACCTATCCCGTGGTTTCGATGGCCCAATACAAAACCCGTGGCTTCAGCAATGCGCACAATGCCTCCGGCGGACGCCAGAGCGTTGCAACTCTGCAAAACCTCAATGCGGCGGATGTTAGCTACAACGTGAAAGAGCTGGTGCTGCCCATTGTGATCCCGGATAGCTATGCCGAGGATATGGGCACCACTCCGGAAAAGATCGCCGAGATGTTCGCCAAGATCTTTGCCAAAGACCTCTCGGACCTGGTGCTAAATGGCGATGTGGAGCTGGAGCCGGCGATACCAGAGACTCCTACCGATCGCGAGATCATGCTCACCATTTTGAACGGACTGGAGAATCAGATGAGCACCCTGGGTAAGACCGTTACCTACGGCGCTACCGAAAACACGGTTTCCAAGAAGATCATCAAGCTGATCAATGGCTCTCCGGATGATTACCTGGTAAATCCCGCCACCAAGATCTTCATCTCGCCCACCGACATGAACCTGCTGTGGGAAGAAGTTACCACCACCAAGCCGATCATCAAAGAGCGCGATGGAAAGCTCTATTTCCGCGGCAAATACGAGCTGATGGAGGTCGCCCACCTGCCCCAAAACCGCATTCTCTTTGGTGACGTGACCGGGCTCTTGGTTCCGCTTTCCCGCGAAGTGTACTTGGAAACTCAGCGCTATCCGGAAGCCCGCGGCACCAAAGCCGTGCTCTCTGTGCGCCTGGATTGCCAGATCCATCCCTACATAAATATGAAGATGCTGGTCGAGGAACCCGTCGAGGATCCCACCGGAACCTAAGTGACTAATGACTCTCCTGGAAGCTTACGACCATCTTGCCGCTGAGATATCCGCCCGAGTGGATTTGCCCGTGGTGGATAACCTCAAGATGCGTCAACCCGCTTTGCCTTGCATCGCCGTTGTGCCGGATGCCTCCCGCCTCTCCCTTCATGGGGGCGGGAGCATGCTCAGTGGCGAACACATCTTCAGTGTCTGGATCCTTCAGCCGCTCAGTGGCTCCTACCGGGATGCGCGCAGTGCATTATACGCTGTTCTGCAGCAGCTTTCCGATATCCCACGCTTCTTTGCCGAGCCAGACGTGGAGTATGGGGAAGACCTGGTAGGCATGAACCCAAAAACTGAGTGCGTGCTTGCCAAAATAGTGGGGAAAGTGGCATGAATTGGGCTGAGATCATCCGTAGTTACCAGGCTGTCGATCCCGCCATCCCGGATTCACGCATCGAGCTTTTTGCAAGCCTCTCCTGCGATAGAGCGCGGGCTTACCTGGGCACCACAGCTTTCACCTCTCTGCTGGATGCCCAGGATGCCCGCCTGATCTATTCCGTAGCCGCCTTCACCATCGCGGACCTGCTCAAAAGCTCCCGCATGATCAATGAAGGAAGCAGCATTCACGACGTAAATGCCTTTGGTAGCGGAGAAATCCGCTCCAGCGAAATATCCGAAATCCTCCGCCTTTCCAGAAATTGGGAAGATGCGGCAATTTCCACCCTGACTCAGCTGCGCAGTGAGATTCCCAGCGAGCTGGGCTGGGTGGATATATAAGTTGAAAGTTGATGGCTCGCTATCGCTCGCAGTTGAAAGTTGAAAGTGGAAAGTTGAACACTAAATACCGCTTCCTTCAACTCTCAACTCTCAACTCTCAACTCTCAACTATTCATAAGGAGTTACAATGTACAAACGAATCTTTATCACTCTTGCCCTGGTGCTGATGTTAGCCGCGCTCGCCGCCCAGACAGTTGCCCAAAATCCCCTCTCGCTCATCGCTCAAGCCCTGGCGCCTCTGGTGGTGATCATCGCTGCCCCGCTCATTACCCGCTTATTCAAAAAGCTCGGCATCGATATCGCCGAAAGTACCCTGGAGCCCATCCTGATGCGCATCATCGAGATCATCGCCTCTGTGGAGCAAAACAAGAAAAACCTCAGTGGCGCTCAGAAAAAAGAGCTGGTAACCGATATGGCCCGTTCCATGATCTCCAAAGCAGATCAGAAAGTGCTAATCAAGAAATACGGCTCCCTCGAAACCGCTGTCCAGGCAGCCTTTGAACGCAGCTCTGTTGCTGTGAAATAAGGAGTTATAATGTCCATCCCCTTGGGATTGATCCTCTTCTTTTTGGGCCTAATGATCAGCCTGATTACCTACATCTGGACCGCCCACAGCAAACGGCTCGAGAAGCTGGAGCGCCTGGTTAGTGCCAGCGATTTTAGCAAGTGCCAGGAGTGTGAGCCGGTTACAGTCTCGCAGATCACCGCCCTCTTCGATGCCCGCTTCAACGAGTTTCGCCTGGAGCTATACAAAAGTGGGGTGCTTAAAGCCCCTTCAAACAGACACAAAAAAGTTGAAAGTTGAGTGTGGAAACGGCTTCCATCCGTTTGAAAAGCGGCAGGATGACGCTGCTACCTCAACTCTCAACTCTAAACCAAATAAGGAGAAATAATGGCCGTAAGATTCTACGATAAAGTCCATGTCCGCACTGCAGACACTCCCGTCTCCAGCATTGCGAAATCAGTTTTGGAGAGCGCTTGGAGCATTCTGCCCGGTAACGCCAAAGTTACCCAGGAAACCACGCTTAAGACCGAACCGGATGTTACCACCGCTATGGGTGATGGTACAGATGAGGTCGGCAGCGAAGCCGCAAACGCCGAGCTGCAATTAATCAATTGGAGCCCGTCCGCGCTTACCACTATCCGTAGCGCTTTAATCAACCAGAAAGTGGATATCCTGGTCTATGATTCCCGCCAGGGCACCAAAGCCTGGGCCATATTCGGCATCCAGATCTATCCCACTCCCGAGATCGGTAGTAATAAAGAAGATATCATCAAGCTTACCGGTAAGGTGCGCTATTCCAGCGATGTGAATCCCGCTATGGTACCGGTTACACTTACATGATAAATCATGAGTTGAGAGTTGAAAGTGCAGAGTTGATGGCTCACTTGCGCTCGCAGTTGAAAGCTGAAAGTGGAATTTGAATTCAAAACTCGGCATTCAACTCTCAACTCTCAACTCTCAACTCTAAATTAAGGAGTCTCAATGCCAGCTAAATTCTACTATGTGCTTGCCTTTGAGCAAGCAAAACCCTTCCAGGATGTGTGGACCGGCCCTGCACCTCACTTCTTGGGCAAAACCAGCGATCTCAGTTTCAAGACCGAGCCGGATAAGACAATAGATCTGGATGATGGCTCCACTGAGGTCGGAAGCGAAAAGCTCTCCCTTTCCTTTTCCATTTTGGAAGCCATCGAAAACCCTTGGCCTCTGTGCGAAATCTGGCTAGTACCGGCTATTTCAAAGGGCTACTACGCCGGTGGAGAATTTCCTGTGGGGGATGTGCTGCGCATCTTTTTCCGCGATACGGATGACTATCGCATCGAGACCAAATCCGGCGAATTTGAACTCATCCGCTTTTCGGCAACCATCAGCTACGCTGCGGATGCCCCTGCCTATCAATATTATGTTAATTTCTTTAGCAAATGGAGGATATTACTCTTTCCAAAGCTCCAGGTAGATTCTATTGAGTTGTTGCGTGGCAGCAACAACCAATCCCTCACTTCCGCATACCCCCCAGAAGACAGGATCGTCCGCAACCAGGCGGCCCTGCTTTGCCCCATCATACCAAACGAACAGGAAATATTGGTCCAAACCAACGGCTATGAGGTGCATGTGGTGGAACTCGAAGAGAAAGGCATTATAACCCTTAATATGGTCCTATCCTGCAATGAACGAGACATCATAGCAAATTGCCGTAGTATCTTTGCCAGCTGTTCAGCCGGGTATAAGTCCGATTTTGCCGAGTACAATGTAAAATACTGTCAATTGTTTGGTGGCAACCCAAAAGATGCATTCCCGGTGTTTCTGAAGATGATGTACGCCTTAGCTGCGGAGGCCGGAGGTAGCATGAACTTGGCCAGCATCACCTACAGCGATCTGAAGTTTATGTTCTTCGATGTCGCCAGCATCGCCGCCGCCGTGCAAGCGGATTATCTGCCCAAAGTGAGCGGCTGGGAATTGTACATAAACAATGTATAATTTGGGCTCGCGCGAGCTTTATGATATGAGTGTAGAAACTGCTTTCAGCCGTTTGAAGGGCGTCAGGATGCCGCTGCTACATTAACTTATAACTCATCACAAAAAAAAAGGAGTTTCAATGCGTTTCATGGTCTTCAAATCCAGCAAACAGCCCACTCGCAATAACCAGGATAGTGGCCGCCCCTACGATGTAACCGAGCTCATCGAGGCTTATTACAAAAGCTCCTGGCATGCCAGCTGTATAAACCTGAAAACTATCTGCATCCTGGGCGATGGCATCGAAAATCCGGATGTAGTAGCCAGGCTTTCCGAATCCGTGCGAGAAGATAGCATCTTTACCCTGCTCCAAAAGACAATTCTGGATCTAAGAGTATTTGGCGATGCCTTTTGGGAGATTGTGCGCACAGGAAGCTCCATCGAGATCTACCACATGCCATCCTGGACCGTCTCTGCAGGAAAAAATGGCGGCTGGATCCAAGAGCTGGATAGCGGTAAGGTGGAGTTTGATTCCGAGTCCGTCTGGCACTTCCGCGAACCCGGGCTCCTCTCGCAGCTCTGGGGCTCGCCGGATTACCTTCCCCTCATCGAAGATGGCACCATCGATACCATCAGCACCATAAAGACCTATAACCGGAATTTCTTCAAGAACAATGCCATCCCGGATGGCATCCTCTTCATCAAAGGGGGCGACATCAGTCCCGCTACGGAATCCGGTCTGCGCCGCTTTTTCCGGGAAAAGTTCCTGGGCGTGGAAAACGCTTCCAAATTCTGCCTCGCGCCCATCCCGGAAGGTGTCCAGGTGCAGCTCGAAAAGCTGCAGGATCATCATGATGGTAAGTTCATGGAGCTCAAGGATTCCCTCGTAGCAGAGATCATCTCCTGTCACGGAGTTCCGCCCCGGCTGGCTGGGATCATGATCCCCGGATCTCTGGGCGGCGGGGGAGAGGCCTCCGGAGAGCTCAAGATCTTCCTCAATACCCGCATCAAACCTCTGCAAAACATCTTTGGCGGTCAGCTCGATGCCTTCTTCCAGGAAGTCTTTGGCATCAAGACGGATATCACCTTCAAAGCTTTTGATATCATGCCTTCAGCAGCAGAAACGGCGCTGAATATGCTGAAAAGTTGAGAGATGAGTTTGAAAGTCGATAACCGTCTATCATATCTGCAAGCGCGTTTCATGTATCTCGCGCGCGATGTAAAATCTACCAGATCCACGCTTAGTTCTGCTTTGTCCGAACTTATATCCATCAGACAGGAATTGGACGCATATATTGCGGATTCTTCAGTTTCTGACGAACTGGATACCATGCGCGCTGAAATCAACCAAATACTATCCCAAAACAAGGTCTTGGGAAAAGATATCTATGTTCAGGATTCTGAACCCCTCAATCCCGATTGCGTCTGGATCGATACAAATGGCATTGATCTAATTACTAATTAAGGAGACCCCCATGGCAAACCTAAAAGGCATTTACATGACCGAAGTCGAATATTACGACGGAACAGACTGGAAAGAGCTTATCGTCGAGAAAGATGATGGTAAAAAGCTCTCCGCATTATCTGGTCATATCATACTCTATAGTACTGATAATCCCAGTCCATCCCCCTCCGATATGCAAGTCACCGTAAATTTTAACGATATCCGCATGCGTGAAGCAGAAAACCCAGCCGAAGACAAATTTGTCGCCTTCCGTGACGAAGGCATCCCTCCCACACAGAAAAGCCCTATTGTCCGCTATAAAATTGCCGTCGGAACTTTGACTTCCGAAGAGATTATCACCGTGAATCAAGACTATCACTACATGATGATTAATGCGGCTTTTCCGGATGATGCATACTCCGGCGCTGGAAGCACCCCCACAGTGAACCAAAGCAACGCTAATGTGGCACTCAAGCTCTACTTCCCTGCCTTCCTCTCTACCCATATCAACTCGAACGCCGTCAACTACCTCAAAAGCCTCCTCCAAAATGCTGCCAATTGGTCAGTCACAAGGGAAGGCAACACTGGTTCCCAAACCGTTACTCCCTCGTCCGTTACTGTAGGTACCCCCACCGCTACTTCCGCTACCGACTATGGTCTCGCAAAAGTCCTGGTTACCCTAAACTGCGGCCTCACCTTCCCCATGAGTGGCACCTACACCCTTAACGCCACCTTCCAATCCAACGATGTCGATTCCGCATACCTCTTGCCCGGCAAACATTCCGTAACCGCTACGATTAAGGTAAATACTGGCTCCACCACCCCGCTCATCGTGTCGTTCGATGCCGATGCGATGATGTCTGTGAGTATCGCAGGGGCATGATCCACAAACATAAAACCGTAATCGCCAGCCTCCGGAATAAGCAAAACGTACGCGTCTTTATTCCGGAGAAGCTGCGCATTGGCGGCGTCTCATACGTCCAGCCTTACAAGTTCATGCGGGTATTACCCTCCACCCAGCCCATCCTCGTATCCACGCGTGCCCAGCTTGTCATCCCCATATCCATCCTCATCAACGAGGTAACGCTTACCTCTCCCTTCTCCATCGAACTTATCAAGTCCTACCTTGACCAACTCTCTATCAAAACCTACATGCAAAAATACCCCGCAAACAACTACAAGATTCTCTCCGAAGCCAAACGCGGCGACGCCTGGGATACCCAGTTAATGGCAGGTAAAGCAAAGTTCACTGCGTCATGAATAGATACATCGACCTCCTGGCACCATATATCAAGAAAACCCTGTATCCCTTTCAGCTGAAGTTCCTGGTGGATCCCGCCCGCTGGCGCATTGCAAATAAATCCCGCCAGATCGGGCTTAGCTACACTCTGGGCATCGACGCCATCTCCGGAGCTTTTATCCGGGATCGCAACCAGCTCATCGTATCAGCCTCCAAGATGAATGCCGAGATCGTGATGGATTATATCAGAGGCCATCTGGATAGCCTGGAACTCCTGCCTACGGTGGATAAAGAGGGTTATATCGAGCTTCCTGGAGGGCGCCACATCCGCGTCTGCAGCACAAACTGGCGCACCGCCCGCGGCTTCAATGGCGATGTCTATCTGGATGAATTTGCCTTCACCATCCGGGATCATGAAATATGGCGCGCCATGGTCCCCTCCATTACTGCGGTCAAAGGTCGCGTTACAGTTATCTCTACCCCCAAAAGCCGTATCGATAAATTCTGGCAGATCTTTAGCTCCAAATCCAGCAAGTGGAGCAAGCACCAGATCACCATTCACGATGCCATTAGAGACGGCTTCCCGGTGGATATCGAGGAACTGCGCGAACTCTTCGATCCGGAAGAATTTGCCCAGGCTTACGAGTGTATTCCGCTGGATACCGCCGAAAGTTATATTCCCTACAACCTCATCGAGCCTTGCCTCTATGATCCATTATCGGATGCCTTTGCCGCCACCCTTATGGGACGAAACCTAAATGTGGATACGGCTTCCAGCAGTTTGTCAAGCGGCAGGATGCCGCTTCTACCCTTGGTCTATGGCGTGGATATCGGCAGAACCAAGGATGAAACCGCTATTGCGGAAACTGCCCGGCACGATGGCATCACCTGGTGCCTTTCTATGAAAAGCTGGCAAAAAACCGCGTTTAGCGTACAAAAGGAACGCCTCATGGATATCCTGACCCGCCCTTCCACTCAAATCCTAGCTATCGATAAAGGCGGCATCGGAATGAACCTGCACGAGGATCTCTCGTTTGCATATCCCGCCAAAGTGCGTGGGGTAAGCTTCGCTCCCGCAGTCAAAGAACGCCTGGCAAAGAAGATGCGCATTGCCTTTGAAGAGAAAAAGATCCGCATCCCAAACGATCCCAGCCTGGTATCCCACATCCTGTCCATCAAACGCACCGCAAACCGCAGCTCTGTATTCTCATACTCTTCGGAATCAAATGAGCATCACGGAGATAAATTCTGGGCGCTTGCCCTCGCTCTGGATTATAGCGAAGGCAATAGAATTGTCGATTTTCGATTCATCTGATAGTTATGAGTTAAGGAGTGCATAATGTATCCAATATTTTCTTACGGCTCCCCTCGCTTCTGTATCGGAGATCTTAGCGTGCTTTTTCCTACCAAGAACCCTGCTGGGGAAGTTGTCTTCGAACCCAAAGAAGAGCAGCTCGAAACCCTGGGTGGAGATGCCATCCCGGTGTTCAGAGGCTATCGCGCCAATGTCCATCTTAAGCTCTATAACACCGGGGCTCAAGACTACGAAAAACACCTTACAATGATGAATATCATCAATCACTCCCGCTCAAATAGGCTTCCCATCCTTTTGCAGCCCCGCTTTTCATCCGGGGCTACCTTGAACCTCTGGGTCTATCCCAAAAGCGATTTTGGCTACAAGGAGATTACAAATCTAAATGCCGGACAACACATTGATCTGGAGTTCTTCAGCAAAAAACTGCTGAATGAACTGCCTCTTATCGTCAACCGTCCTCGCTTTCTGATGTTAGATGCTGAGCACTACCTGCTCCTATCAACCAGCGGGAATAAACTCATCCTGCCTAGCTCAAACTACCACCCGGTGGATGTAACCAGTGAACCAAACTTCGCTTAAGTTAAATGTTATGAGTTATGAGTTATTGTGGAAGCGGTTTGTAACCGCTTATAGTAAACGTGCTTTTCACCCCTCAACTCTCAACTCTCAACTCTCAACTCTCAACTCTCAATAAAGGAGTAAATTATGCCAGATAATGATAGCACCCTCCAAGCCCTGCCCACCCTTTCCGCACCTGCTCTGCAGGATCTCCTCCTGGCTGCAGATGCAAGCGATTCGTATGAGCCCAAGAAATTACCCCTGGATAAACTGATGCAGCTTATCCTTAGCTCTTCCTCCGCCTTCGAGGTCATGGGCTCCACTCTATATCTTAAACAAGCGCTCGATGCCAATGGCAACAAGATCATCAACCTCCCCGGCGCCGCAAACGATGGTGACGCCGTCCCCTACATTCAGATTAGCCCTCTCATCAAAGCCCTGGATTACATCACGCCCGGAGCTCCCTCCGCTTATGATCGGGATTCTTTCATCAGGGTTTCCTGCCCCACCATCCTGGATCCCTGGGGTGGATTCTATCTCTTCTACTGGTGCGTGGATACGTCCCCCTCTACCCAGATCACCATCTCCGGAAGCTCCGTAGTAGCCTCCTCCGGGGCTACTATCAATTTCGATGGCTCTGTGGCGAATATCGTCAATATCCCAAAGGATGTTGGCATGCAAGGGCGCTATTTCCATGTAGTAGTTCGCTATCGCAATTTCAACTATCTCTCGAATATCTCCCCCACAGGACACCTCCTGGTGCAAAATCCCGTGTTGGGCGATGTAATAAAAAACGAAGAAGCCCCTCGTCCCAGAAACTACTCTCTGGTGGCGGGCAAGAACCGACTGAGCATTAATGCAGAACCTGGTCAGGACACTCCCCCAGGCTGCTCATATCTCGCGGAAATCCTCTTCAATAGCTCCGATAGTACAGAAATAACCGGAACTGAAGATGGCCTAGTGCGGATATCCTCCAATAGCCCACAGTTCTCCTACGATGTCCCGCTTATGCAGTCTCAATCGAGATGGGTACATACCCGAATCGCCTCAGTATCGATGTTTGGTATCAAAACCTTCACCGAAACCATGCACTGCGAACTGGAATACGACGCGGATTTTATCAATGAAGAGTTCCTCAACCTCATGGCAAGAAAAATGTCAGAAAAAATCCAAACCCAGGATGGCCAACCCCTGGCAGCAAAATAGGAGTATATATGAAAATACACACCGATGTCACTACCCTCTCACGCCTCTATCCCCTCTTCAAAGAAGCCGGGATCGAAGGAGTCCTTACCGGAAATTTCTCGAAGATTGAAGGTTTTGGATATCAAGAGATCTTCGGCGCTCTTCTGCAAACCGGGAACATCCCGGAAGTATGCAAGGTCATTACAAGATGCGATACGTGTCTGCCTCCATATTCCTCAGAGGAAAAGCCCTGGGAGGAATGCTCTCGTGAAGAATCAATGGGTCTGATCATATCTTTTTTTTTGGATATCATCGGATTGCACAACGAATCCCAGGATCTTCTGAACCAGCTGAAATCTCTGAAACAAACCTCTTTATGAAGCTAAGATATGTCCTCTATCGTCTGGGTGCAGATCCCAGCGTTACCGAATTGGATGAGGCGCTCGAGCTCAGCTCTCTTTACTCTGAAGAGTCCTCCGCCCGCTTCTGCCCACTATTGGGGGAGTCGTGATCTATCTCTTCTCTATGTCGTCTATTATGGTGCCCGTCTTCCCGGCTTCGCCTTTACAGAAGATGACGCCCAGCACGGCTATCCCCACTACAAACGCAAGCACCACCAAAATCGCCAAAATCGTTATCATCGCTTCCACCTCTGCAAATATGATAACCGGCACAAAAGGATACGCAAATGAATGATCCCAAGCTAAAGATTACCCTCGAACTCTCCGGACAGGAAAAAATCGAAGAATTCCTGGCAAAACTTAACAAAAAGTATCACCTGGCTGCTGATGCGGATTTCTCCAATATCGCCCACGAAATCCAAAAAAACATCGAATCCCCCTTGAATAAACAAATCAGTGCCTTTAACTCTTTCAAAACCAAAGCAATGCAATTTGGCTTGGTCATGAATGGCGTCTCCAGCGCCATCCGTGGTGCTATGATGCTCTACAATGCAACCGTTGGTGTCGTTGTTGATTCTGCAGCAGAATTTGAACAGCTCAAGCTGCGCCTCGTATCCCTCTATCAGGATACCGATAAAGCTGCAGCAGCTTTCGAAAAGTTCCGCACAATTGCCTCAAATACTCCCGCAACCCTCAAAGGCGTCGTGGAAGCCGGTGCCAGCCTGAAGGCTTTTGGCCTCGAAGCTGAAGACGTGTTGGAATCAGTTGCCGACCTTGCTGCCTATATGGGCTTGGATATTGTGGAAGCAGCTCAAGCTGTAGGTAGGGCTTTTGCCGGTGGGGTCGGAGCTGCCGACGTGTTGCGTGAAAGAGGAGTATTGGAACTTATCAAGAGTTTCAAAGGCATTGATGACCTCACAAAGCTTAGCTTGCCCCAATTTCGGGAGGCTATGCTTTCTACCTTCTCCGATGCCTCAGCCGGGATCGCGGGGTCTTCTGATAGAATGGCAAAAAGCTACACCGGCGCAGTCAGCAATATGCAAGACTCCCTGGAAAACCTTCGCGCTACTATTGGTGAAAGGCTAACCCCTGTGTTGGGAGGCGCTGCTAACGTCCTGGCAAAATTTGCCAATGCTCTATCCGGAACCAAAACCGGGCTCGACGCTACAAAAGAATCGCTAATGGGGCAGAGGGTAGAATTTGAACGGTTGGTATTAGTCTACAAGGACTTGCACTTCAAACAGAACCGCAGCAAAGAAGATAATGAGAAGTATCAGAAAACTATCAATGATCTAATGACCAAATATCCGAATTACCTGGGAAAAATCGACCTGGAAAAATCGGGATGGGGGGATATAGCTGAAGCAATTGAATTCTCAAGATCTGAACTGCAAAAATGGATAAATCTAAAGATCAAGCTGGCTATAATAGATAGTAAAGAGGCAGAATATGTTAAGTACCTATCTAAGATAAATGATGCAGATCAAGAGCTTAAGACATTGCAGGCTGAGTTTAATGCGGGGACTAAGAGCCGAACAGAACGATGGAAGGTCGACATTGCTCACGTTAGAGAGTTAGTTCATGACGAGGATGGTAATCCAAGAACGATATCTAAGCCAATAGGTAAGATACCAGATGACGTGAAATATGATGAGAAAGGCAAATACTATTATCGTGAAGTGAGTACGATGGAAAGCTTTAAGGAGAGGAATCTCCAAGAGAAGATAAAAGCAAACGAGGCTGAGATAAAGGCTTTGAACAAAGAGATTAATCAGATGGTTGCGTTGATAGCGGGAGAAGAAGCTGTCGCACCTTCTAATGAAGAAAGGGGCGGAAACAAGGGATCCGGAGGGGGCGGAGGAAGCCCTAAAAAGAGCGAAATCGACGCAGTAATGAAAGAGCTTCAAGACTACCGTATCCATCGAGAAGCGAGATTTAATGAGGAACAAGCCGAGATTGAGATGCTGCGAAGTGATTATGTCGAGAAGCTGAATATCGTGGCTGGCAATGCTGCTGCTGAAGGCGATCTGCAGGAGAAGCGAGACATGGAAATCAGCAAGATTCAGGCGAAGTATCAGGAGCAGAGGGAGAAGGACGAGGCTGCTCATTATGAAAAGCTAAAGTTCTTTGCTGAAGGTTATTATGATTGGAAGCTGAAGCAGATCGATTCAGAAGCGGAGAAAGCTGGAGCGTCAGAGGCGTGGAAGCGTGAACAGATCGAGCAATTGGACAAGGAGCGGTCTGAGTGGGATAATCGGGCTATCAAAGCATTTGAGGAGAAGTATAGTGCCGAAATGAGCCATTTGGCAGAGTTACGGGAGCTTGGGCTGGCGACCCATTCAGAAGTTGCGGAAAAAGCATGGGAATATTATGATACTCTAATGGCAATCGTAGAGGCGGATGGGGTAGTGACGGAAGAAGAAAAGAAGCTCTTGGAAATGTATCGTAAGCGGGGTCAGGCTGCTCAATTGGCGGTCAATCGAGACTCGGATGTTGCGGCATATTATGACGAGATAAGATTCCATGATTCCTCCTACTACGCTTGGAAAAAAGCCCGCATCGAGGAGGATGTCCGCCTCATGGATATCTCCGAAGAGCAAAAAGCTGCCCTTATCAAAGCCAAACTCGATGCCCTAAAGCTCGAAATGCAGGATTTTAAGCCAGATAAATCACTCTTTGATCATCTCCTTGATTCACTCGATATCCCCACAGAGCATCAGGCAAAGATCATCAGCTCCTTTCAGTTCCTGGCAAATCAGATATCTTCCATCTGGAGCCAGTTGTATAGCAATCTGGCATCAAATAGAGACCAATCTCTTGCGGATCTGGAGCATAGAGCCAAGAAAGAGCGCAAGACGGATGCTTGGCTCGCCAAAGAGAAGGATCGCATCAATGAAGAATACGAGAAGAAACACAGATCACTAAAACGCACAGAACAGAAGATGCAAATCGCTTCCGCTACAACGAACACCCTGGAAGGCATCACCAATGCGCTCACGGTCAAACCCGCGTGGCTCGCGCCCATTATGGCGGCTTCTGTAGGGGCTTTGGGCTTCGCACAGGTGAAACTGATCGCAGAACAAAAGTTCGCTACAGGTGGGCATTTTAGAGGGCGTGGAAGCTCTACTAGCGACTCCAATATAATCGCTGTGTCAGATAATGAATACATCGTCTCTGCTGATCGTGTGAACCGCTTTGGCGTGCCCTTCTTTGATGCTCTGAACTTCGGCAATGGCGAGCAGATCCGAAAGGCATTGTCCTCCATTAGAATACCCACTCCAAGCATATCCTACCCCGCTAAAACTCATGGATATGCCTCTGGTGGGGTAGTGCGCCCACAAGCACCGGTATCCCAGAATGTGGCTATGAATGTTGTCCTAAAGTGCGATGGGAAAGCCTTAGCAAAAGCGGTCATAAAAGGAAAGAAAAGGATCATTTCTACCTAGATCAATATTGTCAAACCGCTTGTCGAACCATGTGAAATGGTACTACGAGATTAGCCTTCAAATGTGTCAAACCGCCTGTCGAAAGCCAAGATTGCCAAATGGTTTGTCGAATTTAGCCAAACACCCTGTCGCGGGATACTATGTAATGTATGCAGATAGAATTCACAAGCGAAAATTTCAAGAAAGAAATCGAAGAAAAAGCTTGACAGCAGACATGTGGTGATATAGTTGGCTACATCACTAAGGCGCTACGTGAAATAATTAAAGTGAGGACGCGATGAAAACTTTTAAAGACGACATCCCGATCTACCTTCAGCTAAGGCAGCAGATCGAAGAACAGATCTTAGCTCGGGCTTTAATTGAGGAAGATCGGTTGAAATCGCTCCGGGAAATGTCCGCTGAATACAGGATTAATCCTATTACAGCGGGGAACGCGGTAAACGCGTTGGTAGATGAAGGCATATTGTACCATAGACGGGGAATAGGAATCTTTGTGTCTCCGGGTGCCAGAGAAATGATTATAGCCAAACGCAGAAATTCTTTCATCAAGGACTCTCTGGAACCATCCATCCGACTGGCAAAGAGCTACGAAATCCCAAGGGATGACCTAATCAATAAAGTAAAAAGTGTGTATGGAGAAGAGCAATGACAGTATATGAAAAGACTTTCGAGAATCACCCGATACCATATCAAGTGAAAAACCTAAGCAAGTCCTTTGGCAAGTTTCTGGCAATTGATAACGTATCCTTCACCTTGCCTTGGGGCAAGATCGTGGGACTATTGGGAAAGAACGGAGCGGGGAAATCTACCTTAATGCGCTGTATGTTGGGTTTTTTGGATCATGAAGGTACTGTAAGCTTGGATGGATTCCATTTACAGCACAGAGACCACCGTGTGTTCGATCAAGTGGCCTTCATACCGGATGTAAGCGGTTTGGACGACAGATTGACGGTTGGTCAGACCATAGACTATGTGAAACGCCTGAATCCCTGTTTCAATGAAGAAAGAAGCACCAGACTGTTTGCCCGCACGAATCTACCGCTAAACAAGAAGGTGGGAAAGCTCTCCAAAGGCATGAAAACGAAGCTCTATCTGCTATTGACGATATCACTGGATGTGCGCTATTTGCTCTTGGACGAACCTACCTTGGGACTTGATATTGCGTTCCGCAAGGAGTTCTTCAACATAATCCTAGGTGAATTCTTCGATGAGCAGCGCACCATCTTCATCTCAACGCATCAGGTTGAGGAGATTGAGGATATGCTACAGGAAATAATAATCATCGATAATGGAAAAATGATACTGAATGAAGAAGTGGAAAGCTTGAAATCACGTTATCGAGTGGCAACCGTTGCATCGGATAAGAGGCAGAGTCTGCAAAACGCCGGAGCACGGGAGATCAATAATACTCTGGGATTTGTAAGCGCAGTAATCCCCTCGGAAACAGAGATTGAGGGTGCCACTTACCATAGGCCTACGATCTCGGATATCTTTATGGAAGTGGTGGGAGGTAATAATGCAGCAGTTTAAAGCTCTGTTAATAAAAGAATGGAATACCCACAGAAAGAGCTTTCTTACTCCGACCTGGGTACTGATGACGATCTATCTCTTGAGTCTGGTAACATTTGTCTATGGCAGTATTCGCTATGGATTGCCAAGCATAGTTCAGACCATGGACGCTCCGGAAAATCAAGAAATAGCATTATGGATATTGCACTACGCGGCTACAATCTTTATCGCGGGGATTAGCATATTAACAACCCTGGTACTTACAGAAGCAACTCTAAACCATGATTACATCAAGCGCTGTGAGATCTTCCATCTTTCGCAACCGGTCAGTTTGAAAAAGATACTCGCTGCAAAGGCGATCTTTGTAAGTGTGGGAATCTTCTTGCAATACCTAGTCTTGATGCTTGTAAACTATCTGGTAATGAGTGTAGGGATGGCCATCCTCGGTTTCAATTCCTATTCCCTCGGCTTCAATGCTGTCTTGTACACGATTCCTTATATCATCACATCCATTTTGATGTTGATACCCACGTTGTGGTTCTTTACCTGTGTGTTTCGCAAGAACTCTTTTATCAAGATGATTCTCTTCTTTGTTATATTCGATGTCGTTGGTTTGATGCTAAAGATCTCATGGGGTGTGAAACTCTACAGCCTCACCGGCTTTTGGTCTAGAGTGGTAATGACCCCCTTCAATTTGATTACCAGAAGATTTGCGGCAATTGAGGTTGGAGTGGGCAATATGAATTGGGATTTTTATTGGACTCAAGAAAACTGGATTTGGCTGGGCCTGAACGTAGTTCTGGTGATAGCATCCTACTTCATTTATAAACGTAGAAACATCAGTTAACAGGACTGAAACATACATACGGCGTCGTTACTTAGTAGTGATGACGCCGCTCTCTTTGCCCCATATGTTTTGCTTGTCGGGCGGAATTACTTGACTGATATGGCAGAGGCTACATAGTGACATAAAGCATGGCATGGTATGAAACACGCTATATTGACTTTCCTCTTCTTAATATTGACGATAGTTGCTGTCTGGTCCAAGAGTGATGATCCCATAACAAACGGTATCAATTACGTGATGAATCGGGATCTGGTGTCCGATGTACAAGACAGCATGCAGGACAATCGTTTTCTGAAAAGAGTGTATCCCCTCATCTTTCGGAAAGCGGATCAGGCTTCCACAGTACCGGAATTGGACCGTGATTTCGTGGAATGGGAAGGTAAGCAGATATCAGGAGTGAATATCATACAACAGGAAGTGTTTGAAATCAATGAACGCAGTGGAAGGATTCAGCTATTCAACGATGTTTTGCGCTTCGCCAATATGATTCACCCCAAAACTCGGATGAGCATCTTAGAACACAATCTCTTCGTATCAGAGGGAGATTCACTGAATCCTGATCTCCTGGTAGCCAATCTGCAGTATTTGTATGATCTGGGCTTGTATTCGGAATTGGCTTTTTCTATCGGCGATACAGAGGATGAGTCTATCGAGATTGATCTGAGTATGAGAGAAAAGTTCTTCCTGCAAATGAGTGCCAAGCTTTTGAACAGCCGCAAAATGCAAGTACGTTTGATGGACAGGAATTTTCTGGGGCTGGGACACTCAATGAAGCATGTATGGTATGTGGATCCACGCGATAGGGAATCTTTGGGCTGGGAGACCGCGTACACCTATCCAAATATGCTTTCTCGGTTTATCACAGGTGATTTCAGTTATCTGTCGCTTTTGGGACAAAGGTCTTTGCAATTAGGCTTTCAGCGTGATTTCCTCTATCCCTTTTACTCAGATTTTGGTGGACTTGATTTTGGCACAGAGCATAGTGCTCCTCCGCAGGATAGCGTCATGGTGAAAAAGCGGCAATATGGAGCCTGGTATGCGCACGCGTTTTCCAATCTTGAATACCCGAGATATCTATATTCCGCCTTGGCTTTGGACTATATCGAGCATCAAGTAAGCCCCGAAGGGCTTAGCTGGCAGGATTCCTTCTTTGCTTTGGGGTGCTTGGGCTATTCCAGCTCACAGTATAGATACAATCAAGGGCTCAGTTCATTTCTGGATAGTGATTATCTGCCCAATGGCCATCTGTTTCAGCTATTGTATGGCTATGAATTTGGTGAGTTAAAACAGCGTCCATTTTTGGGTGTTCACGGAGCCTTTTCCAGCTATCTCAAGCCGGGGCATTACCTCTATACTAAAGTGGCATGGGACAGCTATTTTGATGGCTCAGAGGCCGAGCAGAGCTTCATTGCCCTGGAGCCGGTGTATATCTCGCCATCTCAAAGGATCGGCAATATGGAAGTGCGCAGCTTGATCAGAAGCAGGATCATTAAATCTTTCAAGACCTTAGCCGTGCAAACGATCAAGCTATCGGACGATATTTTCTTTCGGGATGGATCAGAGGCCTGGGGCACCGACCTGATCAGTTTGAGTATGGAGTCAGATTTCAATACGGCATATCAGATATTTGGTTTTCAGCTATCAATCTTTAACTACATAGATATGGCAGTGATGGATGACGACTGGGGCAGAAAGAAGCGGGAACATCTTTATGAGCAAGGTTTGGGAATTCGGCTGAGGAATCCGGGTTTGATTTGGGACTTTATCGAGCTAAGAACCGGTTTGGAATACAAGAATGCCAATGATCCATCTTTCAGTGTGTCTTTGAACCTGAAACCTACCCGCATCCTGGACGATTTTAGAGGGAAGAAACCCAAACCCTATTACTCCAGAAAATAGCAACGATAAATCTTTATCTGCAAACCCTTCCCTTAGTCCGGATGTTTTGTGAAAGCAGAGATTGAACTGATGACTCAAAGCAGGGGAAGCATGAATGACAAAGCCCACAACATCCTCTTCTGAAGCGCTTGCATCTGAGTGGGCTTACCATGATTTGTAGCCCATCGCTCCGGCAAAGACTGCAAGGAGGGTCATGGGCTTTTGCCGAAACAGCTGTAGAGGATAACGGACACAAAATGGAGGGGATACGAATTGAGTGCTAAAAAAGGTTTGACAAAAAAAGAAAGATAAAAAACCATGAAAACAAAGAAGAATTTCCCGGGAGATAATAATGTCTGAAACAGCAAAAAATACACAGTCGAAAGCCGAGAACAATCTGCAAGTTGCCGATAAACACAAAGTTAGCTTGGTAGAGCTAATCATGATCCTGCTTCTGGTGGGATTGGTATTCGTGTTTTTCTTTGGTATGCGCCAGCTCAGAATAGACAAAGCCGCCGAAGCACTGGCTCATGAAAAGTTCGAGAAAGTGATTCCCGTAATAAAAACCGCCATCAATGCAGCGGAAGAGTTCAAAATGAATGACGAATTTGGAGATTATCCTTTCGATTTCGGTCTGTTGAACCTGAGTGATACAGACACTTACACAATCAAATCTGACGAGAATGGCATTATGTATATCGACGCGACTGATTTCACCATTCATTATGATACCGAACAATACAGCTTCATTGCTAGCTCTACAGAATCTTTCGGCAAAGCAGGCGTGAAAGTGATCTATGTACTCGCCGATGCTTCATATCAGGTGGAAGATCCCAGTCCGGAGCGTAAGCCCACAATACGAGATGAGTGGTTGCCACAAGACTGATATAATACTAGGAAACAATATTAAACGGTTCCTGTCGGGACCGTTTTTTTGTACTCTGCAATGCTCAGCCTTAGCATCCGGAATGGGAGCAATATCAGTAATGAGAAACTCACCGGATTATTGTGGAGATCAAAACAACATGACGCCGTATGCAAGTCTCTTGCCGGTGTAGGAGCATCCATGATTTGCCCGGAGGATCTAGGTGGATTTGAGCTCTCGTTATCGTGTAAACTACCGCATTGCAAATTAGCTTTAAAGGTTGATAAGCTATGTCTCTGTATCTATGAACTCTGTATAGGGTGATTCAGGTATCAGCAGGGTGTTTTAGGGTGCTTTTGCGGGTCAAACAGCATGGATCTACAAGCCCCGATATCAGCTATCTGGAAGTAAAAGAAAAGCCCCTCTCCACCAGGGAAGGGGGGCTATTACAATGATGAATTGTATATTATTTCATCAGAATCATCTTCTTGGTGTGGCTGTATTTGCCGGCTTTCATTTTGTAGAAATAAACGCCGCTGGATACGTTACGACCGTTGTTATCTTTTCCCATCCAAGTGATGGTGTGCATACCGGGGTTCATTTCGGAAGCAACAAGCGTTTTTACGCGCTGACCCAAGATGTTGTAGATCTCTATACTTACGAAATCCCTGTTTTTCAATGAGAAGCTGATGCTGGTATTAGGGTTGAAGGGATTCGGATAGTTACCATTGAGTTTGGTAACAACCGGTTGCACCAGATCGTTGTTATCGGATGTTTCTGAGCTTCCTGTAAGCGTGATGCTGAGGGTAGGATTCTCCGGATCATCGCTAATGATCACCAGTTCAGAATTATACTCACCTTCTTCGGTGGGACGGAAGGCAACATTCAGAATCAGGCTTGCTTCTGCGGAAAGGGCAAAACTATAGTTATTCAGGTAGTCATCGTCAATTTGCAGGGCATAGGGCTCCGGCAGTGTGATGCTGCTGAGCATGAGGGCGTTTCCGTTATTGTTGAGAGTGAGGGGTAGCACCTGTTCTTCACCGGTTTCGATATTGCCAAAAGCAAGGCTGCTTTGATCTATTTGCAGTATGGGAGTACCGGTATCGGTGTTTTCTGCGGGGAATAGTACATCGTCGATCCAGACGCAATCACTTCCGTTTGACACAGAGCCGTCTTTTGTATACTCCCAGCGGTAAGTATTGGTGCCGGCAAGCACGATATAGCTTATTTGTTCCCAATCATCATCAATACCGCTCCACTGGTTTTTGAGGATTCCGTTTACGTAGAATTTCAGATAATCTCGGCCGGCCTCTGAAGAAGTTTTCTTCCAAAATGAGACAAAGCCATCGGCAGGGTTGTTTAGCGTGATGCTCATCGAAGTGCTTTGATTGTGTGCAATCGACGCACTTTCTGCGGCATAACCGCCAAGATATCCGTTCTCACTGGTGCTCCACTGATCACCCGAGAAGTTCCAAGGGAAGTTTCCCATACCATTCTCAAAGTTTTCCATCAAGATACCGGCGATGATGCTATAGGAATTTGTGATCACAGTATTGGCATAGGAAGCCATCACTTCGATCGTAATGGTGGATCCCGGAACGATCTGAGATGAGAGCGCTACATCAAAGGAAAGTGATGCTGAGGCACCAACGGCGAGACTGGGAACACTATCTATAATAGTGTTTATGATAGTCTCTCCGCCTGATATTGCGATGGAACTGGATATTTCGGGGCTTTCGGTATGCCCCAGATTTGTGAGGGGGATACTGATGACAAAGCTTTCACCGGGATCAACTCTGCCATTGTCATTGCCCTGACTGTCATCAACCTGTATAGATCCCCAAACAATGCGGGGAGCGTTGATGAGCATTTCGTGTGTATAGCTGTATTCCGAGCCGTCCTCCAAGCTAACCAGTACCTCGAAAGCAGCCACGTATTGATCGGGCACGGATTCGCTTATTTGGAGCTGCAATCCACTTGTTGTTGATCCGCTACTCTCCGGGTTGATGTCGTCGATTACTTCGGCGTCTCCGACTACGGTGAGATGAGGATCGGAGGTACTAAGAGATACGTTCACACCTTCAGCGGGATCGCTGCCAACGTTTTCCATACCTACTTGAACGGTAACGATTTCTCCAAGTGAGGGATTGTTGTCGTTATCGTCTTGAACCTCGACATCGGTTACGATGATGTAAGCTCCTTCCGCGGGTAATACTTCTACTAAACCCAAGTGCGTAACCTTGTTTAAAGCAGTAATCGTAAGAGTGAGGTTCATAGGTTGATCCGGCAGAATATCAAGAGTAATGAGCGCATTGCCATTGGCATCAGCTACAGTTTTACCATAGATCATGCCATCGGCACTGAGAGTAATGCGAGCGTTCGCTTCGGTGGTAATAGCCATAGTATCCATACCGATCAAAAGGATTGGATTGTAGCTTGCCAGAGCTTCGGTGGGAGTTTTGGTCCTCACCATCAAAGAAGCATCGCCAAAGATATGCCAGTTTTTGAATTCATCCGCTCCGTCATTACCGTATACTTCGATCATTTTTGAAGAGCCGTTATAGAATAGGCCGCCAATGGTTTGTTTGGCTTCGGCGATCAAGAGGTCGGTTACTTCATCCTGACCACGCATTGGCGGATTCCAGGCTTGGTTTACAGAGGAAGCATAGATTGCTACTGCTCCGGTGGGATTTCCGTTGTTGGTGGCTCTCATCCAGGCTTCTGCAAAACAGGTACGGCTTACAAAATTGCCATTAACACATGCTACTGAGACTATAAAAGGCAACATGTTATCGTTTGTAAGGGCATTAATATTGTTGTTGTTGAAGCCGGTGGTAACCCAAGAAGTATCAGAACCATGGCCTACGTAGTTTATGAAGCCGCGTCCGGTATTGATATTGTTGCCTACCGCTGTGGCAGACGCACCCATGCTTGCATACATCTGATCAACTGTTGAATAACCATATCCCAGCAGATCAGTACGGATGTTTTCCATGTGCTGTTGATCACTTTCGCCCATGTCACCGTTATATCCGCCACCTTCGTTGGAAGCGATACCCATAGCATTTTGTAGCCAGGTGGCATCACTTTGGAGGTCGCGTTCATACTCTACGCTTCTTTGAACTTGAGTTTCCATTTCCGCGACGGTCTGAGCCGAAAAGCGGCCCACAAAGATGTCCGGGTAGTTGTCGTTTCCTGCCAATAGGGCAAATGAAGGATCGCTGCCTCCTCCGCCATAGGAAAGAGAGGGAACCTGAGGGGCGTCTCCCATGATCTGAACAAACATCAAACCATCGTTCAGGTTGTATTGGTCTTGAATGTAAGTCTTTAGTTGAGACGCGCTGGGTCCGGCCACTTGGTGATCGACCACAGTAACATCGTAGCCGATTTGTTGTTTCCAATCTACCCAGGGCTGAATAGTGTCGTTGAACATAGCATTTGTGATTACCAGAATGCGGCCCTCTTCACCGATAGCGTCGTATTTGGCTTCCGCGAAATTTAAAAACAGGTTTTGGTATATTCCGCTGAATTGAGCAGCATGGCTCTGTTTAGTACTATTCAAAACGTTTGTGAAGCTATTCCCATTCTGATACAATCTAACCTTTATTCTGGTATAAACGCGGGTGATACCGGTTTCAGGGAAATACACGAAAGGTTTGAAACGAACCGTGATACCCCGGTAATCCCTGATGATAAAAGGTTCGCTGAGTTCTGTGCTGTTTTCGGGGTAAAAACCGGAGCCGGTGTAAAAATCCGAGAATCTATAAGGAACAGAATCGGGATCGATGTCGCGAGTGAGGTTTCCTTTGGAAGGAGCAATCTTCATATCCAGATCAAGATATTCGGTCTGAAGGGTTTCAAGTTCCATATGGGCGCCGGCAGGTATGATGACGCTGCCTGCCATGATGGGAACTTGAGGCAAGCCCTCTTCCAGAGTCAATCCACCATGTTTGATGCCGGGGCTGTACCAGACATCACCGTCTATTGTAAGCGCTTCGCGCTCGAAGGTACCAAGATTCATTTCAAGTATCATCTCAGCATGACTGCTTTGAAGAAGCTGGACTCCATTGCTGTAGTCGGCAATTTCCACTACTTCCGCGCTGAGCATAATCTGAAAACTCAGTATCAGGCTTAGTAATATAATGAGTTTCTTCACTATATCCTCCATTATCTAATCATTTTTATACACAAAATTTAAGAGGCACCACCCTGTGGATGGTGCCATGAATCACAGTTATTTCATCAACATCATCTTCTGGGTACTTCGATAGCTACCGGCTTCCATTCTGTAGAGATACAAACCGCTGGAGACGGTAGCGCCGCTGTTATCCTTGCCGTTCCACACAATCTGATGACTTCCGGCATTCAGGGGAGAATTGACCAGGGTTTTTACCAATTGCCCCTTGATGTTGAAAATATTCAATTTCACATTTCCGCTTTCCTTCAGGGAGAATCTGATGGTGGTTTCCGGATTGAAGGGATTCGGGTAGTTTCCTTTCAGAGCGGTTACAACCGGATTCACCAAGTTTCCGTTTGAACTGGGTTGCACTGAGATCAATATCTGGAATTCCGACATGTCGGGATCGTTGGTGAGCACAGTCATGTTCTCACTAATCTCAGACACAGTAGAGCCTGCTGAATACATGATATTGAAGGTGCGGGTTACACCGGGAGAGATCACATAGTAGTAATCGTTCGGCAGGTTTTGACCGTTGAAGACAAGCGTGAACATGGAGGGCATAGTAATCACACCACTGAGATCAGCAGTACCCAGATTTCGCAGGACAAAACCCTGGCTGTATGTGGTGTTCGGAAATACTTCCTCAAAATCGATGGATTGTGTTGTGGTATAAGCCATCGCCATTTGATCCGAGCCGTTGGAGGGGAATCTGATATCATCGATCCAAGCAGAGTCGCTGCCACCTGTCAAGCTAACGTCTTTTTCGTAACTCCATTTGAAGGTTCTGCTGCCGACACTTACATCATAGCTCACTTGGGCCCAGCTTACATTGCCGCTCCAGCTTCCCATTTCTTCACCGTCTATGTAGAATTTCAATTTGTCATAACCGGATTCTGATGAGACTTTACGATAGAAGCTGATAACTCCTTCCGACAATACTTCCATGCTGAGGCTCAGTTCTGTACTGGTGTTGTTTCCGATGGAGCCACTTTTGGCAGAATATGAACCGTTGAAAGACTCATTGCTTACGATAGTCCAAGGCGTCGGACTGGTGTTTTGCCAAGCGAAAGAGCTGAAGTCTCCTGTTTCAAAACCTTCCATCACAGCGCCAACCGGAATGATGAGGCCTTGATTGATCATTTGCACACCCATATCGAGGGCTACTCCCAAAGCGATGGTGGTTCCCAATTCAGCTTCATCAGAGATGTTCAGGTTGAAGGTAAGTGGAATGTTGACCCCGGTATTGATGCCGGGAATTACGAAGCTGGACAGGGGTAAGGACGCCAGGTCACTGTTCAGGATCAGATTCAGAGTTCCGCTTTCCACGGGCATATGTCCGCTATTGGTGATGTTCAAAGTGATGTTTATGGTTTCACCGGCATCAAATATGCCGTCGTTGTTGGGGTCAAAGTAATTCACGGAACTGATGACGACATTGGGTGCGTTCACAGTGAAGCTACGATTGCTGGACCACTCGTTTTCGCCGTCACTTACAGTAATTACCAGCTCAGCTTCATGTTGATCCGGTGTGCCTTGGTCGATGATGATCGAGAATATCGAGGGTACGTATATTTGGCCATCAGGGGAGATGTCGTCTATCACTGCTTCAGGTTCAGGGATATAAAGCCAGGGACTCTCAGTGCTGATGCTTACTGTCAAGTTTTCGGCAGTCATTATCCCCACATTGCTGAAACTGAGGTCGATTGCAATGGTCTCGCCTGCTTCTGCAGTGCCATTATCATCGTTGATAGTGATGGGGCTCACAGTTACATAAGGGCCTTCGTTTGGGATCACGTTTATCGTGGAAACAAAGGGTCTTCTTTGGGATCTGGTGGCAACTACATCCACATTGCCAGGCTCGGTAAAGGGGTCAAATTCCAGATTCAAGTATCCCGTAGCATCGGTGAGGCCAACGCCATGAATCTGACCGTCTTTGGAGATGGATATCCAGGTATATGGATCTGCATTGAGTTCCACGCTGCCCAGGCCGAGGAAGAGAGTTTCCGGCACAACAAGGGAGTTTTCTGCGGGAATACCCACAAAGGGCATCAGTGAAGGATCTCCCATGATGGAATATATTTCCCAATAGTAATTAATACGGCTGCTATTGCCTTGGACTACAGCCAGATTGCCCATCATGACGTTTGCACCGGCGCTGTATGCCCAATCATCAAAATCCTCGTTGTGTTCGTGGAATAGAGCATCATAAGAGCCTAGGGCATTGGCATTGTAGGCCGGAGCTTGCCCGTTTGCGCTGCCCTTGGATCCAACAGCCCACCAATAGTCTTCATCCCAATAGGTGCTGTTAGTGCCACCGATATAGATGATTCCACCTTTGTTTGTAGCTCTCAACCAAGCTTCCGCAAAGCATTCCCCTTGGTCAAACTTGCTGGTGAGACAGCAGTTACCTATCACATAGGCGTATTTATTCTCATTTTGTAAATTGTTGATGTCGGATATGGTGAAGTGAGGATCACTCCAGTCAGTCACACCTCCGTGAGCTGTATAGTTCACGTATGCGGCACCCTCGGATATGTTTGCCCGAATCTGGGTAATACTGCTGCCTGAATTGGGGTAAAGGTAGGCATGAGTATCAATTCCATGGGCTGCATTAAAATAGTTTTGGGTGGCATAATTGATAGCGCCGTTACCGTGTGAATTGGCAAACCAGTTATCCATTCCGGCGATCAAAACGGCGTCTGCCAGATAACTGTCGTCCGGCATAGCATAGGTTTCATGCATGAGAGTCTTGTTTACTTGATTGGTCACCTGAGCTACAGTAGTAGCGGAGAATCTACCGAAGTACATTTCAGGCATGTAATCGGTACCCTGAAGGCGAACATAACCCAAATCCGATGGGTGAGAGGAGCCGGCTATTGAGGAGGTGCCGGCAGCAACCTGTGCTACATCGCCCACGATCAGCAAGTAGCTGGGGGCAGGATTCTGGGTTGTGGCACTATCCCACAAGCCTTGCATATAGTTTTTGATGCTGGTGTAGTTGTTGCCAATACTCTCAATCGTTGCCACCGTTACATTATATCCTTCTTTGCTTTTCCAATCCACAAAAGGTTGCATGGCTTCCAGAAAGCTCTGGGGAGATATGATTACGTAGCCGATGGGGTAACGCATCAGGCTGGTTCTCGTCTCCTGGTAATTCCACACACTGGATGCCAGGGCACTGCTGAATGCCGGAGATGCTGTCCTGGCTTTCATATCTGCGCTGGCTACCAGATCGGCACCACGAAAACTTATCTCCACTTCGGTGCTCAATACCACATCGAGGCTCTTGGTGGAAGGATTGTAGTTTGCAGGTACAAAATCAAGAGCAAAGAGCCTTTCGCCACGGAGCATACCCAGTTCTTCGATCTGAATAGTGGGCAATGCGGTACTGCGGCTGCCATTGTAGAAATTGCGGTTTACCACAAAGGGGAGCTCTTCGGGATTATCGCATTTGGCGACACTTTCCTGAGCCGGGATCAGAGGGTAGTTGATTCCCTTTTCAGCCAGAGACAACGTAGTGCGATAAGTGTTGCTTAGTTTTACTTGCGGATCGGCGCCCAAGGGCACACTGATAATTTTCCGCATCAGGGGAAGGCGAGGTTCGCCAATTGTATTTGTAGCAGTATAGTCCTTGGCAGTAAGCAGTGTGAAAACACCCTCTTTGCTATGAACTTCCTGATATTCGATGGCGTCAAGTGCAAATTTTACATTCAAACCATAGCTGTCGCTGCGTAGAATCTCCGAACGGGATACACCACGTTGCAACTGAATGGTTCCAGAATTGGCGGTTAACATAACCGACAATGCCACTAACATGAGCATGATGAGATACTTCTTCATGTTCTCTCCTATGTTTTTATATCATTATTTCATTTAGTATCAATGCCTGATAGGCTACAGCTTATATAATAAGCAAGAATGATGCCAAGACTAGAATTAATCCATGTTTTTGGGGATAAAGCCCGTTTTTTTTATCGATCGTTCACAATCGGTTTTGCCCTGAATAAAATGAGCAGATTTGTATGAACTGCTAATCCGGCAAATCTTCGTAGCTCTTGGTGAGATTGCGGATTCCAATGGGCTCTAGATTCAATGTGTCATATGTGGATGGCATTGAAGAGAAGTATTTGCTGTACATTATTTTCAACGAGTTATCTTCGTTTTCCAGAGGACTGTAATCCTGCATCTCGTACAGTAAATCAGCATCTTCGTTGGCATCAATGTGGGCATATTCGTAATCTATCGTAGAGATCAAACTTTCTTCGGAATCAAACAGAGCCAGGATAAAATAGCCTTGAATCTCTACGTCAAGGTTGTTGTGGAGGGCAACGAATACATCCGCAGGACGGGGGAGATCGTATATATCGTAGAGAAATTCTTCTTCCTGGGCTACCGGGACTACATTGATTTCACTGCCCAGATTGAAGGCCTGCTCATCAAGCCAGTTTCCGCTGTAACTACGGGCAGAACGAAAACCACCCCAATAAGCGAGACTACGCTCTTCATAGTTGGTTACTCCGGGGTCGTTTACCAGATAGGATGAGGCCTTGTCTTTGGGCCCATCTTGCTTTACCACTAAAACCCAGTGTGAGCGTCTTCCAGCTACTTTCACGATTACCTTGTTGCCCTTTTCCAGCTCCGAGGCCAAAAAATCCCAGTCGTTATATCTGGTGCTACGATTTTCCAATTCCATGCCTAAGCCTTCGCCATCGATGAGACCGGGAATCTGCCAACGCATATTGTTGCCAGAATAACCCCCATTTTTTCGCAGCCAGTCATTGAGTTTATCCGGTGTCATGTATGGATTGGATGCTTCGGCATTCAGTAACATGGACAGGCAGGACACCACGCATCCGCTTCTGGCTATGGATGTACCGCGCCCCAAGCGGTCCGAACCCCAGCGGGAGTCGGTCTGCGAAAACCAACTAAACCCGGTGGCATGAGCTAAATTGATCAATATGATGAGGCAGTATATAATTATGTATTTCTTTTTCATAGGCTATGTCTCTTTAATGGTTTCGCTATCAACGACTTGCGATAACTAAACAAGTTTGAAAAATAAGTAGCAGTTGTCAACTTAAAAATTTCCCTTGCCAGATTCCATCGCTGATTTATAATGACATAAAATACCTGCGATGAGAGATTCGTTCTGGCATCAAGGGTGGAATGATAAGCCCCCTGATTTTGCCATCAATGTATCCTCTTTTCGCTTGCACAGGAAGAAAAATGACTGTAAAAAGACACGTAGTAACCATCATAGTGGATGACATCGAAAAAGCCTTTCAACCTGTAAGCGAAATGCTTCACAACTATGCTCCTCATATTCTTCTTAGAGTGGGTTATCCCATGCGGGATTGGGGCGCGTCCGTTATCTTCTTGATTATGGAGATGGAAACCTCTGAAATGGGTGCCTTTTCCGGAAAGATGGGCATGTTGGACGGCGTTCGTGTAAAGACTCAAACATTGAAAATAGAACCAGGAGATAAAAATGAAGATTAGCACTGAAGGACTCAAATCCTTTATCCCGGATGCAAAGATTGAAGCTCTGTTGGAAAGCGAAAAGAACGCTTCGGCGAGCAGAATTAGAGACATCATCCAAAAATCCCTCGACAAAAACAGACTGGATCCCGCAGAAACGGCAGCATTGATCAGCGTTAAAGATCCAGAATTGCGACACATGATCATGGAAGGCGCTCATGAACTCAAAGAACGCATCTACGGCAATCGCATCGTGTTATTCGCTCCCCTATATGTAGGTAATGAATGCATCAACGATTGTGTGTATTGCGGCTTTCGCATCTCAAATAAAGAATGCCAGCGCAGCACCCTCACGCACGATCAACTGATCGAAGAAACCAAATCCTTGGTGGAAACCGGACATAAACGTCTGATTATGGTCTATGGCGAACATCCCATGTACGATCCCAACTTCATTGCGGAGACTGTACAGACAGTGTATGATACCAAATACAAGAAGGGTGAGATCCGCCGGGTGAACATTAATGCTGCCCCGATGGATATCGAAGGCTACCGGGTAGTAAAATCCGTGGGCATTGGCACCTATCAGATTTTTCAGGAAACATATCATCAGAAAACCTACGAAAAGCTACATCCCAAAGGACCGAAGAGCAGCTATCTGTGGCGCCTGGACGGTTTGGACAGAGCCATGAAGGCAGGCATCGACGATCTTGGTATCGGAGCTTTGATGGGCCTTTATGATTGGCGTTTTGAAGTAATGTCGCTCTTGTATCACACAATTCACTTGGAAGATACCTTTGGCGTAGGTCCCCATACCATTTCCTTCCCCCGCATCGAGCCTGCCATTGGAACTGCTTTCACCCAACATCCCCCCTTCAGGGTTACTGATGAAGACTTTAAGCTTCTGGTGGCCATCATACGCCTCAGCGTGCCCTATACCGGCATGATCCTCACTGCGCGTGAACCAATCGAAATACGCAATGAAGTATTGCGCTTTGGGGTTTCTCAGATTGACGCGGGCAGCTCCATAGGAGTTGGTGACTATTCTCATAAGGACGATGAATCGCGCAAGAAATCCCAGTTTGTCTTGGGAGATACACGTTCTTTGGACGATGTAATCTACGAATTGGCAAACAACGGTTACATCCCCTCTTTCTGTACCTCTTGTTACAGAGCGGGCAGAACCGGTGAACACTTCATGGAATTTGCTATTCCGGGTTTTGTAAAGAGATTCTGCACCCCCAATGCACTACTTACATTTGCAGAATATCTCCATGATTTCTCTTCAGAGCGCACACTGAAGAGCGGATTGCAACTTATTGACCGGGAAGTAGCTAAGATAGAGGATCCCAAAATGAAGGAATCCGTGATTGGAAAACTGGCAGAGATGGAAGCCGGTACCAGAGACCTGTATTACTAAACAGTAAAGGATAGTAACAAAATACGAATGTCGCTATATATACTCTATGCTCCCGGATCTTCCCAAACGAAAGATCTTGGGAGCATTGTTTTATACATGTGCAAACGCTTATGTCTCTGAGAAAACTGTTTGGCGGAGAGCATCAGGTTTTGATATCTGCCTCTATGGCAATATGCCACGGCAATATGCCACGTGAGATTTGCCAAGTAGCAGGATGTACTTATCTTGTCTTAAAATGCAAAGGAGAATCCCATGATAGTAGAAGTTACAGACATAAACTTTTCTGATGTGACCAAACAAGGAAAAGTGATAATAGATTTCTGGGCTCCCTGGTGTGGCCCCTGCAGTATGATAGCTCCCATCCTGGAAGAGCTGGACAAAGACCGGCCGGACCTTGTGATAGGCAAATTGAACGTTGATGACTTCCCAGAACTGGCAGGGAAGCACGGGGTGATGAGCATTCCGACTCTGTTGTTTTTCCTGGATGGAGAGTTGAAAGACAGTTCTATCGGAGCTGTTTCCAAAAATGTGTTGATAAACAAACTGAACGCTCTGAGCTGATATATCTTGAAGATCAAATACAAACATATACAAAACGCCCTGGAATACTATCCTTTCAGAGTTCTGATAGCCCTGCTGCGAGCTTTACCATATAAGCTCAGCAGGGCTATTATTGTATTTATGTTTCAGACACTTGGATATCATCTGCGGATCCGCAGGGATGTGGCAGAAACCCAGATAAAGCATGTATATCCCAATTGGTCAGCTGAGAGGGTGAATCGCTTGATCAAGGCCGTCTATCGGCAAATGGCTTTGAACATCGCGGAAGAATACTTGATGGACGATGCCACGCTGAGTGCAAAATCCGACATTATCGGCTTAGAATTCATGCGAGAAGCCCAAGAGTTGGACAGAGGGGTAGTGATGGCCACAGCTCACTTTGGAAATTGGGAGGCGGCCAGGATATTGACTACTTTGGGCATCCCCCTCAGTGTGATTGTAAAAAAACAGCGCAATACCATGTTTGATTCTTATACAAATGCCATCAGAACTAGAAGTGGTCTGCATATCATCGACATGAAGCGCGGTTTGCGCGAAATATTGGCGGATCTATCAGATAAGAGGGTTGTAGCGATATTGGCAGATCAAAACGCGGGCAGCCGTGGCATCATGCTGGATTTTTTGGGATATCCTGCCTCAAACTGGAAAGGTGTGGCAAAGCTGAGCTTGCGTTACAAAATTCCAATCGTCCCGGGCTTTGTGATACGCAGTCCTCAGGATAGAATCCAATTCGAGTTTTCAAAGATGATCTACCACCCTGAACTGGAAGACAATGAAGAGAATATCGTGGTAATACTGAATAAAATCATTAAGGTTACAGAGGAATATATCCACAAGTATCCCGATCATTGGTTTTGGGTACATAAGCGCTGGAAACACGGTTACGACATGTTTAAAGGGAAATAGCAGGAAGCTATGTAATCCCTTCTCACTTCAAGTCGGCGAGCCTGTCAAATTCAATCCTAAATACAAATACTTTTTCAGAGCATAACTTTATCTGGACAAAATTCTGTGTTAAAAACGGTTATCAGGAGGCTGTGTGGATTCATGATTCATTGTGCGCAATCTGAAGGGCTAAAGCAGTGCAGAGCCTAGCCCCTGTATACCAAGCTGTGCCGAAGCTGATATAAAGCCGTTATCAAGCAGTGGGCACTCGTTGAACACGCGACAATATCTACTGTGGCACACGCTGAAACACAGGAGTAGTACTATCTTTTGATAATAATTTATGCAGGGACAAAACCTGCTATTGAAATCCTCGAGCCTATCTATAATACTGTTGCCAAAGGACGTTTTGGATGCATCATCAAGTAGCATTTTTGCACTTTGAAACCATAGGTAGTTCTGTGATTGAAACATGATTGGGGAATTGTCGCCAAAAGATTCTGATTGACAGTATGGTTAAAATGGGAAAATGGGCTTAATACGCTATGGGAGTAATTGATGTATATAGATCATCGTTATGAAGTTTTGGAAAGCCTCGGATCGGGAAGTTGGGCAAATGTATACAGAGTTCGAGACATCCGTTCAAACAAGCTTTTTAGTCTCAAGCTGTTTCAATATCTCTCTTCAGAAGAGCTCTACCGCTATTTCAGCGCTGAAGACATGCATCATATCACCAAGATCGAGCACCCCAATCTATCTCATGTGGTAGATTTTGGACATGTGGGAGATCACGTATATTTTATCTCGGAGTATTTCGAAGGCAAGACTCTGGCAAATTTTCGCTTTTCCAAGGCCAGGATCAATCTGATCTACGACATCGTGGTTCAGATCTGCTACGCCTTACACGCTTTGCACAATCAGAACATACTGCATAAGGATCTCAAGCTGGAAAACGTGCTGTATCGCATGGAAGGATCTCAGATTCTGATCAATCTGATCGACTACGGCTTTTCCAAGGTTGATCCTTCCAGAGACAGTCAACATGTGTCGGGTACATTGCCCTATATAGCGCCTGAATTGTTGATGGGACAGCAGCCCACTCCACGCAGCGATTTTTACAGCTTGGGAGTATTGCTCTATCGTCTGTGCACAGGCTCTTTCCCCTTTAGTGTAGATCAATTGAATGCCCTGATCACGGGTGGCTACCAGTACTTTATACCAAATTTCCCCTCTACTTTGAACAAGAATATTCCTCCAGAGCTGGAGCGCTTTATCTTGCGTCTTTTGGAACGTAATCCCGAAAACAGGTTTCAGAGTGGGCAGGAAATCATTGGTTATATAAACCGGATTCATCACGATGAATTCCCCTTTTCTGCCTCTTGGTCCATAGTGAATACGATGCGCTTCAATAGCTATATTGTAAGGGAAAAATACTCGCATCAGATTTTGGATTTTGTACCATCGGTTACAAACTCAAATGGGAAAATCGTATCTGTAATCGGCGGAGACGGCTTGGGAAAAGACAGCATTTTATCTCTGTTCCGTTATCACCTGTTGGGAGGTGAATTCTTTCTATTCGATTACTTTTGCACCCGCACAGATCACGAAGCCTTTTTCGCGCTGATAAAGGAATATGTGCAGTCTCTCAGCGAAGAGGAGGTAGAGGGTCATGAATTCCTCGCACAGATTTCCAACAAATTCAAACAGTATCTCTTTGCCGGAGAACAAGAAGCCAAAGCTCTCAGTCAAAGCGCGGAAGAGCTCAAGCTGGATTTTGAAAGTGTAAAGAGCCTTTTGGTTCATCTTTCCCAGTACAAGCCTATCATCTTCATAATCCGAAACTTTCAATATGTAAACCGCCATACTATCGATTTTATTAACTTTATGTCTCCGCTATTGGTGCAGAAACGGATGATGATAGTGTTGTCCTGTAATGATTTCAACAAGGTAAGCCAGATCAATCACACGGTGATGATCAATCTGCCATTTCTGGATGTAAACGAAAGTAAATCTTACATAAACAAGCTCTTGCCTGTTTCCGCTCCAGATCACCTGTGTACAGACTTGTATCGGAGAAGCTCCGGAAATCCTCATTTCATCAGGGAAATCTTGATCGACCTGGTGCAACGCAAAAGCATCGTATTGGAAGACGACATCATCTTTCCGGAAAGCTTGGAGGACTACCAGTTGCCCTCGCGTTTATTGCATTCCATATACTCCAGAATGAGCCACCTAACCTCTCAGAACTATGCATTATTGCAAAAATTGAGTATTGTTCAGACTCGCTTGAGCCGGGAATTGATAATATATATTCTCAAATTGAAGGATACTGAACTCTACAACTTGCTGAACGATGCCACATACAACGAGATTCTGAGTAAAAACGGCAAGTACTATAGCTTTAGCTTCATAGAAGCCAAATCGCGGATGTTTTCAGAATCCGATAGGAAAGTTCATGTATTGGTGTCAAAACGCATCTTAAAATTTTATGCCAGAAAAGAGATTGTCGATAAGGAAACCTGCCTTGGTCTGATCCAAAACGCCTATATAGCTCAGGATTTGCAATCTGCCCGGGCGTACTACTTGAAGTTGTCAAATCTGCTGAGCGAAGATTATGAGCAATCTGAGGCTTACGACGCCATGTTGAGTGTGTTGAAACTGGATTTTGATCCTCGTACTGAGGTTGAAAGCAAAGAAATCATCCGGGATCTGGCCATATTTCAGGAAAAAACAGAATTAACCGGCTTCTTTGAACGCGCAGGCTTCTTGCTGGACAATGCGGATCTGATCCCGGAACTGTTTGAAAAGTACCATTGCATAGGTACAATTCTGTTGATGCGCGAAGATAACACCGCTGCTCTTGAGAGTTTCCAAAAAGCGGAAACTCTGATGGCTACGGGGAAACATCAACTTCTGGTGTGGTTAAGTTATATACAGGTATATCTTCGCACAGACATCGAAAAAGCAAAGCAATATCTGGATCTTGCGCTGGACTCGGAGCTGCCATTGGATCTCAGTATTGTATTCACGGATCGTCTGGCTGTATATTACGGACACAAAAAGGATTATGACCGTGCTATCAAAACCCTGGAAGACTTTCTGTCCACTCTGCCCCCGGAACACAATACTAAGGTTATGGTCCGTCTGGCTTCGATGCACAATGATTTGGGGGTATTCTACAGCGATCTGAAAAATATTGAAGAAGCTACAGAACACTTGAATCTTGCTCTCAGCATTTGGAAGCGTTACAACATCAGACGTTTCTGGGGTTTAATCTACAACAACCTATCGGATCTATATCTTAAGCAAGGCATTACTGTGCAATCAAACAGCTATTCGCAACTTGCTTACAAATATGCAAATGAACTAAACCTCACCAGCATAAAGGCTTTAGCGCTGTTGAACATGGGCGAAGCCAAGATCAAGATGGGAGAATTTCGGAGAGCGGAAACCCTGTTGATATCTTGCCGCGATTTGATCAAATCAATTGGCAGCGTTACATACATAGATGCCGTGCAACGGAATCTGGCACTCGCCAAAAGCAAGATTATGGGCTTCGGGCACTATTATGAATTCATTTTGGAAAGCCATCCGGAGCTCACTCGCGGCAAATTGAGCGAAATCAATCCCTTAGTAAAGACATATTTTTACTATCTGAACGAGATGATGAGTCCCAAAAAACTCCGTAAACTCCTTAGCAGTAACGTTCAGATTAACTTCAAGCATCTGCATGAAGAAGAATTTCATCACAATGTGCTCAGCCTGATCGCCATGGCAGAACAGAATTGGGAGAAAGCCCTGGCAGAGCTGAAGCTTGCTATTCGTCATGCCGGAGAAATAAACAACATATATGCCATAAACGTGTTTTATATCCTAGAGACCATGTGCCATTACGGTTTGGGGGATTATGCAAAGGCACAGGAATTGATCGATAAAGCCAGAGTGATATCCACGGAAAACCACTATCGCTATTGGCTCTGCAAGCTTGATATACTGCAATTGAGAGTGGATCTGATGAATGCCCGCATTCCCCTTCGGGATATACTGCGCAGAGTTAACAAGTACTTCAACGATTGGCAGCAATACGAATACTATCAGCTCTATGTAGAATTACATCAGATCCGCATACAGGTGCTATTGGAACTCAAGCAGGATGACCTGGCAGAAAAGGTTTTCGGAGCTTATAAAGAGTATTTGGAACAGATCACAGAAAATACTCCTGAAGAAGATAAAAACAACTACCTGGAAGTAAACCTCTACAAATTGACTCAATTAAGAAAATTCAACCTGGTACCTCTAAGATCGCGAGCCAAAGATCTGCGGCGGAAATGGAATGAACTACTCTTTAATATTGCCAATGTGTACAATGTGGACCGCATCAAGTTCCTGATCGAAAAGGGAATCCACGAAGTCCTGAGTCCATGGCAATTCAGATTGATGGAGTATAGCGATAGGATCCAGAACTACACTACTTTTCATCAATACAATAGTGACAATTCCAGCGTGATTGATCCGCTGCTGAGTCAGGATATCGATAAAGCCATGCGCAGTGACAATCTGGTACTAAGTGAGATAGACGGCCGCAATATGGCCATCATTCCTCTGCAAACGGGTTCAAAGCGGGTAGGTTATCTGGTGTTGAATGATGATGGTGAATTACCCTACACCAAGCAAGAGCTGTCTATAATGCGCAGCATAAAACAGCATTTATCGGGATTGATAGTGCGCATCCAGGATTTCTCCGAAATCACGCTCCGCATTCAGAAAATGAACGATCTGATGCAGATCTCTCATGAACTGATGCGCATAGTAGAGATCAGCGATTTGGAGCATGAGATCGTATCCAGCGCGATCGATTTTACAAACGCCGGTAGAGGCTTCCTGATCAAAAAAGATAGTGACGGGAACAATATCTACAAAGTGCAAATCGACAAACAGAAGCAGATTCTGAGCAATGTGGCCGGAGTCAGCAAATCTGTGCTGTCGCTCTCACAAAGTACTCTGGAGATGGTGAGCACATACAATGCCTTGGAAGACAATCGTTTCAAGGCTGCCATCAGTGTTCAGGATTATCAATTGCACACCATCTTTTGTGTACCAATTTCCGTAGATGCAGATACATTCGGTTTTTTGTATCTGGACAATATGGATGACAACAGTAGGGCTATGTATCTTAAACAAGAGATCATTACGCTGTTTATTGAGCAGATATCCATTGCGATCAAGAACGCTATGTTATATGAAAACCTGTTGCAAAAGAGTACGGAATTAAACACATTCGAGATGCTCAAAGATGAGTTTATGGCCATTGTGTCGCATGAACTAAATACTCCTCTTACCACTTTGCAGAGTTATGTGTCGCGGTTGAAGCGCAACCTCTATGTGGATGAAGACGAACGCAAGGAGATACTGAACAAAATCGAGAACTCCGTGAAAAAGCTGATCGTGACCACCGGAGACATCAATACCATGAATACATACAACTTGAAAAAGAGCCTTAGTATGGCTCCCGTTGATATCTCCGAAATCCTGGAACTGGTACAACAGGAGGTGGAGATACTATCGCGCAAGCGCAAGATGTTTATCCGCCTGGAGATCGAGAAAGATCTTCCTCAGGTAATGGTGAACTGGGAAGCCCTGCACTTGATGATCTACAATCTGGTACTAAATGCGATCCGCTTTACAAACGATTTTGGGACTGTGGTTATCGGAGCCCGAAAAGCCGCCTTTCAGCAAGAAAAGCTGAATGGCAAGGACAGCTTGGTGATCTACGTTCAGGACAATGGTATCGGTATACCGGAGTATCAGTTGAAGAATGTATTCCGCAAGTTCTACGAATTGAATGAAATCTACGCGCACAAATCCGGAACAGTAGAATATCGCTCCAGTGGCTTGGGTTTGGGGCTGTCTACATCAAAGCGAATTGCCGAACTGCATAAAGGCAATATCTGGATCAAGAGTAAGGAGAATGAGGGTACAACGGTATTTGTAACCTTGCCTTTGAAGCCATGATTGCTGCTTTTGGCAAAAATTTGGGAGATAGCCGTGATTTGCCCGATCAGTTGAGTATGAAAGAGCCTAATCTCTTAATTGCTTCATCCTTACCCAGGATCGATACAGTTGTGGGCATGTCCGGTCCGTGTGGCTGCCCTATCAATGCCAGCCTGAGTGGCATATAATAGTTTTTCCCTTTGATGCCTAGTTCAGCTAAACCGCGGTTTGTAAGCTCCGCGATGGCATCTTCATCGATCCCGGATAAGCTCTGCAGGGCGTCCAAATACCATTTCAACACCTGCTGAGAGGACTGATTGTGGATAAAATCGAGGTCTTTGTCGCTGAGGGAAGCAGGGGAGAGGAACATCTGGGCATAGTCAGCTAATTCCGGTAGCAAAGTGGAGCGTTCCCGAGCTGCCGCGATGATGCGATGATACTTGTCTGTATCTTGTACAAGCTGTGAATCGAACCAGGGCAGTGCACGCATGGCGATTGTTTCCAAAGGCAGACTGCGCAAGTATTGCCCGTTCATCCAGTCCAACTTTGTGATGTCGAAGATAGCTCCTGCTTTGTTTACTCTCTCCAGTTCAAAAGCCTCGCACAGTTCTTCCAAAGAGTAGATTTCGCGATCGTCGGAAGAATGCCAGCCCAAAAGAGCTACAAAATTCAATATTGCTTCCTTAAGATATCCTTTTTGCAGATAACTGTCTACAGACACATCGTTCATGCGCTTGCTCAATTTACTTCTGTCCGTATTTAGTATCAGAGGCAGGTGTACCCACTGAGGCGGTTCCCAGCCCAGACATTGATACAGCCAGATATGTTTGGGGGTGGAGGAAAGCCATTCTTCGCCCCTTATCACGTGCGAGATGTGCATATAATGATCATCTATGGTTGCCGCCAAATGATAGGTGGGGAAGCCATCAGATTTGATCAATACTTGGTCGTCGCTCTGAAAGGCATCCATTTCCACATGACCGCGTATCATGTCATCAAACCCGAATTTATGATCGTCCGGCATTCTGAGGCGGATCACGTAGGGTTCTCCAGCATTAATATTGGCTTGGACATCTTCTTTGGACAAGCTCAAGCAGCGGCGGTCGTATTTTACAAATTCTCCTCGAGCTTGCTGTTCTTCCCGCATTTGTTGCAGTGTCTCGGGGCTGCAGAAGCAATGATAGGCATGGCCCTTTTCCACCAGCTCATCAGCATGTTTCCGATACAATGATAATCTTTCTGATTGCACATAGGGCCCATATTCTCCACCCTGGAGCGGATTTTCGTCAAAATCGATGCCGAGTTTGTGCAGGGTTTGAATCAGCATCTCTGCTGCCCCTTTCACTTCACGGCTCTGATCTGTATCTTCTATGCGTAGAATGCACTTTCCTCCGCTCTTGCTGGCAAAAAGATAGTCGTATAAAGCGGTTCTCAATCCGCCGATATGAAGGTAACCCGTGGGGCTGGGGGCAAAGCGTACTCGAATAGTGTTCATGTGTTTAACTCCAGGAAATCGTCTTTATAATGGTTCAGGCTCATATCCACTAAGCGATAGTGGGGATCGTAGTGTTCATGGAAGAGTTTGGAATGAGAAGGCAGATCGCCGGTTTCAGCCATATTGTCTGCAATCTTCCAAGCCTCATCTCTTGCCGGAAGGGCTTGCTCAATAAGCTTTCTGTAAAACATCCAGCGCTCTCTAAAGTCTTGTCTCACATCCTCGAACAGGACGCAAGAAGCAAGTATCCATTTGCCCAAACTCTCGATTCTTTCATTTAACTTGTCCGCGTCGGAATCTCGTTTTATGGTGCTAAGGCTAATTCTGGTGTAGCAGCTTCCGATATCTTGATAAAGGGGGAGATAGGGCTTCCTGATCCGCCACACTTCCGAGGATATCCCCAAACAGAGCTGTTTGAAATCTCTCACGATGTGGAATGGTCCATAGAAGGCCTGATATAGCAGTTTATATATATCTACAGGTTCCAAAAAAGGATGTATGGTTATCTCTTGGGATACAATCCGTTTGATTTCAACTATCTCATGATGGCATATCTTCATAAAGCACCTCTGCAGATTTCACTACCATAAGGACTTTCTGATCGGGGTCGGGCTGAGTAGAAGAAGGAATGTAATTCAGTACAGTAAAATCCGCATCCTTTCCTATCTTGATCTCTCCCCATCGGTGTTCATCATGAGACAAATGCGCGGCATTATAAGAATAAATCTGCACAGCTTCAGCAAGGCTTAAGCGTTCATTGGAATTATGGTGATTCATGGCCGCATACAGGGACTTGCGGATATCCAGCTCGGTGATGTACCAATCTGATGAACCGGTTACAGGAATACCCATATCCATCATGCTCTTGAAGCGATTCATATTGCAAGCGCGTTCAGGTCCCAACATTTGGGCATAGAATCCATTATCTCCACCCCAGAGCATATCAAAAGCGGGCTGCATCACAGGAACTGCTGAGGATGCTGCGATCTGGTTCAATAGGTCGTTGTCAGTTACTTCACAGTGAATAATCTGATGTCTTAAATCTTTGTATTCACTCTGTGCCAGTCTGAGATACACATTGTTGATCTGGGATATAGCACGATCTCCAATGCAATGAACTCCTACTTGCAGATCGTGTTTGTGAGCCTTGCTGATGAAATCAAACCAGAATTGGTCGCTCTGATAGAGGTTGCCAAAGATTGGCCGCCCCTGGTAAGGCTGGAAAAATGCGGCAGTGAGACTCCCGATGGAGCCGTCAGCCAGAATGCATCCACCAATCCGTTTCGCACCCAGATCGAGTGCGGCTTCGATATTGAAAGATTGAGGATACAGAACAAAATCTACGGCAAATTCCGCCAGATGTTTTTCCAGGAGGTAGTAATGTCCCATAGACATATCGGCGTCGCCCACCATGGTATGTACTGTGCCAAACCCACCTTTCAAGGCAATCTGAGAGGCTGCATGATATGACTTCAGGATGAGTTCATTATCCAGGTTGTTATGAAACCAATGCACCGCTTTGTCGTTTTCAACGCCCCTCAGCACGGGATCTTCACAATAGATTTTGTGATCATCACCCAGAATATTGTTGCAGGCAAATGTATTGATTACGCAGGAATGACCGTCGATCCTCCGCACAACTAGATTTTTATCTGCAACTACTCTATCCAGCTCTTCCCGAGTGGGAAAACGCTTCTCTGCAATATTGTTCTCATCGAAATTCCAAGCAAAGATGTATTCGCCCTTTTGCCTTCCGCCTTCCGCGATCAAGTTAAATACATCATCTAGGCTTCGTGCTTCTGAAAGGTCTATCATCAAAGAATATAAACCTCCTTCAAAGCTATGGGTATGTGTATCGATAAAGCCCGGAAACACATACGCGCCATTAAGATTAACCCTAAAGATATCCTTATCCAGATCGCAATCATGATATAAAATGTCCTTAATAGTTCCTTTTTCACAAAGGATTCCCTTCACTTGCTCATCAAAGGCATGATTCACCCAGAAATGTCCATTGTAGAAGTAATTCAAAGCCTACCTTCCAATTTCATATTTGTAATAGTGTTATAAAATCTGCGCACCGGGAAGCCCATCACGTTGAAGTAACAGCCCTCGATGCGGGTGATGAATTGACTGCCAAAGCCCTGTATACCATAAGCTCCGGCTTTGTCCATGGGTTCATTTGTATTTATGTAATCCTCAATCTCACTATCGCTCAAATGGGCAAAACACACTTGCGTGCTTTCATGCGCGCTTCTTTGGCACTCTGTGTTGCCCGTGCAGATTCCAGTGATAACAGTGTGAGTTTTACCGCTCAGGGATCTCAGAAAACTGCGGGCTTCCTCCTGGTTTTGAGGTTTACCGAGGATCCTGCCTTCCAATACAACGATTGTATCTGCCGCGACCACCAAGTCTTGCTTGCTTGCTTGCTTCAATACGGTGTTGCATTTGTTTTTTGCGTGTTTCATGGCCTGTAGAGCGGGATCTTCGGCACTGATTGGTTCGTCAATATTGCTAGCCCGGATTTCGCACTTGATACCCAACAACGAAAAGATTTCTCTGCGTCTTGGAGAGGCAGAAGCTAGGATAACATTATAGCCGTTCAATATCTTGTTTATCATGGAATTATTCCTTTGTGACACACTTGGCAAGTCCCATTATACGTCAACAAAATTCTGAGAAGTAAAAAAATAGCTTGCCTGAAAGAATAGCTTCGGAAATCCTTGCACCAAAGTACAAAAAATACATCCAGGAGGATCCAAATGGAACGCGTACACAATTTTAACGCGGGACCCGCAGTGCTCCCCGAAGAAGTTCTTCGTGAAGCTCAGGCAGACCTATTTAACTATAAAGGCTTGGGCCTTTCTGTAATGGAAATGAGCCATCGCAGTAAAGAATACCAAGCCATCATCGACGAAACTCACGCTGCCGTAAAACGAATTTACGGCCTTGGTGATGATTATGATGTGCTCTTCCTGCAAGGTGGGGCCAGCATGCAATTTCTGATGGTGCCGATGAACTTTGCCCCCGAAGGTAAGGTAGCAAACTACGTCAACACCGGGGTATGGAGCAAAAAAGCTATATCTGAAGCCAAAAAGATCAATAAAGCCCATCATGTAGCTGCAAGCGCCGAAGACAAAAAGTTCAGTTATATCCCCAAAAGCTACCAGCTTTCGGATAATCCCGCCTACCTGCATATAACCACAAACAACACCATCTATGGCACCGAATGGCACCATGATCCGGACGTTCCGGCAGGTGTGCCTCTCATAGCTGATATGAGCTCGAACTTTATGAGCAAACCGATTGATGTACAAAAGTATTCCATGATCTATGCCGGCGCTCAAAAGAACGTTGGTCCCGCCGGATGCGTGGTGGTAATCATCAAAAAAGATTTCTTGGCCACCGCACAAAAGGGCTTGCCCTCCATGTTGGATTATAACATCCAGGCCAGCAAGGGTTCGATGTACAACACGCCTCCCAGCTTCACCATATACATGATCGGCCTTGTGCTGAAATGGATTGAAGATATGGGTGGACTTTCAAAAGTGGCATTGAACAATCAAGCGAAAGCCAAATATGTGTATGATGTAATCGATGCTTCAAACGGGTTCTACAAAGGCGCTGCTGCCAGGGAAGACCGTTCCTTGATGAACATTACCTTCAACATGGCAACTGAAGAAATGGAAGCCCTCTTTGTAAGCGAAGCCAAAAAAGCCGGAATGATCGGTTTGAAGGGACATCGTGATGTGGGCGGCTGCCGTGCCAGCACCTACAACTCCCTGCCTCTGAACGCTACTCATGCCCTGGCTGAATTCATGAAAGACTTCATGAAGAATCACGGATAAGATATATAGAAATCAATAAGTGTGCCCTTCTTTTTGCTGATGCTTGTTTTGTGAGGTCATCGGGCCTGCACAATTGAGTAGCCGGAAGAAGGGCATCTTTGTAAAAGAGGTATCATGACTGTTCTTTCGCTCCTACTACGTGGCGGCATCCTGATGTATGTGCTGTTGCTGATATCGATCGCTGTAATAGCCATTGTCATCGAGAAATACCGCCAAATCTTCAAGGTGAAAAAATGCAATAGAAAAGTGCTGGAACACCTGGAACCGCATAATGATCCATCCGCTTTACGCCAAGCTCTTTCTGAAACTGATTCCGACAATCCGATGGCTGTAATGCTGGGAAGACTCTTCTACGCTCAAAGCGATGACGGAGAATTGATCACTCAGAGCATGGAAACTGCTGCTCAAAGCGAATTACACAAGCTGGAAAAAGGCTTGGGCTGGTTAAGTACTTTCGCAGCTATAGCTCCTCTCATCGGCTTTTTGGGCACTGTGATCGGTATGGTTCGCGTCTTCATGAATATCCAGATACACAGCAGTGGAGGAGTGGATATCAGTATGCTTGCCGGTGGCATCTGGGAAGCATTGTTGACCACAGTCGGAGGTTTGATTGTCGGCATAGTGGCTATTATATTTTACAACGACATCGTGCAGAATCTGGAAAACATCGTTAAGACAATGCAAGAAAGCGGAGTGGAATACACTATCCGCATGAGGCAACAGGTGTGAAAATAAAGCTGTCCAAGAAAAAGATAAGCTCTACTATGCTGATCTCGATGACCGATGTAGTCTTCCTCTTGATCATCTTTCTCTTGATTGTCTCAAACTTTAGCAGTCAAACCGGTCTGCCCGTCAAGTTACCGGGTTCCAAAACGGCTGGCAGACACAGCATGCAAAACATATCTATCTCCTATTTTGCTGACAACAGGATATTTTACAACGATGAAGCCATTAGTCTTGAGCAATTGGAGATTCGCCTCAGTGCGGACTATCAGAACCCCGAGCAAGTAGTAAGGCTCTCCGCAGAAGATAATCTGCCCCTTCAAAAGCTGATTGATTTGATGGACATCATACGTGCCTCAGGTTTCGAAAAAATCTTTGTGGCTACTGAGGTGAAGGGATCATGAATGCCACTCGCAAATACAGCTCATATCTAATCTCAGGATGTATTCATCTGCTTGTATTGCTGTTACTTGCCTTTATGTATGTACATACCGATACGCGGCAAAGCTGGCACCAATTTGAATGGCTTAGCGCAGTAGAACAGGGCATTGTGGATGAAGCAATTCCCGGAGTTGAATCAGAGATGGAAAGCGCTCTTGATGCCGATCCTGAAGCCGCAGAAGAGATTATTGCAGCACCACCGCTCTTGGAAGGCCCCCATTGGGAAAGCATCGAAAACAGCAGCCCGATCGTAGACCCTGCTGCTCTTAATCGAGATCTGGCCAATGCCCTGAAGGATGATAGCAGCACGGGCGCTTCGGAGAGTGCACCATACTCGTCGAGTATGTTGGAAGGTGGGGCAGATGTTTATTTTATCCGTGAGACAATCCCCTCCATAACGCCTTTGATGGACGATAGCGTGGTGGTGGAATTCTACATCGACAAAGACGGAAGCGTGATGATGAATAGCATCAAGGTGCTTTCCTATCGAAAAGCGGAACACTGGCGCTCTTTGCGCGAAGCCATGAAAAACTGGCGATTTGGCTTTACCGGAGCCTATAATCCCCGTAAAGTGTATCGAATCCGCTGCAATTTTCGCCTAGACTGATTGAAATGTTAAAAGACACCTTGGCCACTTTGAGTTTTCCCAAAATAATGGGTATCCTGAACATCACTGAGGATTCTTTCTCGGATGGGGGATACTATCTGAACGAGGATGCTGCCTATATGCACGCGCAAGAGCTGATCAGCTATGGCGCACAAATCCTGGACATTGGTGCAGAATCCACTCGTCCGGGTTCCAAAGAAATATCTGCCGAGCTGGAATGGAAGAGAATTGAGCCCGTATTGAGCAAGCTGAAGAGCAATTTCCCCGGTATTTCAGTTTCCATAGACACTCAAAAGGCGATTGTGGCCAGCAAAGCCATAGAACTGGGCGCGGATATCATAAACGATATTTCTGCCCTGCGCTATGATCCCGATATGGTGCATGTACTGGCAGGATCAGAAGACACTCAACTGATTATGATGCATATGCAAGGCAGGCCCGAATACATGCAGGAGAAACCGGAGTATAGCGATGTGGTACAGGAAGTCTACAGCTTTCTAAAATCCCGCTGCCAATATGCAATCGAGAAGGGTATCTCAGCCGATCGGCTGATCCTAGATCCAGGAATAGGCTTTGGCAAGAACCTGGATCATAATCTGCATCTACTGGCTGCTCTGGATCGTTTCGATGATCTGAAGCTCCCTTTGGTCCTGGGAACTTCGCGTAAACGCTTTATAGATCAGATCACTCCTTCCGAAGTCAATCGCCGTATCGGAGGATCTTTGGCTACCACTATGCTGGCTTGCCTCAGCAAAGTTCAAATTATCAGAGTACACGATGTATATGAGCATGCACAATTTATCAAAGTGATTGCCGCAGTTGCTGCTATGGGAGAAACATAATGGAATTTCTGATTCCACGCTTCAAAGATATCGTAGATATTGTCATTATCGCTTTTTTGATCTACCAATCTCTGCTTATCATTCGCAAATCCGGCGGTTATCAGGTGCTGTGGGGTTTACTCTTTCTGCTTGCGCTCTACTTAGTGGCCAGTCTGTTCGAACTAAAAGTGCTGTCGGGCTTACTCAGCGGCATACGCACCTATTGGATCATGGCTATCGTCATCCTCTTTCAGCCAGAATTGCGCACGATTCTCTCCAAACTGAATCTTGCCAAGGAACTGCAATCTGTTTTCAGCCGGGGTGAGCAGTCTTCTCTATATACGCCACTGATCGATGCCGTATCGTCCATGAGCTTTCGCAAGACTGGTGCTCTCATCGTTTTGGAAAACAAGCGCAAACTCAATGAATTCATCCAGGCCGGTGAACAGATCGACTCCCTGATCTCCATGCGCCTCATACTCACCATTTTTAATACCAAAACGGTACTTCACGATGGAGCAATAATCATCCGCGGAAACCGCATCATGGCAGCCAAAGTGGTCTTGCCGCTGTCCAGAAACACCGAATACGCGCGCAAGTTTGGTACTCGCCATCTGGCCGGTATCGGTATTACGGAGATATCAGACGCTATTGCTGTGATTGTATCCGAACAGAGTGGACAGGTCTCTGTAGCCCGCGGCGGACAGATTACTCAAAACATCGCTTTTGAAGAGCTGATGCAGATCATCAGTGATGCAGGTAAATAGGCCGTGAACGTAGCCATTACGGGCAATATCGGTAGTGGGAAAAGCAGCTTTTGCAGCTATTTGGAAGAACTCGGCTGTACAGTACATTATGCCGATCTCATCGCCAATGATATGCTGCCCCAGATAGCGGACATTCTTAAAAAACGCTGGGGGGATGATGTGTTTTATGGTTCAGTAGCAAACCGTCAACGTATAGCGCAAATCGTATTTGATCGACCGCAAGAGCTAGAGTTCTTGAACGCCAATCTTCATCCCTTGGTGGTGGCTGAAATCGACAGAATACTTGCAAAAACTCATATTAAGCCCGGCTATTTTGAGATTCCGCTTCTGTTTGAGGCAAACCTGCAGGATCGCTTCGACTTCATCGTGCTGGTTAGAAGCCCCATAGAGCTGGTAGCAGACCGTTTGAAACTGCGCAATCCGGATAACTGGGAAAACCAAATCAAACGCTTGGAACGGCAAATACCCGATTCACAAAAAGCTGCTCTGGTTGATCTCATAATCGAAAACGATGCGAGCACAGATAAGCTGCGCAAGGCTGCCAGAGACCTTGTGGAAGAATTGGGCTGAAGCTCTTCATAAGGTTCTCGCTAGGCTCTATCCCACTCTATGGTGGGATTCTACACACTTTGGATACACAATATCCAGATTGTATTACCCGGACAAAAAAAGCGCATCCATAATAGGACGCGCCAGATAAGTTATTGTCTTAGTTTATGCCAAACCGGGGATGACTCCGGAGATGAGGAAACAGGTGGCAAATGCCACGATGGCATAAAGTTCCGGAAACACACCGAGGATCAAGCTCTTAGAAAACACGTCGTTACCGGCGCCCATGCTCTCGATGCCGTTGGCAACGATTTTTGCTTGTTGAATAGCTGAGATCAATCCTACCAGACCCATGATGAGTCCCGCACCCAATATAGCGCAGGCTTGCAGCATGTTCATTTCCGGGTTGATATGACCATTCAGGATAAAGAAAGCTCCAAATCCATATAGCCCTTGAGTACCGGGCAATGCGGATAGGATCATACAGTTCGCGAATATGTCATCGCGTTTTTTCATGGCACCCACGCTGGCGCTGCCACCGATAACCGTTCCGATAGCGCTGCCGATTCCGGCAAGAGCTACCATCAGGAAGATTCCGATCCAGGCAAGGAAAAAAGCCAAATTTCCGCCCGCCATGGCAGTTGCTGTGGTTTGAGCTACTGTGTTCAAGGTATCCGGGTTCATTAAACCTCCTATTATTTTACCTTTGAATGTTTTGAAAAGGGTTTGTATTCCATGCCGGGTCCTTCGAACGCGGCGTTTTTGAAGAATTCCACAAAAGTGAGGCGCAGAGGGTGTACAAAACCTGAAAGTGCGCCTAATGCCAGATTTAAGGAATGGCCAAAGAGCATGAAGATGATGAAGATCACGGGTCCGATGATCGGAATGCCAGACATCTGAGCTCCGATGCTATTCACCACAAAGCCCAAAATCGCGCTGGAAACACCCAGGGCAAAAAGGCGGATGTAGCTAAGGATATCGCCGAAGAAGCCCGTAACAATGTTGTAAAGCAACCAAAGGCCACTGGCAATATTGATCAGGGGATTTCTTCCGGGTTGATTAAAGAGCATGATCAAAGCGAGACCTACCCAGATTGGATACTTCAAATAGGGTTGGACTGCTGAGATATCTGTTCCCAATTGCTGCGCCCCCAGTACAGAGATGGCGGAAATGAAAAGGAATGTGCCAAATTCACTAAGACCGTGCATGGGTCCAGACTGGCGGATTTTCTTGATAGTGGCAATTGATATCCCGAAGAGAATCTGGATCACACCCAGAAGTAGGGCTAAATTGAATATTTGGTCGTTGTTCTGCACCAATATCTTCTCACCGAGGGATGGTATTGCCTTGAGATCGTAACCCAGCATGGATCCCATTACCCAACCCATAATGATGGATGATATACCGAAGAACATTACCAGGGTCATCATCGCCTTGGTGGCAGGATCTTTGATCTTTGCCCGCAATACGATGGTGAGGAGGATTAGAACAATACCATAAGCGATATCCGCATTACAGAAACCAAAGAAAAGCATAAAGAAGGGTGCCATGAACGGGGTGAGGTCGAAATCGTTGTACTTTGGTAGCATATACATCTTGGTGATGGGTTCAAAGAGACGATTAAACCAGTTGTTTTTCAGGCTGATGGGGGGATCATCCTCTGCTTTGGCATCTTCCGAGAAATGGATAAGTTGCTGTTCTTTGATGAACTCAATCAGCTTGGCTTCTTTACTTACAGGAATCCAACCTCCGATCACTTTCAAATGATTATCGGCTTCTTTGATGCCTTGTAGGCTTGCATCCTCGTAGGCATATTCCCCTGTGAGACGTTGGATTTCTTTTTGAAAAACCTCTGAGGCAACGTTTACGATTCCGTTGAAGTAATCCTCGATGGCTTGAATTCTATTGCCAAGCTCATCCAGTTCTTTTTCCAGTTCGAAGAGCGTGCTGTGATGAAACGAAAAGCGATCTGCCTCCAAGGCAGGTGCTTCACCCTGGTGCAAAAGGACAAAGTACAGGATTCCGCTGCGTTCCGCGATTTCACGAATCACGTAGTCTTTTTTCCAGTCCGGATTGAAGTGGTTTTTCAGGCAGTGATAGAACTGAACTCCTACACCATTGTTTCTGAGATTCCTTACCAGTTCGTATTCAAAGTGTCCCCAAGGTTCGATATCTTTGATCTGTTTACGCAGAGCTTCTTGTTTACGCAGAAGGTTGTCTTTTTCTTCGCGAGCGTTTTTGATCTGGTTCAATAGTGCTTTTGTAGGTAAGCTGGTGATCTGCTTTGCATCTTTGTCTTCTATTTTTTGCAAGAACTTAAGAGCTTGGCTATACTCATCCAGAAGCTCTCTGTTTTGAATCAAAGCAGGGGATTTTTCATCCGTAGAACGGATGATATGGACCATACCCAATTCCTGAAGTTTTGAGAGGAAATCAGGATACTCCAGATGATACAACACAAAGGTGTATTTCTTCATTTTTTCGATCATGCGAGTTCCTCCAGACGGTCTTTGAGGATCTTCTGAGCGGCTTTGCTGAGGTTCTCTTCGTCTTCCAGGAAGCGTTTGATCCTGAGAATCGCTTCTTCAAAGGCAGGTATCTGCACTTTTTCGTAGAGATTCACCTTCTGGGTGGTCTTCTTGCGAACCTGCTCCAGAATATGCATTTTACGAATGAAGAACTCCCGCTCGATTTGCAGGCGGGATAGTTCTTTGATCAATACAATGCCATCCAGATACCAACTCGGTGCGGTAAAGAGGTTGAAATCCTTGATCTCGTAAGTGATATCTTCCAAAAGCGGTGTTTTCACTCCGGCAATTTTACGAGTCTTGATTTGGACCTCTTTCACGGAGATCAGATCAGGATCAAATTCGCTCCACAATTTCATGAATACATCCAGTTCTTGGGTTCGCTGGCGGATATTTTCGTCCAGTTCCGAAGCTTTATCGCGGGCTTTCTTTACTTCCACGCGTAGGGCAGATTCCTTGTTCTTCAAAGTCGGCAAGGCTTTCTGCCTTACTCCCAGCTGTTTGATCAGCTGTAGCTGAGAGATTTTGTTGTATTGAAATTTCAGATTCATGCCTTCTTCCAGTGGATATTCATGAGTTCGTCTTTAATGCCAATCTCTTGCTTGTTAAAATAGCGCTGGAACAGAGTCCATGCCGTATCCAGCATAGTATCTGTATCTATATTTACATCTATGGCTAGGATATCGTTTGAGTATTCTTTGGCAAATTCTAATACGCGCTCGTCATAATCCGAAAGGTCAAAGCCGTTTTCCAGCTTCGTCTTGGCATTGGCGGCATCCGCATAGAGCCGGACAGCGGTGTTCATCACTTGGGGATGGTCGTCGCGTGTTTTCTTGCCGATCACAAGTTGTTTCAGACGAGAAAGAGAACGGAAGGGATCCACGATAGTCTTTGAGATATCGGTATCACGTTTCAAGAACAGCTGTCCTTCAGTGATATAACCGGTGTTATCCGGAATGGCATGTGTGATATCTCCGCCGGAAAGAGTAGTTACGGCTATAATCGTGATCGAACCTCCCCCGGGGAATTGTACCGCTTTTTCGTAGAGCTTTGCCAGATCACTATAAAGGGAGCCGGGCATGGAGTCTTTGGAAGGAATCTGATCCATACGGTTCGATACTATACTCAAAGCATCGCAATATAGAGTCATATCTGTAAGCAAAACCAACACTTTTTCATTGTGTTCGGTAGCAAAGTATTCCGCGGCAGTAAGTGCCATATTGGGCACCAACAATCGTTCAACGGTTGGATCTTCGGTGATGTTTACAAAAGAGATGATACGGTCTATCACACCGGCGTTTTCGAAAGTGTTTTTGTAAAAGAGATAGTCGTCGTTCGACAGCCCCATACCACCTAGGATGATTTTGTCACTTTGAGCACGAAGGGCAACCATCGCCATCACTTCGTTATATGGCTGATCTGGATCCGCAAAAAAGGGAATTTTTTGTCCGGTAACCAATGTGTTATTGAGATCGATGCCGGCAATACCTGTGGCAATCAGCTCCGAAGGTTGCTTGCGGCGAACCGGGTTAACTGAGGGACCGCCGATCTCGATCTCAGAGCCCTGCACATCCGGACCCCCATCAATGGGGTCGCCATAGGCATTGAAAAATCTGCCAGCAAGCTCTGTCCCCACTTTCAGGGATGGAGCTTTACCGAAGAAGACCACTTCGGCGTCGGTTCCGATGCCTTCGGTACCGGCGTATATCTGAAGGGTTACATTGTCGTCAACGATCTTTACAACCTGAGCCAGGCGTCCGGATACTGTAGCGAGTTCCTCATTTCCCACGCCTGTGGCATGAACTGAACAAGTAGCTTTTGTGATCTGGTTTAGCTTGGTATAAATCTTCTGAAATGCTTGTGTTGCCATTATCTCGCGCTCCTTTCATCAACTGCTTTGTGAAGCTCTTCTTCATAGCCCTTAAACTTATCGCTGTCAAATTCCACATAGTTCATCTGTTTGCAGATGTTTATCAGCTTCACAAAGTATGGCATAACCTCATCGTAGGATTCAAAGACAAAGTCCTTTGCACAGATATCCAAAATCAGCTCCAGCATGAATTTCTGCCTCGGCATGGGGGTCGAGGAATCCACAGCGTCAAAACCGTCTTGTTGCAGGATTACTCTATCCATCATCTCGCTTTTCCAATATTTATCGTGATAAGACAGCGGTACACCGTCATCTCCCAGGATGTTTATCTGTTCCTGGGCTTCACGACCGCGCAAGAGCAGGTCTTTAGCGTGTAAAACGTCTTCCACCCAGGTAGGGTGTACGTTTTGGTTCAGATAATCGATTACTTCGGGATATTCCAAATATTTACTGTAAGAATCTATGGGATCCACAGCGGGATAGCGTTTGCTGTCTGCGCGGGCTTGGGATAAAGCATAGAAGCAACGAGCGGCTTTCTTCGTGGATTCTGTAACCGGTTCTTTCAAGTTTCCACCGGCGGGGGATACTGTCCCGATAAAGGTGATCGAACCCGTTTCTCCACTTCTGAGATGCACAAATCCCGCTCTGGCATAAAAGCTTGATACAATAGCGGGAAGATCCATGGGGAAGGCATCGGGACCGGGAAGCTCTTCCATGCGGTTGCTCATTTCACGCAAAGCTTGAGCCCAACGGGAGGTTGAATCTGCCAGTAACAATACTTTCAATCCCATATTACGGTAGTATTCTCCGATGGTCATGGCTGTATAAACTGAGGCTTCACGTGCAGCCACCGGCATATTTGAAGTATTACAAATGATGATGGTACGTTCCATCAGTTTACGCCCGGTACGGGGGTCGTCCAATTCGGGGAATTCTACAAACATTTCCACCACTTCATTGGCACGCTCTCCGCAAGCGGCAAAAATGATCATATCCGCATCAGCGTTTTTGGATATAGAATGTTGTAACACGGTTTTGCCGGCGCCGAATGGACCCGGAATAAAACCGGTTCCGCCTTCAACCATTGGATTCAGGGTATCCAGAGTACGAACTCCGGTTTCCATCAGTTTGTAGGGCCGGGGTTTTTCCACATAGCTTTTGATGGGAACTTTAACCGGCCAGCGCTGAATCATGTTCAGTTCGATGTCTTTTCCTTCTTTATCCGTGATCGTAGCGATGGTATCGGTAATCTTGTATGTTCCTTTTTCGGCGATTGTTTTTACCTTGTACTCACCGTTCAGACCAAAGGGAACCATGATCTTGTGCGATATCCAGGTTTCGGGAACACTGCCCAGCCAGTCTCCACCGGAGACCATATCTCCTGTTTTGGCAATAGGCGTGAACTCCCAAGTACTTTCCTCATCAAGGGGATCGGTGTATTCTCCCCGAGTGAGAAAAATGCCTTTCATCTTATTCAAATCGTTCTGCAATCCATCATAGTTTTTTGAGAGCATTCCGGGTCCCAGCTTCACTTCAAGCATATGCTCCGTGAATTCTACCACATCACCGGGTCTCAAGCCGCGAGTGCTTTCAAATACCTGGGTATAGGCCACATTGCCCAGCACTTTGATTACTTCTGCCATCAGCTTTATGCCGCCCAGATCGATGTAACAGATCTCGTTTTGGGATACCGGACCCGATACTTCCACCTGCACGAGGTTTTCGATAATCGCTTTCACTATACCTTTGGTCATCGTGTTACCTTCTATTTCTGCATTATTTTTTTATGTTAAAGTCTTCAGGAAATTCAAAGCTGTTTTCCAGCTTATTCAGTGTGTCATGAAATACTTCTTTGCCCAATTCTGCGTCGGCTTTCAACCACCTGTTGATTATGCGCAGTTTGCTATAGTAGCCCAAAAGGCGATCCACATTGAAGAAATCGAAGAAGTTCTGGTCGTCAATCCACTTGCTGCGCAAGACATCGTAGCCCCGTTCCCGGTATAGGATATTGTTCTGCTCCCAAATCCGCTGAAGCGAATCGAAGAGGGGATGTTCTTTGCCCATGCCAAAATCTGCCGCATGGCTGTGAGTGAGATTCTTTACGATATCGTCTTCGCCTATCAGGTATTTTGCAAAATCAAGCTCGTGATTACGACCGTTTATTGCCGCCAGGATGTTCCTGATATTGCATTCCAATTCAAACCATTCTCTGATGAAACGATTGGAATGATGCGCACAGTAACTGAATAATCGACTGAGTATCCTGTGCTCGACAAGCGGAAAAGTAGGGAGATCTTCCATCTGCAGCAATTCTGCGGCTGTTTCCTTTACAAATGGCGGTAAAGACCGGTATTCAGAAGGCGTTTCCAGATTGATGCTGTCCAAACTGTGCTTTACAAAAGCAATGAATTCTTCCCAAAACTCTTTGGAATACAAGCCTTCCGGATTGAGGGCCTGTTCCTTTTTATATATGGTTTTCAACAGGTTGGCAATGTCTTCGGGTAGATGCAAGACCTGTATCAGCTTAAAATCTTCCTCGCTGAGCTGGGCTTTCGCTTCATCCCGAAACTGAACGGGGTTATAGACCAGTTTGCTGTCGTCCATAGAGATGGATGGCAATCCGGCGATAAAATAGTAGTATTGCTTTGCCATAATCAGCTTTCAAAGAGGATTTTGGCAGTGCGGGGCCTTAAATAGCTTTTGAAAAGTTCGGCAAAATCTTGATCAGAAAAGCTGAGCTTGTAGCTGCCATCTTGGGGAGAGATGCTAAAGCCTGCTTTAATCTGCGGAGAAAAATCAATCTTCAGATCGCTGTTGAAAGCCGATTTGAGAGAAGACACAAAACCATCATCAAGCTTGCTTTGCAGAGCCTCGGCGATGGACAGAGAAGCATCTTGCTTCCATCCTGCAAGTGCTTCACGGATCAAGCCTTTTACAAAATCAGGATCTTCAAAGCTCATCCCGGTGCCTTTATCGATACTAGCGGATAGCACCAGATCGATAATCTTTTGCTTCAGAGCACTGATAGTATGATTTGAAGCCATCTTCAGATCCCCTTCAGTGTTCTTTTTCATCTCGGCGGCTTTCTTTTCAGCGTCGGCTACAGTTACCTCAGCTTTGCTCTTTGCTTCGGAAAGCAATTTTTCGGCATCCGCTTTGGCTTTTTCCAATATCTTTTCTGCTTCGGCATTGGCTTTTCCCACGCCTTCTTCATAAACTTTGCTCAAAAGATCTTGCAGCTGGTCGTTCATAGCACATTATCTCCAGTAATTTCACATTTGAACCATAATAATTACACACATCTTTTTTGTCAATCAGATTCGCTGCTGCAGCTATTCTTTTTGGATACCAAGCACTCGGGTCTATATCGTTATTTTCAAATACTTACACCAATACTTCTGATGCAAGAGCTAAAAACCAATCGATATATTATTGTTCAATTCACTGAGATCAATGCTAATCCCATGTATCTGGCCGACAGTAGAAGAGCAACAGAGACTATTTCTTCAGATGCTCGTGCAGGAAGTCGTGATAGTCTTTGTTTTTGAAGACCAATTCGTCATGGCTGCCTTTGTGCGCTTTACCACGGGAATCTATATATAGAACGCTGTCCACATAGCGCAGGGTGGATAGCCGATGCGAGATCACTATGGCACCGATATTTGGGTAGTCACGGTTGATCGCCTGCCATAGTTTTTCTTCATTTTCCGCATCCAGCGACGCAGTGATATCGTCCAATATCAAAAGTCGCGGGCGTTTTATCAAAGCACGGGCGATAGTGATGCGCTGTTTTTGTCCTCCGGATACACTCAGACCACGCTGTCCTACGGGACTGGCGTCTCCCTTGGGGAATTGGGTGACTTCGTCTTCCAGTTGGGCTGCCTTCAGCGCGGTTTGATACTCGATATCGGAAGCGCCTTCATTGCCCATCAGGATGTTTTCCTTGATGCTGCCGCTAAATAGGGACGGTTCTTGAGGCACATAGGCCACCACATCTCTCAGAGTACGTATATTGATCTCTTCCAAGTCTATGCCGCTGAATGATATATGGCCCGAGTCTGGTTTCACCAGCCCTAAGATCAGGTTTGCGATTGTGGTCTTGCCGCTACCGGTTGCGCCCAGGATCAACATCCTTTCACCCTGTTTCAGCTCAAAAGATACATCTTTGATGATGCTTCGATCCTTTTCGGGATAACTGCAGTTTACTTGGTCGAAACTCAAGCCATGAAAGTCGTCAACTCTTCGGCCTGTGTCTTCGGCTTTGTTGAATGTAGGATGCGCTTTCATCTCTTCCAGGCGGTCGATGTTCACGAAGGCTTGCTTTCCGGAGACAAAGAGTTGAGGCAGATCCAGAAGCGGATAGATCATCATGGAAAGATAGGTATAGAACAGGAAAAAAGTACCCACGGTGATCTCTCCCTTCACCGCCATCCAGCCACCAAACATTATCACACCGATCTGGGCGAAATAATCTATATACTGATAGATCAGGGATAGCACGGCATTCAGTTTCACCACACTCATCTCGGTATCAAAGCGTCTGGCCAGAGCCACGTCAAAGAAGCGGTTGTATTTCTCTTCGCTCACAAAGGATTTCACTATGCGAATACCCGAAAAGCTCATTTCCAGTTGACTGTTGATATTGGAGATAGCTCTTTGATTACGCTCGAAATTCGTATAGAGTTTCTCGCTGGTGAAGTAAAAAACTACCATCATCAAAGGCAGCGGGGCAATCGATAGTAATGTAAGCTTCACATTGATGCTGAACATCACAATCAGCGAAAACAGAATCATGGAAAAGGAATTGAAAGCACGAAAGATGCCACTGCCCAAAAACCAAGATATCTTTGGGAAATCCGATAGATCATCCGTCAATCTGGTTACGATGTCTCCGGTACGGAATTTTTGGAAAAACCGGAAATCCTTGTGGCTTACAAAACCAAAATACAGCATTCTCAGACTGTGTTCAAAGCGCAGATTTACCCAAGCTCGGATGCAGGGATAAAATCCGGTGAAAAACTGCGCGGCACCGATGGCCAGGAAAAACATCAGTACCTTATTTACTTCAACCATCGGAGCAGGATACCTGGATGGATCAGCGAGGATGTCCCTCAGCAGGTCAATCATACGTTTGAAAGCATAGGGGTAGGCTATGGAAACTGCAGACGAAAGCAGGGTAAACACTATCATGATCAGTACGAACCAGATCTGTGCTTTATACTGCTTCAGGATCCATTTGATGTGCTTATTCATCCTTGCCTCCCAAAAGCTGAAGTTCTACTAACTTACGGTAGTCCTCGCTTTCCCGCAGCAGTGTTTGATGGTTGCCACGGGCGGTGATGCGACCTTCACTAAAATAAAGGATTTCGTCCGCGTCCAGCACCGATGTAAGCCTATGAGCCACGATCACCATGGTTTTGCCCCCAAAAACGCTGTTCATCGTACGCTGGATACGCGCTTCTGTCTGTGGATCTATGGAGGCAGTTGCCTCATCCATAATGATGATCTCGGAATCAAATGCCAAAGCCCGGGCAAAAGAAATGAGTTGCTTTTCACCTTGTGACACGTTTTGTCCGCGCTCTGCCAGCTCGGTATCCAGGCCATCCGGCAGGGCTTTGATAAAGTCATCCAGTTGCACCACGGAAATGGCATTCCGAACAACATCCACATCTACATTATCATTGTAAACACGCACGTTTTCCAGGATGGGGCCGGGGAAGAGGTAGATATCTTGCAAAATTAGGCCAATATTCCGGCGCCAGGCCCGGAAATCCAAACCGCGGAGAGGACTTCCATCTACCAGCACACTGCCTTTTTGAACATGATAAAATCCGCAAAGCAGACTGATAGTGGTAGATTTTCCGCTACCGGATGGGCCCACCAGAGCTATCTTTTTGCCCTTGGGGATGCTGAAAGATACGTCTTTGAGAACCCAATCTTCTCCCTCGTAGGCAAAGCTCACATTTTCGAAACGTATCTCATGCTCAAAAGCCGGTACTTGTGTCCCCGTAAAGGTTTCATCCTCGGTTTGCAGGGCCGTGAGTTCCAATATTCTCTTCAAGGATACAAAGCTGCGCTGCATTTGCATCACGTTTTCGCTCAGGTGCATCAAGGGCCAAATCATCCGGTAGATGTATTGGATAAAGACGATCAATGTCCCCAGAGTAGCTGTCCCCACTATTATCTTTGGTGCAGACAGCATTATCACGATTACCACAAAGACTACATTGAAGATAAACATAAAGAAACTCTGCGCACCATATTCGATGAAACTTGTCTTGATCTCGGTACGCTGTTTGTCTTTGGAAGCGCGTCTGAGATCCTCGATCACCCGCTGTTCCTGATTCAGGGCCTGAATCATCTGCATGCCCTGCACGTAATCGGTTATCTTTGCGGAAACGATGGCATATTTCTCGCGGATTTGTCGGAAGAAACTTGATATATAGCGGAACAGCACAGAATAAGCGATGATGCTGATTGCTATGATGGGCAGAATGATTGATGTAGTCTTCCAATCCCGATACAGTAAAACGATAAAAACACCCACAAAGAAAAGCAGATTGCCTATGATAGTAATAGACAGATCAGAAAAGAGCACTTTTACGCGCTCGCTATCACTTTCCACCCTGGCAATGAGCTCACCCACCGGCTGTTTGTTGAACCAGCCCACCGGCAGCTTCAACAAATGGCTGAATACCTTGCCTTTGAACTGAGTGATTATCTTGATTCCCAAACGGCTGAGTAACACTATCTGCAAGTAAGACAGCAAGCCGGATATCAATACTACGCCGATGAACATAAATCCATACCGCAGCATCTCAGATAAATCCTGATTGGGGATGCTTTTATCTATGATCAGGGCTAGTATAAGGGGATCCACCAGACGTAGTGCGGATGTAACCAACATGGCAAAAAGACCAAAGAATAGAAGCCCCTTATCCTTTTTGATGAAAGGATATAGCAGTTTTAGGTAATAACTGAACTTTTGCTTTTGTTCCGGCATGGATTTCATAACCTGTCAATATTGCTTGAGGGATTTAGGACACAGTGATCAGTTCGAACGGGCTCCGGAATGATCTATATACAAAAACATCCAGTCCGGGTTGCCATTTTGCCGTGAGACCACAAACGGTTGTGTAGGGGGACTGGTTAATGGTGTGCGCAAAGAACATGGGTGCAAAAAACACAATGGTCGGGATGAGAGGATTTGAACCTCCGACTTCTCGGTCCCGAACCGAGCGCGCTAACCGGACTGCGCTACATCCCGACCGTGTTTTGCAACAATTTTCGTGCTGGAATTGCTGTCAAGATTATTCTTTGTTCACATCCCCCCGTTTTTCAAACATGGAATGAGAAGCTGGTTTCCTTCGT
>ENA-UOOR01000399-UOOR01000399.1-fermentation-metagenome-genome-assembly--contig:-NODE-399-length-63120-cov-10.684833_pt1 | contig 63120 bp, 56 predicted proteins | sample MGYA00245780_ERZ724029 | MGnify/ENA primary metagenome ERZ724029 (study PRJEB28704, sample SAMN03018315) | fermentation metagenome | biome: anthropogenic terrestrial biome; feature: soil; material...
TTAAAAGCATCGTCGGACCAGGTCTGTTGCTTTGCGGAAGTGTGTATGTGAAAAAGTCATTTTCATCTGGGTACAAAAATACATATTATATTTTTAATAATCGGTGTTATGCGAAAAAAAATCTCGCACTTTTGATGAATAATAGCCAAAATGTTTGTTTACATCAGAATAAAATGTAAAAATGCACAAAATTATTTGTCTTTTTGCCGCTTTTTTTCTTTATTTGTTTTCCGAACTACAAAATTAAGCTTCTTACCCTTTTCGCATTTTTGTCAGCGCACTCCTTTTACTTCCTGTAGTTCACCACGAAAAAGAAATAGATATGCAAATGGAAACAACCAAATATAGAAATTTTATCCTTCGTAATTACAATGATTTACCCCAATTGGATGCACTTTCTTCGGAGGAGCGAGAGGCAATAGGGGTCGTAGGACAGGTACTGCCTTTTAAGTCGAATAACTATGTGGTAGAGGAACTGATTGACTGGCAGAATGTGCCCAATGATCCTATTTACACGCTCACCTTTCCCAGAAAAGAGATGCTCTCCAGGTCGCATTACAATCAGGTAAAAAAGCTACTGGATGATAATGATGAGACCGGTTTGAAAAAGAAAGTCTATGATATCAGGATGAAACTCAATCCCAATCCTGCAGGACAACAACACAACGTCCCCATGATTGATGGGGTGAGGTTACACGGAATGCAGCACAAATACCGTGAGACGGTGTTGTTTTTTCCCAGTCAGGGACAGACATGTCATGCCTATTGTACCTTCTGCTTCCGTTGGCCTCAGTTCTCAGGCATGAATGAACTGAAGTTTGCGATGAAAGAGGCCGATTTTTTCCATCGTTATTTGAAAGAACATACCAAAGTGACCGATGTGCTGTTCACAGGTGGTGACCCTCTTACAGCGAAGGCCAATATCATGTCGGCCTATATAGAGCCGTTGTTGACGAAAGATTTTGCCCATATTCGTACCATTCGTATTGGATCCAAGACGCTGTCTTACTGGCCTTATCGTTTTCTCACCGACAAAGATGCCGACGAGATGCTGAGACTCTTCGAGAAGGTGAAAAAGTCAGGAAAGCATCTTGCTTTTCAAGCACACTTCAATCATCCGGTAGAGCTTTCCACCGATGCTGTGAAGCAGGCTATTCAACGAATTCAGAACAGTGGTGCACAGATCAGAACACAATCTCCCCTGCTCAGGCATATCAATGATGATCCGGTGATATGGGCAGACATGTGGAAAGAGCAGGTGCGACTCGGGTTGATTCCTTATTATATGTTTGTCGCACGCGATACCGGTTCCAAATCATTTTTTGATGTCCCGCTAGAAAAAGCATGGAACATCTTTCGCAAAGCTTATCGTAACGTGAGTGGAGTTTGCCGGACTGTACGTGGACCCAGCATGAGTGCGAACCCGGGAAAGATACAGATACTGGGAGTCTCAGAGGTGCAGGGTGAAAAAGTATTTGTGTTGCGCTTCCTGCAGTGCAGAAACCCTGATTTGATTGATGTTCCTTTCTTTGCCAAATACGATAAAAAAGCAACTTGGTTCGATGAACTTCAGCCAGCTTTTGGCGAGAAGGAGTTTTTCTTCCATAAGGATAACCTCCTGGGAAAAAGGAGCAGAGACGCCGATTTCTTGTGGGAATGAGAGTGGGGGATGATGACTCATTCTTTAATTTATCAACAAAAACATCAACGTTTTAATTAATTAACACAGAATTAGCCGATTTATTCGTTATTTTGCTTCCTAAATAACAGTTTTTCAAAAACGCAATACAATACAGTTACTTCCCGAAAACACTGTTGTCTGAAATTAAACTTTATATATGGGTAGAATCATTTCGTTGGCAAATCAGAAGGGAGGGGTAGGAAAAACCACTACCACAATTAATCTTGCGGCATCGTTGTCGGCTTTCGATAAAAAGGTACTGGTGGTGGATGCTGATCCGCAGGCAAATGCTTCCTCCGGATTGGGTATCGACATCAAAAAAACCGCAAATACTATTTATGAAGGATTAATAGGTCATTGTACCCCACAGCAAGCAGTACACCCCACTCCTTTTGAGAACATCCACATCATCTCCTCGCATATCAACCTGGTAGGTGCTGAACTGGAAATGGTTCAGATGGAAAACAGGGAAAAAAGACTGCGCGATCTGTTACATCCACTGAGAGATGCCTATGACTATATCCTCATCGACTGCTCACCCTCATTAGGAATCATCACGGTAAATGCCCTTACGGCTGCCGATTCGGTACTTATTCCCGTCCAATGTGAGTATTTTGCACTGGAGGGATTGAGTAAATTGCTGAATACGATTAAGATTATCAAATCGAAACTCAATACCCGGCTGGAGATCGAAGGTTTTGTGCTGACGATGTATGATGCACGCCTCCGTTTGCACAACCAGATATACGAAGAGGTGAAACATCACTTTAAGGAATTGGTCTTCAACACGGTAGTCCAGCGAAATATTACGCTCAGTGAATCGCAGAGCCATGCAAAGCCCGCATTGATGTATGATGCCGGTTCGAGAGGCGCCGTGAACTACATGCAGCTTGCGCAGGAGCTAATCGAAAAAAATTCCTAACTTTGTTTTTTTACCGGATTGTATATGGCTAGAAAGAATGCATTGGGAAGAGGATTGGATGCACTGATCACTTTTAACGACGGCGATACGCAGGGTTCTTCTTCCATCAACGAAGTGAAAATCAGTCAGATTATTCCAAATCCCGATCAGCCGCGGCGGGTGATGAATGAGGAGTCACTGCAGGAGCTGGCTGCTTCCATCAAATCTATCGGGTTGATACAACCCGTCACGTTGCGCAAGATTGCGGAAGATTCCTATCAGATTATAGCCGGAGAAAGGCGTTACCACGCCTCTCAAATGGCTGGGCTCACCTCCATCCCAGCCTACATTAAGACGGCCGATGACGATGAAACCATGGAGATGGCGTTGATAGAAAATATTCAGCGTGAAGACCTCAATTCCATCGAAATTGCCCTGGCTTATCAGTCATTAATAGACAGCCTCTCTCTCACACAGGAGCAGCTGAGTGAAAGAGTGGGGAAGAAGCGTGCTACCGTCGCCAATTATCTGCGTCTGTTAAAGCTTCCCGCCGACGTACAGATGGGTGTAAAGGATAAGAAAATTGACATGGGACATGCGCGTGCGCTGGTGACCCTGAACGATCCGGTGTCGCAATTGATGCTTTATAACCTCATTCTGGAAGAGGCTCTTTCGGTTCGAAAAGTGGAGGCGATCGTACGTGATTTTGTTGATGGCGTGCCCCTGCCTAAATCGGTTGCTGCGACAACAGATAGCCACAAACCGAAAAAGAAAACCAGTGAAAAACTGTTGCCGGACGATTTTGATCTGCTGAAAAAACATCTTTCCTCATACTTCAAGGCAGATGTGCAGTTCAGCTATAACAAGCGTGGAAACGGAAAAATAACCATCCCATTTGATTCACCGGAAGATCTGGAACGTATCATGGTGATGTTCGACAAAATGAAATAACATTTCCAAGGATGAAGTTTGCTGGAATGCTCGTTTGGATATGCTTTGCATGTTGTACGTTAAATGTTCGTGCGCAGGATCCTAACCGGCAACAGCTGCCGGATTCTATTAAACTCTTGGACCGAGAGTCATTGGAGTTGCGCGAAAACGATTCTATCATCGTGTCCGATACGATCACACCGGCCAGCCGTGGCGACAGTGATCCTCTGCGCAACAGAGTTGACAGCATCATCCAGATCACCTCTTCCGATGCATTGTTTGCTCCGGCTTATCTGTTCAAACCTTCACCAAGGAAAGCGGTGATCTACTCAGCAATTTTTCCTGGATTGGGACAGATTTACAACCGTAAATACTGGAAATTACCCATTGTCTACGGCGGTTTTGTAGGTTTAACCTACGCCATCACATGGAACAATGGCTATTATCGTGACTATCTGGGAGCTTATCAGGATATCATGGACGATAACCCGGATACAAACCGTTGGCACGACATGCTCCCCTATGGTAGAGACCCGGAAACAACGGACATCACATGGTTTACCGGGGTGTTGCAACAGCGGAAAGATTATTATCGGTATTACCGTGATTTGAGTATCATTGCTACTGTGGGGCTGTATCTTGTGGCTATCGTGGATGCATATGTGGATGCACAGTTGTTCGACTTCGATATCAGTCCCGACTTGTCATTACACGTAGCACCAACCATTTTTAAAGAGGATCTGTCTTTGGTTAATGGGAACTCCGCCTGCGGAGTTCAGTGGAGTTTTAGTTTTTAAAATTATTGTATGAGAAGCGTATTTTTACTCATCACCGCAGGTCTATTTTTTTTCGAAACACTGCCGGCTCAGCATAACCAAGCTCTCCCGATTGACTCCATCAGCGACGACGCCATCCTTTATCCCGAAAGTATGACAGAGCAATTGAGCGACCTCTTGGAAGCGTGGCAGCTTGATCTCCAGGATGTAGAAGCAGATTGTAAGAGAGGGCAAAATGTGTTTCTTCACGATTCGGTCTATACCAGCCGTCTCCACAGCATGCCATCTGAGATGGAACTATCTTACAACAGCGTGGTGAAAAAGTATATCGAGATGTATGCTGACCGAAAAAGAGAACAGGTGAGTTACATGCTTGCGTTGGGAGACTATTACTTTCCGATGTTCGAACAGGCTTTAGACGCGCAGGGTCTGCCTCTTGAGTTAAAGTACCTGCCGGTTATTGAATCGGCATTGAATCCGGTGGCGGTCTCCCGTGCCGGGGCCACCGGACTGTGGCAGTTTATGTTGCGCACCGGCAAAGGATATGGGCTGGAGGTGAGCAGCCTCGTAGATGAGCGACGTGATCCCCATAAATCGACAGAGGCGGCGGTGCGCTATCTGAAAGATTTGTATGCTATTTATGGCGATTGGAACCTTGTAATTGCGGCCTACAATTGCGGTCCAGGTAACGTGAACAAAGCAATTGCCCGTAGTGGTGGAAAACGCGACTACTGGCAGATTTATCATCGGCTTCCTCGTGAAACAAGAGGATACGTGCCTGCGTTTATTGCGGCGAATTACATCATGAATCATTATTCTGATCACAATATCTGCCCCGCTCACCCATACAATACAGCCATGTCGCTGGATACGGTGCAGGTGAATGAACGAATTCATCTGGAGCAGGTTGCTGCTGTTCTGGATATTGCCGTGGGTGAACTGAGACGACTCAATCCCCAGTTCAGGAAAGATGTGATTCCGGGCGACTTCAAAGCTTACTCGCTGGTTCTCCCTTCTGAGAAGGTATATGCTTTCATTGATAAGGCTGTGGAAATTAACGAATTTAAACGGAGCGAGTATTTTACACACCGAAGCAATACCGATGGCTACCTCAGCGGGAATGAGTCATTGAGTTCAGGCAATGGCGTGAACGTTTACTACCGGGTAAAAAAAGGAGACAATCTCTCTACTATAGCCCGCAAGAACGGTATCTCACTCTCCCAGCTTAAATCGTGGAACGGCTTGAAATCGAGTCGGATTGGTATTGGTAAGCAATTGATCGTAGGACAAAGGGAGGCCATGGAACCGGAGAAGAATGCGCAGATCAACGCCAACACTGTCAGCCAGTATTATCGGGTGAAAAAAGGTGATACCCTGGGTAAGATTGCCCAAGAAAACGGTGTGAATGTCTCTCAACTCCAATCTTGGAACGGATTGCAGTCTACCCGTATCGGTGTGGGCGATCAATTGATTGTGGAAATGAAAGAAGCGGCAGAACCTGCAGTGCCACAGACGGAAAAAACAGTAGAATACAGTCGTGCAGAAACATCCGAAGAAGGGAGCAGCATCATCTCCTCCTACCTGAAAGACCAGATCGAAAAGACAGGAGAGAACCATTCGTCGGAAGAGATCGACGACAGGATTGGAAAAGAATAACTCCTACATGACCAGTACTTTTTTTGTGCTGACGGCTCCTTCAACGGTTTTCACTTTTACAATATAAACACCTCCGGGAAGGTGGGCTGCCGAGTAGGAAGCCCTGTTGATGCTCTTGTCTGTACTCTCCTGATGGATTTTCTGCCCTGACGAATAAAATATCTCCCACTGAAGCAGCTCCCGGTTCGACTCAATGAATATTCGTTTCACATCATTTGAATAGTAAACCTTCGTTTCGGCATTCTCCTGTATAGGTTCCACTACCGTAGACCCACTGCCAATTACATACGGTATTATCAGCAATGCTGTATTGACTGGGTTCTCTATGTTCTCCGATGACCTGACCCATCCGGTAGCGTTCTTCATCCAAGCGGTGGAAATAATACCGGACCCCTGCTTCCGGGGGGTAGTATTGAAGACCGAAAATCCGGCGGGCACACCATTTGCATCGGAATAGGAAATATAGAATGATCCCGTGACCGTGACCGGATTGGTAAACTCGATATAGTTTTCGACGTTGTGCCGCATGTCGCGTTGAGTCTGCGAGAAGCTGCCCCTACTGTAGTAACGGTAACTATAATCATAAGGTTGTTCATAAAGAAACTGTGCCGGCCCTTCTGTCCCTGAATAGATTTTGATCCGGATGTTCAGGTTCAATGCGTTGCTTGTGGTGGGAGAGGAGATGAATACCCCCCTCAGTTGGATGGTTGTTTTAGCGTAAAACTCTTCCGCAAACTCGGTATACCCAAATGTGTTGCCCGTTGCAAACATAGGCACCGATTGGAAATAGGTCTCAGCTGGCTTCTCGTCTGTTTTGAAGTTGTGGCTTTTGGTGAATGGTTCTGATGCAAAGGGATTAAAGCCATCGGCTTGTGTGGCCTGTAAGCCCTGCGGGTCGAGATAATAACTGATGGGGTTGGGATTATCAATGGATCCTTCTACCTGCCAGAACTTTTGCAGTGAGGCGTATATATCGGGTCCGCGTGGTGAGGAACATTGCGATACCCCGCCAGTAAGTGTACCCACAAGGCGTTTCTCCTTGTCGAGCAGAGGTGATCCGGAGGACCCCCCTTCCGTAGAGGCTGTTTCCCAATCTCTCACCACCCAGAATGAGTTGGGTTCCATGTTATACTTGGGTTCACTAAAAGAACCGATGGCCAATGAGCCCTCTTCTACTGCTACTTTTTTGATGCCTCCGTTGGGATGGTGCAACCCGTGAAAAGGAGCAGAGGGATTTGTGCTTGCATTCCATCCCAGATAATAGGGCTGATACTCTTTGGGTGGAGCCTGTTTCAGTTTCAGTAGTGAAATATCGTGCCGCTCACTGATCAGCACCGAATCGGCAGAAGCCAGACTCATTTGCAACGGGCCCCGTATGTCAGGTTCGCAAACGGGTGAATTATAATTGAAAAAAGCGACAATCCGGCCTGCTACCAGATCATATTTTCTATTTGACAGAAAGGTGGCATCGTAATCGTTATTCAGGCAGTGAGTGGCTGTAATGAGGTAGGGTGTACCGTCGTTGGCCGTATTGTTGATGAGTGATCCGCTACAATATGTGGTACCGTTGATAATCAATGCCACCACACCGCTTCCCGGCTGAAAGTCCTCGGGGTAACAAATAAGATTGGGATGACATGAATTGACCGGGTCACGTGGTTCTGCAGCACGGAAGATGCCCACATAATCGTGATTCACCTCTCCAATTTCAATCTCGCCCGAGAAATCGGCATGCAGCGGCTCCTGGTATTCCACAATCAGCTCCTCACCACCAATGGGCTGCAGGGGTAACAAGTTCAGGTCGCTGTTGTTGTCGCGTGTATAGGAACCCAATACCTCTGTCTGATCAGCGTTGTAGACAAACAGCTTTGCACCGTCGGGCAAACGAAATTTAGAAAAGAGGATGTTCAACGAATAAGCTCCCTTTGAACGGATACCCACACGCCATACCTTCATACCGCCTTCGGTAAAGGTGGAACCTGCATTATCGGGTCGCAGGTGAACGAAAAATTTGTGTGCAAACTCGAGGCTTTTAAATTGCGCTTGATCCTGTTGTGCGCGCCACAATGCAGCCTGTACATCAAAAGAGGGCATTTCCACGAATAAATCGGCTGTCGGAGCAATAGCTCTTGCTGCCATACCTGCCTGCAGGGGTAGTGGTCTGCCACCGTGGCTTATCTGTCCCGATATAAAATGGGAAACAAAACTGAAGGAGATAAAGAGGGTATACTTCAGGATAATATCTGTTGCACAGAGCTTGCTTGTCATGCGTAATTGGAAAATTCGGTTTTACTTGCAAATGTACGTTTTTTCAAGATACAGGCCTACTTTTGCAGGAATAATTCCGTTCTTCATCACTCTCCTCCACCGAACTCCATCAAATAGGCTTTGATGAATCCATCCAGGTTGCCGTCCATGACACTGGTTACGTCGGATGTCTGGTAGTTGGTGCGATGATCTTTCACACGCCGATCGTCGAACACGTAACTGCGGATCTGTGAACCCCACTCAATCTTCTTTTTCCCCGCTTCAATGGCTGCCTGTGCTGCACGACGTTTCTCCAACTCGATCTCGTAGAGCTGAGATTTAAGCAGTCTCAGAGCATTTTCGCGATTACCCATTTGGGAGCGGCTTTCGGTATTTTCAATCACGATCTCCTGCTCCTGACCCGTATCGGGATCTTTGTAGAGGTAGTGCAACCGCACACCGGTCTCTACCTTGTTCACATTTTGTCCGCCTGCACCCGATGAGCGAAATGTGTCCCAGCTTAGATTTGCTGCATTCACCTCAATTTCAATGGTGTCGTCTACCAATGGTACCACAAAGACCGATGCGAAGGAAGTCATTCGCTTTCCCTGTGCATTATATGGCGATACGCGCACCAACCGGTGAACGCCATTCTCGCTTTTAAGAAAGCCGTAAGCCAGATCGCCTTCAACTTGCAGTGTGGCTGTCTTGATGCCGGCATCATCTCCGTCCTGCCAGTTGGTTACAGTGGTTTTATATTTTTTGCTTTCACACCAGCGCTGATACATGCGAAACAACATGGAGGCCCAGTCCTGGCTCTCGGTCCCGCCGGCTCCGGCATTTATTTTTAGCACAGCTCCCAGCTTATCCTCCTCACGGCGAAGCATGTTTTTTAGCTCCAGGTCTTCGATCAGACTGATGGCTTGTGCGTAATTGGCATCGACCTCTTCCTCAGAAATAATTCCTTCTTTGGTGAAATCGAATGCCAGCTGCAATTCCTCAGCTGCAGCTTTTACTTCGTTGTATGCATTGATCCAGAACTTCAGCTCCCTCACCACTTGCATCTGACTTTCAGCCGCTTTGGCATCATTCCAGAAATCGGGTGACTGGGTACGGAGTTCCTCCTCTTCGAGCCGGATTATCTTTGTATCGACGTCAAAGATACCCCCTCAGCGCCTGCTCGCGCTCCAACACATCTTTCAGTTGGTCTGCAGTTATCATAATGTATCAATTTTTATTTTTAGCGTGCAAATTTACGCAAAAGATGTGAAAGTACCATATCCATTCCCTGTTGCGTCATGGGGTGACGGGAATATGCAACACTTCTCCCGTCCTCAGGAGGACACCCAGATGCGGATTCATGCTTTTCAATTGTTCCACTGTGCATCCATATTGCTTAGAAATCGAATAGAGTGTTTCTCCCCTCTTTATCGTATGACGGGCAGTAGGCGAGGGCATGGTAAATTCATCTTCCCTCAGTACGACATCACTATTGACTTGGTCGACCTTTTTTTTATTTTTCTCTCTGGACTGATTTTGGGATTTTTCGTTTCCCATATGATTTTTCGTGGAATCGGTCTGCACAAGAATAACACTACCTTTCTTCGGCAAATAATTAGTTTGAGCGGGCTCTTTTGTGACGGAATCTACTTCTCCTTTCCTGTGCTCCGCATGTTTGAGAACTGCTGTTGTCCCCACAGCAATTGCTACCGGTTGGGCTCTTTTTTTAGTGGTCGCAGACGAGAGGAGCGCAGCATGTTGGGTGGAGTTTTCTTCCAGTACCCTGCCTCCCCTAAGATAGCGCGAAGCATAATATGGTTCTTTCGAAGAAGAGACGATCACCCCGCTGGTGGTAGATGCGTGTATAAATTCAAAATCACCGTTGGGGGAGATGGTTGAAACGATGCCCACATGTCCTACCTTGCCATTTTTTGTTCTTCCTTCAAAAAATACCAGATCTCCTTTTTGTAGTTTTTTTCTGTCGAGGATAAGGGGTACTTCCCTCTCCTGGTCGGCAGAGCTACTTCCTAGTTTATACCCGAACGCACCAAAGACAAAGGCCGTATATCCAGAGCAATCGAAGAATTGAGGTCCCTTGCCTCCAGATCGATAAGGCTTGCCCAGATATTTGCTGCCGTAATTGAGGACGTTGGCACTGGTTGAGGATGTAGTATTGCTGCGGGAAACGCTGCTTCTGCCTGCGTTACAGGAAACAAGAAGTACGGAAATGATAAAACACGAAGCGACTTGAAACAGACCGCCTCTCAGATATGATGCCGATGATTTGTTGGGTTGTATCATATATGGATGACAAAAATAGGAAAAGTAAGGGAAAAAATGCTATTTTTAGGGTCAAATAAGAAGTATTCACAAGAAATATGGGAAAAATAAAAAATATTGTATTCGATTTTGGAGGGGTATTGATCGACTGGAACCCGGTGTATCTCTATAAGAATGTGTTCGCTACAGAGGAGGAGTTGAACTTTTTTCTGGAAAACGTCTGTCGCTACGACTGGAATTTGTTGCAGGATGAGGGACGTCCCTTGGCTGAAGCCACCCACCTTTTGCAACAAAAATTTCCGGAGTACACCAAGGAGATAGCCCTGTATTACGACCGATGGGAGGAGATGCTAGGGGGTACCATTGATGAAAATACCCAACTGATAAAACCACTGAAAGAAAAATATAACCTTTATGGGCTCACTAACTGGTCGGCAGAGACATTACCCCTGGCGATGCAGCGTTATGACTTTTTTCAGGATCTGAAAGGCATTATTGTTTCGGGTGAAGAAAAAATAGTAAAACCCGACAAGAGATTATACCACATCTTACTAGATCGATACGATCTCCGCGCTGAAGAATCTCTTTTTATTGATGACAATGCCGTAAACATAGAAACAGCCCGTGAGTTGGGCTTCCAGACGATGCATTTTGCCAACGGAAGCAATCTGGGGAAGTGGTTGCAGGAAAACAACATCCTCTGATGCACATGATCCAATGATCTTTATGATTTATTAGCCTCCTTTACAAAACCAAGGGTATAGCATGCTGTTCTATTTTAGAAACACAAAATAGATTATTGCTATGCAGGATGAAAAGAAAATAAGACCAGCACAAAAACAACAGCGACCTGGGAAGGAGAAGAAGATGAAGCCCGTGCCCGATACCTCTCCGGTACAGGCTAATCAAAAACTAAAAGATAGAATTGCTTTGATTACCGGCGGCGACAGCGGCATAGGTAAAGCTACCGCACTTCTCTTTGCTGCACATGGAGCCAACATCGCCATTGCTTATCTGAGTGAGACGGAAGATGCCCGGGATACGAGGAAAGAAATTGAAGAGATGGGACGGCAATGCTTGTTGATCAAGGGAGACCTCTCTAAGGAGTCGAACTGTAAAAAAGCAATCGAGAAAACCATCGATCGGTTTTCTCGCCTTGATATTCTGATCAACAACGCTGCGCTCCACTGGGAGCAGGAGAAGATAGAAGATATCACAACCGAGCAGCTGGAAAGAACTTTTTACACCAATTTTTTCTCCTATTTCTGGGTTACAAAATATGCGGTGCCTCACTTGAAAGAAGGAAGCACCATTGTAAATACCGCTTCTGTGACTGCATACAGGGGAAGTCCCAAATTGCTCGATTATGCTGCTTCAAAAGGAGCCATCGTTGCCTTCACGCGCAGCCTGGCCCAAAATCTCACCAACAGGAAAATCCGGGTGAATGCGGTGGCTCCGGGACCAATTTGGACACCCTTGATTGCCTCTACCTTCGACAAAGATAAAGTGGCAAAATTTGGTAGTGACAAACCCATGGGACGTGCCGGGCAACCTAACGAGGTGGCTACCTGTTTTCTTTTTCTTGCCAGTGACGATGCCAGTTACATGTCTGGACAGTGCCTGCATCCAAATGGGGGAGAGATCATCAACGGGTAAATGCTTGCAACGCTGTTAAAGCTTGGTTAAAATAACACTCCGCTATTTTAACCAGGCTTTAACATTGCTTTTCTTTTATTCTTATTACCTTTGCAGCCGATTCAAACCATGTGGAAAGATTTGAACTGCTTGCAACCACAGAAAAAAATGCTAAAAAAACAAATTCCTGCATTTCCTTTCTCCCACTTGTTTCAGTTCCCGCATGGGTTGAGTGATGAATATCAACCCTTGTTTTCGTTTGGTGACACATTTGCGCCTCACAGCCGCATATGACCGCTTGCTGGAAAACAACTAATTTTTTGTACAAGATGAATTATTTATTTACCTCCGAATCGGTCTCGGAAGGACATCCCGATAAAGTGGCCGATCAAATTTCAGACGCATTACTCGATGAGTTTCTGGCGTATGACCGCAATTCCAGAGTAGCTTGTGAGACACTGGTTACCACTGGGCAAGTAGTTCTTGCTGGAGAAGTGAAATCAAATAGCTATGTTGACGTGGCCGAAGTGGCGCGTGATGTAATTGCCAGGATAGGATACACCAAAAGTGAATACCGTTTTGAGGCGCAATCGTGCGGTGTTTTCTCGAGCATACACGAACAATCGGACGATATTAACCGAGGTGTAGATCAGAAAGCTGATCCCATGGAACAGGGTGCCGGCGACCAGGGGATGATGTTTGGTTACGCAACCAATGAAACTGACAACTTCATGCCGCTCTCGCTCGATCTGAGCCATGCCCTCTTGCTGGAACTGGCAAATATCCGTAAAAACGAACCGGAGCTGATGCCTTATCTGCGTCCCGATGCAAAATCACAAGTTACCATTGAATATTCAGAAGATGGTACTCCACTGCGCATAGATACCATTGTGATCTCTACTCAGCACGACGAGTTTGAGGAGCCACGCCAAAATACAAGAGAGGCAGCCCTCGAAGCTGATGAACGGATGCGTTCACGTATCGAAACAGACATTCGCACCATTCTTGTTCCCCGTGTGCAGGCACAATATAAACGCCGCAAAGATGTACACAAGCTTTTTGAGAAAGATATCAAATATCATGTGAACCCCACTGGTAAATTTGTTATCGGAGGTCCGCACGGTGACACAGGGCTGACTGGACGAAAAATCATCGTAGACACCTATGGCGGCAAGGCAGCACACGGTGGCGGGGCTTTCTCAGGAAAAGATCCCTCGAAAGTAGATCGTTCTGCAGCCTATGCGGCACGACACATCGCCAAAAATATGGTTGCTGCCGGTGTAGCTTCTGAGATGTTGATTCAGATATCGTATGCTATCGGCATTGCTGAGCCGATGAGTATTTATGTCAACACGTACGGAAAAAGCAATGTGAACCTGACAGATGCCGAGATAGCCGAAAAAATCCGCTTATTATTCGACCTGCGGCCTAAAGCCATTGAGCAACGACTGCAACTACGTAATCCCATCTATCTAGAGACAGCTTCCTATGGTCATATGGGACGAGAGCCACGGAAGGTGAAGAAAGTATTCAGTTCACGCTATATGCCGGAGCCAGTGTCGCTGGAGGTGGAATTATTTACCTGGGAGAAGCTGGATTATGTGGAAAAAATTAGGAAAGAATTTGGTCTAAAGGATTGAGATGAAAGAGAAACGGCCCACTGTGGTGGTTTATTGCGCCTCCAGTTCTCACATTGATGCATGCTATTTCGAAGCAGCAGAACGTTTGGGAGCACTCTTTGCCGAATACAACATTGTTTGTGTAAATGGCGCTGGTAGGCAGGGACTTATGGGTGCATTGAACGATTCGATGATCCGTCACGGAGGTACAGTAAAAGGCGTTATCCCCCGGTTTATGGTCGAAGCCGGGTGGTGTCACGATCAGCTTAACGAAACAATTGTCACTCAAACCATTCACGAAAGAAAACAATGTATGGCTCAGTCGGCTGATGCCGTCATTGCATTGCCCGGTGGATTGGGGACATTGGAGGAGTTGGCAGAGATTATTACCTGGAAACAACTGGGTCTTTATACTAATCCCGTGATTATTCTCAATACCAACGATTTCTATCGACCTTTACTTGCTTTTTTCGATAGAATGAGGGAGACGAGATTCCTGAAGGAAACGAATCTGTCGATGTGGGAAGTAGCATCATCTCCAGAGGAGGCTCTCTCCCTGTTGAAGGATTTCTTTGATGGGAAAGCCTCAGAAACCGCTTTTCAAGAAAAAGAGTTGTAAATTTGTCGTTCAATGACAAAATTCGCATAAAGTGGACTTGTTTACACCCGATACCTTGCAGGAGACTCCCTTCTATCTCATGGCAGAAGATCTCTCGTGTCAGGTTGATTCACTCCAGATGAATTTTGGTCGGTATGAGTTCCTTCCTACTGACCCACAGCACATTTTGTTTTCTGTTGATTCCTTGACGCTCTCGAGCATCAATCCGTCCATCATCGGGAAGGCAGGCATGGCAATGCCAACCTCCCTGTGGGTGACCAGCACTTTTTTTCTCCTTTTTGTTGCTTGCTTCGTGATTCTCTCCCTTGTGTTTCGAAAAGAAGGAGTGGTATTCATGGAGAATTTCAGGCAAACCCTGTTTCCCGCAAAACGTCAGACCGCGGGTTTTAAAGGACAGGTAACCACAACTGAGGCCTGGGGTGAATTTTTTTTGGTAATCCAAGCAATGCTGGTCACTGCCATCCTCTGTTTTACCTTCTTGTGGGACAAAGGTATAGCCCTACTTCCATTGAAGGTGAAACTTCTCACTTTTGCCGCTTTGCTGCTATTACCGGTGTTGTTGACTTCGATGAAATTGCTTATTTACCGTATCATCGCTCTCTTTTTTATGCCACAAGAATTAAAGCGTTGGATAAGTAATTATTACCGGATATTGGAGCTAATGGGCATCCTCCTTTTTTTGCCAGCCATGTTGTCTGTTTTTCTGCCCGAATTAAAGCATGGCATGCTATTTCTGTTTTTACTCATTTTTGTGGTGAGTCGTCTCGTCATCGTGTTCGGGTTATTAAATATTTTTGTTAAAAATAAAGTCGGTGGTTTTTATTTTTTTGTGTATCTTTGCGGAACCGAAATTGCACCCTATCTCATGTTTTATAAAGGCGTGCTAATATTCATTCGTTTGGTAGGAAATATTGATATATGAACATCCGGAAAATAAAGAAAATTCTGATCTCTCAACCTAAACCCAGCAGCGAAAAGTCACCTTATTACGATATAGCTGAAAAGTTTCATGTTGAGATGCATTTTTATCCCTTTATCAAAGTGGAAAGGGTGTCTGTCAAAGAATTTCGTCAGCAGCGTATTAACATCCTCGACTATACAGCCATTGTATTTACCGCACGAACAGCAGTTGACAATTTCTTTTCTATCTGTGAAGAAATGAAAGTGGTTATTCCGGAGACCATGAAATACTTCTGTACTTCAGAAGTGGTCGCGTTGTACTTGCAAAAGTACATTGTGTATCGAAAACGAAAAATATTTTTCAGTCCAACAGGCAAGATCGATGGCTTGAGCAATGCGCTTACCAAGCACGCGAAAGAAAAATTTCTTTTCCCCGTACCCGAGGAACACAACGATGAGGTGACCCATTTTCTGGATGAAAAGAAAATCAATTACACTAAAAGTGTGATGTACAGGACTGTAAGCAACGATTTTGAGAAAGGAGTGAAGCTCGATTATGACATGATTGTCTTTTTCAGTCCGTTGGGTATTCAGTCTTTGATTACCAATTTTCCGGACTTTAAACAGGAAGACATAGCTATTGGTTGCTTTGGAACTTCCACTGCCAAGGCTGTGGAAGAAGCGCGACTGCGTCTCGATTGCGAAGCGCCTCAACCCGACTTTCCTTCTATGACTGCGGCGCTGGAGGCATTTCTACGGGAAAATCACAAAAATCATCACTAAATTTAATTTTCTTCTTCAATCTCCTTGGCATACCATGGCCTGGGTGGCTGTACCGTGGGGAATGTCCTGCGTATATTGGTTGCTATGCTATCAGCAAATGCTTCCAAGTCCATATTTACCGCCTGTGACGTCTGGAGATAAACCTCTCTAATCGACATCTCATCTTCATCGGTCTCACAAAACATTGCATCAATTGGAATTAGCTGCATCGAGTCCACGTTGATCTGGTCGCCGATGGAAAAAAGAAATCCTTGCTGAAGAAGTCTTTGGGTTAGCTCTGGCTTTCCCCGATAGCCATGAATGATCCATGGCTGGGTGGGCTTGGTCTCTTTTTTTATCTGGATAAGCTCTTCCCATGCTTTCACACAGTGTATGATGACTGGCTTGGCTAGTTTTTCGGAGAGCTCGATGTGTTTTTTGAAAACAGGAATCTGCACCTCGAACGAAGGGCCTTTGAGCTTGTCGAGACCGGTCTCCCCAATGGCCACAATGCGCGGGTTGGAGGCAATTTCGTTCAGGTATGCCATCTGCGTGTCGCTCTCCTCGGAATACCATGGGTGGATGCCGCAGGAGAAGGCGTGTCGGTGGTAAGAGTCTTTGGCTACTTCAAATTCAAGTGGGTATACATCGAAGATGCACGAGTGATATGGGTCATCGTTTTCCTCGAGAAAAATCTGGTGAGTGTGCAGGTCGTAAAATTCCATACATTAATTGTCCTCTGCCTTCGGTTGGCCTTTTCCATACTTTTTTTCCGGAACTGGATCATAACCCGATCCGCCCCAGGGATTACAGCTTAAAATGCGCTTGGCCGACAAGTAGAACCCTCTGAAAGGTCCATGTCTTTTTAATGCTTCTATCGTATATTGCGAGCAGGTAGGCGTGTAGCGGCAACTGGGAGGTGTGAGCGGAGAGATAACAGTCCGGTAGAAATAGACAGGGAGAAGTAAAATCCATGTCAAGAGTTGCTTGATCAGTTTCAACATTTTCCTCCTCCAATCTGTACCTTTAATATACTCAACGCTTTTCGAACTCCTTTCTCAACCGTAGTAAAATCGCTCAACGTATCTTTCACATAAATGAAAGCCAGGTCAATGTGCGCTTTTTCCCCTGAGAGTATGCCATCAAAAAGATGTTTGTTTAATCGATAAGCCTCCCTTGTGAGTCGTTTCATTCTGTTGCGATCCACTGCTGAGCGAAGCCTCTTTTTGGGGATGCTGATCAATACCGACAGGGGTTCGGTTCGGTGCTGAGCCGTCTCAAGAAATACCACTCTGAAGGGGTACGCCATAAAGGAAACGCCCTGGGTAAAGAGGGTTTCTACCCTTTTTTCACCTGTGACACGTTCATCTTTTCTAAACCTACAGCATTCTCCTTCATTCATAGATAAAAGCATTCCTCCGAAAGCAATTACTTCAGCAAAGATAATTGTTTTTGGAATCAAATGTTTCTTTTGCGGAAAAAAAGTGGAATAAGATACAAGTGAAGTGAGTCATTTGCGTCCGAAATCGGCGGGAATCTCGCCCCAGTTTTTTGTTTCCCATTTAAGAATCGGGTTTTGGTAACTGTGGTGCTGAAGCCACAGTTCAGCTCGTGCAATCAGTTCAAAGAGGGGTTTGTTTCTTTCAGATCGTTCCAGTTTAGTGTTACATTTCTTATTGGCAACCCATTTAATGGCATTCACGCTGTCGGAATAAATGGGTGTGGGCTGCTGATGCTTCTTCAGCAATGCCAGCGCATGCACAATGGCCAGGAATTCACCAATATTGTTGGTGCCCTCTTCAAGAGGACCGACATGGAAAACCTCTCTTTTATCTGCCACACATACACCTCGGTATTCCAAAAGTCCCGGATTGCCACTGCAGGCAGCATCTACAGCCACGCTTTCGCTAATGATCGTGTCGCTTGAGAGAGGTAGCGACACACTCTTCCCTTTTTTTGCTTTCAAATGTTTCCACGGATTTTCATGGAATGCCTTCTCTGCTTCCTTCAATGAGGAGAAAGATTTATACCGTGCATTTTCAAATCCTGTCACCTGCACCTTGCATTCTTCCCACGATGCGTAAATTCCTGGCTTCAATCCCTGCCAAACTACATAGAACTTCTTCGGAGCCATGTTTTACGCTTTCATAGAGTTTCCATAATGAAAGGAGTAAGCTCCTCTTCCATGGAAGTGCTCTCTCTGACCTCTTCGATAGATACAATGCTGTCTACCACAAATTTGGTGTATCCACGCCAGGGTAGGGTGCCGAAATATTCTTTGTAGTGCAATTGAACCATCTTTCCTCCCGATATCATCAGTTGTTTTGCGATATCCTCGTCTACAACAGAGAAATCAAATTGATTGGATTGTAATCCGCCTGGCTTATCGGCTCTGAAACCCGATTGTATCAGCTTTCCTTCGTATGTCTTAAAAATAACGCCTTTGTATACGAGGTAGTTTAGTTCACCAGATTTTACACCCGTGCCAAAAACATAGTAGTAGCGCACATAGATGAAAACTGTGAGTAGCACGATCAATATGCCGAGAAACCATCTTAGGCCCTTACGGCTTCTTTTCTTCTTGGGGGTGAGGTCGTCCATTTTAGTTGTTGTCTCTTGCTGCAAAGATAGTTTTTTTTTGCTGCAAAGATATCTACTGCATCAGAAAAAATAGAGAACCAACAGCTGTTGCCACCCATAGGGTGATGCCAAGGGCAAAACTGCGGGGCCCGGACTTTTTGATTTCAGCCAGGGTAATGTTCGATCCGATCAGGAAGAGCGCAATCACCATTCCCCTTTTGCCCAGCCAACTGAAATGATCGAAACTGCTATGCAGCTCAGGGAAAAAATTGGCAAAGAGAATGGCAAAAAGGAAAAAGAGAATAAACCAGGGAAACTTGATCGAATTTCTCTGTTCGTTTTTCTGGAAAAAGGCAATCACCAGTGAAAGCGGAATGATCCACAACGCGCGGATTAATTTAACCGTGGTGGCCACCTGCAATGCCTTATCTCCATATTCAGCCCCGGCACCCACTACAGAACTAGTATCATGTATCGCGATGGCTGCCCAGTTACCGAACAGCTCCTGGCTCAGTCCCAGCTTTCTGCCTACAAACGGGAAGAGAAAGAGTGCGACGGCGTTCAGTACGAAGACGACAATCAGCGCGAATGAACTCTGGTAGCTCTTGCTCTGCAGGATCGGAGCTACAGCTGCGATGGCGCTCCCACCGCAGATGGCTGTACCTGTTGCGATCAGCAGCGCGATTTTTTTCTCAACTTTGAAGAGTTTCCCCAACAGAATACCCATGATCATCACGGAAACAACAGAGATAGCCGTGGCCACAAAACCTGTTCTTGAGGCGATGATCACTTCACTCAGGCTCATGCCGAAACCCATCAGCACGATGGAAAGCTGCAGGACCGGTGAGGTATAGCGATGAAACGAGGCGTGCCTAATGCCGAGCAGAGAGAATAGCAATCCGGCAAAGAGTGCAATCGCCGGAGACATAAACGGTAAAAAACAGAGAAATATTAGCACGGCGTATAGCCGGTTGTGTAGGATTTCTTTTCGACTTGACAGGTGAATTTTGCTTGTAGTTTTGATTTCTTCCATGCTTTTTGGGTACAAAAATAGCGCATAGATATAACAATGTCAAATGATTAATTGTTATAGAAAATAACATAAAGTTATAATGAGATGGTTGTAGCATAACCGGTGATGCCATCGCATTGTATTTTTCATAATGGGTAATTCAGCAGATACTCCACAAACAGGTCAGTTTGCCTGCTTTTGTGCCCGACCTTGTGTGCAATTCGAAATTCGCGGGGGAAAGTAATGCCAGTTACCTGAAGCTTGACAAGTGTTTTCAGGTATAACTCGTTTTGAACTGCTTTTTCTGAAATAATAGCCAGGCCGTTAAAATCGAGCAGGAAGTTCTTGATCGACTCGGTGCTGCCCAGGTGAATGGACGTATTGATATCTTCAAAACGAATCTTATGTTGTGTGAAGAATTTTCTGATCACCTCCAGGGTTCCAGAACCCTCTTCCCGCAATGCCAGTGGCATATGCAGCAGATCTTCTTTATCTATTGTTACCCGTCCCGCATAAGGACTGTTTTGGCCTGTGACCACAATCAACTCGTCGTGTAGGAAATCATGGTAGCGGATCCCTCCGTGTACGGAGAGGTTTTCAACCAGCGCTACATCGATTCGGTTGTCAAGCAGTTGTTGTTCCATCTCGAACGAATTACCGTTCTTCAGGTGCAGCTCAATGTGTGGATAGCGTTTGTGAAAAGAAGCCATCACCCTGGGAATCACATACTGGGCGATGGTGGAGCTGGCGCCAATGATGATTTCACCTGATTGCGCATTGTGCAGTTCACCCATTTCAAAATCGAGATGGCGGTAGTGCTGTGCGATCTCCTTGAGTGCATGATACACCTTTTCCCCAGCCCCGGTGAGATAGATGCGGTTGCCTTTCCGTTCAAAGAGACTGGCATCGTAACGTTGCTCTAGCTCTTTGATGTGCCTGGAGACTGCTGGCTGGCTGATATGCATGTTCTCTGCTGCCTTCGAAAAACTTAGCTGCTCAGCGACCGCAAGAAACACGGTATCCCTGTAATCCATTCTGTTGTTTCAGATATTGTTATTCAATAGTCTTCTGAGTGTCTGTACATCGTTTGTGGTAAATAGTGCGAGATGACAGGTGCACTGGTCATGGTGATAGCTGTCATCACCACGCAGCTGATTCCTGAAAATGAACAATCAAAGATAACCGAAAATGATTCATCAACCAAGACCGGTGATGTTATTTCCATATTCGGAGGAACAGGAGAATGTTATCCATCATTGTAAATCTCTCAAAAAATACTATCTTTGTGTAGGTCTAAACCACATACTTCTTCATGTAGAATAGGCTAACGCGGTTATTTTAGTTGCGTATTAACATCAAGTGTCTGCAGTAAGTGAGTGAAAAATCATTTTTTTTTGAGTTTCACCCGAAGGCAGTAACATCTGAAATTGGGAAGTAAATGTAAAAACATAACAACTGATAACAACAATGCATATCGAATGAAAAGTTTTTTTCTTTTTTTTGTGTGGCTAATATCCTTTGGAACCCTCCTGTCACAAACTGCGTATGAATTCAAGGTAATCAGAGAAAATCCGATTACCCCTGTAAAAAATCAAGCTAGCTCGGGTACCTGCTGGAGCTTCTCGGGTGTGGGTTTGCTCGAGTCGGAGCTCATCCGCATGGAAAAAGGAACATTTGACCTGTCTGAAATGTATATCGTGCGGCGGAACTACGAAGAGAAAGCACTTAAGTATGCCCGACTTCATGGCAGTCTGAATTTTGCTGGCGGCGGTTCCTTTGCCGATGTTGTGGAGACCATCAATGCTTACGGAATCATACCCGAGGAGGCTTACCCCGGACTTCATTACGGAACCGACAGACACGAACATGATGAACTCGACAAGGTATTGAAAGAATATATGGATGGTATTATTGGGGTCCGAGCACTCACACCAGTCTGGCATAAAGGCTTCTCGGGTGTGCTGGATACCTATCTAGGCAATGTGCCTGATACTTTCACCTACGAAGGTAAAACCTTTACCCCGCAGTCATTTGCTGCCTTTTTGGAATTGAATCAGAATGATTATATCTCCCTTTCCTCATTCTCTCATCACCCTTTTTACGAATCTTTCGTCCTCGAGGTGCCCGATAACTGGCGCTGGGCGCAATCTTATAATCTTCCTATGGAGGAGTTGATGGAGGTGATAGAACATGCCATTATGCAGGGATATACCATTGCCTGGGCTTCCGATGTGAGTGAAACAGGATTCTCTCGCGAAGGAATTGCCATTGTGCCCGATGAGAAGGCAACGGAGAATGCAGGATCGGATCAAACTCGTTGGTTGGGACTATCCAGTCGCGAACGAGAAGCCAATCTCAGGATGCGGATCGGGACTGAAGTACTCGCAGAAAAGAAAATTACACAAGAGATGCGCCAGTCGGCCTTCGACAGCTATGCTACGACCGATGACCATGGCATGCAGATCTACGGTATTGCAAAAGATCAGCAGGGGAACAAATTCTATATGGTTAAAAATTCGTGGGGAGAAACCGGTTCATATAAAGGCCTTTGGTATGCTTCTGATCCTTTTGTACGATACAAAACCTTGAGCGTTGTGCTGCACAAGGAGGCCATTCCTGCTACAATCGCACAAAAGCTGGGTCTGTGACGGGTCATTTGTGGACAAGAGATAAACTATAAAGCATATCCAATATGGAGACAGCAGATCTTTATGCGCTTTTCCGAAAATACCCTTCCGTGACAACCGACTCACGCATGTGTTCCAAAGACTCAATCTTTTTCGCTCTGAAGGGAGAGCGGTTCAACGGTAACCTTTTTGCAGATAAAGCGTTGGAAGCCGGTTGCGCATATGCCGTGGTGGATGAACGACCGGAGCATGAGTCTGTTGATGAACGTATCATTGTTGTGGACAACGTATTGACCGCATTGCAGAAGCTGGCCAACTATCACCGCCGTAAGTTGAAAATCCCCATTATCGGTATTACTGGAACAAATGGCAAGACTACCACGAAAGAGCTCATTGCCATAGCTCTGTCTCGTGAATTCAAAGTGGCTTATACTCAAGGTAATTTCAACAATCACATCGGTGTACCCCTCACGTTGTTGTCGATGAATAAATCACACGAAATAGGGGTTATTGAAATGGGTGCTAACCATCCTGGAGACATTCGTGAATTGTGTGAGATTGCAGAGCCTAACTATGGTCTTATCACAAATGTAGGCAAAGCACACCTGGAGGGTTTTGGCTCGTTTGAGAACGTGGTCAAAACCAAAGGGGAATTGTATGATTTTATACGTGCTCATGAAGGGAAGGTTTTTGTGAACAAAGACAACCCTATATTGTATGAACTCTCTGAAGAAATGGATCGCATCTTATATGGGAAGAACGATCCTTCCCTTTTTGCATCCGGTGCTATTGCCGACGCGACGCCATTTCTGGAATTCGACTGGAGCTTCTTCGATAGCTCCTATCGGGTGAAAACCAACCTGGTGGGCGAGTTTAATTTCGACAACGCGATAGCGGCCGTGGCGGTATCTAAGTTTTTTGGGATCAATGCAGAACGGATCAGTGCTGCTCTCGAAGAATATGAACCGCGTAACCACCGTTCCCAGTTCAAACGTACCGAGCAAAACGACTTGATCATCGATGCCTACAATGCCAATCCTACTAGCATGAAAGCCTCGCTTGATTTTTTTACTTCCATTCCCTCCTCTTTGCCAAAAATGGTAATACTGGGTGAAATGAAGGAGCTGGGTGAATCAAGCGATGCGGAACATCAGAAAATGTTGCATTTCCTGGAGCAACAATCCTATGATAGGGTATATCTGGTAGGCAGTGCATTCAGGAAGTTTAATACATCCCATCGTTTTTTTGAGAATGTGGAGGCACTGATCGAATCGTTAAATGCAGAGCCGGTCACCGGCCATTATATATTGTTGAAAGGCTCTCACTCTGTACAATTGGAAAAAGTAGTTGATTACCTCTGAAAAAGGAATTCTCTTTTTTAACTATTCAAATTTTACTGTCACCATCACCATCTCCGATACGGTGCCAATGCGATATTGCGGCCCTACAAGCCCGATTCCTGAGGTGACATATATGTGTGTATTGCTCTTTTTCTTGTAGCCGTGCGCCACTTCAAAAATGATCTCCGTGGCAATGTTACCCGGGAATGCCTGTCCGTGGTGTGTATGTCCGTAGAACGCAATATCGGCACCCGCCCTCACTTCTTCGTCTAGATTATCGGGTGTATGGTTCAGTACGATTACAGGCTTGGTGAGATCAACCCCCTGACTGGCAAAAAGATCTTCGGTAGATAGTCGGTTGAGAATGATCTTGTCCTCACGCCCCACCACATAAAAAGCGCTGTCAATCAGTACAGCAGAATCGCGCAACATGGTAATCCCTACCTCATTCAATAGCCGGATTTTATTTTCTGCTTCATACCGGTATTCATGATTGCCAGTGCAGGAGTAGACACCCAGAGGAGCACTCAAGCGCGACAACTCTTCCTCCATCCTTTCTGCAAGAATCGGCTCAATTTGAGCGTCGAGGATGTCACCAACAAAGAGAATCAGATCGGGTTTTTGGGCCATGATTAGATCGACAAACCGCTTTGTGTGTTTCCTGTTTATCATCCATCCCATGTGAAGGTCGCCCACCATGGCAATACGCAGCGAATCAATATCACCTGCCTGCTTGTGCACAGTCATGTGTACCTGCTGCACCACCGGGTGTAGGAACTTGTAATGACCGTGGGTCATCACGCCAGAAACCACCACGACAGGCAGCAGAAAAGTGATAATTCTGTAATTTCGGGACTGATCTTTGAAACGCCACGACCTTCGTTGTATTCTTCTTGAGATAATATAAGTCAGATCGATGATCAACCACAATCCACCCGCATAAAGTAGAAAAAGCATCCAACTGGTACCCATCACTCGGATAAACTGGGTGATGGTATCGGGAATGGTATGATAAAAAATCAATCCGAAAGAATAAACAACCAGCTCCGTTCCGAAAATTACAGCCAGTAGGATGCGTGCCCATTTTTTTTCATCAAACGTATACCATCCTTTCAGGAAGACCAGAACGTTGAGTGTAACGTGAACTATAAAAGCATTGATCAGTGCGCGCATATAACTTACTTTGCAGGTTTTAGATCCAATACCAGATATTCCGACCTGGTGCCGATTCGGAATTTTCCTCCCCATATCCCGATTCCACTCGACACATAAAAATGTGTATTTCCCTTCTGCATGTAGCCATGAGAGAGCTCAAATAGTCCGTCTGCGATCAGTGATGCGGGAAAAACCTGTCCACGGTGCGTATGTCCCGAGAATTGAAAATCGATCTCATTTTTTACCGTTTCGTCTAGATGAAGCGGTTGGTGATCCAGCAACAGGGTGAAGCTTGATCGATCTGTCTGTTTCATGATGTCATGCAGTGGTTGTCTTTTCCTGTTGGTATGGTCGTCACGCCCAATAAGGGTGATTCCGTCGAGGCTAAATGAGGAATCGCGCAAGAGGGTGATTCCCGAGCGCTTGTAAAACCCTGCATCCTCTTTCATGGCAAACATCAAATCGTGGTTGCCGGTGCAGGAGTAAACGCCCATGGGGGCATCGATTTGCTGCAGAACCGCTTCCACGGAATCCTTCATGACCACCCGCAAATGGTTGTCTATGATGTCGCCAGCAATGATCACCATATCGGGTTTCTCCGAGTTGATCAGCTCCACCCATTTTGCAACCTCCCTGGCTGAAATGGTGTATCCTATATGTAGATCGCTGATGCCTACAATCCGTACAGGCTTTTCTATCTTATGGGTTATAATCTCTATCGGTTCTCTTTTTTTACGGTGGTAGCGCATGTTTCCAAGCAGCAACAACAGCGCCACCAATCCAAAAATTGTGGCCGACGTGGCGATGTTATTCCTGAAAGTGGCGTGCATCGTCTCCTTGTCGATAAGGTGAAAAGCACCATTTAACAACCGGAAAATATCGATGATCATGACAGAAATAAACAGGTAAAAGAAGGCAATTAGCCAGGAGGTGCTGAACAGGTAGAGACCTCGAGAAACAGCCAACGTTATTTTCTCGCCAGCAACAAAGAACAGGATCATGCCCGCAATTCCCAATATAAACAGGATGATTAATATAATCCGAAGCCCCGTCGTGTGGGGCAGCATCCTATGTAACCTTACTGCCGTGTAAATATAAGCTGTGAGGAATAAGAGGGGGAGCGTAATCAGGAGGACTTTCTGTGGCAAAATCTTATATATTGAGAGGATTGTTTACAAATGCAACACGTAAATTCTATTGTGTGAATACAATCAGCTTTCTGTCTAACGTTTCAAAAAGCAGTTTGTTTACTTTTTCACCTCATAAGCTGAGAAACAAGCTTACCCACAGTGGCACGGTAAAATCTATGATCATCCCATGAAATAAAGCGATGACCACGAACTCCGGGCCGGCATATTTTGTGATCACTGGCAGGGTCGTGTCCATGGTGGTAGCTCCTCCTGCCGAAATGGGTCCCAGTTTACCGAAATGTTTTACCATCCAGGGGGCAAGGATAAGCACGCTGAACTCTCGCATAATATTGGCCAATAAAGCCACTGTACCCAATTCAGCCCCCCTGAATTCAGTGATGAGTATGCTCGACAGCGAATAGTAAGCAAAACCGGCTCCCACACTCAGACAATCAGTCAGACTCCGCCCCGGTATGATCAGACTCAACAGAGCAACGCCCGCAAAAGTGCCCACTGTGGTCGCCAGCGGTATCATCAGCACCTTCCAGCCGAAACGTTTGAGTGCCGTAAATAAGTTCTTCCCGGCTCCAATTTGTATACCCACCAGGAAGAGCAATGTGTAAAGTACCCAGGTTGCGATATTTTTGTTGAGAAGCACTTCCGGCACAATCCCCGATAGTGCCACTGTAACGCCAATAACAAAGAGCAAGAGGTATACAAAAGATTGTTTCATCTGACTTAAAAAAACTTCTTGTGTACCCATTTTGCACAGAACAAACTTCCCAATGTACCGCCAACGGTAATAAGGAATGCGTCCAGACCAATAGCCGTAAAATTTTGTACTACCTGTTCATTGCTGCCGACAGAGAGACCCAAGAAAAAGAGCAAAAGCATGATCGTCACGCTTAACAATGAACCGGTATATTTTACAGCGGTGCGTTTCCTTGCCAAATAGCCTACCGCAATACCTGCCGCGAGGCAGAGCAGGATATATATCATGTTTTTTTTGCAAAAATAGGCAAAAGATGGGATGCCTTAAAATTTAATTACAAAGGATCTGATTGATTTGCAGAAGAACCAAACAATATTAAAAAAAACAGCAAATATTTTGCAGATTAAAAAAAATGTAATACATTTATGATATCAAAACAATATCATAATGAATATTACTTTATGGAGACAAAAGAATTCAATTTTAAAGGTTTTAAAGCCAATGGCTTTGCAATGTTGTTTCTGATTTTTGCCTTACTCGCTGTAGATGTATGGCTTTTCTTCCTTGGAGTTTGGGGGATTGTGGCAGGCTCAGCCTTGATCGTTTTTTTGATTATTTTGTTGGTTGGATTCACTAAACTGGAGCCGAATGAAGCGATTGTGATGATTTTTTTCGGTAAGTACAAAGGGGTGCTCAAGGAGACTGGATTCTTTTGGGTTAACCCTTTTATCACCAGAAAAAAATTATCGATGCGCGCCCGTAACTTGAATGTGGAGCCTATTAAGGTGAACGATAAAGTGGGGAATCCTGTGTTGATAGGCCTGGTATTGGTCTGGAAACTTAAGGATACTTACAAGGCGATGTTTGAAATAGACGCACAAACCATGGCTGCGGCAACCGGTGCTCCCGGATCTGTGGTAAACCTGGTAAGTAAGCAGATGGGTGCTTTTGAAAATTTTGTGGCTGTACAGAGTGATGCCGCTCTACGGCAGGTTGCAGGGCAATATGCCTATGACAACAATGTCGTTTCTGATCAGGAAATTACACTGCGTTCCGGAGGTGAAGAGATCAATGAGAATATGCTTCTTGAATTGAATGACCGCCTCGATATGGCTGGTATTGAAATTGTGGAGGCACGCATCAATTATCTGGCGTATGCACCGGAAATTGCTGCGGTAATGTTGCGACGCCAGCAGGCCGAAGCAATCATCTCGGCGCGGGAAAAGATTGTGGAGGGTGCTGTGACCATGGTGAAAATGGCACTTGAAAAGATCGAGGACGAAAATATTGTGGACCTCGATAGTGATAAGAAAGCGGCCATGGTGAGTAATCTGCTGGTGGTACTCTGCGCCGACGAGTCGGCACAGCCCGTGTTGAATACAGGGTCCCTTTATCAATAAGATGTAATAAAAAAGGTAAGCACATGAGAAATGTGGGTGTATATTATTACGAGAAGCAGCGAGAAAAGTGGTTGACATGGCTGGTGATGACCGTTTTAAACCTTCTTTTTATCATTGGCTGTATCGTGCAAATCGGATTTGGGCGGCCTGTTGGGCAAAACCCAATGAGCGATGTAGGCCTTATCATTACAGCTGCTGCTATGTTTTTAATCTCTTCGTTGATTCTTTCAGGAAATCTTCTAACCTATATCAACAACGAAGGTGTCTTTTTCAGGTATTCACCCTACCATTTCAGATATCAGTTTTATGCCTGGAACAACATCAGTCGTATTTACGTTAGACATTATCACCCTATTCGTGAGTATGGCGGTCGGGGAATGCGGATGTCAAGATGGCACTTTACAGGTAAAACAGTGCATTTCAACCGAAGCATCGCTTACACGATAGGCGGAAAAACCGGATTACAGATTGAATTGAAAAACGGTAAAAAGATATTGATCGGAACACAACAACCTGATGAACTGAACAGGGTGTTGATTAAACTTGGCAAAACAAGCTGAAATGAACCAACCATGGCGAAGAAAGAGAAGATAACCAAAAATTTTGCGCTGCGGCTCGACACGGAGACAATGGATGCCATTGAAAAATGGGCTGCCGATGAGTTTCGCAGTGTAAATGGACAAATACAATGGATACTGGATCAGGCGCTCAAAAAAAATGGGCGCTTGAAGACCCAATAACTTCCTTTTCAGTTAAAAAAATGTAATCGTTTGGTTCTTTCTCCATCGAGCGATTTTTTATTTCTACTTTTAACTTTTCAATGCATATATTTTATTTAAAACCTCAATGAAACAAGCATCAATTTTGTTCTTTTTGTTGTTAACTCTCAGTATGACAGCTAAAAATGTAACAGTGGGCGGCAAACTGATTTCGGCATCCGATCAAAAGCCGCTTCCATTTGCCACGATTTCGGTTTCGCTTGAAGCCTCTCCGGAGAATAACATTAAAAAATTTGCCACCCGCGAGGATGGTACATTCTCTACGACGTTGTCACCCGGTAAGTATATCTTTCTTTTTCATTTTGTTGGCATGGACGATCTGACAAAAAAAATTGAGACCACGGAATCTGTGAATCCGCTTGAACTGGGATCTATCGCAATGAGCGAAGGTGCTACCGAACTGGACGAGGTAAAGGTCACCGCCCAGCGGCCGTTGGTGAAAGTGGAGATCGATAAACTTACCTACAGCGCCAAAGACGACCCCGAGTCATCCACCTCCAACGTGCTCGACCTGCTTCGGAAGGTGCCACTGATAACCGTGGATGGTGAAGATGAAATACAGCTGAAAGGGTCATCAAATTTTAAGATTTACCTCAATGGAAAGCCTTCGAATATGATTTCCGGTAATCCGTCACAGGTACTGAAAAGCATGCCAGCGAACAGTGTGAAGGATGTGGAGGTGATCACCGATCCCGGAGCAAAATACGATGCTGAAGGAATAGGCGGCATTATCAACATTGTGACAGACAAACGGGCCGATGATGGTTATTCTGGTTCAGTGGGAGCCAATGCCGATGACTTTGGGGGGTATGGCGGCAACGCTTACCTGGCTACAAAATATGGGAAGTTTGGTTTTACCGGTAACGCAGGATACTTTCATCATGCCCGACCAGAGTCAGAATCCAACTTCCGACGTGAAGACACGGCTCCCAACCCGATTAATACGCTTACCCTTGATGGTACCAACAAAAGTGATGGTGGTGGCCTTTTTCTCAATGGATCCATGAGTTATGAACCCGACACACTGAATCTCTTCAACCTTTCGGCTTCTCATTTCGGGGGAGAATTTACGTCGCTCAACCTTCAGGAAGCTCGCTCTGTGGGGGCCCGCCCATATTCTTACAATACACGCAGTGAGAGTATAAGCCAGTTTGGAGGAATGAACCTTTCTGCCGACTACCAGCGTAGTTTCAAAAAGAAGGGAGAGATGCTCACTGCCTCCTACCGCTTCGAGAGTAACCCAAACGACAGCGAATACGAAAGTGCATACGATGAGGTGACCGGGTCATTTTATTATCCCGACGGTTATCGGAACAAAAGTGCCAATGATGCAGGTGGAAGAGAGCATACCGGTCAGGTTGATTATGTGAATCCGCTGAATGAAAAGCATAGTCTGGAAGCGGGATTGAAGTATATTTTCAGGGATAACTCAAGCAGGGCCGACCACACCTTTTTCGATGTGACTGACAACACTTGGAAACCAGATACGGAACGAAAAAACGACCTCGATCACACCCAGAACATCACCTCTGGTTATGCCGGATACAGTTATAAAGCGGGTAAAGTAGGGATGAAGCTGGGACTGCGTGGTGAAAATACAAAGCAGGAGGTGCACTTTATGAGCACTGACTCGAATACCGTGGTGCGAACAGATTTCTTCGATCTGGTTCCCTCTGTGACACTCTCCTATCAGTTGGGAATGACACGTACGTTGCGTGGGGGCTACAATATGCGTATTTCCCGTCCCGGAATATGGTACCTCAATCCTTATGTCAACGATGTGGATCCCAACAATATCAGTTATGGTAACCGTTATCTTGATGCAGAACAGCAACACAACTTCAACATCAACTACGGCTCTTTCTCACAAAAGTTGAACTACAATGCCACGCTGAGCTATGCGTACGCCAGAAATGCAGTGACCGGTTACAGCTTTGTGAAGGATGGCGTGACTCATAATACCTATGCCAATATCGGGCGCAACCAGACTTTCGGTGCCAACATCTATGTGAGCTGGACACCTACTCAGATGATCCGCACCTACCTCAACGGAGGCATCAATTACACCGATATCCAAAGCACGGAAGACAGTGCATTACGCAACAACGGTTTTTCCGGACGTGCGTTTGGTGGGCTTACCTTCACCTTTCCCAAAGATTTCAGAGTGGGCGCCAATGGCGGTTTATTCATGAACCGTGTGCAGTTACAGACCGAACAGTCGGCATTCTACTTTTATTCATTCAGCTTGCAGAAAAGCCTCCTGAATAAAAAACTGGATTTGTCATTTAATGTCCAGAATCTTTTTTCCAGGTTCATGGCATCTACCTCAACCACTACGGGTGTCGGCTTTACCCAGAAGAATGAATTTATGAACCCTGTGCGAAATTTCAGGTTGAGCGTTACATACCGGTTTGGCGATTTGAAAACTTCCATGAAGAGGGTGCAGCGCAGCATCAGCAACGAAGATGTGATGCAGGGTGAGAGCAATACACAGGAAAGTACCTCCACCCCGGCTGCAAAATGATTTTGAGTTCATGTTTTTTTCTGCTATTTTTGGAGAGAATAGAGATGGAAAGGAAACGCAATCATATGGGGTTTAATCTGAAAAATGAAGCCGAGAGTTACGAAGGATGAGAATTGATATTATTACAGTATTACCCGAGATGATCGAGGGTGCCCTCCATACGAGTATTTTGAAACGGGCACAGGAGAAGGGACTGGTGGAATTTGGCCTGCACAACCTGCGTGATTATACGTTCGACAAACACAAAAGAATTGATGATTATCCCTTTGGAGGGGAAGCAGGCATGGTGATGCAAATTGAGCCGATTGACCGTGTCATTTCTTATCTGAAGTCGCAACGCCATTACGATGAAGTGATTTTTACTTCGCCCGACGGTGAGCAGTTCACCCAAAGTGTTGCCAATGAGCTTTCCCTGAAACAGCATATCATCATCCTTTGCGGACACTATAAAGGAATTGATTACCGGGTGAGAGAACATCTGATTACCCGGGAGATCTCTATTGGTGATTTTGTCCTCACCGGGGGGGAACTGGTCGCCGCCATGATTGCCGACGCCGTGGTCAGGGTAATTCCCGGTGCCATTGGTGATGAACAATCGGCACTCTCCGACTCGTTTCAGGACGGATTGCTTGCACCGCCTGTGTATACCCGTCCGGCAGAATACAAGGGCTGGAAGGTGCCGGAGGTGCTTCTTTCGGGTCATGAAAGGAAGATAGCGGAATGGCGGTACGAGCAGGCGGTGGAACGTACAAAACGTCTCCGCCCCGATCTGATGCGGTAAAAATCACGCGTGCAGTGAATCACATACAATGTGCAACCAGATGAGCACAGCAAATAAATAACTTCGTCAGCCCACGAACATAAAATGATTTAATTATGAAAGGAATCGTACTTGCAGGTGGCTCCGGAACAAGATTGTATCCAATTACCAAGGGAGTCTCCAAACAAATGCTCCCCGTCTTTGATAAGCCAATGGTTTATTACCCTATTTCAGCACTGATGCTTGCAGGTATCAGGGATATCCTCATTATCTCAACGCCGGATGACCTGCCTGGCTTTAGGCGGCTACTGGGTGATGGAGCGGACTATGGTGTACAATTCTCCTACGCTGAACAACCCTCGCCCGATGGACTTGCGCAGGCTTTCATCATAGGGGAAGGTTTTATCGGGAAAGAGGCTGCTTGTCTTGTGTTGGGAGACAACATCTTTTATGGAAACGGCTTTCCGGCTATGCTGAAAAAAGCGGTTGAAGATGCAGAAAATAAAGAGTTGGCAACCGTATTCGGATATTATGTGAACGACCCTGAACGCTATGGCGTGGCTGAATTCGATGAATCGGGACAGGTCCTGGGTATTGAAGAAAAGCCTGTGGCGCCAAAATCGAATTGGGCGGTGACAGGATTGTACTTTTATCCCAATAAGGTGGTGGAGATCGCAAAAAAGATTAAGCCATCTGCACGGGGAGAATTGGAGATTACTTCGGTGAACCAAACATTCCTGCGAGAAGGGAAACTGCAGATACAACGATTTGGAAGGGGCTTTGCCTGGCTGGATACTGGCACGCATGATTCGCTTTCGGAAGCTTCCACATTCATTGAAGTGCTGGAAAAACGACAAGGGCTCAAAATTTCATGTCTTGAGGAGATAGCCTGGCACAACGGATGGATCACCGTAGAAGATATCAGGAGAATAGCCTTGCCGATGAAAAATAATCAGTATGGTGCGTATCTGTTGAGATTGATTGAATCAGATAGCCATTTTTAGGATGACAGGAAGCCGTTTAAACCAGAAAGAGTAAATGGGTACTGAAAAGTACAGGAAAGAGTGACAACAGCATATGGAAGTAATTCAAACAGCGATTGCAGGGTTGCTGATGATTCAACCCCGCGTTTTCGAGGATGAACGAGGCTATTTTTTTGAAACATTTTCTTTGAAAGCTTTCGAGGAGAAGGTGGGTAACACAGTTTTTGTGCAAGATAACGAAAGCAGATCACGATATGGTGTGCTACGGGGACTTCATTTTCAAAAGCCTCCCTTTGCTCAGGCGAAGCTGGTGCGGGTGGTTAAGGGACGCGTGCTCGATGTAGCTGTGGATATCCGGAAAGATTCACCCACATTTGGAAGTCACCTTGCGGTAGAACTGTCAGAAGAAAACAAAACCCAACTTTTTATACCCCGTGGTTTTGCCCACGGATATGTGGTGTTGAGCGACGAAGCGATCTTTCAGTATAAATGCGATAACTACTATACTCCCACGCACGAGGGTGCGATACGTTGGAACGATCCCGCGCTTCACATCGACTGGCAGCTTTCCCCAAGTGATATCATTTTATCAAATAAAGACAATAATAATCCTTTTTTATGCGACATATATTAATTACAGGAGGTGCAGGTTTTATCGGCTCGCACGTAGTGCGGCTATTTGTAAATAAATACCCAGAAGACGAGATTATCAATCTTGATAAGCTGACTTATGCCGGCAATTTGGCCAATCTGAAGGATCTGGAAGGAAAACCCAATTACCGGTTTGTGAAGGCAGATATCTGTGATTACGATGCCATGAAGGGCATATTCAACTCACTGAAGATAGACAGCGTAATCCACCTGGCTGCAGAGAGCCATGTGGACCGTTCAATCACCGACCCCTTTTCCTTCGCCAGGACCAACGTGATCGGGACGCTCAATCTGCTGCAGGCTGCTAGAGAAGCCTGGGGGAGCGACTTCAGAGATAAACTGTTTTACCATGTCTCTACCGATGAAGTATATGGCGCCCTGGGTTTCGCCGATGCGCCATTCACGGAGACAACCCGCTACGATCCGCACAGCCCTTATTCGGCATCTAAGGCATCGTCTGATCACTTTGTACGGGCCTGTCATGATACCTACGGACTGCCCGTTGTTATTTCAAACTGTTCCAATAACTACGGACCCTATCAGTTTCCCGAGAAGTTGATTCCCCTCTTCATCAATAATATACGTCACGATAAGCCTTTGCCTGTCTATGGTAAGGGGGAGAATATACGGGACTGGCTCTATGTAGAAGACCATGCCCGTGCTATCGATCTGATCTTTCACCGTGGCAGGGTCGGTGAAACATACAACATCGGCGGCCTCAACGAATGGAAGAATATCGACCTGGTAAGAGTACTGATTCAAACTGTGGACAGATTGTTGGAAAGAGCAGTGGGCACATCGGATAAACTGATTACCTACGTGACCGATCGTGCCGGACACGATCTGCGCTATGCCATCAATGCTTCAAAACTCAGCAATGAACTGGGATGGAAGCCTTCGCTGCAGTTTGAGGAGGGCATCGAACGGACGGTACGCTGGTATCTCGATCATCAGGAGTGGCTCGACAGTGTCACCAGTGGCGACTACCAGCAGTACTATCAACAAATGTACGGTGCATGAAAAGATGGGTCTTCTCAACATAATTGCCTATCTTTGTATCTCCAACCAGAAAGATTATCGAAAGTAAAAAACAATGTTAATTGCAGTAGATTTCGATGGAACCATCGTCGAACATGAATATCCGGCCATTGGCAGGCCCATTCCCTTTGCTATTGAAACGCTCCTTCAGCTACAGAAAGACAATCACAAACTCATCCTCTGGACTGTCCGGGAAGGTGACTTGCTACAGGAAGCCATAGATTATTGCGCCGAAAGAGGACTCTATTTCTATGCTGTAAATGCCAATCATCCGGGTGAAGAGAGAGAAAAGGCATCCCGTAAAGTTGGGGCCGATCTCTTTATAGACGACCGGAACCTGGGCGGTTTACCCGACTGGGGTGTGATCTACAATGCGGTGAATGCCACCATGAACAATGGAAAACCCCTGCAGATTATGGCAGGCTCTTCGGCCATGCCTGAGCCCAGAAAAAAAAGAGGGTTATTCGGCAGAAGATAACACAAAAATGTTACTACCTTTGCGGATATTTTTTTTGCAACATATGACGCTATGACACAAGACAGAGAAATCTTTGCAATAATTCAAAAGGAGCAGGAACGGCAGCTCAAAGGCATCGAGTTGATTGCCTCCGAAAACTTTGTGAGCGAACAGGTGATGCAGGCCATGGGCTCTGTCCTCACCAACAAGTATGCCGAAGGCTACCCTGGAAAAAGATATTACGGTGGATGTGAGGTGGTGGACTTGGGCGAACAGCTTGCCATTGACCGGTTAAAGGAAATCTTTGGCGCCGAATGGGCCAATGTGCAGCCACACTCCGGTGCACAGGCAAACGCTGCTGTCTTCTTGGCCTGTCTGAAGGCAGGGGATAAATTCCTTGGATTGAATTTGTCTCACGGCGGCCATCTCTCACACGGTTCACCTGTCAACTTTTCCGGTCTGATGTTTGAACCGGTCGCATACAATGTGCGTGAAGAGGATCAACGAGTGGATTACGATCAGCTTGAATCACTGGCACGCTCTGAGAAGCCCAAACTTATTATTGCCGGGGCTTCAGCCTATTCACGTGAATGGGATTATGCCCGCATCCGTAAAATAGCCGATGAGATCGGTGCCATCTTCATGGTGGATATGGCGCACCCTGCCGGACTGATAGCTGCCGGGCTGCTTGAAAATCCGCTTAAACATGCACACATCGTGACCTCTACTACCCACAAGACACTGCGCGGTCCCCGCGGAGGTGTGATCCTGATGGGGAAGGATTTTGAGAACCCCTGGGGACTCACCACTCCCAAGGGAGAGGTAAAGATGATGTCGGCACTGCTGGATTCAGCTGTCTTTCCTGGCATGCAAGGCGGTCCCCTGGAGCATGTGATTGCCGCAAAAGCAGTTTCTTTTTACGAGGCACTACAACCGGAATATAAAACCTATCAGACACAGGTGAAAAAGAATGCGGCCGTGATGGCCCAGGCTTTTGCCGACAAGGGTTACAATGTCGTCTCGGGAGGTACCGACAACCACATTGTGCTGGTCGACCTGCGCACCAAGTTCCCGGATCTGACCGGTAAGGTTGCGGAGAAGGTCCTTGTGGAGGCCGATATCACCACCAACAAGAACATGGTACCTTTCGACAGCCGATCGCCCTTCCAGACATCGGGTCTCCGTTTCGGCACACCTGCCATCACCACCCGTGGAGCTAAAGAAGAACTGATGGGAGAGATTGTGGAGTTAATCGACACCGTACTCTCTCGCGTGGATGATCCGAAGACCATCGCATCGGTGCGTGAAAAAGTGAACGCGACCATGAAGCAATATCCGCTTTTTGCCTGGTAGGATACCGAATAACAGATAAACTGAAGAGACTGTCTCAAAAAAAAATGAGACAGTCTCTTTTTGCTACTATGTTCCTACCTAGTCCCTACTTAGTCCCTACTTAGTCCCTACCTTGTTCGGTATCCCTCCCTTATCCCTCCCTTATCCCTCCGTATATGTATAAGGATATAGCGACCCAATACCCGTGCATTACCCTTCCATTACCCGTACAGGACGTTGTTTCTTCCAAAACTTACGCCCATCGATGGAAAATGTGCAAACGAAAAGAGGCCATCGCAACAATTATTTTGAGACAGCTTCATTTTTTATTTACATTTGCATGAAACTCTTGACAAGTAATGCATATTCTTCAGACCGAAATAAAATATATTCCCGGTGTGGGGCCCAAGAAAGCCGAGATCCTGCAGAAGGAACTCGATGTCTTTACGCTGGGTGACCTGCTTCGGTGGTACCCTTATCGTTATATCGACCGGACGCGGATGTACTATGTGCATGAGATTGATCAGTCGCAGGCCTACATCCAGCTGAAGGGAAAGATCACTGTGTTTGAGACTTTTGGAGAAGGAAGGAAAAGAAGACTGGTGGCTCATTTTACCGATGGTACTGGCTTTGTCGACTTGGTCTGGTTTCAGGGTGTTCGCTTTATCGAAAGCAAGTATAAGCTCAACCAGGAATACATCGTTTTTGGGAAACCCAATCTCTTCAACGGCAAGTGGAACATTCCGCATCCCGAGATCGATCCTTATATGGACGAGTCGGACCGCCCCGAAGGGTTGATGGCGATGTACAACACCACCGAGAAGATGAAGAATCACTTCCTCAACTCAAAGGCGATGCAGAAGATCATCGAAAATGCATTCGGACTGATCAAGGAACCACTGCCGGAGTCACTTTCTCCTGATGTGGTGAAGCTGGCTAAGTTGATGCCTTTTCACGAGGCGGTGGAAAATATTCATTTTCCCAAGTCGCCGTTGCTACTGCGCGATGCCGAATTCCGACTTAAATTTGAAGAACTATTCTATATTCAGTTGAGCATTGTGCGTTATGCTTCCGATCGGAAATCAAAGCTAAAGGGGATCCTCTTCCCACAGGTTGGAGATTATCTCAATTCATTCTACAAGAAGAAGCTGCCCTTTCCATTGACAAACGCTCAAAAAAGGGTTATCAGAGAGATCCGCAAAGATACTGCTTCGGGGAAGCAGATGAACCGCCTGTTGCAGGGCGATGTGGGGAGCGGAAAGACCATGGTGGCAATCATGTGCATGCTGATTGCCCTCGACAACGGTTTTCAATCCTGCCTGATGGCTCCTACAGAGATCTTGGCGGCACAGCATTACGAGACCTTCACCCAAATGCTCTCTGGAATGGGGGTGGGGGTGGCATTGCTGACTGGCTCCACGAAGAAGAAAGAACGGGAAGAGATTCATGCCGGTCTCCTTTCGGGGAAAGTGAATATCCTCATCGGCACACACGCCTTGATTGAAGATGTGGTACAGTTTCGCAACCTCGGTTTTGTGGTGATCGATGAGCAGCATCGCTTTGGGGTGGTGCAGCGCGCCAGATTATGGGAGAAAAGCAAACAGCCTCCCCATATGCTGGTGATGACCGCCACGCCCATCCCCCGTACGTTGGCCATGACAGTCTATGGAGACCTGGATGTCTCTGTGATCGATGAGCTTCCCCCCGGGCGCAAGCCGGTGCAGACACTGCACCGTTATGACAAGAAACGGGGTCCTCTTTATCAGTTTATCCGCGATCAGATTGGTGCCGGGAGACAGGTCTACATGGTCTACCCGCTGATAGAGGAGAGCGAGACACTCGATCTGAAGAATCTGGAAGAGGGTTATGAGCATGTCAAAGCGGCTTTTCCTGAGTTTACTGTCTGCAAGATGCACGGACGGATGAAGCCAGTCGAGAAAGAGGAGGTGATGCGGCAGTTTGTTTCAGGCGAGGCGCAGATCATGGTTTCTACTACTGTGATCGAGGTGGGGGTGAACGTACCCAATGCCAGCGTAATGGTGATTGAGAGTGCCCAGCGTTTTGGCCTCTCCCAGCTACACCAGCTGCGGGGCAGGGTGGGGAGAGGAGCCGATCAGTCTTACTGTATACTGATTACACCCTACGAACTCTCTGCAGATACCCGCAAACGGATAGAGATCATGACTGAAAGTAACGATGGCTTCGTGATTGCCGAAGCCGATCTGAAGCTACGTGGCCCGGGCGATCTGGAGGGCACGCAGCAGAGCGGCATCCCTTTTAACTTACGTATTGCCGACCTGGTGCGCGACAATGCCATCCTCTACCGTGCACGCGAGATCGCGGAGCAACTCATTGAAAAAGATCCAGCGCTGGAGCTGCCGGAGCACTTGGTCTTGAAGCAGCAGCTCAGCCGCCTCGGCGGGAATCGATACGACTGGAGCCGGATCGGGTAATTTTGTTCTTACTTTATAGGTGTTTGGCTATCAAGTAAATAACGCTTCTGGAGAAGAGATTATTCGTTGAAGTGTTTATCGGCGAAATCCAGAAAACACTCCCAATCATAATCTGTTACGTCGTGTTTCCCTTCTCGTATATGATACCCGATATCTTCCATGATGGGTGCATGAAGTTCCGGCATTTCATCTGTCCCAATAGTTGATAAACCGTATAACCGGTAAACCGGGCCGGCGTGGTAGGCTGATAAAAATTCACCTCTCGGATCAGCCCACTGATCATCTTTTGCACTGGCCACGTAAACCTTGCGGGGTGCGATGAGCGCAAGCAGCTGATGCTGGTCCACTGGCAGTAATTCTTCCTGATTATTGTAATGACGGAAATTTTCACAGAACCAGTGTGGAAATGCATTGTTGATGATTTCTGCGGTCTCTCCGAATTTTCTTCTGAAAAGTGCAGCGCCCCCACAACCGGAGTCATTGGATATGACAATACGGAATCGAGGGTCCTGTGCACCGGCCCAAAGCGCTGCCTTTCCCTGGCGAGAATGTCCCATGATTGCTATTTTGTTAGTGTCTATCTTTTCCTCTGTTTCCAGGAAGTCAACAATCCGGCTTGAACCCCAGGCCCATGCACCGATAGCCTGCCATTCTGCCGGATCTGTTTTTTGAGAATTATATCCGGAAAAAAGGGAAATCACACTGTGATCTTTCAATTCCGGCTTATCGGGAAAGATATCATGATAACACATGGTGGCAATAGCATATCCCCGGTCGATGATCAAATCGTAGCTCCACCGGCTCGTCTGATTCCCTCTTTCCCAATCGGGGTTACCTGGTTCTTTCACCAGACTGAAGGCAGGAGAATAAAGAACGGTTGTGTCGGTGGTTGTGCTGTGGTTTCCCTTGAAATTGTATCCCACAAACACTGGAACTTTCCCTTTTGGTTTGTTCGGTATATAGATCAACAGAAAAGCTTCGATTTCTTTATTTCCATTCGAAAAAGTAAATTTCACCTGTTTGCTGGTCGCCTTACCGCCCATAGCCTCTCTGTTCTCTGTCATGATCTCGTAGGAGACATCTATATTTTCAGCGGGAGTGTGACCATACATTTGGGAGGCAAACAGTTCCATCAGCTCCGGTCTTCTCTGTTTTTCCCACTGCTCCACAGTCGTGACCTTCTCTCCATTCTGGCATTTCAACACTTCCGGAAGAACATAGGCTGGTACTTTCGATTCATCGTAATTCGCCTTCTGTTGGGTAAACGCCAGCGAAGCAAAGAGCCATAAAATCAATAATCCGAAATACTTTTTCATATTTGCAAAGGTAAGACACAAGGAATTTTACAACAGATAAAAATGGTAATTCTGCTCACTTCAGGTGAAAGGAAGTTACAGCCTGATGTCAACTGTTGCAAATATAGTAATTATTTGGCGGTTGTTATTGTCAATTCCTTTCCTTTTTTTAGCTGATCATGGGTCACAAACCAACCCTGAACAGGTTCTTTGTCGTACCGAATCTGTGTAATCTTCTTGCCGTTTCCTTCCTTACGGATGGTGAACGTGGTGTTGTCACCCAGGGTGAATTCCACCTTGTCGAACAGCGGCACCGATACCATGTACTCCGGATCGGCGGGTGAATAGGTGTAGAGGCCGATCGCGTTGAAGACATACCAGGCTGACATTTCTCCTGCATCGTCCATACCGGCATAGGCCAGCTTCTCCGCTCCCATATCATAGAATCGGTTCATGATGCTGTCCAGCACGCATTGTGCCTTTTCCTGTTTCCCGATAAAATAGTAGGTGTAAGGAATGGAGTGGGAGGGTTGGTTGCCGTGGCAGTAGTTACCGATAAAGCCGGTCATGTTGTGTGCCTCGTAACCCCGCCAGGGTTCAGTGAAAAGTGAGTCCAGTTTACGATCTACTGCCTCCGCATTCGGATAGAGTGCGATCATTCCTTCCGGGTCGTGGGGAGCAAAAAAGAGCGAGTTCCAGGCATTGGCTTCACGGTACATATAAGCGAAATAGGGATAGTAGGGATCAAAATCGGCTATCCAGCTGCCATCTTCAATTTTTCCTCGGAAGAAGCCGGTAGAAGGGTCGAACAGGTTTTTGTAGTTGCCGGAACGTTCCATCAGTGTCTGAAAATGCTCTGCATCTCCCAACTCCTTTGCAATCAAAGCCGTAGCATAGTCGTCATAGGCATATTCAACCGTTTTGGTGACGGCCGCCTTGTACTCGTCCCACGTAGGCACGTTGGTGGTGTCTTTTTCGGCAATCCAACCCCGCTCGAGGTATTCATCGAGATAGGGCCTACCACCCCGACCCGGCACAGTCGCATTTTTGAGCAGCAGATTGTAAGCCCGCTGCAGGTCAAACCCGGTGATGCCACGTAACCAGCTGCCTGCCACAAACACCGAGGCGTGGTCCCCATGAAAGAAGGTGGGCATATATCCTCCTCTTTTTTCCCCTTTGTCGGTAATCGATTGGATGATGTCTGCCGTGACATCCGGAGAGATCATACCCAACAATACGAGCTTATTGCGGTAGTCGTCCCAGAACGAGGGGTTGGTGTAGTAGCGGAATCCTTTGTTGACCACCTCTCCTCTTTCATCGGTAAAATCACCATTTACATCACTGCGAAGCGCCGGCCAGAGGAAGGAACGGTAGAGGGTAGAATAAAAAAGTCCCTTCTCCCGCTCAGTGCCACCGCTTACCTTTATTTTAGAAAGGAGATCTTCCCAAGTCTTGTCGGCCTCCTTAGTTACCTGTGTGAAGTTTTTGGACATCATCTCCTCCTCAAGATTTATTCGTGCATTTTCAATGCTCACAAAGGAGAAGCCTATTTTTAGTTCCAGCGGATCGTTTTTGTCATTCTCCCCAAAGTGAACCACCGAAACGCCATGTTTTTCATTTTTCACCTCTTCGATGCTTTCAACAGGATAGTTTGACACCGCGTAAAAATAGATTTTTCCTTCGGCATCTTGGAAACCGGTGAATATCTTTTCTCCTGTTTGCTGAATGGCCCATTCTCTCACATGATTGTTGGTGCGCGTCATATCAGCAATCACTTGTTTAGGCTGGTTGTCAGGAAAACTGTATCGGTGATAGCCGCAGCGTAGTGTGGAGGTGAGCTCTACATCGATCCCGTACCTCTCCAGATAAACCCTGTAGTAGCCGGGGCGGGCAGACTCCTTCTGGTGGCTATAGCCTGAAGCATAGTCGGAGGCTGATACCTCACCGGTAACGGGCAGCAACGGCAGATGCAGCAGATTCCAGTGGCCCTTGTTGGTGTGGGCAAAGCCGTAAATGACTGTGTCTTCGTACTGATAACCGGCGCCGCTCCGAAACTGTGTCACAGGGCTCAGCTGCACCATCGCGTTGGGTAGTGAGGAGCCAGGGAAGACCTCGGCACCCCAGGTGCGCTCCTTCCAGGTTCGTACATATCCCAGATCCTCCGGCTCCCAGAGCGTGGCTGTTCCAAGCAAAGGGTTTACATAACCGGTAAGCGGCTTGTCGGCTGTGCAGCTGACAGCGGAGAATGCCATCAGGAGTAGAATGTAAAGCTTTTTCATAGAAGTTCTTTTTTATGTAATAAAGCAGCGGCTTCAATCAGCATGCAACCGCTAAGCTGCTCGGTTAACCCGGTTGTCGTTCCAGGTTTCACCCTCCAGTTGGGACCAAAAAAGGTTCCCGGTTTTTGGGTGCCCTGATTCCACAAGGTTTCCGCATTGAGTTTCATAAATTGTATATAACGCTTTTGCGCAGTAGCATCGAGTCGTTCCTGTTGAATCAGCTGGGTGAAATAACGGATGAAAATTCCTTTGAAAAGTCCCCCGTCTCCGCTCCCTTCACTTTTCAGGATGGAGTTGTCTACCAGGCTGCTGATGGTGTAATCTGCTACAACCATTGCATCGTTCAGATAGGCTTTTTCGTTGAATATTTTGTGCAGTTCGACTGCTGCACCGATATAGGTACCTTGGTTATAGGTGAAAACCCACTCTTTTTTGATCACTCCTGTACGTGCGTCAATGTTATCATACACCATCCCGTTGTTGGTGTTCACCAGCGTTGTCTTCAGCCAGTTGTAGATTCTAACGGCCCATTCCCGATCTTCCGTATTCCCAAACTCCTGATAGAGCCGGGCAGCCAGAATAGCAGCAGGACCGTTGGAGCAGGCATTCTTGCTGTATTCCATCCCTTTTTTCCAGGTGATACCTCCTCCGGCCTGATCGTTCCATCCCTGTTTGATATAACCCCAGAGCTCCAGCGAAGCATCCTTGTAACGGATGTCACCAGTTGCTTTCCAGGCACGCAACAAGGCCAGTGCGTTCCATTCCATGTCATCGTAGTAGTCGTTATTCCAACTGTTGCCGTTGCGGATCTTCACACCGACAAACCATTTGTCGAAATAACTCTTGTAGGTAGCATCATTTGTCCGTAGATAGGCGTCTACCAGTACATCGAGTGCATGTGCATTGGGCCAGTACTGAAAGGTGGTATTGCCGCCGTTGTCGGTATTGAAGTACTGACCGTTCGTATTCCAGAAAGAGTTGATCAGTGCATCACTCCCAGCATTGGCAGCCGCATTCCAGTCAACAGTTTCTTTATCGTCATCGTCATCTCCTGGATTTGGAAGATCTTCATTTCCGCATGCGAACAAGACAGGGATCATTAACAGGAGTAGTATAAGATTTTTGTTGTTCATTTTTACTATTTCTTTTATTTTTTACCCAACCGGGCATTGATTGTTCTCTTATTTCACAGTGCTTACGAAGTGATAGATTCACCCATAAAATAGATTTTTCTCAGCGCAATTAGTAAAAAAAGCAAGAATGAAATTTGTTTTTATCTGAACTGTCTCATTCTTGCTTTCTTTATGTTGGAGTTTATTTATGGTTTGGTGATGCTGTGGGTATATGGATTATCTGCTTGAAGATAAATGGTATATACGCCAGGGTTGCCGTCAAAATCTCCCATCAGTTTCCATTTATTATCCCATTGGGTTGGGTTCATTAGCTTGAGATAATAATAGGATTCGGGACTGGAAGCAGTCGGACGGGAGTCCGTCTGGTTGAGCGTGCCCCATTCGAGTTCGGTTTCTTCCCCGGCGCCGCCATCTTCTTTTACAAACATCCTGAATTTATACCGTTCATCGCGACCCCATCCTTCTTGTTTAAAAGTGACGGTCTCCGTGGTTTGGAATACCCCGTAACCCTTATAAGGAATATCGAAAAGAATCTTTCCTTCGGGGCTGAAGTAGAACGAAACCCGGGTAACCAGAGTGACGGTACTTGCTCCTGTATTGAAGTCGAGCGTGATCTTATATACTCCATCTGATGCAACCGTGGATGTGCCTTCCTTTTTGACCAGCCCATCCTCAATGGAAAATTGCTTCGGTGAACCGGAAACAGCATTTACAAAATAGAAAGTTGCTCCAGCTTTCAGTTTGGTATATATTTCAAACTCACCAGTGGATATGGCCTTCATTTTATGTGCTTTTGCCGGGTCTGTGCCTCCTTCTGAAGCTTCACCGGTTACATAGAGATCCACGGGGATATCCTCTTCGGCGAAACCGGCCAGACGGGTTACCGTTAAAGTGTGTTCCTGTGCAGCTTTGAGAGAGCGGGTACCTTTCGAGGAGAAGACAGTCCATTTGATGGTGCCCGTGCTCGAAGGCTCAACACCAGCTATCCCCATAATTTTGTTGAGTTGCTTGTGTGAAAGGGAGATGTGGTTGTTGAAACCATTATTCCCCGTAAATGCCAGATAGAGAGGAGCTGAAAAATCACCCTCTACACGGTCAAAAGCAATCTGATAGATAGCGGGTCCTCCCTCCATGTCTGCGTGCTCCCACTCAAAATAGGTGGAGGCGGAAGCGGCCGGCAGCAGTACGAGGCTATTGTCGTTCATCGGCTCAATCAGTGTCTTCACTTCGGTCAGACTATGATCGGGTTCACCCATTGTGTCACTGCATCCGATGAAAAGAATGAGCAGTGAAACGATCATTATCCAGTATGTGGCTATTTTCTTCATGATGCTTTTATTATTTAATCGTGAGGTTGTGGGTATAGGAGGCTTGTGGATTCAGTGAAAACAGGATGTCGTATGTTTTGTCACTCCATCCAGTGGTGGAAGGGCTTTTCCAAATCTGCCCGTCGGTCCACTGTTGCACGTTGTCCTTCTCTACCATGTAGTAATAGGCTTCATTCCCCGAAGGCTTGCTGTCGTTGGCGGGTGCCCTCCACTCAGTTTCTCCGGCAGAGCTTTCCATCCTGAACTTGTAGCGATCGTCGTTGTTGTCATTCCCGGTAAGGCCTGTGATAGTGTGGTTGGTCAGTTCCCAGACGCCGAAACCCTTGTAGGGCAATTCAATTTTTCTCTGCGACCAGCACAGGAAAAGATTCACCTTGGTGACCTCCTTGACGGTAAAAGCACCAATATTGAAGTCGAGGTAATATTTGTAGATACCTGTTTTCGAGACAGTAGAGGTTCCCCCTTCTATAATTTTCTCTCCACTGAGTGAATAACGGCTAGGGTCCCCCGTGGAAGCATTGGTGAATTGAAAAGCCTGACCCTCCGTCAGTCGGGTGTATATCTCATATTCTCCTTCGTTGACCCGTTTCATTCGGATTGCTTTCGAAAGATCGCTGCCTGCTTCCGTAGCTGCTCCGGTAATGAAAAGCTGCTCGGGGATATTGGCAAATCCGGCCAAGCGGGTGAGAGTGATCGTGCGTTCCTGCTCTGCCATGACCGGGTTGATCCCTTTGGAGGAAAAAACTGTCCATTTGAGTGTACCCTGTGCGGCCGACTCAATTCCTGCCAATGCGGCAACCTGGTTCAACCGTTTGTGGGTGATGGTAGCGTGGTTGCTTCCTCCATTGTTGTCGGCTGCAATCACAGCTACAGGATCAGAAAAATTCCCGTCAGCTTTATCGAATGCAATTTCATAGAGTACCACTCCACTATCTTCTGCTCGGGCAGGCTCCCACTCAAAATAGAGCATGGCCGATGCAGAAGACTGGAGCGCCAGTGTTCTGCCGTCTGTGGGTTCATAGAGTGCTTTTACGGGTGTAACACCCAGGTCTCTTACTTCGCCGTCGCTGTTACATGCCATCCATGTACCTAACAGGCAAGAGAGTATCAGTAGTTTGGTATATATTGTCTTCATATGATACTTTTTTTTGGTATGTTCCATCACTCAGTTAATATACAGGGTTCTGGGTGAGATTCTTGTTGATATCTCGTTGTGATTGGGGAATGGCGAACAGATAATCCCTCTCCTTATTGAATCTTCGTTGGTCCAGTGTGATATATTGGCTGTTCCCGGCTGCAAATTTAGCTCCTCTGGGAGTTGTGTTCATCACTGTTTCAATGGTTCCCCACCGACGGATATCAAAAAGGCGCAGCCCCTCGATAGCCAGTTCACTGCGACGCTCGCGACGGATAATTTCCTGTAGGTTACCTGCTGTGGGAAAATCAAGTGCAGAGGCATCGTTAAATCCGGCACGTTGCCGTATGGGGCGAATGGTCTGATTCCAAACGGCTTCATTCATCTCTCCCAGCTCATTCTTTGCTTCGGCATACATCAGCAACACATCCGCATAACGCATCAGAATCAGATTCAGTCCTGCTGCCATACCTTCCGGGGCGGTGGGATCGAAATATTTCCTGATATAATATCCTGTGGCGGTAGAGTTTTGTCCCGGACCGGCATATTCATCTAGCGTAGAAGCTTTCGCAATTTCTGCGGATCCAGGTTTGATGTAAATGGTCGAGGTAGATCCGTTGGCTTTCTTCCATTGGTAACCGTGATAGACAATGGTCGCGTCAAAGCGTGGATCTCTGTTCAGATAGGGCTCGTCTTCGTTGTACCCTGAACCGCTTTCATGAATTGCCTTCCCGTTCTTCATCACGTAATCATCCACGAGCTCCTGCGTAGGGGCAAAGGCATTGATGCGACCTCCCACGGAGAGCGGAATGGCATCATACATTTCAGTCCATGTTCTCAGACTCAACGTGTATCCCAAGTCGAGAATTACCTCTTCGTTGAGTTCATTTTCCGGGAGAAAGAGTCCTTCATAGCTTGGAAAAAGCTGGTACTGGCCGTAATCCCCATTGATGATCTTTCCGGTTACGGAGGCCACGTTTGTCCAGTCGTTCTCATAAAGGTAGGTACGTGCCAGCAGGGTCATCACGGCACCTTGCGTGATTCTTCCCTGGTCTTCATCGGCATACGTTCCTTTTTGGGGAAGCTGACTGACAATGGCATTCAACTCATCTCTTACAAAACCAATCACTTCGGTTTTGGGTGTACGCTCCACGTTGTTCGCCTCCTGCAGTGTGATGTTATAGTCGAAGAAAGGTACATCGCCGTAATGATTGGCCAAACGGAAAAACAACGATGCACGGATAAAACGGACTTCAGCGATCATTCGTTCTTTGATTGCAGGGTCCATGTCGGGCACCAGATCCACGTTGTCGAGAAAAATATGGCAGGTCTTGATTCCTTCATAGCAACTCTTCCACTCATTGGCAAAACGTCCCAGTGCTGCATCCGCCTGCCCCGAAGTAATGATCTTTTCATCGGAGTTGCCCCTGCCCTCGTAGAGGTTGTCGGTCAGTCGTTCGTTGGCAAAGAAGTAGTTGGCTCCAAACATCTGGCTGTAGGCCATGTTGAGTACGGCCGCTGCTTTATCGGTAGAGGTCCAGTAGTTGGCGTCGGTGAATTTGTTGGTCGGTGCCAGATCCAGCTCGTTGCAAGCGGAAAGTGATACTAGTACGACCAAAACGGTTGTGATATATTGGTTGATTTTTGTTTTCATAGAGGATAATCTTTTAAAATTCAATATCTAAGCCCATCCCGTAATAAACCAGTGTCGGATAATTGCGCGCACTGTTGGCATTCACGCCGCCAATACCGCCCATGTTGTTGCCAAACTCGGATGACTCGGGATCGATGAATGAATTTCTGGTCAGTGTCAACGGATTCTGTGCATTGGCGCTGATGCGTAACTTCTGCACACCGATTTTACTGGTGAGATGCTTAGGCAAGGTATATCCCAGTTGTACGTTTTTTACTCGCAAATAGGCTCCATCCAGCAGGTAGATGTCGGTACCCGATCTGCCCCAGTTGTTACTGCTTGAAGGAGAGCTAGGAGCAACCAGCCTCGGCCAGCGGGCGTCGGGATTGGTGGGTGTCCAGAAATCGAGCTGGTGTTGATAAATCGCGTAGGAGTAGTTGGAGTGGAATGGTTCAATCAGTTCTCCGCGTATGTACATGTCTCTTTTGCCAACCCCCTGAAGCATGATGCTGAAATCGAAGTCTTTGTATTGCAGGTCGTAATTAAACCCGAAGGTGTATCGCGGAAAAGCGTTACCCAAAACCACACGGTCTTTCTCGTCGATCACATTGTCGTTGTTCTGATCCACATATTTCACGTCTCCGGGCTGTACAATCGCACCTACAGGTAGTGCACTTTCGGCGATTTCATCGAGACTCTGGAAATAGCCATCAGTTTTATATCCGAAATAGGATCCCAGGGCTTCCCCTTCCCGAATCAGTTTATACATCTGGTCGCTTTGGTCGATCCTCTCCTTGCCCCCAAAGTCGGTGATTTTGTTTTTCGAGTCTGAGAAGTTGAGGTTAAACTGGTGATTGAAATCTCCGGAACGTAAGCGGTAGGTGAGGGTAGCCTCCCATCCCTGGTTCCTCATCTCCCCTGCGTTCTCATTAGCTGCAGAGCTGCCAAAAACGGTAGATACTTCCGGTGCCAACAAAATATCCCAGGTACGTTTGTTGAAATAATCGAGCGACACGAAGAGGTTGTTGTTGAGAAAACCTGCATCCAGACCTATGTTCAAGTTTCCCGATTTTTCCCAGGTCAGATTGGGATTGCCATAGGTGAACCCTGTTCCGGGTACGGCTTCGTTGTTGAAGACGTAGGTGTTGGTATACATCTGATAAACTGTCTGGTAGGAGTAGTTGGCCACGTTCTGGTTTCCTAGTACACCATACGAAGCTCTCAGTTTCAGGTCACCGATCCGATCGCGGTATGATTCCATGAAATACTCTTCCGACATTCTCCACGCACCGGAGAAAGAAGGGAAGAAACCCCATCGGTTTTCTTTGGCAAACTTCGATGAACCGTCGTAACGGAATGAAACATCCCCGTAGTATCTGTCCATGTAGCTATATCCGAAACGTCCGAAGAGGGAGGTGATGCTGGTCTGATCGGTAGCGGGATTGCCTCCCTCGGCGCCGTTGGAGGTGAAATTGCCTGTATCCTGTTCAGCCTCATCCGTGGTGGGCAGACCCAGGTCGGGATCCGTAAATTTCCATGCCATGCGGCTGGCCTTGTAGGTATAAGACTCATTGGAGGTACCCAGCAATCCTGTTACGTGGTGTACTTCGTTGAAAGTACGTTCATAATCCAGCAAGAAATGGGTGCTGAGGGTATATCGTTTGTTGTTGTAATCCTCGGTCAGTCTATTCGGGTTAATGTTCACCACTGCTGTTTCCAGGTTGTTGCTTGCATAAAGGGGTACCATGATGTCTCTCCTGAAGCGGTGATGCTGCGTCAGGTCGATACCCACCAGTCCTTTTGCTGTCAGACCGCCTCCCAGATTGTAATCGAGGTTCAGGCTGCCGATAAAGTTGTCTTCATCCTTGTTTTCATAGCCACCTTCTTTTAGTTTCGCCATTGTATTGTCATCGCCGATAATATCGTTGATCAGGTACTTTCCATCCTGCTCAAACTGATAGTAATAATAGGGTGGTATGCGCGAAGAGTTGATGATGGTGTTACCTGTTCCTCCGGCAATGGTTCTTTCGTTTCGGCGGTTATAGGCCATCAGCGAAGTGATTTTAAAGCGATTGTACTCGGTGGTGAGATTGGACCGGAAGTTATACCTTTCCAGGCCGTATCCTCCTACGAAGTTGCTTTCCTGATTCAGGTAACCAGCAGAAACCATATAAGTGGTGTTTTCGCTGCCCCCTGAGATATTCAGGTTATAACTTTGCTGTAAACCTTTTTGCATGATTTTGTTGAAATACCAGTACTCTTCACCCCGGTGATCGTAGAGATCTCTTATTTGTGCCGGTGTGTATAGCGGTGCACTTCCTGCATTCACATTCGCCTGATTGCGATACATGGCATTCTGCCACCCTTCCACAGGCTGATACAGGATGTCGGGATCCTGATAGCCCAGCAGGCCGCTCAAGCGGACTACCGGTTTATTCATTTTAGAGCCTTTCTTTGTGGTGATCAGAATAACCCCATTTGCAGATCGTGAACCATAGATTGCGGCACTACCTGCGTCCTTCAGTACCGACACGTTTTCAATGTCGTTCTGGTTGATGCTATTGAGTGTATTGGAGGAGGAGATCAGCCCATCGATGACAATCAACGGATCGTTGTTCCCCATTGTGCTGACACCCCTGATGTTGATGCTGAGGTTGTTGTCATTGGGGTTCATGTTCTTCTGTTGAATGATCAGGTTCGCTGATGCTCCCTGGAGAGCCTGCACAGCATTGCTTACCGGCCTGTCTTCAAACATCTCGGAATTAACCTGATCTACTGCACCCGTAATGCTTTTTCGTTGACGGGTGCCGTAGCCAATTACTACCAGTTCCTCAAGGGATTTTGTGTCTTCCTGCAGTACAATATTGAATCGCGCATTTCCTGCTGTAGCTATGGTTTGTTCCAAATAGCCTATATAGGATATTCTGATGGAGCCATTTTGCTCTACCATTAAAGAGAAGTTACCATCTATGTCTGTCACGGTACCGTTCGTGGTGCCAATTTCTATCACATTGGCCCCGATGATGGATTCTCCTTGGCTGTCAGTTACTTTCCCGGAAATTTTTTTTCTTGTAGGTTGCTGAACAACAGGGGTCGCCGGCACCAAGGTAGCTGTAGCAGCCTCTTCCTTCGATGTGTAGATCACGATCTGCTTGTCCAGTATCTTGTATGCAAGTCCCGTGTTGGAAAGCACGCTTTCTAACAAATCGGCCACGTTTTCCTTTTTTGCTTTCAGGTCGATTTTCCTATTGATCATTTTTTCGCTGTTATCCGAAAAAACAAAGATATAGTCGCTTTTTCGTTCTATCTCTTTGCATACCTCCCTGATGGTAGTGGATCTCAGGTTGAAGTCAAAAACCTGAGAGTAACTGGTCGCTGCCTGAGAGAACATCAGGCTGCAAAGTAGAAAAAACAGGGTCGTTCTCATAATTCTTACCGTCTGTTTAGATATATTGCGATGAATTTTATCCGCAATAGTGTTTTTATTCATATTTTTGTTCAATTTAATTATTATTGGACTAAGAAAATTAAATTACCCCGGTCGGATGATATTCGCAGTATCATCCGACTCCTTTTTTGTCAACACGTTATTTTATTTACTCATAGGCATGTATATTTATTCTGTTTCATGGCCGATATAGATGCGGTCGTTTACCTTTTCATATCTCGTAGCACTCAGAAGTGCAATGGTCGTCATTACGTTCTCAAAATTTTCAGAGAGATAGATCTTCCCTGAACAGGTACGTTTTTTGAGGTTCATATCCTGTTCGTAGTTGAAAGAGAGGTTATAATATCGTCCCACTTGTTCCAATACTTCTGTCATGGGGGTATTATCCAGCAGCAGAAAACCGTCTTTCCAACTGGTATAGCGGGTTACATCAACCTTCTGCTGCTCAATGGTTCCTTCCGAAATAAGGAGTTGTTCGTTTGGTTTCAGGAGCGTTTCAGCCGCATCCGTTACCACACTCACGCTTCCTTCAACCAGCACCACCGAGTGGGAGGTACCCTCATAACTTGAGAGGTTAAATTTGGTACCGTAAACCCTCACCTTGAAATCGGGAGTGTGCACGTAGAACGGCTTATTCTGGTCGTGTGCCACCTCCACGTACATCTCTCCCGAGGTAAGTCTCACCTCCCTGCTCTTTCCTGAAAATTGTGCCGGAAACTCCAGTACCGATCCTGAATTCAGCCATACCCGGGTACCATCGGCCAGGGTAAGTGTAGATCGTTTTCCGTAAGGAACTATCAACGAGTTAACCACTTCACGGTTTACATCCAATCGGGTGACGTTGCTGTCACGCTGTGTGATCTCAACGGTTCCCTTCTCATCAAGCGTTACCTCCACATCGTGATCGAAGGAGATGGCCCCTCCGCTGGTGATGAACTGAATATCCTGGTTATGCAACAACTCCCCGATAATAAGCTCTTCATGGGAAGCGTTCAAAGGTTTTACAGCAGGCCTGAACAGGGTGATGCCGATAATCAACAGGGCAACCGCCGCCGCTGAGGAGGCATACAAGAGCACGTGGCGCATTCTTCTCTTTCTCTTTTGATTTACACTCATTTGAATCCTCTCAAAAAGATCCGAACGTTCGTTGTTCTGTAGGTCGTTTTTATTCAGGCCCTCTTTTTTCAGGTAATCGATGGCCTTCTGAAGTTCATTCTCCAGTTCCGGATGTTGCACGAAAAACGCATGCCAATATTCGTTCAGTTTCTCGTCTGGCAGCAGTTGCCATCGGAGGAATTCCTGGTCTTTCAACAGATCGGTAAAATGAGTATAATTCTTGTTATGCTCCATGTTGTTGTTTTTCGTAATTTAAAAGGATTGTTTCCATGCAAAGATCCTTTGTTGCAAATAAGACGATCGGCACTTTTAATTATCCCCTCTATTTTGAAAAAACTAATAATTTTAACATTATGATCTTCGAAAAGAGAAGAACAAATGGAACAATGTTGAAACTTTTCCTACATTTGCTGAATAGAAAATGACTTATTTAAAAAAAAGGAATCGCATGAAAACAGGGTTATTGTTGTTATTGACAGGGTTCCTGATAGGGTCGGCTGCATCAGCCACAGAAGTTACCCACCAGCAATTGAAGGGAAAAAATGGGAAAGGTCATTACCAAACCATCCGGATTACCTATCCAATGGGAGAGTCAGGCCGCAGCGATGTTCCTCGAACCGTGATGGAGATATCGGGAAACATGGCACGTATTACTACTGTATCCAACAGGCGAGATGCCGATGCCCCTCTGCAGACTACTTATCTCGATTACAACGCCGGAAAAGAGATTAAAACAGCTCTTCTGAGGGGAGATGAATCCATTTATACGGTTCGTTCTTTTTCGTTGAATCAGGGGCTTGAGCTACTGGATGAAACGGAAGTGATTGCCGGATATACCTGCCGGAAGGCAAAAACGGTGATCAACACCAACACCATGGAGATCTGGTACACCACTGAACTGGGGATGCGGGGCTCTGTGCTTCCGGGTGTAGCCATACCCGACGGCATCGTGCTGAAGGTGTTGAGAAACGGCAATCCCATGGCAGTAGCTAACGAGGTGGAACTCATCGATCAGAAGACCTCATTGGAGCCCGCGCTTGAAGGAACTGAACTAAAAGCATCGGCCTTCAACTATCGCATACAACAGAGCCGGGTGATTGCGGTGAATGTCTTTGATCACGAAAGCATTTATTTTCGCGATATTCCCAAAGTAACCCAACTTGAGGCGGACAAAGTAACCAGGTTTGCCCAAGGTTCCATTCTGATGAGGAAGGTGAAGCTTCCCGAAGAGAACGCAGGTTACGTCATCTTTGCCGAGTTGTCTCATTACTCCGAGGGAGATGCCTACGATCGTACCGGGTCGGTATTCATCATCCCTACCGGACGGGAACATTCCTTCTTTGATGGTCTACTAAACGGCAAAGAACGCTTACCGCAATACTACGACAAGGAAGGAAAGGCGTACCAGGGGATGGTGGTTACCGACGACTATTTCCCCCCGTTGGAGTTGATGCGCTTCTATACCTCATTCGGGGTGCGCGGGTATAACCACATTGAAGTAGCCGATTATAACTGGCCCGATTCGGTGCTTTTCAAGCAGGAGATAACTGACTATGCCTCTTTGCTGAAGGGCGAAGTGTGGGTGGGAGCCTGGATCGGTAATTATGTGCACGATGGGCACAATGTGACGCTCGACATTAAGTATTACCCGCAATCGGAGACCCGGGCGAAAGAAATTTATCCGCTCTTTGCCACAGTCAACATCATGGAGATGTCGGGTCAGGCTTACCCCGAAAACCTCTTCCGGAACGACTCGCTGACCGTGAATTTCAAGACCGACAAAGATCTGAAGGATGGTTATATCCGCTATATATCCACCGGTCACGGAGGCTGGGGTGGGGGAGATGAATTCAATCCGAAGCTGAATGAGATCTTTTTGAATGGAGAGCGCATCATTTCCTACACCCCATGGCGCGAAGATTGTGGTAGTTACAGGGAGCGTAATCCTGCCTCGGGTAATTTCGGGAACGGACTCTCCTCGTCCGACTTAAGCCGTTCGGGCTGGTGTCCCGGCACGGTGAGTTATCCGGTCTATATTCATGTGGGTGATCTCAAGGCAGGAACGCATCAGCTGAAAGTGGCCATTCCGGTAGGTGATCCTGCCGCCAACAGCTCCAGCTACTGGTGCATCTCCGGCGTACTGGTCGGCAATGCCGATGACAACCCGCCAGCATCTTTGTAAACAAATTAAGGGTGTGGCAGGATGAAACCTGACTGGCAGGCAATCAGAAAAGCAATGCCATATTTTTCCCGTAGGCTCAGGATGGCTTTCGATACCAGTTTACGGCAACCATGTACGGAGATATGCAGGAGCTCGGCAATCTCATTGTACTCGTACTCGTGCACATAGCGAAGGTAGATAATCTCTCGCTGGCGTGGTGTGAGTGAATTCAGCATCTCCTCAATCTCTTTTTTTATCAGTTCTTGCTCCTCCTCTTTGATGTAGTCCTCTTCTAAATTGACTACGATTTGGAAGGGCATTTCTCCAAAGGAAATTTCCTCCAGGGGGGTAACATCTCCCTGTGTAACCTCCCTCTTCATCCTCTTGTAAATATCTAGGAGCCTGTTTTTAAGTGATTTAAACAGGTAAAACTTGATCTGGGTGATGCTCTTCAATAGAACTTCATCGGTCGTGAGCTTTACAAAGACATCGTGTATGGCATCTTTTACCATCTCTCTTTCGAAGCCAAGGTAGCATCCATAGGTGAATAAATCATCCACGTACCGATTGTAGAGAGTGGCAAGGTCCATTTCTTTTTTCACTTGTTTTGTAAAATCTCCCAAATTTAATTAATTCAAGTTTCGCATGTTCTATCGCACAGTTAAGCCGTCGATAGGAGGATGTCTCACGATCCGTTGCCGCCTCATAGGCTATCTGATAAATAACCCGCATCGCTCAAACAACTTTCCAGATCATCCCTATTCCGTCGACCAGATACTCCGCGCAAACATCAGCAGACCTTCTGTGCGTTTTACACATGGAAGTTGTTCTGTGCGAAAGTTAAGTAATTAAATTACAAAGTAAGCGAAAAAAATAATAAGATTTGAAATTTCATTTTTGTCTCTTTCCGAAAAGAAGGTTTGTGTCATTGAATGGTTGGTATAGACAGCAGACTGTTGAGTATTGCGAAATCTGTCAAAAGGCCGTATCTTTGCAGGCATGAAAAAACTGGTGATTGTAGGTTGTGGTTATCTGGCCGATATTGTGGCTGATGCCCTGTTGAACGGGTTGTTGCCCGAGTATGATCTGGTAGGCGTTTATTCGCGCACAGCGACCAAGGCCGAAAGGCTGGCTGCAAAGATGAAGCAGGCTGGAAAGGCCTGCAAAGCATGCACCTCTCTGCAAGAATTGCTTGATTGGAAACCCGATTTTTTAGTAGAAGCAGCTTCGCCTGCAGCAATGAAGGAGCTGACATTGCCAACCCTGAAAAATGGAACTTCCATTGTGACCCTATCCATAGGAGCCCTGGCTGATACTCGTTTTCTGGAAGCGGTGAAGGAGACGGGCAGAGCACACGGTACACGGGTATATCTTGCTTCCGGAGCTACGGGAGGGTTCGATGTATTGCGAACGGCTACGCTGATGGGAAATGCCTCCGCCCAATTCCTGAATGAAAAAGGAGTACGTGCATTCAGAAGATCACATTTCTATAGCGCCGACATGGAGGCCGAAAACAAACAGATCTTTTCCGGTACGGCCCGGGAGGCAATAGACGTATTTCCTACCGGCCTGAATGTGGCCGTGGCTGCCTCCCTGGCAACAGTCGGTCCCGAAAAACTACAAGTGACCATGGAGTCTACTCCTCGTTTCGAGGCGGGTGACAGACAACGGGTAGAGATACAGAATGATCAGGTACATGCCGTGGTTGATGTCTTCAGCGCCACTCCTGAAATTGCCGGTTGGTCGGTCGTAGCCACCCTGCAGAATATTGTTTCTCCCATTGTGTTTTAAGGCAGGGCTAACGTTTGTCGATACGCTGGATTTACCAATAAAAAATGAGCTATCTCAAAAAAGAGATGGCTCATTTTTTATCCATGCACCTTTCGGGTATATCATAAGCACTCGGTAACCCCGTTCCATTGTAGATTTTGATCTATACGATCTTAACTCGTTAAATCAAATGCTGATTCCTGTAAAGTCGGAAAGATTCTGTAGTACCTTCTCACTTAGCCGGTCGAATGCCTGACGGGTACGACCGGTGGATACCTGCATGCAGCGAACATGGGGATGGCTGAGCAGATGCTCACCTCCCAAGGCACCTACGGTATCGCAAAAACATAGATTATCTCCTGTCAACCATTTTAAAAATGGTTCTTCTTCCCACGCTGGCGACAGCCCTGTATTGAACAGTATCTTTTTGTTTCCCAACTTTTCAAACTGCGGTGCATGTAGCAGCACGGTATTCCGGTTGAGGCAGCAGCAGATCACTTCGTTTTCGGCAAGCAATGCATCCAATGGAAGAAAACGGTAACCCTTTGCATGGGCATCTGCCTTTTCGCTGCGGGCAAAATAGCTGATCTCGGCGCCAAAAAAGTGTAGTGCATCGGCAATCATGCCGCCCGATTTACCAAGTCCGACGATTCCTGCTTTCAGTCCCGTAATCTCTCGTGCCATGCCATCCCATGGCTCCTGATCAAAACCATGGAAGCAGCGTACCAGCTCGCTGATCACATATTCCACCACGCCCTCATCGCCATAATCCCGGATACCTGTCACCGTGATTCCCCGGCTGTTTGCGTAATAAATGTCCACATTGGCACTCTCCGGGGAGTAGAGCGAGTTGCACATGCCAATATACTTTACATTGGGACATTGTTCCAATGCTCCCTTTCGGAGTTGGGTGGTATAACTCAGTAATACCGCATCGGCATCACCGATGCGTGTTGCGATCTCGTTGTCGTCACCCGGTATATCGGAATACAAAATAACCTCGTTGGCAAAAGCGTATAATTTTTTTTCCGCCGATGGGTTCAGGCTTGTAGGCTCTATCGCCACCAATTTTTGAAACATCATGATTGTTTATTTTCTGTGTGAACTATTTGATTTTCTGTGTGTACATCACCTATTTCTACAAATATAGGCTTTTTACACCGGAAAATCAAATCATGAAGAATCTCAGTGTTTACTAAGTTATAAAATACTAAGTTATAAATTTGTAACTTACAAAACTATAACATATCTTTGTGAAAAACCCGAAGATGATGCATACGCCGTTTGTTTATGGAAGGTTGCCTGAGGAAATTGATTTTACCAACAGAACGAAAGAGATTGACCGGCTAAAGAATAATTTTAATTCTTTGGTAAATACCATTATAATCTCACCCCGAAGGTGGGGAAAAACTTCGTTGGTGAAGCAGGCATCCCGGTTGGCGATGAAGGAAAACAAGAATCTGAAAATAGTACATCTGGATATTTTCAACATCAGGAGTGAATATGAATTTTATCTGCTACTTGCCAATGAAGTATTAAAAGCAGCCTCCTCCGGCTGGGATGAAATGGTAAAGAATACCCGACATTTTTTAAAGCAGTTGATACCACAAATATCTTTTTCACCCGATATGCAAAGTAAAGTGTCTTTTTCTATAGGGTGGGAAGAGTTGCAGAAGCACCCGGACGATATTTTGAATCTGGCAGAAAATATCGCGTTGAAAAAGGATCTGAACATCATTATTTGCATCGATGAATTTCAGAATATTGCATTATTTGATCAGCCCGATGCCTTTCAACGAAAGTTACGATCGCATTGGCAAACACATAAGAAGACGGCATATTGTCTCTATGGAAGCAAACAACATATGTTGTTGGATGTATTTTCAAATTATGCAATGCCGTTTTATAAGTTTGGAGATATTTTGTTTTTAGAGAAGATAGCTGCTGAGGAATGGGTGTCTTTTATTCAAAAACGGTTTCAGGATACAGGGAAAAATATCTCCACGTCCGACGCGGAACAGATCGCTGCGCTGGCAGAAAATCATTCATATTATGTACAACAGCTGGCGCAACAGGTCTGGTTCAGAACAGAGAAACGAGCCACCTACCAGATCGTGGAAAACGCCTTTGAAGATATCATTAGCCAGCTCAGCCTTCTTTTTGTCAATATGACAGAAATGTTAACCACCCGACAATTGTCGCTCCTGGAAGCTATTCTGAACCAGGAAAAGCAGCTTACGGCCAAGACTACATTGACAAATTATAATTTGGGTACCTCTGCAAATGTCATTCAACTCAAGAAACGTCTAATAGAATTGGATGTGATCGATGAGATTCATGGTAAAATAGAATTTCTCGATCCAATGTATAAACACTGGTTGGCAACCCAGTATTTCAATATGCCACGATAAAAGACTCTTTCAGTTAAAATCCCCTCCATTATCCTTACTGGACTGCGCGGAGGGGATCTTCATTATCAAATTTTTATCAACTGATTCATCTCCTGTCTATTCTGACTTTTTCTATAGCTGGACGCTCACACCCCCCGAGAGCCAGAATCCCGGCTGGGGAATATTGCCGAAATCCACGTGGGTGGTGTTGAAAATATTGTTGGCATGCAGGAACAGGTTGGCGCGCGAGAGGGCATAATTGGCCTTTACATCGAGCAATGCAAATGGAGCGTACTCCACCTGTTCTCCCGGCTTCAGGTCCACATACTGAACATAAGATCCTACCCGCTGCTGCCAGCGAAAATGCCACGAAAGGGTGAGCTGTTTCACCACCTCGTGATGCAGGCCTGCGGTCACTTTGTGACGCAGATGGTTCAGCGTGTAGTTCGATATCAGTTTATCCTTCACCCGTTCCTGGTCGATGTACATGTACCCGACTGAAAGCGCTCGCAGAGGTTGGTCTTGCCCGAGCCAGGACGTCAGATTGAGGTTCAGGCCTGCTTCAAAACCCTGCTTGTTGAGCCGGGTGTGGTTTCGCGATTCCCAAAGTGCTTCGGGAGATGCTTTTACCCAGTCGATCATATTCTTGCCTTTCATGTAGAAGAGGGCAAGGCTGCCATTTACCACTGGATGGTTGTATTTGATGCCGGTCTCCAAAGCTTCCGACTGCTCTGCTTCGAGATCGCTGTTACCGATGTGTGTGGCGGTGGTATAATAAAGGTCGGTGAAGGTGGGCATGCGGGTGGCCTTGTTCCAGGAGGCGTAGAGGCTGAGGCGGTCTGTCGCCCGGAACGATCCGTTCAGTGCGGGATAAAAGTCGAACCGATCTGCCATGGCGGTGTTGTAATTCAACAATCCGCCCAGCGAGAGCGTCAGTTTCTCCCATACAAAATTGTGCTCTGCGAAATAACTGATGTGGGTGCGATTGTCTGACTTTGTGTATCTCCCGATGGTATCCTCCATCGGCTTGCCCAGCACGTTGCTCAGGATCCCCTCGTTCCGGAACTCACCGCCAAAGCTGGTAATACCCCATGTGGAGGCAACCTGCATGTGGAGGTTCATCCCGAACACGTCGCTGCGATGATAATTGTGGTTCTTGTACCAGGCAGGCACGTCAGGAGTACCTTCCCTGATTAGCTGAAACTCGTCGTAATGCCTGCTCCAGTAGATATGTGGGATGAACTTCAATTTTCCGTGTGACTCTCCCCTGACGGAGATAAAAATGCCCTGCGTATTGTCGAACTGATTCGGGTAGGCGGCACTGTAGAAAGTGTTGGCACCATATGCCTTGTTGTTCAACCCTGCTTGAAAGTCGATATCCGATCCGTTGATATCAAACCTGCTCTGCCATAGCAGGTTCTTGATGTTGTAATCGCTGTTGCGGATGTAGCCGTCGGAACGTTTGTAGCCGACAGAGAACGAGTGTCTTGAGGGGCCAGCCTGATATGCGCCCCGTGCCTCTGCCCCGAAGAGGCCATGCATCCCTCCCTCCAGCTTCGCGAAGGCATTGGATTTGTTGTCTTTTTTTGTGATGATGTTGATTCCCCCTGCAAAGGCGCTGGCCCCATATACCATGGAAGAGGGTCCTTGCACGATCTCGATGCGCTCGATGTCGGAAAGGTTGACAGGAATGTCGAAACTGTAATGTCCGGTGTGGGGATTGGTGAGGTTAATTCCGTTGAGAAGGATGGCAGTCTGATCGAATGATCCGCCACGAAGAGAGATGTCCGCCTGTACGCCGTGCGGTCCGCGCTGCAGGATGTCTACGCCTGCCACGTAATTGAGAAGGTCTTCGATGCTGCGCACCGGCGCTCGCTCAATTTCCTGTTTGGAGATGAGGGTTACCTGCTTGGCTGTCAGGTTCAGCGGTAGTCCCACTTTGGAGGCGGTAACCACTACTTCATCCAGTTCCGTAGGCGGGATGGTGTCGATTGATCTTTCGGCGGCAATCTTTTCAGCCGGTCCAGCAATCGCCGCATGGGCGTTCATCAGGGTGCAACCCGACAAGACACCAATGGTGACCGTCTTGTGCAAACTGTTGAAAACGCTGTACGACTTCCGTGCGAATCGTTTGAAACGAAACGCCTTCGTCGTTTTCAATTGTTTTCTGTTCATGTTACTTTTGTTGAAGTTTACGCCATGTAAGTCTTATGCCTACTCCCCAAGCATTCGATTGGCAATGTGATGTCTCTTTGCTTTGGTGATGTCCATTGCAAGAATTACACGCGCAAGGGTTTTTAATAAAAATATCTCGCTGCAAAAATAAGATAAATTATGAGAGCGCGAAAACCGTTTCCCATCCATGAAGGAAATTTTCACAAAAGGGAGCATCTCCGGATACGGTAAAGTGTGGAAATAATGAACGGAAAAAGAGGGCAAACCGTATAGTATCAGAGAGTAAAAAAGGAGAAATGAACACTCCCGTATGAACGTTCCTCCAGAAAGTGAGGAAACTGTGAGAAATTGAATTTTTTGGAATGCTCCAGTACAAAAAGCCCCTCCTCCTTCAGCAGGTTTCTTTCAAAGACAATGCCAGGCAGAGAATCAACTCCCGCCAAATCATAGGGAGGGTCGGCAAAGATCAGGTCGAACTGTTGCCTCAGGGATTGAAGGTATTTAAAGACATCGGCCCTGACCGGAAAAAGCTCCTTTGCGCCCAGCTTCTCCTGCGCCTGGCAGATGAAGTTGAAATGATTTTGATTCTGTTCCACGCTCACCACGTAGTTACATCCTCTGGAGACCAGCTCCAGCGCAATACTTCCCGTGCCTGAGAACAGATCGAGCGCTGTAGTCTCTTCCCAGTCTAATCTGTTGTGCAGGATGTTGAAAAGGCTCTCTTTCGCGAAATCTGTTGTAGGTCGCGCTTTCAGATTGGGAGGAACCTGTATCCTTCTCGATTTATATTTTCCGCTAATTATACGCATAAGACAGCCTGGATATCGGTGGGAAGTGAATCTCTTTGTGTTTCGGTAAGCATGACTTTCGGACGCAGGTCGATGTACTCCACTCTGCGAATCAGCTTCTTTAGAATGTCGATCACCGCTTTCTCCCTATCGACCCTTCCCGAAAGGCAGAGCCTATCGTTGGTCTGACTGAAATGCAGCTTTTCCCATATACTCGCGATGAAATAAGTGGTGTCATGCGGGTTCAAACAGGGGATTGTGTTGGCCGAAAGAAGCTGATCGCCTGCAAAGCAGATGACGGTGGCAAAGTTGTCGTGAAAGTCCACGAAACAACTCCTTGTCGACACCCCCTGCTGTTCTTTTTCAAACAACTGCAACAGCGGTGTGACTTGGTGACAAAAGACCGGATTCCACAAATTACGCAACAAAAAAGCATGCATCTCTTCCTGGATATGAAAGAGGACATGCCAGGATCCGGTTGAAGAGCTTTCGCTCAGAACCACGCCCTGTGGATTGTGAAAATTGAAGCGAAACAGTTCATCCACCTTTTTTAGATCGAAGAAAGCATCCGGTACGAGGGTATATTGATCAGAAACGGTTGTTACCGTAGTTTTATTGAATACCTGACTAAAAAAACCGAGATCGAAGATCACCTTTTTGATGTGATCGAGGTAGGAAAGCTTGCTTCCCAACGAGGTTTCCTGGAAGTGAAAGATTGATGGATCGGCAGGTGAATAGATGTAAAAAGAAAATCCATTCGGCGTAAGCCGAATGGATAAATTATATTCGTCAGAATGTCCTAAATCGATATTTTCCGGTAGAAACATACTGCCTGAGGCTGGTAAGCCCATTATTCCCAGTTTCCTGCGTTGTTGTTGGCAACTTCCAGTGAACCTACCTGCATGCCGGGATATTTTTTTCCGGGACGGTCGAGTACTTCCTGAATTTTCTGATCCAGCAGTTTCTTATCGAGGTCACCCAAATATACCGAATAAGGAGCTTTGGCTTCAAACACCTGGATGGGATATCCCGAGGCGGTGATCAAAGAGTCGGTTCCCATCTCGAACTCTGCACCTTGTGCAAAAGGTATGTATCTCAGTGAATCCACGCTGAAACTAGTGCGATTTGGATACAATACGGTTACAGCAGGTGAGTATATAGAGTCCCTTACCAGCTGTGGAGCATTTTTCGATTCATCCCACAAACCAGCATCTTTGATGGCTTTCTCGTTTCCTGAATGGATGATCTTCATGGCTTTTTCTTCTGTCATGCCATCTTCAAGCTGCGCCTCTGTAAGATCACCCGATTTAATGAGCGTGGCAATTTTTCCATCCTTCACAAAACTGATGAGTGTATCGAAACTGGACGTATAGAAACCGGTTTGCGCACGCATAGCGACCTGGGCGGTACGGATGTCAACCAGTCGCTGGATGACAGCCTTATCGCGTTTGTCAACTTCCGCGTTGAAATCAATGGGCCCCTGGATACTTCTCCAGCTGATGTACGCTAAAAGAACAATGGCTAGTGCTA
>ENA-UOOR01000401-UOOR01000401.1-fermentation-metagenome-genome-assembly--contig:-NODE-401-length-63072-cov-44.182570_pt1 | contig 63072 bp, 67 predicted proteins | sample MGYA00245780_ERZ724029 | MGnify/ENA primary metagenome ERZ724029 (study PRJEB28704, sample SAMN03018315) | fermentation metagenome | biome: anthropogenic terrestrial biome; feature: soil; material...
TACCCCTTGCACCCGAAAAGAAATTTGACGGAAAAACAAAATCATTTTTTACAACCTATGCAATTGGTGTAGCAACAAACCGTGACGCTTGGGTTTATAATTTTTCTAAAGAAAAAGTCAATCAAAACATGATGCGGATGATTGATTTTTACAATGAACAGACCACAGCATTTCAAGATGCAGTCCTCGATAATCCCAAGTTAAAAGTTGAAGATTTTATCGATAATGATCCAACAAAAATTGCTTGGACGGTTAATCTAAAAAAAGAATTAGAAAAAGAGAATATTTTTGAAAAGAGTGGCGAAACACTAACTGGCACTTATCGTCCATTCTGTAAACAGCATCTTTACTTTGACACAAGACTAATTGAGCGTCCCGGTTTAAGCCGAAGACTTTTCCCGTTACCGCAAATAGAAAATTTGGTGATTTGTCTTTCCGGTATTGGAGCAAGTAAAGATTTCTCGGTTTTAATTTCTAATAATATACCAGATTTACAGATAATGTTCAATGGGCAGTACTTCCCCCTCTATTGGTATGAAGAGCGTCAGCAAAATAGTCCTACGCTATTTGATGCGGTATCGGAGCCGGAAGAAAGCATGTATGCCCGCCGAGATGGTATCAGCGATTTTATCCTTACCCGCGCCCGCAGTATGTATGGCAACATGACCAAAAAAGAGGATGTTTTTTATTATGTTTACGGCATATTACACAGTCCTATCTATCGGGAGACTTTCTCTGCAGACCTCAAAAAGATGCTTCCACGCCTGCCATTGGTAGAAAACACAACAGATTTTTGGAAATTCGTTAAAGCAGGACGCCAGTTAGCTGAGCTGCATCTCAATTATGAAAACTACGAAAAGCCAAATGGAGTTGTTGTAACATACGATACTGGCGCCACCGTGGATTATGAAGTGGTAAAAATGCGTTTTCCTAAAAAAGGAAAAACAGACACCATTATCTACAATAATCAAATCACTATTGAGCACATTCCTGCAGAAGCCTACGAATATGTGGTAAACGGTAAAAGTGCCATCGAATGGATTATGGAGCGCTACCAAATCACCACTCATAAAGCCAGCGGCATTGTAAACAACCCAAACGACTGGGCAACCGAAAACAACGACCCCAAATACATACTCAATCTCTTGTTAAGCGTTATCAATATAAGCATACAAACGGTAGAAATCGTGAAGGGATTACCGGAAGTGGAGTTTGGAGAATAATGAAACATTATAAATATGGCTGAAATTTATTACGAAGAAAGACTTCTGCTCGAAGACTTTCTTGATATGGGGCAAGGATATATTCTTGATTTTTATAATTCTACTTTACAAGAATTTGTTAATGAGAAAGTAGGGGTAGATATATACAGTAAAAAATATTCCTTAAAGGGAGACTCTAAGGCTAAAAGAATACGAGAATTTTGGCGTTTAGAATCAGATTATCTTGTTAGCCAATTGATTGAAGCTTTTATTGTTTACTATCAGTTTGGTAGAACAAGAAATCCTAATTATTTTAAAGCACCAAAAGAGCAAGAAGAAAAATGTAAAAAAATAGTTGAACGACTTAAAGAAGGCGGTGTTAGCACACAATTATCAAATATAACCCCTTTGGATGATTCAGATGATTTTAAGAAGCTAAGTAAGTCAATAATAGAATCAATTGAAAATAATGAACCAGAATTGGCACTTGACAGGCTGCATACATTTTTTATGAAATATATTCGCGAACTTTGTAATAAAAACGGAATAAGTTTTTTGAATACAGATTCTTTAAATGCTATTTTTGGTAAGTATCTGAAATTCATTGAAAATAAAGTTGGTCTTGAATCTGAAATGACAAAGGCAATCTTAAAGTACAGTATCTCTCTTTTAGAAAAATATAATGATGTACGTAACAATAGTTCTTTTGCTCACGACAACAAACTTCTAAATTATTCAGAAAGTCTTTATATTTTCGACACTCTTGCCCGGCTAAAAGGTTTTATTGATAAAATTCAACAAGACGTGGAAATAGAAATGACGATAAAAGCAGATACAAGATCTCTTTCGGAAGATTTACCTTTTTAGAAAAAGCAATAACTATAATATCGTAACATTAATTTAGAAAATAATGGCTAAAAAACATCGGTTATTTTTAAGTATGTACACATTCCAAATAAAGAGAAGAAATACATCAAATTTGGATGTGATAGATAATAATGCTTTTTTGAGTAAAGCATATCCGGATGTGGAGGATAAGTTTGCACAAGGATTTGTACAAGATATAATTAAACTTTTTGACTTAAAACTTTTCAAGAATAAAGAAGAAACACATGGTGGCATTCTTGAAGAATCTGATTTTAATTCGGGAAATAGGACTTTCGATCTGATGCTCAATGGTGGTTTAAAAGGACTTAAACAGTATCTTATTAACGAAAATGGTGATAAAAAAGATATTTCAGAAAAAGAAATCGTAGGACTGAAATTTTTCGCAAGAATATGGCTTCCTGCGAACACTTCAACCGGTTATATATTTATTCAGAGATATAATGATATAAGTTTAAAAACGCTATTTGACGAGATTATTTATGAAGTTTTATACAAACACAAATTCATATTAGCTGGACAAAGAACAGTTAAAACAACGACGAAGGTAAGGCAAAAAGAATTTCTTAAAAAAGCAGGAGTACAGGAAATAACCGTTGCTGTGTATAATAGTCCTCATGATACAGGTGCGCCAAATGCAACATCTGCAACTATAAGGTTGAAAGATATTGCTTTTAAAAAGAATAAAATTAGTAAGGAGGATGTTGATTCTGAATTGAAAAAGAAAGGTATAGAAGTTAATACAGCATACACTTATCAAACAAAATATAAGGCAGAAATTGATGGTTATTCAGAGGAAAAAACTATAAAAGAAAATAACACATTGGACTTAATACCAAACATCCTAATTTCATCAGATTGTATTGATGACAATAATCATCCGATATTTAAAAAAATGCAATCTTTTGTTATGGCAGAAATGGAACAAATTAAACAAGAAGCAAAATAAAAGAAAAATGCTTGATATAGAGACATTAAAGGGTATTTCAAGAAATGCAAAAGAAAGTATGAAGAAAGACAGCAATGGAGAGATAATTCAAAGAAAATCTTCAAAAATGTTCTTTTATTTTCTTTTCAACATTTTACCATTATGTATTGTAGTTTTGGCTTATTACAGTGGGGTTCTCGTGTCAAAAATAGACAGTTACATTGGAACTGTTATTTCTATTTTTACCGGATTGTTTTTTTCGTTATTGTTGAGTATGGAGATAAAATTAGAAATGAAAAGTTTAACCTAAATAGAGATAATGATAATTTTCAAAAATATAAAGAAAATATGAAGCAAATATCAAACATTGTTCTTTATATAATTTTGCTTGGGGTTGAAGTATTTATTTTATTATTTTTAAATTCTATTTTGGGAAAATATGCTAATGGTTATGTTGAAATAATAATAACATTATTAGTGTCATATCTTTTGGCACGTTTTGTCGTTTCCTTGCTTTTTGTAATTCAAAGATTTTATTACACATCAAGAGATGAAATAAATAATATCTTATGACTTTTTTTCCTTGATTAAAAAGAAATTATGCTTACTCAATCCCAACTTCAACATATTCATTCCAATACAGAAAGTGCTCATATTGAACGTTTTTATGAATATCGCTATAGAAAAAATTCTTGAGTTTCGGGATTTATTCCCTTGTGAAAGAAACTTTGACATCAAGAACGTCTTGTGTAAATATAATAGAAATACGATTGTGCGTTTGGTAAATTGTCTCGGTATGAATTTCGGGAATTCTTATTTACCCAATCCCAATAATCCTTTTTTCTCTGATATTAGCCAAAAGCGTTTAAATGAATTAAATCCGTTATTTGACAAATATCTCAAAAGGAATAATCTCTGTAAAGTTATTTTCTGTACACAACGAAGTATTCTCGAGTTGATGAGAGTTACTTTTTCAATTCCAACGCAGAATTTTCAAAATAATGGGCTTGACGAGGACTTAGAGTATGATTTTTTTAGGATTATATTGTTCATAAACGAGCAATTAATGAGTTTCAACTCCTCCCAAGATATAAAAGAGATATCAACTATTATGTTTTTAACGTGTTATGTCCTCAACGATGTAACTGGAAATGATTGGAAAGAATGCCTACAAGCTCAAATTTATTATGTCCATCGTTTAGCAGAATTTTTGGAAACTCACCCCCAAGGTGTATGTTTGAAAAAAGGCTTCTTAAAAAAAGTAGGTATATCTAGCTTTAATGAATATATTCAAACGATACTTGCATTGACAGTTTTATACGTAGATGAACAAAATAAAAATCGAAAAGGATGCCCTATGTTAAACATGGAAACACTTTCAGATGAAGCAGGTTTTATTCATCGACAAGTTATTGAACATATCTCCATTGATATAAACGATTTAATACCTTATGATAACTATGATACTGAAAATAGGGACAACAATACAGACTATAGGGTGTTCCGTTCTCACCCCTTAGTTAAAGTTTCGAATAATGAATATATAATCTATAGTCTTCCTTTGTTGTGCGAACGACTTTATAATAGTCTGTTCTTTGATTTAAAAGAATTTTGGAGTAATGGAGATTATTTTCAGTTTTATAATAAAATAGTTGTTGAGCATCATATTTTTCAGAATTCATTATTGAATTGTATTGGGACAAAATCATCATATTTTTATCCAAATAAGTACGAAATTTGTTCAAGCGAATCAACTATTGAATTGCCAAATCAGCCTGATTTTTATATTCGAGAAAGAGATGCTATAATTCTGTTTGAGTGTAAAGGAATAAAATTAAATGGAAAATTAAAAGATAAAGCTGACGTTGATGATTTGCTTCGTGTAATAAAAAACAAACTTTATCAATCTTCAGAAAATATTGATATTCGTAGAAAGAAAAAGAAAAAAGAAGAATTAGTAGGCGTGACACAATTGGTAAGTCAAATAAATCTAATTGAAGACGATAATTTCCATTGGGACAATCAAATTCCAGCAGATGTTGCGTATTATCCGGTATTAGTATTAGAAGACCCTAAACTTTGTCAGATCGGCCTAAGTGGAATAATTAATCGTTGGTATCAACCATTGATAAGTGATGAATTAAAAGATGCAATGTGCTATCCAATCATTATTATGTCTATCGACATACTTTTTCTTTATTCTGAAACCTTTAAAAAATTTGGTTTTCATACAGTTTTTGACCGTTTCTTCAAAGAGTATGTGAAATACGAGGTTGATGGTGTAAATTGGCAAATCTCACCTTTTGCAGACATCAATAGCTATATGAGAGAAAAATATGAAATTTCTCCTGTAAAAAGGAATTTTGGAGTAAAATTTATTGATAAGATAAGTAAATAGAATTGTATTTATTTTTATGGGCAATTTTTTTTATCTTTTAATGTGGCTAATGTACAAGATGAGACAGATGAACCTGAATCGTTAGATTAACAACCTTTAATGATAAGACGGGAATATGCTATTTGGGAACAATTTGGGAACAAACTTAAAATAACAAATCCATAATTGATTGACTATCAAGTATGGATTTGTGTTCCTGGTACCCAGAGCCGGGATCGAACCGGCATGGAAGTGAATCCACTGGTGTTTGAGACCAGCGCGTCTACCAATTCCGCCATCTGGGCATTTGTTTTCAAAATGTGAATGCAAAAGTAGTTATATTTTTTGATACTTTAAAATGGATTGCACATTTTTTTTGTAAAGTTTGTATACTAATATATTTTAGAATTATTTCCGTATCTTTATACTTGAATTAAGAATTGATGATAAACAAATTAAAACACTAAACGTTTATTATATATCATAGAGTTAATGAAGCTTAATGATATATGATGAAACATTTTATTAGATATGAGGAAAAATAATTTTTGTATTATTATGGCCGGCGGTGTTGGAAGCCGTTTTTGGCCTTTTAGCCGTGAAGAAAAGCCCAAACAGTTTCTTGATTTTTTTGGAACAGGACGTTCATTGATACAAAGCACATTTGATCGATTTCGTAAAATTATCCCAGTAGAGAATATTTTTGTAGTTACGAACCAAGCATACGCCGGTCTGACTCATGAACAGTTGCCTGAACTTGGTGAAAGTCAGATATTGTTGGAACCTATGAGACGAAATACAGCACCATGTATTGCTTTTGCTACATATCACATCAAAGCCATTAATCCAGATGCTAATATTGTTGTATCGCCAGCCGATCATTTGATATTAAAAGAAGATGTATATATTTCAGAAATTCAAAAAGGTCTCGATTTTGTTGCCTCAAATGATGTTCTACTCACACTTGGGATCAAACCCAGTCGCCCTGAAACCGGTTATGGATACATACAGATAAACAATGAATCCAAAAAAGGCATTCATCGAGTAAAGACATTTACTGAAAAGCCCGATCGTGAATTAGCCGAGGTTTTTTGTGAAAGTGGAGAATTCGTATGGAATTCAGGAATATTTATTTGGAGTGTCAAAAGTATTATGGCAGCATTCACTAAATTTTTACCAGATATTGTCGCGAAGTTCAACGAAGGTCTTGAATTTTTCAATACCCCCGCAGAAAAGAAATTCATTGATGAAAGTTTTCCTTTTTGTCAGAATATTTCTATCGATTACGGGATCATGGAGAAAGCAGACAATGTATATGTTATAGAAGCCGATTTTGGTTGGTCCGATTTAGGTACTTGGGGTTCCCTTCATGAAGTATCTCAAAGAGATGCCTCAAATAATGCCAGTATAAACTGCAATGCACTTTACATTGAAAGTTACGACAATATTATTGCGATGAACAACAATGATAAGTTGGTTGTGGTTCAGGGGCTTGAAGATTATATTATTGCGGAGTCCGATAATGCATTGCTTATTTGCAAGAAAAGTGAAGAGCAACGAATTAAAAACTTTGTAACCGATGTGAAATTCCGTTTTAGTGATAAATATATCTAAACAACAAGTTCTTTGTTTATAAAATAGAAAAAGGTCTCTTAATCAAAGAGACCTTTTTTCTGTTAATAACCATTCAATATATTTTAAAATTCGAACAATTACTTATCTGTTAATCGTTATTTAGATACAGCAACCAACACCATTGAGCCACTTAGTTCCCCTTTCTTGTCATAGGTCTCAGATTTCACCATACCAATTCCCGAAGAATACCACTGAACGCTTTTGCCACTCATATTCATTCCTAGAATCTTTCCACTAACATCACCGCTAATTTTCATGCAATTAAATGTTCCTGCGGGCACTGTCAAGTCCTCGATGTCATCCACTTTTCGGTTGATAATGTTAGTCGTCATTTTCAGTTTTACAAATCCCATGTCAGATGCAATTGTCATATTTGCATCCGGCAGTGATTGTCCTGCTGTTCCATTAATAGGCACTTCCAGAGAATTCCCTTCAATTTCCACAGTAGCCGGAATTTCTCCATTTTGTTGAAAAGCCCCTTTATTGACGAAATTGCTCATGTCGAAAAATAATTTATCACCCTCTTTTTTGAAAGTAATCCGGTCTTTGAATACCAGTTCATCCTTTTTTCCGTACGATTCCACAAAATAAGTTACATCTGCATTCTCACCCGACTGTTTAACCGATTCCACTTTGTAAACGATTTTCGATTCAATTTTTCCCTTCTTATCCAGGTTGTGATATGTCAAAACAGTCCCTTCGGAAGGAAAATAGGCTAATTGTGCATTTAAAATAAAGCTCGCACAAAACATAAACGCTAAGAACAGAACTTTTTTCATAGTGCTTTCAAATTTAATGAATAATAATTGTCTTCAGATTCCCCTAAAGCCACTTCTCTAGTCGCTTTTATAAACCATTGTAACCGTCATAATTCATATTATTATGACCTGAACAGCAACCTGCAGAATTGATCCTATTCAATCTAAAGTTTACTACTGCAATATTAGTTAATTAATTGATATAATGTATGTTTTAAGGTTATTTTAATGAATGTTCATTTTAAAATATTCAGAAGGAGTTGTACCTGTAAACTGTCTGAAATTACGCAAAGCCGTGCTTCTTGAGCGAAAACCAACAAAAAAGAAAGCCTCTTGAAAATTTGTTGATTCTCCAGATTTTATTTGTTGCAAGAAATCGTTGATGCGCAATCTGTTTATATAATTCGTATAATTTTCATATCCACTTTCTCGCATAACTTGGGCAAGTGTGGTTCTGTTTGTAAAAAGTTTAGAAGCCAAGCGGTTGAGTGTCAGGTCCGGATCGCGCCACGCACTATTTTCTTTCATATAAGCATGCAGTCTCTCAACGAGCGCTAAATTCTTTGGTTCAATAATAAAACCATTAAAAGCGGGAGAAGTTTTTTCGTCCTCTGTTATCACTACCTCCTGCAGATTAATCTTATTTTCATAATTGCCGACCATTGACTTTCTCAACAATCGATCAAATAGTTCCATATAAGCAATATATAAACTACATCCTACACTTATATAGTAATACAGTATGTTTAGTATTGGATTATTTAATACCAAGACCATTATGTATGCAAGAATATTCACAAAAAAGGTGAATGTATATTTTTTCAACCAAATCCAATCTGTGTTATTATTCTGTTTCATGCGGTTAATATAAAATATGAACAGTACCGGAGCAAACATTAACAAACAAAGAACCAAGCGGAACCAAACTTCAAATTTTTCTACATTAACAAACATTTCAGGAATCGAAGAATACGGTGCATATTGCAAACCTATCCATGAAGTGATAATATATACAAAACACAACAGTAACCAAATAGCGTATAGTTTTACTATTCTCCAGAAATTCAGCCATCCAGGAGAAATTACCTCAATTGGATACATAATATATGATACTACCATAAAGTTTGCCACCAATAACATTTTAGCAGAAACCACAACATCAGGAACCTCACCCCTGCAAAGATCAATGAATCGTGTAATATAATTAACTACAGAAAAAAAGACAATAACTGCAAGGATTATGCGTGAGCGTTCACCCGTTTTGCTTCGGGCGAACAGTAATAATGATGCAAGCAAGCAAACCAGTGCTCCAGCGAAGATTGTGGCTATATATAAATAATGCATTTAAGTGCTAATATGAATCCATGAGTTTATATGGTGCAAAAGTAATTTTTTAATGTTTAATATTTAATATTTATCCTTTTAAAGTTAATTATTATTGCATAAAAGCAGCATTTTATTGTTTAATCTGTTGAATGTGTTCAATAAAAGCCATAATGGAGTGGTTGCAAATTGAAGATATATTGAATATGGGTATTAAAATTTGTAAATATGAGACAGTGTTTTTTGTAAATCCGAAACATGTAAGAAGTTAATTCTACTTAGATTTGCAGATCAAAAATAATCGTTTTTCATATACGAAGATTATTAATCAATATTATCTCTTATAATAAAAAACGAGTGTACAAGTTATAAACCAACATACATTATTAATCTACATGATAAAAAAATATTACTTATTGTTTCTGTTGTTATCGATAGTCATAGGTTTGACTTCGTGCGACAACACTGACGAGACACTTCCCATAAATCCTTTTGACAACATCAGTCAAAGTGAAATTATAGAACGAGACAAGATTGTTGTTATCAGCGATTTGCATCTTGGCAACGATTTGGCTTATTCTGAAACAGTGAGTCACCTTAAGCGGCTTGAGCAATTTCTCAAAGAAGTTCGTTCATCTGAAACGATCAAGGAATTAGTAGTTGCAGGTGATATGTTTGATGAGTGGTATATTCCGACCCGTACTAATACTTACGGAGGTGGCACCCAGGCCGATTTTGTAAAGAAGACGGTAGTCGCAAACAAAGAGATATTTGATGTATTAAACGGAATTATCAAGGATAGCAAGATAAAGCTCACTTATGTTCCCGGTAATCATGATATGGGATTCTTACCCGAGAATATCAATCTTGCCATGCCAGGAGTCAATCAAGCTCGCGATTTAGGGAACAAGTATGCTGTAGGTACCTATCATCCAGGTGGATATTCTCAAATAGCCATTGAACATGGTCATCGGTATGACTTTTTTTGCTCCATTGCACCGGGCGCGAATGAGGGTGACGCCCCCGGTGCAATTCTGCCTCCCGGATATTTCTTTGCCCGATTAGCCGCCAATTCCTTTGTAAACCCTACAACACCTGAAGCCTCAACAAAAGTTCCTTTAGTAACTTTAAACGCACCAGGAGATGCCGAACAGTATAGCAAATATATTTACTATACATTATGGAAAAAGGTTATGGAAGAAGTTATTTATGTGAAAGACAATTTCAGCGATCCAATTATCACTACCAATGTAGGAAATTATACAAAGACCTATTCTATTAATGACATTCTGCCTCAAAACAGTCCCACAGACGGAAGTATTCAAATGAATTTGTACAACGGATTATTTACACAGTCAAATTGGGATGAACGTGCAAAGTACAACAATGTTGCCGTTATGACAGATATTAACCAAGCGATAGCAGGCAGTCTAAAAACCGAGTATATTGATGGTCAGTCCGAAGTTCAATATTTTAAAAACCCCCATTCAGATGTCCGCATTGTAGTTTTTGGTCACACCCATAACCCTATGATAAAGGCTTACACCAATCTCAATGAAGAGCAATGTCTCTATGTCAACTCTGGTACTTGGGAAGATCAAAAGACACGTGACAAAAGTATAAAGATAAATCAGGACATTCTTAAGATGCATTTTGTAGTGATTGATCCTGTGAGCTCAGATAAGAAGAAGCTGCAAGTGTCATTATATCAGTATAATGCCGGCATTCATTTGTTGAAAGATTATAATTCTATAGAACTATAATATGTATTACAAAATCAATAAACCCTGAAAGGTATCCTTTCAGGGTTTTTGTATGACCGACTTGTTTATCATAAAGCCTAAGATAGATGGACGTTACATAGGCTGGTTCCTTTACGCAAAGCCACTCCTGCTATAAAATTAACAAAACAATTCATAAAATTACATAATTGGAGATGCTAAATTTTTGTAATTAAAAAGAAAGTGTTATGTTTACATATATAATCTGTAAAACACTATCGTGCAAAGATATTTAGCCCAATGTACGTTGATTTTTTTATTTTTCTTATGCTCATGCAATAAAAGCAATAAAGAGAATATTTCAACTTACAAGATTTCTACAACAAACTTTGAAAACACCGTTATGATTGATGGTGTAGCTGAACCTGTACGCTATACAACAATAGCCTGCCCAAGTAATGTAGACGGTATTATTACCTATCTTATAGATGACGGAACTTTTGTTAATGAAGGAGATATTGTGTGTATTCTTGAAGATAACAATCGCAAAACTGATTACGATAATTTATCAATTCAATTAGAAAGCGCAGAAGCCGAGTTGAATAAAGTGAAAGCTGATTTACAAATGCAATATGCATTGCTTGAAGCACAAGTAAAAAACAACGAAGCAGATACCGAGATTGCCCATTTAGACTCCCTTCAGTTACAGTTTGCCACCCCGACACAAAGACGAATCAAAGAATTAGAGCTTGAAAGAGCACTTATCGAGAAAAATAAATTCAAAAGAAAACTCGAAGCCCTTGAGGTTATCAATCAGTCAGAAATCAGGAAATTAGAACTCAATATTCAACAATTAACAAACCGATTAGCATCCGCCAAAACAATTCTTGATGCCTTAACCATTCGCTCTCCACGCAAAGGATTAGCTGTAGTATCGAATTCACAAATGACCGGTGAGAAGTTGAAAGTTGGCAATAACGTGTGGAATAATATGCCGTTGTTTATCATACCCGAAGTTTCAGAAATGAAAGTGAAAATAATGGCGAGCGAAGTGGATTTCCGTCAGATAAACGAAAATGATTCCGTTAGTTTCAGTTTCGATGCTATGCCCGAAAACATTGCTTACGGAAAGATCACCAAAAAACTCCCCGTTGGACAACCGCATAAAAGAGATTCTAAAGTAAAGTTTTTTGAAGTAGAAGCTTCCGTAGACAGCACTTTGCAAGTTCCAGATCCTGGTTTTACTGTGAATTGCAGAGTATTTATAAAGCAAGTTCAAGATACCATTGTGGTACCGCAAATTGCTATTTACGAAGAAGATTCCATTAAAGTTGTTTACGTTAAGAAGAACAAAAAATACGAGATGCGTCAAATAACAACCGGATTATCTTCGTCTAAAGAATCCATTGTGTCAGACGGATTAAAGAAAGGAGAAGTGATTGCGTTAATCAAACCGCCACATTCGATGGTGAAAGATAAAACGCTTTTAAATGATTCAATAAACGTGAAACAATAGATATTTATTCAAAATAACACATTTCAGTAATAAAAAACCGCATTATCAAGTAACTGTAAAAATGAAAAATATTTCAAAAGCATTGATTTTCTTTATCTCTTGTTCGTTGTTATTCGCAGCGTGCAAAAAGAAAGAAACCCAACAAATACCCGTTGGAAAAGTCGCCAAAGGTTCTTTATTTATCGATTTGTACGAAGAAGGAGAAATCGAGGCCATTAAATCCATTAATATTATATCACCGATGATTTCGTGGCGTTACGGGAACCTTAAAATCACAGAATTGGTAAAAGATGGTCAGGAAGTTAAGGCAGGTGATACATTAATTGTTTTTGATCCGTCAGAAGTTCTGAAAGGTATTGTTGAAGCAGAATCAAGTCTGGAAATTGCCATGGCAGAACAAGATAAAATGATTGCACAACAACAGTCCGAGCTCGAAGAACTCAGGGCCGCTTATGAAGTAACGCGTATTTCGCATGAAATATCGAAAATACGCTTCGAGTCAGCTGTTTACGAGTCCGACATCAAGAAAAAGGAAATCCAGTTAAATCTTGACAAAGCATATATTGCGTTGGAAAGGTCTAAAGAGCAAATTGACAACCGTATAAAAATTCAGAAAGAAGAGATCAAGCAAAGAAATCTATCGATACAGCAGTTTCAATCGCGGCTCGATGAAGCTCATGAAACACTTCAAAAATTGTCGGTTGTGACCCCATCATCAGGAATTGCCATTTTATCGAAAAACTGGAGCAGTAACAGTAAATTTCAGATTGGAGATCAGTGTTGGAGTGGATTTCCAATTATTCAACTTCCCGATTTATCATCTTTGAAAGCCACTGTAAAAATAAATGAAGTTGATATAGCCAAAATCAGTAAAGGATTGAAAGTAGAAATAAAACCCGATGCCTTTTCCGACAAAGTTTTCTCGGGGACCGTAAATTCTATTGCCAATTTAGCTGTTAACAAAGACAATTCATCGAAAATAAAAGTATTTCCGGTTGAAATATTACTCAATGAAACCGATAAAAATTTGCTTCCCGGACTTACGGTAAGCTGTCGGATAATCATGGATAAAGTTGAAGATGTTCTTTTTATTCCACTCGACGCTCTGTTTGCTGAAGGAGATAAAAACTTCGTTTACAAAAAGAAAGGCACGAGTTACGAAAAAACAGAAATAGAAACCGGAATAAACAATACCGATTATATTGTGGTAGTCAACGGATTGAAAGAAGGAGAAGAAATAGCGCTTGTAAATCCGTTTGCAAAAGAAATCGATGAGAAGAAAACCGAAAACGCTGAGATATAATGAGAAAATTGCATATATATAACCAGTTTCTTTTGCTTCTGATTATACCTATTCTTTTTTCGTGCAAAAAAAGTATAGGATCAGATGGCGAAAGAATAACATCTGACGGAACTGTCATTGTGGAAACCGGAGAATTGGCTGCAGTAAATTCCCGTTCGGTTGTTGTTAATCGTTACGGAAGGCAATGGTATCAGATGAAAATTGTGGGACTATTAGACCACGGTGAAATTGTGAAGGAAGGTGATTCTATTGCACAGCTTGATCCGACCGACATCAATAAGTATATTTTGGATAACGAAAGCAATTTAGAAACACAGTTGGCTGTTCTTGAAAAGCTTTATGTGGTACAAGAAAACATAAAACAAGAAAATGAATCAAGAATAAGGAGCGAACTCGCATCATTCGATTTGAAAAAAATTGAGTTAGAAGCTTCCAGGTTTGAATCGGAGCGATTACGAAAAATTAAAGAACTAGAGTACGATCAAGCAGTGATTACTCTCGAAAAAGAAAAAAAGATCTACGAACTCAATAAAATTATTAATGCCAGTGATTTAAAAATTCAGGAAATCAGAGTTGAGCAAATCAAAAAGGAAATAGAAAACGCAAAAAGCCTTATCCCTTTGCTCACATTACGATCGCCTGTATCGGGAGTATTTCAGATTGCAACAAACTGGCAAAGTTCTAACCGGAATATTTATAAAATAGGAGACAATATTTATGCAGGTAATCCTCTTGCCATTGTTCCCGAACTCGAATTTATGAAGGTGAACACTCAAGTGAACGAAACAGATTTTTTAAAAGTCAGTCTCAATCAAAAAGTTGCCGTGAGATTAGATGCCATGCCTAAAGTCGTTTTCGACGGAGAGATTGTATATATTGGCAAACTCAGTCGTTTGAAAGACCAAAAATCGCGTCAGAAAGTATTAGATGTGGAAGTTCGCATCTTAAAACCTGACGAGCGATTAAAGCCCGGTATGACAGTTAGTTGTGAATTTTTATGAAAAATATAGTATATGCAATATAATGAAAATGTTTTATTAGCCATTCAAGGGTTAGCCGACCATAAGTTCCGTTCTTTTCTGACCATGTTGGGAATTATCTTCGGAGTAGCGTCCGTTATCACTATGTTGTCGATTGGAGAAGGAGCCAAACGCGAGGCTATTGCCAAATATCAGGATTTGGGTGTAAATAACATTATCATCCGCGAAAAATCACTTTCCGATGAAGAATTGGAAGAGGTGAGGGCCAAATTTTCTCAGGGACTATCTTTTCAGGATGCCAATGTGATTAAAGAAATAGTACCCGGTGTAGAAAGAATTGCCTCGCAAGCCGAAAAGAACACAGACGTGAGATACAACGATAAATCGGTAAAATCAACCATTATCGGTATCACTCCCGATTTTCAGTCGATGATGAACTACAAAGTGCAGAGTGGTTATTTCATCAACGACAAACATTACAACGAACGTCTTAAAGTATGTGTGTTAGGTGCAGGAATTGCCGCTAATTTTTTTAAAGGTGAAAACCCCATAGGAAAACTGGTTAAAATTGATGATCAGTGGTTGGAAGTTATTGGTGTGTTAGAGTCCAAAAGTCTTTTTACTGAAACCGTGGGTGAATTGGCCGCCAGAGACTTAAATACCGATGTTTTTGTTCCACTTTCGTTATTTCTGAATCGTTTTACACGAGAAAACATACTTGAAAGCGAAATACAGCAGATAACCGTACAAATAAATAATTCGGACAAACTATTAGAAGCCTCCAAAATCATTAACGAAATTTTGCGCCGGCATCACTTTAATAACGATGATTACAGTATTGTTATCCCTTACGAATTGCTTAAACAGGAAGAGAAAGAACGTCAAATCTACAACTTCCTTTTAGGCGCTATTGCAGCTATATCGCTGTTAGTGGGCGGTATTGGAATTATGAATATAATGTTGGCAAATGTTATGGAGCGTACCCGCGAAATTGGAATCCGAAGAGCTGTAGGGGCTCGTAAAATAGATATTATGAGCCAGTTTGTTATAGAGTCAGTAGTGATAAGTATCATTGGCGGAATTATAGGTGTTTTACTTGGTGTTATTCTTTCATTGATTGTATCGTTATTTACCGATATAAATACTTTTATAAAGCCCTATTCCGTTTTCATTGCATTTTCATTTTCGGTAATAGTAGGAATAAGTTTCGGCTATTTACCCGCTAAGAATGCTGCAAATTTAAAACCTGTTGATTCCATTCGCTACGAATAAAAAAACAAGTCAAAAAATGCTGATCAAAATAAAAGACTTAAAAAAGAATTACTCGTTGGGAGATACTGAAATACCTGTTATTCACGGTATAAATCTCAACATAGATAAAAACGAATACGTTGCCATAATGGGGCCGTCCGGGTCGGGCAAGTCCACCCTGATGAATATTCTAGGTTGTTTGGATATCGCCTCTAGTGGACATTATTACTTTAACAATGTTGATGTCAACACGTTGGATGATGATGCCCTATCAGTTATGCGAAACAAGGAGATTGGTTTTGTTTTTCAGAATTTCAATCTCTTACCCCGCTTAAATGCCATTCAAAACGTAGAACTTCCACTTGTTTATACCGGTACTCCCGGAGCGGAGCGTAGAGAAAGAGCGTTGAAGGCTCTGGAGAGGGTAGGGCTAACAGAACGTGTAAACCACAAACCTTCTGAACTTAGCGGTGGACAAAAACAACGTGTTGCTGTTGCCCGGGCATTAATTTCCAATCCCGGAATTTTGTTAGCCGATGAGCCAACCGGAGCATTAGATTCAAAAACCGGTGTTGAAATCATGCGATTATTCGAAGAATTACATGCTGAAGGAAATACCATTATTTTGATTACTCATGAACAAGAAATCGCGAATTACGCTCATCGGAACATCTACCTGAAGGATGGTATGATTCATTCCGATAAACCAAATCCTTTAAGAAATTCTTTTTAACGCACCAAATCCACTACAAAATATCAACATAGTATGAAAAAACTTCTTTTAGCCGTTTCATTTGTATTCATATATAGCTTTTTGTTGCAAAGTCAATCAACTTATACACTTACGCTTGAAGAGAGCATTGAGATTGCCAAGAAAAAGAGCTACAGTATGCTGCGATTGAATGAAGACCTCAAAATTGCCGAGTTCAATTTGAAATCGGCCACAAGCAGATTAAAAACTCACATCGATATGACCATTGGGGCACCCCAATATAACGAGACCATTGAAAGCTGGAATGATACTACCGGAATTACTTACTATTATCCGGTAAAAGATTTAGGATACTCGGGAGTAATGACTATCAACCAACCACTACCTACCGATGGTAATATCTTTATCAGTAATATGTTATCGAGCAGTGATAACTTGAAAAGTAATTTTCGTTCGTCCCGTTTGCGTTCTCGAATCGGTTTTAATCAGCCACTTCACTCATTTTATGCATACAACAGCATTAAATCGACCTTGAAAAGGGCCGAATTGGATTTTGAGCGTTCCAATAAGCAGTATAAAAGAGAAGAGTTAAATCTTATCTACCAGGTAAGTAGTTCATATTACAATTTGCTGTCGCTTCAAAAAAGTACCGAAATTGCCTCTCTCGATCTGGAGCGGCAAATGGATGCATATGAGATTTCGAAAAATAAATATGCAGCCGGGCTTATTCGTGAAGTGGATGCATTACAAATGGAAGTGGATTTGGCTGAAGCACAAAACAACCATGATATTTCCGTTTTAAACGAAGTGTCAGCTAAAAATGCGTTTATTGAATTGTTAGGATTGAGTTTGGATGACAGCGTAATTTTAAGTAACGAGATGAATTATCAAGTTGTAATAATTGACCCGGAACAAGCTGTAGATTTAGCACTCAAAAACCGTCTGGAAGTTCGTGAACAGGAAATTCAGATTGAATTACAAAAGCTAAGCATAAAACAACAAAGAGCAAACGGACTGATAAGAGGAAGTGTGGACGCCTATTTTGAAAGAGCGGGAATGGACCATCAGGCTAATATTAGTTTTATGCAGTCAATTAAAAACTCATATAACAACCTTACCGAAAGGAATTCAAGCTATGGAATCGGCTTAAGTGTAACTATTCCTATTTTGGATTGGGGTGAAAACCGAGCCTTAGTGAGAGCGGCAGAATCAAGACTAAAGCAGTATAATTACCGCAAAGAAGAAGTTGAGCGAGAAATAGAAACCGAAGTTAAAAATCTTATAGCAAGTATAAACAGTAATTTAAAAAGGCTTCAAGTGTTAGAGAAAAACGTATTGGTAGCCGAGAAAAGTTTCGAAATAACCCGCCAGCGTTTCTCAGACGGAGATATTGACAGTCAAAGTTTGGCTTTAGAAAGAAATCGTTTGAACAACGCGTACACATCTCACCTAAGAGCTTATATTAATTATCAATTATCTCTTGCCGATTTAATGAGGAAGACGTTTTATGATTTTCAAAATCAACGTGAGATAAAGTAGTTACTGACCTTGCCAGCGGGAACTGAGCTTGCAAACTGCGCTCAAACCGCTGTGTTTTATGACCACTTGTTGTGCGTGGTATTCCTCATTCTGTCAGTATATTAGACGTATATTCCGTTGCAAAACTTCTTAGGAATGAGTCAATAAATTCGTCTGAACCTCCATCTTTTTGTAAGTCTGCCTTTATTTTTTTGTATTTATCTGTTTGTTTGAACTTTTGAAATTGTCTTTCTTTGAACCTCTCATACTCATCGTATTTAAAGTGTTTTTCATTTTTAAGTCTTCCTGAGTTAAATTCTAATAAAATATAATTTTCGTACGTAGAACCATAACCCATATGCACGTAATTTACTAACTCACCATAAGGTAATACAAGTAATCCTGTTAACCAATCAACCTTAATTTCTTTTTGTTTAGGAAAGACTTCTTTCAATACACTTTTCCACTTTACGTCGCGATTTTTTTTATCTGAATTATCCAAATATTGAACACTAATGTCTTTGACATATAGCATGCTATCCCTTATCTCAAAAGTGGCAACATATCCGCGCCAGAGTGATGATGTCATAACTTCAGGCCTAGGTCGCTTGTCTGGATATTTCTCGAAGTACGATTCTAATGGATTACTGCTTAAACTATACATCTTGCCATTGTAAATTAATTGGTCCGATTCCTGAGCTGTTGCAAAAACATTCAGCCAGAAAAATAAAGTCAGAATAATCGTAAAAACTGTTTTCATATTTGTTATGTTTTTGTTCTGCTAATATTACGCACAACGTGTTATTTACGCAATAAATATATAACTTTCGTAAATATCCGATTTATAACATTCGTATACCACTAAGTAACGTAATCGGGGTTGTTTACGAAAAGTTTTTTAATCCAAGGTCAGCAGTAGAATCTTTGCGTTTCAAAGCATCACTTTGGTCTAGATTAAGCGCAAATATAACAAATTTTAGTTAACATCTACGCTCTTGTCAGGTTTTAATTCTTTTCATAGTGGCAGGAAAAGGAAATCAGGCTGTTTATCATTCACTCCCCTATAATAGTAAATTGCTAATCTTATCGACACTCTCAAAAGGCATACCCTAAAACAGTACCTTAACCTGTCAGGTCTCCAATCAAAATATCCTAAACTCTTTGTTAATAGCCTTTTTTAACCGTGTTTTGATGTAGTCTGGAGACCTTTTAGAAAATATTTCACCGTTTTTACCTGTGTTTTAACAGAAATTGGCATAAAAAATGGGAGCTACTTTTTTGTAGCTCCCTTATTTTCAGGTGGTGCCACCAGGAATCGAACCGGGGACACACGGATTTTCAGTCCGTTGCTCTACCGACTGAGCTATGGCACCTTATCCAGAATTGCGAGTGCAAAGATAAACCGAATTTTTTCATTTACCAAACTTTCCAAACGAAAATGTAACATTTTTTTCATTTTTATTTATTGGTTTGTTTTCTGTTTATCTACTTAATTGATCCCATCCTTGGGCCGTAAGTTCCATTTCCTGACCATCACGTGTAACAAGGTAATTACCAAGTTCCGGTTTTGTTGTGTGTCCAATCAGATGAATTCCTGAAAGATTTTCGATCTCACTATGCATTGTAAGTGGAACAGTGAAAAGCAGTTCATAATCCTCTCCTCCGTTCAGCGCAGCAGTTGTAACATTCATATTAAATGTTTCTGCCATCAATGCTGTTTGATAATCAATAGGAATTTTATCTTCAAAAATACGACAACCGACATTGCTTTGTTTACAGATATGCAGCATATCAGAAGATAATCCATCTGATATATCAATCATAGATGTTGGTTTTATCCCGTTTTCAGACAGCATTTGAACAATATCTTTTCGAGCTTCCGGTTTAAGTTGTCTTTCCAAAATATATTCTTTTCCGGCAAAATCCGGTTGAAAATCCCCCTTTCCGTCATAGACACTTTTTTCGCGTTCCAGTAGTTGAAGCCCCATATAAGCTGCCCCTAAATCGCCTGAAACACATATTAAATCGGTGTCGTTGGCTCCATTTCTATAAGTTATTTCTTGTTCATCTGCTACACCCACGCATGTAATGCTGATAGTCAATCCTGTCAGAGAAGAAACCGTGTCACCTCCAACAATATCCACATCATGTATTTCGCAAGCCAGTCGAATTCCAGCGTACAGATCTTCTATTGCTTCTACAGAAAAGCGTTTTGAAATACCCAGTGACACAGTAATTTGTTTAGGTTTTCCATTCATTGCGTAGATGTCTGAAAAATTGACAATAGCTGCTTTGTATCCAAGATGTTTAAGCGGAACATAAATGAGGTCGAAGTGGATCCCTTCAAGCAAAAGATCGGTAGTTACCAATGTTTGTTTTCCGTTATTATCTATTACGGCAGCATCGTCTCCAACACCTCTTCTGCTTGATTGGTTCACCAAGTTTATATCTTTAGTAAGATGATCTATAAGTCCGAATTCTCCTAACGAAGCAATTTCTGTTCTTTTCATTTATGTCTGTTCACTTGTTTTTTAATAATGACCGGATCAAATCTTTTGAACGATTGTTCTCATGATTTCAGCCATTTTAGGTTGAGCAATTTTGGCTGCTTTTTGTACATCTTCGTGTGATACTTCCACTATTTTTCCTATAACTCCAAGATCAGTAATAATTGAAAACGCAAGAACTTTCATTTTTGCATGGTTTGCCACAATTACTTCAGGAACGGTAGACATACCAACAGCATCACCACCAATAATACGGAAAAAGTTATATTCTGCCGGAGTTTCAAATGTCGGACCTTGAACACCGACATAAACTCCATGTTGTAGTTTTATGTTCTTTTCTTTAGCAATCTCCATTGCCATGAGTCTTAGGTTTACATCGTAAGGAACACTCATGTCCGGGAAACGTGGTCCAAGTTCATCATAGTTCTTTCCGTGTAATGGATGTTCGGGGAACATGTTTATATGGTCTTCAATAAGCATGATGTCACCTATATCAAAACTTGGATTCATACCTCCTGCAGCATTAGAAACAAAAAGGTATTCGATTCCCAGTGCCTTGAAAATACGGATAGGGAAAGTCACTTGTTGCATTGTATAACCTTCGTAGTAATGGAAACGACCTTGCATTGCCAGTACATCTTTACCTCCCAGTTTTCCGATTATCAGTTTTCCACTATGTCCTTCGACTGTTGAAACAGGGAAGTTAGGAATATCTTCATAAGAAATTTCTCTTTTATCGTCAATCTCATTTGCCAGTTCTCCCAGTCCAGTGCCTAAAATTATGGCTGTATTTGGTATTTCGCCGATTCTACCTTTAAGATATTCGGTTGTTTGTTTTATTGCTTCTAACATTGTTGTAAATTTTTTTATTAAATGATTCTTTTTCTGTTTCTTTCAAAAAACGTACGCGTATTGGCAGAAAATATATTTTGGACTTCAATTCCTCATCTATAAAATTCATCGACCTCAATCTGACAGCGTCTTTTTCTGTTGTAACGATTAGTTTGTCATCATCAAGAATTTCGTTAAAACGATTTTGAATAGTCTCAATATCATCTTTTTCGAAAATATGATGATCAGGATATTCCAATTTATATAAATTGTAAGTCTTTAGTTCAAGCTTATCTACTAAAGGTTTAGCAAAAGCTATGCCAGTAATCAGTAAAACATGTTTTTTTCTGAGTTCATCCAATGGAATTGTTTTTCCATCGTGATAAAACACCATTTTCAGATCACCATATTCAAAAGCCGTAAAATAGAGAGACTGATAAGGAAATAAGTTCAGTCCATTAGAGAATATCCTGAAATCGAGTGGTTGCATATTAGAATTGCATTTAGTGACAATCACTATTGATGCTCTGTTTATGCCGTAAAGAGGTTCTCTTAATCTTCCTGCGGGAAGTAGCTTATCTTCAAATACCGGTCGGTTGCTATCAATCAACAAAATTCTCAATGAAGGTTTCACATATCTATGTTGAAATCCGTCGTCCAGTAATATTATATCAGGACGATCTTCCCTTTGCATTATTTTGTCAATAGCATTTCTTCTATTTTTGTCGACCACCACAAGTGTATTAGGGAATTTCTGTTTTATTTGTAGAGGTTCGTCGCCAGCATCTTCTACATTAGATGTTGTTTCAACAACAAAAAAACCTTTACTTTTTCTTTTATATCCCCTGCTTAATACCGCAATTTTATATTTTGCAGATAAAATCTTTACCAGATATTCTATATGAGGTGTTTTGCCGGTACCTCCAACCGTAATATTCCCAACGCAGATAATCGGAATGTTATAGCTGCGTTCTTTAAGAATATTCCAATCGAATAATTTATTACGAAAGTTAACCCCGATTCCATATAACCATGATAATGGCAATAGCGACCGGTTTATTTCCGTTGGAGGCATTGGCATTTTTACTAAAGAAATATTTTTTAATTAGTTAATATTAGGGTCAAACGGTATGCGTGCTTGCATGTAGTCCTGTTCCTTCAGATTTTTCACAAGCATGAACATTTCATAACTTTCACCCAAAGTTTCTTTCAATGTTTTTGCGACCAGTTCTTCTTTATTTTTTGAGAAGAACTCTTCCCAGAAAGGTTTTAGTTTTGGATATTCAAAAACCACGTAGCTTTTTCCCAAGTTTGCCAGTTCTGCAGCCATATCTATAGCTGTTTGAATTCCTCCCAGTTCATCGACAAGACCAATTTGTTTTGCCTGATTTCCGGTCCATACTCTTCCTTCTGCATATTTAGCAAGAGAATCTTTAGGCATTCCTCTTCCTTCGGCACATCTTGTCAAGAACAAGTCGTAGCCATTATTAATATATTTTTGGAACATTGCGCTTTCGCCTTCATTTAGAGGTCGGAATATGTTTCCAAAATCTGAGTATTCATGAGTTTTCACTTCATCAGTATGGATACCTATTTTATTTGATGTTCCCTGCATGTCAGGTATCATTCCGAAAATCCCAATAGACCCCGTTAGAGTAGTTGGTTGAGCAACAATTTTGTCTGCAATGCATGAAATGTAGTATCCACCTGATGCAGCCATATCACCCATTGATACTACAACAGGTTTTTCTTGTTTCAAATCTCCAATTGCTTTCCATATTTGTTCAGATGCGTAAGCGCTTCCTCCACCAGAATTGACACGAAAAACGACAGCCTTAATATCTTTATCCTTTCTAAGTTTCTCAATCTGGTCAACCAAATATTTATCTTGAATATTTTGAGAACCATTACCCGATGTGATATTTCCCTGAGCATATAATATACCTATAGTATTTTCAGTCTTTTTTATTTTTTTGCTGTTCACACTTTTCATATCCTGTATAGTTGCAGTATTGATTTTTGCATCTTTCTCCAATTCCAGCATATCACGCAAGTATGCTTTCATTTCCGTTTCATAAAGTGTTGTATCCACAAGTTTTGCTGCAACTAAAGTATCAGTCTTGTTAAAAGCCACCATTTTGTTTACTAATGAATCCACTTTTGCAGGAGCGATGTTGCGTGATGTAGCAATATCATTTCTCATAAAGCTCCATATATCATTTAAATATGCTGTGATCTGTTGTCGGTTAGCCTCACTCATTTCATTTTGTATGAATGGTTCAACTGCCGATTTAAAAGTACCTACTTTAAACACCTGAACTTTGATACCCAACTTATCTAAAGCATCTTTGTAAAACATTGGAACAGAGGCTAAACCATGAAGTTCCAACATCCCTTGCGGGTTAACTACAACTTTATCTGCAATAGAAGCCAGATAATATCCGCCTTGAGTATAAGAATCGGAATAAGCAATAATAAATTTTCCTGATTCTTTGAATTTTTCCAATTCCTGGCGTATTTCAGCTAATGTAGCCGGTGAGGCAGAGAACATTCCCGGTTCGAGATAAATACCTTTGATTTTATCATTGTTTTTAGCTTTTCTGATTGCCCCAACAATATCATTCAATCCAAACACTACTGAATTCTGGTCTCCCAGCAAAGACGAGAGTTCATCGTCTACAACCCTTTCCTGTATTGTACCTGTAAGTTTCATATACAACACAGAATTATCTTTCAGTTCGTATGAGCCTTTGGTATCCAGAGAAGTAAAAATGGAACCAGCCGAGGCGGCAAAAACGATCATCATTATCAGTCCAAGCAAAATATAGGCAATTATAAAGCCTAAAGCCGAGGCGAACATAATTTTAGGAAAATCTTTCATTGAATGTCGTATTAAATTGTGAATCGAATATTTGAACAAATGTAGAAAAAAAAGATAACATTCCCTCGGTTTTCACTTTTTCTTTTCCAATACATGTTAAAAACATATTGTTACTAATTTTCAATGCATTATTTTTGTTGTTGTTTAAAAAAAGATAATTTTGCAAGAATGAATGATGAACGGTGCAACGTTTTTCACTTTTTTTCATCTACTAAATACGTGAAGGTTTGAATAATGGAAATCTCGCAATTAATTGCTGCATGTAAGAAACAAAATAGAAATGCTCAGAAAGAATTGTATGAGCAGTTCGCACCCAAGATGATGGGTGTTTGTTTGCGGTACAGTAATAGCAGAGAAAATGCAGAAGATTTATTGCACGATGGTTTTATTCAAGTGTTCACACATATTAGCTCTTACCAGGGCAAGGGGTCTTTTGAAGGTTGGTTAAGAAGAATATTTGTGAATTTAGCTTTACAGAACTTTAGAGAAGAGAAGAAGAGTAAGCTGATTAACAGTGATGTAAGCGATCTCAATATAGAAATTGTGGATCATGTTAACGAAAGTATTGAAGATATTATGGGTATTTCCAATTCTGATATACTAAAGATGATAAATGAATTACCGCAAGGTTACAAGATTGTTTTTAATTTATATGTTTTTGAAGATATGTCGCACAGAGAAATAGGTCAAATGCTGGGTATCACTGAAGCGTCATCACGATCACAATATTCAAGAGCAAAATCTTTTCTGAAAAAGAAGATACAAACAATCCTTTAAAAGAATTAGTTAGTGAGAAAAATGAAAATGGACGATAGAGATAAATTTAAAGATTACCTAAAGCAAGAGTTTGATGATTTTGAAACTTCCATTCCTGTGAATGGTTGGAAAGAATTGTCAGATTCACTTAATGTGATTAACAGAAGACGAACAATACAACGATGGAGCTCAATTGCTGCCATTTTTGTTCTGCTTTTGGCTGGTAGTTTATACCTAATTCTACGTCAACCAGCCATAAATGAGGAAACTATGCTTTCTGACAATCGTATAGAATCTATCAAGAAGGTCGAAGAAATGTCCGAATTGCCTGCTACTGAGAAGATTATTGCTAAAGTAATATCAAAACAAGAAAGAGTTCCCGTTAAAAGTCACAGAGCTATTATAACCTTGAATAAAAAAGATGATTTAGGAGAAAAAGTTGAACAGTCAACACTTTTTGTTCAAAATGACAATATAAGCAGTTCATTATCAGTTAATAATATTTCTGATAATATGCCAAATAATGTTGAGGACAAACAATCAGAAATCTCTGAAGAAGAGCGTCAACGTCAAATAGAAGAGTTTAGGTTATCGGGTGAAAAAGATATTTTACTGTTAAGCAATGAAGTCCCAAAAGAGAAGAAAGGGATTACCCTTGCACTCAATGGCAGTGGTGGTTTTACATCTTCTCGCGGAACAACAAACGCACCTGTTGCAATTCAAAGTTCAGATATGCCGGTTCATTTTTCGAACGAAAAGCTTTCCATGTCGATGGTCAAAGCAAATGCTGTTTCAGAAGTTCCCAAGCCAAGAAATATTGTAGAAATGGAACATGCTCAACCTGTATCGTTTGGACTGATTGTTTCGAAAGAATTGTTTACTGATTTCTCATTAGAGACAGGAATCGTTTATACTTATTTATCTTCGCGCGAGAGAAATAGCGGTATGATTTACAACAGCAATGCCTCAAGGAATTTCCATTATCTGGGTGTTCCACTTAATGTAAATTATCGATTTTTCTCTATTGGAGATCTTGATTTTTATGGATCTATTGGCGGTAAGGTAGAGAAGGATGTTCTTGGTGAATCAAGATATGATGATGAGATAATTGATGGAGAGACCAGTTCATCATCCACAGTTACAATTATTGAAAAGATTAAACAAGAGAATCCACAGTTCTCTTTAAATGCAGGCATAGGTTTATCTTATCCTATTTATAATGATTTAAAATTATATGGAAAAATAGGAAGTGCCTATTATTTTGATGCCAAAAATACTTATAATACTATATATTCCGATAAACAGATTTCCGTTGATTTGAATGTAGGTATTCGTTATGATTTCTAATTAATTTTATAAGACAACAAATGAAAAAGAATTTATTTTTGATTGCTATTGCAGCTTTAGGTTTGTTTTTTACATCATGCCTTGGAGGTTTAGATAATGATTCATCATATGCAGGAAGCAGAGAGTTTGCATATATTGATTATAATGCTGAACACGCTCTGACATACGCTGTTACCCCAGGCAGACTGGGATTGATAACTTCACCCGAAATTAAGCAGATGGCACCTGGAACAACTGCATTTATTTCTTATTCCTGGACAAGCAAAGATGGTTATGTGTCCAATACAAACGTGTATAATGTGACATTAACAGAAGAACCTGAAATTATTCCCGGTACATCATTGATTTTGTCAGAGGCACCTGAATCAGTTACGCCATTCAATAAGCTTAATGTATTGTTGGCCGATCAGTTTAACTATTTTGGTAATCGATGGCTCTTTACATATGATTGGAAAAAGAAAGAAGGCGAGACATCTACCGCTATGTTTTATCTAAATATGTCGAATTTTGACAGGAATTCATCTGAGTTGATTATCGATGTCAGATTTGTTAAAAGCGGAACAGCCACCGGCACAAAAGAGACTTTGACGCAAGAATTTATTGCATTAAATCTTTCAGCATTACGTGATCTTTATGAAACAGAAGGTTCCTCAGGATATCGTGATATAAATGTCAAATTCAGATACAATGCTTCAAATAGCACAGGTCCTGTTTTTGTAAATCAAACCACATTAATAAGAATTTGATTTGATTAATTATTTTAAATTTGTTTATAGAGCGGTCTCTTTGAGTAACCGCTCTTTTTTTATGTATTAAATAATCGACCTTGAGTAGTGTCGCGTTCAATAAATCTTTTTATAATTTTCTCTGTCAGTTCATAATTCTTCAATCCCCAATCCGGTGCTATAAGTAATTCTTTTGGTGATTGAGAAGCAAATCGTTCAATATAAAAATCAGGATGAAGATGCTCTGCAAAATCCACGCAAAGGTTTACATATTCTTCAAGAGTATAATTATAAAACGATTCAGGTAAAAGAGAATATTCTTTTGCCATTGCTGTTCCTTTTATGATCTGTAACTGATGAAGTTTGACTGTTGTGATTGGTAATTTCGATAGCTTGACAGCATGATTGACAATGTCTTCATCTGTTTCGCCAGGCAAACCCAGAATGAGATGAACCCCTACCGGAATTTTCTTTTCTGCAGTCATGCAAATAGCATCTACAGAATCTTCCCATGAGTGTTGACGATTAACACGTTCTAATGTTTTGTTTAGAGTGCTTTCCACTCCATATTCAATAAGGACGAATGTTTTTTTAGACAGTTCTTCAAAATAATCCAGTAGATCCTTAGACATACAATCGGGACGAGTACTTACTACTAATCCTACAACGTTGGGGTAGGAGAGCGCTTCTTCATATTTATCAATTAAAGAATCAACATCATCGTAAGTGTTGGTATAAGATTGAAAATATGCCAAATACTTCATCTCCGGATATTTATGAGAGAAAAAGTTGATACCATCCTTCAATTGTTCAGAAATTGATTTGGTTGGTTTTCCATATCCAGGACTAAAACTTTTATTGTTGCAATAAGTACATCCTCCGCGACCTTTTGAGCCGTCGCGATTTGGGCAGGTAAAACCTGCATTAATCGATATTTTCTGCACCTTTGATGGGAACCATTGTGCAAGAAACTCAGAGAAATCGTGATATGGTTTATTGAAATTCATAATGAATACAAAGTTAATCATAATTTTAAAGTCCAACTTATGATTACTTTTTTTGATTCTTGATTTGCTATTTAGATATTGTAATTATCATATAAAAAAAGACTGCTCCAATTACAGAGCAGTCTTTTCATCATTATTTATTTATACCAAATATTGTTATTGTACTTATTCAGCAGCATCTTCTTTTGGTGCTTCATTTTCAGTTTCAACATCAGCTGTTGGTTCTACTTCCGACTCGATCTCAGTAGCATTAGCTTTTTCCTCTGCAGCTTTCTTGTTCTCTTTAGCTTTCTTTGCAGTAGCCTGATTGTCAAGTTTTTCTTTTAATGCAGCCAATTCTTCGATATCGCCTAAAGTAGTCTTTTCAAGAGCTGGAGCTGAATTCACTTCAGTCTCATTTTTCTTGGTTTGACGTTTTGCCTTGCGGTTTGCAGCATTTTTCTCATTTTGTTCATCTTCGAATGTGCGACTGTGAGAAACAATGATACGTTTAGCATCTTTGTTAAATTCAATCACTTTAAAGTCGAGTTTTTCTTCAACTACAGCTTGTGAGCCATCTTCTTTTACAAGATGTTTTGGAGTAGCGAAACCTTCAACGCCATATGGAAGAGCAATTACTGCACCTTTTTCAAGTACTTCAACAATAGTTCCTTCATGAACTGAACCTACTGTAAAGATTGTTTCGAAGACATCCCAAGGATTTTCTTCAAGTTGTTTGTGACCAAGGCTTAAGCGACGGTTTTCTTTATCTATATCCAGTACTTGTACTTCGATATTAGCACCTATTTCAGTTATTTCGCTAGGGTGTTTAATTTTCTTAGTCCAAGATAAGTCTGAGATGTGAATCAATCCTTCCACACCATCTTCTACTTCAACAAACGCACCGAAATTGGTGAAGTTGCGAACAGTAGCAGAGTGTTGGCTTCCAATAGGATATCTTGTTTCGATATTTTCCCATGGATCCGGTTTAAGTTGTTTCATGCCCAGAGACATTTTGCGGTCTTCGCGATCAAGTGAAAGAATAACAGCTTCTACCTCATCACCAACTTTTAGGAAGTCCTGTGCGCTATGTAAGTGTTGTGTCCAGCTCATTTCTGATACGTGAATCAATCCTTCTACGCCCGGTGCGATTTCAACAAATGCTCCGTAATCGGCCATAACAACCACTTTACCTTTAACAATGTTGCCCACTTTGATGGTGTCATCCAAAGAATCCCAAGGATGTGGACTCAATTGTTTTAATCCAAGTGCGATACGTTTTCTGTCGTTATCAAAATCAAGGATAACCACATTGATCTTTTCGTCTAATGCAACCACTTCATCCGGGTGTTGAATACGTCCCCATGAAAGGTCTGTAATGTGAATAAGACCGTCAACTCCACCCAGGTCAACAAATACTCCGTAAGAAGTGATGTTTTTAACAACACCTTCCAGTACCTGACCTTTTTCAAGATGTGAGATGATTTCTTTTTTCTGTTGTTCCAGTTCCTCTTCAATCAAAGCTTTGTGAGAAACAACCACGTTCTTGTATTCCGGATTGATCTTAACAACTTTGAATTCCATTGTTTTATCAACGAACATATCGTAATCGCGGATAGGTTTTACGTCGATTTGTGAACCTGGAAGGAATGCTTCAATTCCAAAAACATCAACAATCATACCGCCTTTAGTACGGCATTTGATATAACCTTTGATGATTTCGTTATTTTCCATTGCAGCGTTAACTCTTTCCCATGCACGAGTTGCGCGAGCGCTTTTGTGAGAAAGGATAAGCTGTCCATTTTTGTCTTCTTGGCTTTCAATGTATACTTCTACTTCGTCACCAACTTTCAGATCAGGGTTGTAACGGAATTCGTTCATTGAAACCACACCATCTGATTTGAAGCCGATATTTACTACGACTTCACGTTTGTTCATGGAAGTTACTGTACCTGTAACAACTTCTTTGTCGCTGATTTTGCTTAGTGTACTGTCGTAACTTTCGGTTAATTTTTGTTTGCTTTCTTTGCTGTAGAGATCCCCTTCAGCATAAGCATCCCAATCAAAATTGTCAAGGGGTGCTACATTGTTTAAATTTTCGCTCATTTGTTGTTTAAAATTGAATTAATAAGTTAGACTTTATGTTGTCAAAAAAAGTGGTGCAAAGATAATTGGTTTTTTCTTATTAACCAACACTTTGCACCATAAAATATCGATTTAATCAGCTGATTATCTGTAACTGTTATGTTTATTTCGAAAACAATAAGCCCTTGGCAACCTGCTCTCTTTTTTCTTTACCTGCTAAAACTTCTACTAATGTTAATCCAAATTCAAAAACAAACCCCGGGCCTTTTCCCGTTATAATTCTACCATCTACCGTTGTAGCTTCAGCCGTGTAAGTAGCACCTTTAAGTTCATTTTCAAATCCAGGGTAAGCCGTAGCTTTTTTACCATTTAAAATACCTAAATCACCTAAAACCATTGGTGCAGCGCAAATGGCCCCAATATGTTTTTTAGTATCCTTAGAGAAAGTCATTAATAATTTTCTTACTCCTTCATGCTCTTTCAAATTTTTAGCACCAGGCATTCCTCCCGGAAGAACCAGAAGATCTATGTTTGAAAAGTCTGTTTCTTCAAAAAGAGTGTCAGCGATAATTGTAACATTATGAGCGCTTGTAACATCGTATTCTCCTGTAATAGAGACAGTAGTTACATTGATTCCCGCTCTGCGCAAAACATCTACTGTTGCGATAGCTTCGGTTTCTTCAAAACCTGTAGCTAAAAAGACAATAACATTCATTTTTTCCTCCTTATTATCTTAAGTTGAACTTGTAAGTAATTGTTCCTTGTTGATTATTTGCAGATTGAATGGATTCAAATTTTGTACTTCGCGCAGCTCTTAGCGCTTCATTCCTTAGTGTTGCACTAGGGGTATTTGTTCCACGACCAATTTCCGCGTTAATTACATTGCCTTTTGGGTCTACCGTAATTGTGACGACAACTGTACCGTAATCATTAACAGTATATTGAGGTAATATTAAGCCTCCGCTTCCTAATCCGCGACCACCAAGATCATATGTTCCTGTTCCTCCTACACCTGATGTAGCTCCTTGAGTGGAATTCCCTGTAGAAACACCTTGAGTTCCTGTTCCTTCAGTGTTTCCACGGCTTCCGGAAGTGCTTTCGCCGAATAAGCCAGACATTTGCTGATTGATTTTACGACTTTGTGTCTCTTGTTCCCTTTGTTTTCTTGCAGCTTCTTCCTGCAGGCGACGCTCTTCGGCAATACGTGCACGTTCTGCTTCATTTTGTTCTTTAACGGCAAGTGATTGATATCTGTCTTGTGTTGCTATTGGTGGTTCCGGAACATTTTTGGGAATGCTCTGAGACACCGTAGGCTGTGATGGTTGTGGAACAACTTCAGTCATAACAGATTCCTCATTTCCCCCCGCATCAGGCACATTTCCAAACATTACCGGAATACCTGATAATACTTCTGCTTGCCTGGTAAAATGATATTTAATTGAGAATAGAATAAGCAGAAGCAAAAAGCATGATATTATTGCTCCGATAATTCCGCTTATTTGTTCTTTTGTCATTTGCAAATTCACTGTTTTTATTCTTCAGGTCTGGTCATTAATACCATGTTGAGGTTGTTCTTATTAGCAATATTCAATATCTTAACGACTTCACCATAAGGAACCGACTCATCAGCATATAATGCTACAAATGATGATGGATCAGAGCTTTGAGCTACTTGTAGAAAAGGAGTAATCGCATCGAATGCAACCTGTTGTTCGGTATCATTTCCTGTGGCTATATAATAATTAAGATCTCTGTCAATTGTAACTCTTGTTACCGGTCTCATTTCAGATTGTTGTGACGATTGTGGCAGAGCCACCTGAATAGCATTTGGCACAACTATCGTTGATGTGATCATGAAGAATATGAGCAAAAGAAAAATAACATCAGTCATAGATGCCATGCTGAAATTTGCCTCAATCTTCATTCCTTGCTTTAGTGCCATTTTGTTTTATTTAATTGGTTCGTTTAGTATATCCATAAACTCCATGATTTTAGTTTCCATGGAAGTCACAATCCCTTTGATACGAGTAGTAAGATAGTTATAACCAAACAATGCAAGGATTCCTACAATCAGACCACCTACAGTTGTAATTAATGCTTCATAAATACCTGTAGAAAGAATATCCATTGTTACTGTTGTTGCACTTGACATGTCCATGAATGCTTTTACCATTCCGGTTACTGTACCAAGAAATCCTAACATTGGAGCGCCTGAAGCAGTAGTTGCAAGAACAGCAAGACCCTTTTCCATACGCGATATTTCTATATTTCCGGCATTTTCAATGGCACTCAGCATTTCTACAGTAGGTCTTCCCAATCGTGAAATTCCTTTCTCTACCATTCTTGAATATGCAGTATCTGTGTTCTGGCACAGTAGTTTAGATGTATCTATTTTGCCATCATAGATATAATCTTTTATGCGATTCATGAACGATTGGTCTTCCTTACCGGTTTTTTTCAAGACAAGAATACGTTCAATGAATACATAAATACTCAGTAAAAGCAGAACTAATAATACAATCATAATCCATCCCCCCTTGACCGCGAGATCAAAAGCGTTGATTGTAGTCACTGCCGGTGATTCTAATGATGAGCTGACTTGCGGAACCGCATTAGTCATTGTTGATACAGTATCCATTACTGCTGTTTGTACTTGTAACAGGTTCATTTATTATAAAGTTAATAATTATGTAATAACCACAAGACACGAAGATAGGCAACTATTTTAAGTTACTCTTCATTCTTTGGCTCTATTAAACAATTTTTATATGCTTTTATCGTTTTTTCTAAGCCCAAATATAGTGCATCCGATATAAGTGCGTGACCTATTGATACTTCTTTAAGCCATGGGATGTTAATATATAAATAATTGAGATTTTCCAGATTCAAATCATGACCTGCGTTTACTCCTAATCCCAATTTTTTAGCCAAAGTAGCAGCTTCAACAAATGGTGCGATGGCCTCTTCTTTATTTATTTTGTATTTTTCGGCATACGGACCAGTGTATAATTCAACACGATCTGCTCCAATTTTCGAAGCTTCTTGAATCATTTCGGTAACAGGATCAATAAATATAGAGGTGCGTACACCTAAAGATTGAAACTTATTCACCACTTCCGTCAGGAATTCCTTATTTAGTTTAGTGTTCCAGCCCGCATTTGATGTAATTGCATCGGCAGCATCAGGAACCAAGGTTACCTGAGTAGGTCTTATTCTGCTTATGAGATCAATAAACTCTTCAGATGGATAACCTTCTATGTTAAATTCTGTATATACTTTCGATTGTAAATCGAACACATCCGAATATCGGATATGGCGTTCATCCGGACGGGGATGAACTGTTATTCCTTCAGCACCAAACTGCTGACAGTCTATAGCAACCTGAACTACATTTGGTAAATTACCACCGCGTGAATTTCTTAATGTTGCAACTTTGTTTATATTTACACTTAATTTTGTCATATCTCTCTATTCCTGATCACTCTATAGCTATATTCGATTACAATTCTTCAACTTAGTTTATTTAAAGTAAGAAAAAAACATAAAAATAGTTCTTTCAAATGCTTTATCCACAAAAAAAGATGATATTTGTAATTCAGTCTGCAAAATTAATATTATTTGGGATATGTCGACGAAAGATTTTGTAAAAAAACAAATTGATAGGTTTAATTCTCAACTTACCGAGCAACAGTTTCTGGAATTAACAGAAACCGAGAACTCGTTGATTATCTTAGAAATTCCTTTTCAAGATTATAGTCTTACTGAAATAGCACGTTTAATAGAAAGTAATAGTGCTCATGTGCTCAATTTGGCGGTTCTGCCAATTGCCGGTGGGTCAACGTTACTCATTTCTATAAAATTGGATGTGTCTGATCTATCTTTAGTTCTACGAAGTTTTGAACGCAATAACTTAGAAGTTGTCTATTATTTTATGCGTGAAGGTGATATAAATGATACTCAAAAAGATCGGCTCAACGAATTGATGTATTACTTAAATATGTGATAATTATGCAAATAGCGTTATTTGGTCATTCAGGTTATGATAGAACAGCCGCCGCTGATTCTGTTTTATTGAATATTTGTAGTATTATTCATAAAAAGAAATTGGGATTATATATATCTGATGAACTATTTTATTCATTTTCCAAACCGATGCAAAATCAGGTCAGAGAAATGTGCATTTTATTTGATGTACTTCCACCTGTCAATCTGGCATTGAGTGTTGGAGGTGATGGAACTTTTTTACATACAGCAGCTTCGATCGGCGATACAGGCATTCCAATATTAGGGATAAATGCCGGTCGTTTAGGTTTTTTGGCAGATGTGAATCCTGATAGTTTTGAGGAAGTACTAGATGAAATCATCATTGGCAACTATCGGATTGAAGAGCGCACGTTGTTGGAAATAACCACAGAAGATGTAACCACCAGGTTAGATAATGTGCATGCATTGAACGAAGTAGCTGTACTTAAACAAGACACCTCTTCAATGTTAGCCATACATGCATATATTAACGATGAATATTTTACTACTTATCAAGCTGACGGACTAGTGATTGCCACACCTACAGGTTCTACGGCATATTCCCTTAGCATTGGTGGATCAATTCTTATGCCTACTTCATCGGGGATCATTATTTCTGCAGTAGCTCCTCATAGTTTAACAACACGACCGTTGGTTGTGGAGAACGATTCAAGGATTAAATTACAAGTTGAAAGTAGAAGTCGCCACTACTTAGTTTCAATGGATGGACATTCTCATATATTTAATGAAAGAACAATGTTAGAAGTCTTTAAGGCTAATTATACTCTGAAAGTTATCAAACGAAACAATCACACTTTTTTTGAAACACTTCGAGATAAACTCATGTGGGGAAAAGATCTTAGAACTTAACAATATCTGCCAATAATCTTATTAAATTCAAATCATGAAAAGAATATATTTGTTGTTTTTCTGCATTATACTAAGTTTAAATATAATCAAAGCGCAGATTGATGTTGATGAAACAGGAACTTATCTAGTTACACAAAAAACAGGAAAGCCTTTCTTTTGGTTGGGAGATACCGCTTGGGAATTGTTTCACAGGTTAAATCGCAATGAATCAGTTTGTTATTTAAATACCCGCCAAAAACAGGGCTTTAATGTCGTAATGGCAGTTGCACTTGCTGAACAGAATGGGATAAATCAACCTAATTATTATGGCGACAAACCGTTTATTAATCTCGAAACTCTTGAATGGGATGTTACAACAGGCAGTAATTATAAGGTTGAGAATGATTACGATTATTGGGATCATGTTGATTTTGTTGTTAAGGAAGCAGCAAAAAGGAATATTTATATTGGTTTATTACCAACATGGGGTGATAAAGTTGCGCATAACGGCGGTTATGGTCCCATTTTGTTCACCAACAAAGAAAAGGCATACACTTATGCCCATAAACTGGCAGAAAGATATAAAAACAATTGGAACATCATATGGATATTAGGAGGAGACAGATCAGTTATTTATGAAAAAAACGGAAAGAAATATGACGATCGTCCCGTTTGGAGAGCCATGGCCAAAGCAATTGAAGATGTATATAATAAAGATGTTTTCATTACTTATCATCCGAGTTGGCCCGAGACATCTGTTTATTTGAATGACGAGGAGTGGCTTGACATGAATGCATTGCAAAGCAGTCATGGGAGTAGGACAATTGAACCATGGGTTACAATAGCAAACGATTTAAAGAAAAAGCCCCAACGTCCGGTCATGGATTTGGAACCATGCTACGAAGATCATCCTGTAAATCCATGGGATAACAAATGGACACGTAAAGATCGCGGTTATTTTAATGATTACGATGTGCGCGCTCGAATTTACAGAGGTGTGTTTGCAGGAGGATGTGGAGCTGTTTATGGTCATCATCAAATATGGCAATTTACTGATACTACCCGAAATGCACCAATTTGGGTAGGTGACACAATAATCGGATGGGAAAAAGCTTTGAATGCTAAAGCAGCAAGGCAAATTCATCATTTGAAAGATTTAATGGTTTCTCTTAAAGATTTTAATAGGGTGGAAGATAGTTCGCTTGTATTGTCGGATTTGGGGAGTGATTATACTGACAGAATAGTTGCCACACGAAATCAGAATAGTACTTATGCTTTAATATATTTGCCTCAACCAAAAGAAATTAAGGTCGATCTGGATAAATTAAGAAAAGGGATTAAAAGTGTATATTGGTTTAACCCGGTGACAGGGAGAACAAAGCGTATTGGGCGATTTAGGTCGGGTGTTCAGGCTTTTACACCGCCTTCAATTGGTCAGAAAGATTGGGTATTGAAAATAGAACTTAAATAAATAAAAACCGACAGAAGGTTGAACCAACTGTCGGTTTTTTTTAATTGAAATTATTAATGCTTTACCTATCTATTCGGTATAATTAATTTTACTCTTCATTATCACCTGGAAATAATTTGTCTATCCCCTTGATCATCAAGAAAAAGAGTGACATGAACAGGAAGATCATTATCAATGATATACCTGCTATTTCTAATGCTGCAAAAATCGTTTCTAACTGCGTCATAATTTTACTCCTTTCTTTTTATCCCCACAAAGGAACTAATGTTAATATAAGACCTCCGGCAATAACCGATCCAATCTGACCGCTCACGTTTGCACTAATTGCCGGCATAAGTAAGTAGTTCGTAGGATCTTCTTCCTGTCCCAACTGGTGAATAACACGAGCAGACATTGGGAAAGCCGAAATACCACAAGCACCAACCATTGGATTGAACTTGTTACCCTCTTTACGGAACAAATTGAGGAATTTCGCAAATATAACGCCACCGAACGTGTCGAAAATAAAAGCGATAAGTCCAAGACAAATAATCATAAGCGTTTCCCATTGTACAAAACGTTCTGCTGTCATTGTACTGGCAATTGTGATACCTAATAATAAGGTCACCAGGTTTGATAATTCGTTTTGTGCTGATTTTGAAAGAGAATTCAAAACGCCGCAAGTGCGAATCAAGTTACCAAACATCAAGAACCCGATCAATGCTAATGATGAAGGGGCAATTAAACCAGCCAATACAGTAACTGAAATTGGGAAAAGAATCAATGCAACATTGGATATTTTTTTATTGGCATCCATGCGCATGTGAATACGACGCTCACTCTTTGTTGTTGTCAATTTAACAATTGGACGTTGAATAATTGGAACAAGAGCCATATAAGAGTATGCCGCTACAGAAATGGGTCCTAATAGTTGGGGCGCAAATCGAGAAGCGACAATGATTGATGTCGGACCGTCAGCAGCACCGATAATACCGATTGAAGCTGCTTCACGTAAATCAAAACCCATTAGAGTTGCAAGAACCATAGTAAGGAAAATACCGAACTGGGCTGCTGCACCAAATAGTAACAGAGTAGGATTACGGAACAGTGGAGAGAAATCAATCATAGCTCCGATAGCCACGAATATTAGTAACGGGAATACTTCCGTTGCTATACCAGCATCAAAAAACACGTTAAGTGCTCCAATTACTTCCGTTCCTGTCGCCTGATCAATTTGAGTCAACGCCGAAGTAAATGGAATATTCACCAAGATTGCTCCAAATCCCATTGGCAGGAGTAGTGTCGGCTCATATTTTTTTGAGATTGCCAAATAAATTAGGGTGATACCCACAAAAATCATAACGAGGTGTTTCCACGTCATACCTGCCAACGCAGGGAATAAATCTGCAAATTCCATAGTTAAGTTATTTTCTGATTTATCCGATTTCTATTAAATTATCCCCTTCGCCAACAGTATCACTTTTGTTTACTAATATTTTTGTTACAACACCATCGCAAGATGCGTTGACATTGTTTTCCATTTTCATAGCTTCAAGAATAATAACCGTTTGGCCTTTTTTAACTGAGTCACCTACTTCAACTTTAATGTCAATTATAGTGCCAGGTAGTGGAGATTTAACAGCTTTCTTAGGACTTGAAGCTGTTGGAGGTGCTGCGGCTGTTGAAGCAGAGGTGGCTGCTCCCTTGCTTGCTGCAGCTGATTTTTTTACCGGAGCTAATTTGGGAGCTGGTTTATTTTCCACTTCAACAGTATAAGGTTTTCCATTAACCTTCAGCTCAATGTTGTTTTCGTTTTCTTGTTCAATTGCAACTTTATACTCTTTGCCATTGATTTTATATGTAAATTCTTTCATTGAAATATTTATTACAAATTACGTTATATTAGTTTGATTTATTGACCTACTTACGAGGTAAGCGAGTCATTGCAAATAATTTTGAACTCCAGGGACTGTATCTGGTATCTTCGTCACTAAATGTCAAGAATGAATATTCTTCATCGTGAACGTTTTGATTCAGTTCAAAAAGAGCTGCTGCAATTGCAGCATGCACCTCATCCTCAACTCCTTTAGCGGGCGCAACAGTTTCTGTCTTTACCGCTACCGGAGCTTCAACTTCCTTTTTCTTCTTCTTAAATAAACCCATATTCTTAAAAATTATAAAGGTAAGTTATCGTGTTTCTTAGCAGGATTCTCCAATCGCTTTGAGCGCAATTGTTGTAATGCGCGGATAACACGGAAACGAGTATTGCGTGGTTCTATAACGTCATCTATGAAACCATATCTTCCAGCTTCGTATGGATTGCAGAAAAGATCGTTGTATTCTTTCTTCTTTGCATCAACAAATTCAGCCTGTTTCTGAGGATCGGTAACATCTTTGATTTCTTTGGTGAATAAGACTTCGATAGCTCCATCCGCACCCATAACTGCGATTTCTGCTGAAGGCCATGCGTAGTTGATATCACCGCGAAGTTGTTTGCAGCTCATCACAATGTGTGCACCACCATAAGATTTACGCAATGTAACTGTAACTTTTGGAACGGTTGCTTCGCCATATGCATAAAGCAATTTTGCTCCGTGAGTGATCACACCGCCATATTCCTGTGATGTACCGGGTAAGAAACCAGGAACGTCTACTAATGTTACTATTGGAATATTGAAAGCATCGCAGAATCTTACAAAGCGAGCAGCTTTGCGAGATGCATTGATATCCAAAACTCCTGCGAGATATTTAGGTTGATTAGCAACTACACCAACAGACATTCCATTGAAACGAGCAAAACCAACAATTATGTTTTTAGCAAAGTCAGCATGAACTTCAAGGAATTCACCATTGTCAACTATTGCACCGATAACTTCATACATATCGTATGGCTTGCTGGCATTGTCGGGAATAATTTCATTTAATCCGTCTTCAAGTCTATCGATTGGATCGTTAGACTCTTTTAGAGGAGTCACTTCCATGTTGTTTTGAGGCATGAAGCTCAACAGTTGTTTGATCAACTGAATACCTTCTTCTTCTGTAGGAGCTGAAAAATGTGCAACGCCAGATTTAGTAGTATGAACGGATGCTCCTCCCAAATCTTCTTGAGAAACATCTTCACCCAAAACAGTCTTAACAACTTTTGGTCCTGTTAGGAACATATATGAAGTTCCTTCGGTCATAATGTTAAAGTCGGTAAGTGCAGGTGAATATACTGCTCCACCAGCACAAGGGCCAAAAATACCTGAAATCTGAGGTATTACTCCCGAAGCAAGAATGTTGCGTTGGAATATTTCGGCGTAACCAGCTAATGCATTAATACCTTCTTGAATACGTGCACCACCTGAGTCATTGATACCAATAAGTGGAGCGCCCATTTTCATGGCCTGATCCATTACTTTGCAAATCTTTTTAGCTTGCATTTCTGATAGTGATCCACCGAAAACAGTGAAATCTTGTGCAAACACATAAACCAAACGGCCATCGATTGTTCCGTAGCCAGTTACAACACCATCAGTAAGGAATTTTGTTTTTTCCATACCGAAGTTGTGTGAACGGTGCTCTACGAACATATCGAATTCTTCAAAACTTCCTTCATCAAGAAGCATGGCGATACGTTCACGTGCTGTGTACTTTCCTTTTTTGTGCTGCGATTCAATTCTTTTTTCACCGCCGCCAAGTCGAGCTTTTTCACGTAGTTGGATAAGCTCTTTTACTCTGCTGAGTTGGTTGCTCATAAAAATTATGTTTTGTTATATATTATTGATGATTAATGTCTTGAGTTCTGATGTCTGCTTATTTGGCAGGTTGTTCGCAAAGTTCGGTAAGAACAGATGCTGTAGATTTTGGATGAAGAAATGCAATATTCAATCCTTCAGCACCTCCACGAGGTTTAGAGTCGATCAAGCGAACCCCTTTGCTTTCCAGTTCTTCTAATGCTTCTGTTACACCACTTTCCACGCAATATGCGATGTGATGAATACCTTCACCCCTTTTTTCTATGTGTTTTGCAACCGGACTATCGTCACTTGTTGGTTCCAAAAGTTCAAGTTTTACTTCGCCTACTTTCAAAAATGCTGTCTTTACTTTTTGGTCTTCAACTGTTTCGATATTGTAACATTTTAGACCAAGAACGCCTTCATAATATTTGAGACTTTCTTCAATACTTTTAACGGCAATGCCGATGTGTTCAATGTGAGAAATTTCCATCTTATAGATTATTTTGATGATTTAAAATACAAATTTACTTATTTTTATTCAGATAAAATAAAAAACAGGGGTTAAATAGATGATATCCTTAACACTTCCAACAGTTCTTCACTTATTTCACGATCTCGTTTAATTGCTCTTTTAAATGGAACATAATCGATCTCGTTTTCATGAATACCAATCATCACATTTCTTTGATTTTCAAGTAGTGCTTGAATAGCAGCGATCCCCATTCGGCTAGCCAATATTCTGTCTTGTGCAGTTGGAGATCCTCCACGTTGAAGGTGGCCAAGGATAGAAACGCGAACATCGTACTGTGGATATTGCTGTTTTACACGTTCAGCTAATTTCATAGCACCTCCGGTGATTTCGCTTTCCGTAACAAGTACCATACTACTATTTTTTGATTTGCGGAATCCCTGTTCAATCAGGTCTCCCAACTGGTCCTTTTCGATACTTATTTCCGGAATGATTGCAGCTTCAGCTCCAGAGGCTATTGCGCTGTTCAATGCGAGAAAACCACAATTGCGCCCCATAACTTCAATAAAAAACAAACGTTCATGTGAAGTCGCCGTATCACGGATCTTATCTACTGATTGCATGATAGTGTTAAGAGCAGTATCATATCCAATTGTTGTGTCAGTTCCGTTCAAATCGTTATCGATAGTTCCGGGAAGACCAACTATAGGAATATTGAATTCATTAGCAAATATGTTGGCACCTGTAAGAGAACCGTCACCTCCAATAACCACCAGTGCGTCAATGCCATGTTTCTGCATGTTATCGTAAGCCAACTGTCGACCTTCAATCTTCATGAATTCTTCACTGCGTGCCGTTTTTAAGATGGTACCACCTTGTTGAATAATATTACTTACACTGTTTGTTCTGAATTCTTCAATCTCGTCTGTGATCAATCCTTTGTAACCGCGATATATGCCTTTTACTGTCATACCGTTATAAATAGCAGCACGGGTAACAGCGCGGATTGCTGCATTCATACCCGGAGCATCACCCCCAGAAGTCAATACACCAATGCATTTAATATTGTCCATAGTTATATATATCAAATTGTTGAATAATAAAAAATCTTTAAGTCGCAAAGGTAGCTTTTTTTGAGATGGTACACAAAAAGTTATGGCATAAAAAAAGGTGCCAGTTTACCTGACACCTTGCATTTTAAATACCCTTTAATCAATTGTTATTGTTATAATAATCCTCGATCTTTTTTGCGGCCGCCTCCATCTGCCAACCCGGGGTGGATGTAGCACCGCATATACCTATACTGAGATTTTCTTTTAACAAAGAAGTATCTATATCGTCGGGACTGTTTATGAGATAAGAATTTGGATTTGTTTCTTTACATTCCGCAAAAAGTACCTTACCGTTTGAGCTTTTCTCTCCTGCGATAAAGATGATCAAATCATGTTTAGCGGCAAATTGTTTAATGTTTGGAACACGGTTTGATACTTGACGACAAATGGTGTCGAAAAATTCGAATGACGCGCCATCCTTCATCTTGCTTCGCATGATTTCTCCAACCTCTTTATACCCTTCAAGCGGTTTAGTAGTTTGAGAGAAAAGGCGAGTATTTTTAGATAAGTCAAGAGAGTCTATTTCCTCTTTTTTCTCTATGACAATAGCTTTCCCATCAGTCTGACCTATTAACCCATTTACTTCCGCATGCCCTTTCTTGCCAAATATCACAATCTGATAATCGTCGGCATCGGAAGCAGTATATTGCTTTTTTATCTTTTTCTGCAGACCCAGTACAACAGGGCACGATGCATCAATGATTTCAATGTTGTTTTCTTTCGCAATCTGGTAAGTGCTAGGTGGTTCGCCATGTGCACGCAGTAAAACACGAACATTTTTCAATGTCTTCAATTGTTCGTGATCGATAGTTATTAACCCCATATTAGCCAGTCGTTCAACCTCAACATTATTGTGAACGATATCGCCAAGGCAATACAAGATACCACCTTTCTTTAACTCTTCTTCCGCTGTGTTGATTGCTCTGGCAACCCCAAAACAGCAACCTGATCCAGCGTCAATTTCTACTTTATTCAGTTTCATTGATTTTGTTTTTTAATAGAGATAATGCCCATTGAAATTGCTCTTCAATTCCAATATTTGAATTGTCAAGAACAATTGCATCATCCGCTTTACGGAGAGGGCTTTCCGCGCGGGTGGTGTCTCGCTCGTCACGCTCTTTAACATTAGCCAATACATCCTCAAGAGTCGATGTCTCAATACCTTTCGCTTTCAATTCATCAAAACGACGTTGGGCCCGTATTTCGGGAGAGGCTGTGACAAACAGTTTCAATTCGGCATCCGGAAACACCACTGTCCCGATGTCGCGACCATCCATGATAACACCTTTGTCCTTGCCCATATTCTGCTGTAACCGTACCAGTTCCTTGCGTACAAACCCGAGTGTGCTAACGCGACTAGCCCCGTTTGACACATTTAACGTACGTATTTGTTTCTCTACGTTTTCGCCGTTGAGATACGTATCTTGCAAACCCTCGTCATTGATTTTAAACGATATATCTATTTCAGAAATATGCTGTTGCAGTTCTCCTTCATTGATTGCCGTATCACTCATCCATCCATTTCGAATAGCAAAGAGAGAAACCGCCCTATACATTGCACCACTATCTATGTATGTATAACCTACAGCTTTGGCCAAGGCCTTAGCCATTGTACTTTTTCCCGAAGACGATACACCGTCAATGGCTACATTAATTTTCTTCATGTCACTTGTCTGTTCTAAGTTCGTAAACATTCGCAAAGATAGATTGTTTTTGCGAAATGAATATTTAACAAATATAATAATGCAGACATCATGTCTGCATTATTGTTAATTATTCTGTCGATCATACTTTATTTCAGTAATCATTGTTTATACCGGTAATCATTGAATACTCTATCTTTTATTCTTTATTCCGGTAATGATTTATTATTCTTCTTCAAAATTTGGATACATATAATTAGCAGCCGGCACAAACGTTTCTTTAATACATTGCGGAGAAATCCACCGCAATAGATTGAAAACAGAACCAGCTTTATCGTTAGTGCCCGAACCACGTCCCCCGCCAAAGGGTTGTTGGTCAACCACAGCCCCCGTCGGTTTGTCGTTGATATAGAAATTCCCCGCAGTATGAGTCAAGCGTTTTGTCATGCGCTCAATAGTCGCCCGGTCAGAAGAGAAAATTGCCCCCGTCAATGCATAATCAGTAGAGTTATCCAATATATCCATTGTCTCGTCGAGTTTTTCCGGTTCGTACACATAAACAGAAAGTATGGGACCAAAGAGCTCTTCCTTCATTGTTATGTAGTCCGATGTCTTAGCACGAATAACAGTCGGGTGGATAAAGTAACCTTTTGATTTGTCGTATGTTCCCCCAATAGCGATTTCCGCATCCGGTGATGTTTTTGCATCGTCAATAACTTTTGACAGTTTGTCGAAAGAAGCCCCATCAATTACAGCATTCACAAAGTTGCTAAAATCTTCTACTACCCCTGTCTTGATGGATTTCAAGTCGGATTCCATATACCTTTTAACCTCTCCCCATAAGTTTGATGGAATAAACGCCCGTGAAGCAGCAGAACATTTCTGTCCCTGATATTCAAAAGAACCACGAACGAGAGCAGTAGCCACTTGCTTAGCATCAGCCGTAGAGTCCGCAATAACATAATCTTTTCCACCCGTCTCACCAACAATTCGTGGGTAAGAACGATATTTATCTATGTTAGCAGCAATCGTTTTCCACATTCCGTTAAACACCGCTGTCGACCCTGTAAAATGTAAACCAGCAAAATGTCGATCATTAAATATTACATCCGCTGCATCCGGTCCAGAACAGTAAACAAGATTGATTACACCATCAGGTAACCCCGCCTCTTTCAACACTTTCATTACCAAGCTAGCCGAATAGACAGCTGTTTTTGAAGGCTTCCACACCACAGTATTTCCCATCAATGCAGGAGCACCCGGCAAGTTACCCGCAATAGACGTAAAGTTGAACGGAGTGAGAGCAAATATAAATCCTTCCAACGGTCGCCAAACCGTTCTGTTCCATATACCAGGCGATGAATTAGGCTGCATACCATAAATCCCGCACATATTCTTAACGTTGAAGCGATAAAAGTCCACCAACTCGCAAACCGCATCAATCTCCGATTGATAAGCATTCTTTGACTGGCTGATCATTGTCGCCGCATTAAATTCATACCGATAAGGCCCAGCAATCAGATCAGCAGCTTTCAGAAAGATAGCCGCCCGGCTTTCCCAGCTCATGTTTTCCCATGCAGGTTTAGCTTTCAAAGCCGCATCAATTGCCATTTGTACGTGCGATTTATCCCCTTGATGATAATGACCCAGGAGATGTTGGTGATTATGAGGAGGGCGAATGTCATTTAAAATGTTAGTACGTATTTCCTTTCCTCCAATGATCATAGGAATGTCCAATCCCCCGTTGTTTAATTCGTTGATCTTTAGCTTTAAAGCCTTTCTTTCTGGAGAGCCCGGAGCGTAGCTCTTTACGGGTTCGTTCTTGATTTCCGGAAGTTTGTAAAAACCTGTTGGCATAGATAATTATATTTAATGTGTTCTTTAATTATTTTTATTTGACAAATATAAACAAAAAGTCTGTCAATACATTCGATATTCCCTTTCAACTTTGAAGACAATTTATTATGATTATATTGTTCTTAAAATGATGATTCTGAATTAAAAAGTTCTGTTAAAATAGTTGTTTAATTGCAATTATTCTTATTTTTGCGATATCGAATCTAATAAAAGTATAAATGCAATCTAATAAGAATTCAATTATTGATTTCAGCAATTCAGAAATTGCTTTCAAAGATAAATCTGATAAGGACCTTAAACAAACTTATCTATGGTTTAAAGTAATGAACAACAGTAGTTTGGTAAAGTTGGGAAAACGACTTCTTAATTTTGCTTTCACCATCTATTTACCTGTTAAGGGCTTTATCAAAAGGACAATCTACAAAATATTTGTCGGCGGTACATCAATTGAAGATTGTGCAAACACCCTGCATAAGCTAAGCGAACGAAACGTCGGGTCTATTTTAGACTATGCCCTTGAAGGAGAAGAAGTTGATGATATTTTCGATGCCACTTGTCTCGAGATCCAGCGTACTATCCGTTTTGCACATTCACATGACCATGTCCCGTTCAGCGCATTCAAAATTACAGGTATCGGTCGTTTCGATCTGTTGGTCAAAGTAAGTGCGGATGAGGTGTTGACAGAAGAAGAAGCGTGCGAATATCAACGAGTGTTAGATAGGGTAGACTCCATCTTTAAATTAGGCTATGAATTAGATGTACCCATTCTTATCGATGCCGAAGAAACATGGATTCAACCAATGCTCGACGATTTAGTGATGGAGATGATGGCAAAGTACAACACTAAGAAAGCCATTGTTCAGAATACATATCAAATGTACAGGCACGACAGTATCGACCGATTGATAAAGCACCATCAAATGGCGTTAGATGGAGGTTTTAAATTCGGATTAAAGATTGTACGAGGCGCATATATGGAAAAAGAAAGAGAGCGTGCTGCAGCTATGAATTACCCTTCACCCATACAACCCGATAAAGCAGCTACCGATAGAGACTTCGATGCAATAATTAATTATCTTGTCGACAATGCAGACACAATCGATTTTATGGTCGCCACCCATAACGAAGAAAGTTCCCAATTGTTAGCCACGTTAATTGACCAGCATGATTTGCCAAGGAATTGTCCCCAGATATATTTTGCTCAACTGTACGGAATGAGTGATAATCTCACTTTTAATTTAGCCGAAAAGGGATACAATGTAGTCAAATATGTTCCTTATGGAGAAGTGAAAACTATGATGCCATACCTTTTTAGAAGAGCAGAAGAAAACACCTCTGTTAAAGGACAATCCAGTCGTGAGCTCCTATTGATTAAGAAGGAGTTGGAGCGTAGAAAGTTAGCTTGATATTTTCTGTGTTTAATAGAGTTGATAAGTGCGAGTATTAAACAAAGAAACCGAGAGTATTGCTCCCGGTTTCTTTAATATTCTATCTTGTTTACTTTGATGATATATCTCAGTCTCTTTAATCTTCTATCTCTTATTTTGTGATATTATATCATTGAATTACTTCTTCTCCCAAAGATTTGAGGAGCTCATAAGGAATTCAGTAAAAGACTTTTTAGGCAGTTTCTCTTGAACCTCTGTAATCTGTTTTTCGACCTCTTCGTCATAAACAGGAGCAGTAACATTTCTGATCACCCCTAAAGCCAAGGGTAAATCATCCGAATCCGTACCCATAAGCGCGAGTTTCATTTGCAAAGTGTTATCCAATGATGCAGCATCATGAACAAGCACATCATCCATTGAATACCCATCTTCGCCAATTGTGACCGCTTTCAAGTTCCATCCATCCAGTACAAGCCCTTTGTTATTATCCTTTCCGAAAATCATTTTCTCGCCATGTTTCAAAAAGATTGTCTTGTCGTCACGGAACTCTTTTTCCGAGTACTTCTTATATATTCCATTGTTGAATATCACACAATTCTGAAGAACTTCCAATACCGAAGTCCCTTTATGTTTTGCCGATTCAACCATCAAATCAGTCTGGTTCTTTAGATCCACATCTATTGAACGAGCGAAGAAAGTACCCCTTGCTCCAAAGCAAAGCTCAGCCGGGTGAAACGGATCTTCCACTGTTCCGTAAGGAGACGATTTTGATACGAACCCCCTGTCGGAAGTCGGAGAATACTGACCTTTAGTCAGCCCATAAATCTTGTTGTTAAACAATATTATGTTGATATTTACGTTGCGTCGTATAGCATGAATAAAATGATTACCCCCGATAGACAACGAATCCCCGTCGCCTGTAGCCACCCATACCGACAAATTCGGATTAGCAACTTTAACCCCTGTCGCAATTGCTATTGGTCGTCCATGAATAGTATGCATTCCATAAGTGTTCATATAATAAACCAGTCTGGAAGAACACCCAATTCCCGAAATAAGAACAGTATTTTCCTGTTCAATATTCAGTTCCGCCATTGCCTTGTACAAACAGTTCAATATGGCATGATCTCCACAACCAGGGCACCAGCGAACAGCGTTAATGCTTTTATAATCTTTCGGTTGACGCTCTTGAATAGTTATATCTTGTTCCATGTTTACTTGTCAATGATTTTAATGAATTCTTCTACCAGTCGGCTTACGATGAACGGTTGTCCCTTCACTCTATTAAATTTAAAGATGTTCAAGCCGTCATAAATGCTCTTCAAATAAGCAGCAAACTGACCCATGTTTTGTTCAGCCACAACGATTTTCTTATATCTTCTCAACACCTCTTCTGTGTTTGCAGGAAGCGGAGAAATAAAGTTGAAATGAGCAAAAGCAATCTTTTTACCTTCCCCTCTGATTTTCATCATAGCCTCCAGTAAGTGACCATAAGTGCCACCCCAGCCAACGATTAAAGTATCCGCATCTTTGTCGCCCAGCACCTCTAACAAAGGCAAGTCGTTAGCGATCCTGTCAATCTTTTCTTTTCGTGAATCAACCATAAATTGGTGATTATCAGGATCTGTTGAAAGGATACCCGTCTTAGCATCTTTCTCCAGTCCACCGATGCGGTGCATATATTTTGGTGTTCCCGGTACCGCCCAATAGCGAACCATCGATTCTTCATCCCTAAAGTAAGGACTCCATTCTTCCGGGGCCCCTTTATAATTTACCTGAACATAGTTCGGTTTAATATCAGGATACTCATCCATGTCAGGGATTTTCCATGCAGCCGATCCGTTAGCGATATACCCATCAGTCAACAGGACTACCGGAGTCATGTGTTCCAGTGCTATTTTTGAAGCCCAGTAGGCGCTGTCGAAACAGTTTGTAGGTGAAGTTGCCGCAATGACAACTATCGGGCTTTCGCCACTTCTGCCATAAAGCGCCTGATTTAGGTCCGTCTGCTCACTTTTTGTCGGCATACCCGTAGAAGGTCCCGCCCTTTGCACATCTATAACCACCAGTGGCAGTTCGGTCATCACCGCCAAGTTCAGCGCCTCACTTTTCAGTGCGAGTCCCGGACCCGAAGTCGACGTAACCGCAAGAGCCCCAGCGAAGCTCGCCCCGATAGCTGTAGATATACCAGCTATCTCATCCTCCATTTGTAAAGCCTTTACTCCAAAGTCCTTACGTTTAGAGAGCTCATGTAGAATATCCGTAGCCGGTGTGATAGGATACGAACCTAAGAACAGCTGCAATCCCGATTTCTCAGCAGCAGCAATCAAGCCATAAACCGTTGCCAGATTACCATTCACATCCGTATAGAAACCCTTATTGTTTTCTGCCGTCTCAATTCTGTACGTCGATGCCGTCATGTGAATGTTGCTCGCATAGTTATATCCATCCGTAAGCGCCTTTATATTTGCCTGCACCAGATTCGGTTTCTTCGCAAATTTCTGTTCCAGTAGTTGATCAGCGATCTCCAGCGGACGATTGAACAACCAGCAAACGATACCCAAAGCAAACATGTTTTTGCTTCGTATCATCTCCTTGTTGTCCATTCCCATTCCCTGTAAAGAGCTCTTTGTCAAGCTGGTTATTGCTACCGGGATAGCCTGAACAGTTGATAGATTCAGTTCTTTGAAAGGATCATCAGTGATGAACAGCGCTTTCTCCAGATCTTTTGATTCAAAAGAATCCGAGTCATAAATAACGATAGAATCCTTTTTGAGGTTATCGATATTCACTTTCAGAGCAGCCGGATTCATAGCAACCAGCACATCCGCCTTATCACCCGAGTTATAAATACCCTGCGAACCTATTCGCACCTGGAATCCCGAGACACCATGAAGTGTTCCTTGCGGTGCACGAATCTCCGCCGGGTAATCGGGGAAAGTAGAAATGTTATTACCGAAAATGGCCGATAAAGTAGAGAATAAAGTTCCGGACAATTGCATCCCGTCCCCCGAATCTCCAGAAAAGCGGATAGTTACTTGTTTTAAGTCAGTAATGACTGTATTGGTAGGCATATTTAATTATTTTGTATTCGGTTCAAATTGTGATCAGTTCATAAAAAAACTAAAACCATAAACAAGATTGCAAAGTAATGAAAGACTTATCGAAAAAGCAAATAATTTATCAAAACAATTTTCGTTAAACCATTGTAACCTATTTAATACGTTTTATGTTAGCCCCCAGTCGATTAAGTCGAATATCTATATCCTGATATCCCCGATCAATCTGGTCGATATTATGTATTGTGCTTGTTCCATCCGCGCTCATTGCAGCGATAAGCAGCGAAATTCCAGCACGAATATCCGGAGACGTCATAACCGTTGCGCGTAGTTTGAATCTATCACCCAAGCCAATAACCGTAGCCCGGTGCGGGTCGCACAGAATAATCTGAGCCCCCATATCAATCAGTTTGTCCACGAAGAACAAGCGACTCTCGAACATCTTTTGATGAATCAGTACACACCCATTCGCTTTCGTCGCCACCACAAGCATAACACTCAGTAAGTCAGGTGTCAGTCCCGGCCAAGGAGCATCAGCGACAGTCAGAATAGACCCATCCATGAACGATTCGATAGTATAACCCTCCTGTTGAGGAATAAACAAATCATCGTTATTTTGTTCTATAGTAATACCCAGTCGCCTAAAGCTTTCCGGAATGATACCCAAGTTTTGTACCGACACATTTTTGATAGTCAGTTCAGACCCCGTCATTGCAGCCATGCCGATGAAGCTACCCACCTCGATCATGTCCGGCAGCAATCTATGTCGGCATCCCGACAATTTTGTCACCCCATGCACAATCAGTCGGTTAGAAGCTATACCCTCTATTCGCGCCCCCATGCGAACCAGCATTCTGCTCAGTTGTTCCACATACGGTTCACAAGCAGCGTTATATATTATTGTCTCCCCCTCAGCAAAAACCGCAGCCATCAGTAAGTTAGCCGTTCCCGTTACCGACGCCTCATCCAGTAATATAAACTGTCCCTTAAGATGCTCCGCAGAGAGGCAATACAACCCGTTTGCCCCATCGTAAGACATTTCAGCCCCCAGTTTCATGATACCATTAAAGTGCGTATCCAGTCGACGCCGTCCAATTTTGTCGCCCCCCGGTTTAGAAACCGCAGCCGAGCCAAATCGTGCTAAAAGTGGCCCTATCAGCATGATAGACCCCCTTAGAGCCGCGTTTTTTTGTATGAATCCCTCTGTTTTTGTATATGTTAAATCTATATGTTCCGCTTTAAACGACCATGTTCCCGGTTGTAGATTCTTCACCTCAACCCCCATATCTTTAAGCAGTAAAATCAGATTGTTAACGTCCAGGATATCCGGAACGTTCTCTATTACAACCTCTTCGGCAGTAAGTAACGTCGCGCAAATAACCTGTAGCGCCTCATTTTTTGCACCCTGAGGAGTAATATCCCCCTTTAAGCGATGTCCGCCTTCGATAATGAATGATGACATTATATTCCCAATTAATTAACCATTAATAAATCCACACTTCAGGTTCAAGACGAACACCAAACAAGTCATATACAGACTTTTGCACCCCGTTCATGAAACGTACGATATCCAGACCATTCTCCGTACCGTAGTTCACGATAACCAAAGAATGCCCTTCAAATATCCCCACCATACCCTCTCTTTTACCCTTAAGGCCCGCTTTATCAATTAAGTAAGCAGCCGACGTCTTATATTTTTGATCACCAACCACAAACATTGGCGCCTCCGGCAGAATTCTCAGCAAAGCTAGTTTCTCATCCTCCGAGAGAACCGGATTTTTAAAGAAGCTACCCGCGTTAGGTAACGTTGCCGTGTCCGGCAGTTTTCGTTGTCGGATACGAATTACCGCCTCTCTCACCTGATCAAGATCAGGCGTTGGATTATTTTGCAGTTCATGATTCAGATCCGCATATTTTTCGATATACTTAAACGATTTTTCCAGTCTAAACACAACCGAAGTAATCACATATTTGCAAGTCCGTTTGAAAACGCTGTTTCGATAACCAAACCCACATTCAGCGTTATTAAATATTTTTGGAGCCCCTGTTTCTTTATCCAGCGTATGCACAACAGAAATCACGTTACCCACTTCCGCCCCGTAAGCCCCAATGTTCTGTACAGGCGAAGCCCCCACCGTTCCCGGAATCAGCGATAAGTTTTCGATTCCCGAAAACCCTTTTTCCACGCAGAACTGTACAAATTCATCCCAGTCCTCCGCTGCCCCCGCCTCGATATCAACATGATCCGTCGTTTCGTTCAGCACCCGAATCCCCTTTATTTCCGGTTTAATCACCAGTCCCTCAAAATCCTTAGTAAAGAAAAGATCATTCCCTTTTCCTATGATCAGAATCTCATTATCATTATAAGAATTAAGAATATCCGATAGCTCCGCAGTCGTTTCCGGAGCAGCGAACAATTTTGCGACAGCCTTAGTACGAAACGAGTTATATGGCAGCAGTTGTATATTTTGTAGAATCTTCATTACATATTAACCTTTATAAATCAAGAAAATGCACGGTTTTTTGTGCAAATCCGGCAAGTTGTTTTTCCACGCCTTCACGCTTTTAGAAACAATAAATTCATCCTCACACGAAATATTCATTGCAATGCACAAGCGTGTTGACGGTCGGCAATGCTGTAAAATATCCTCAGCCATTTTATTATTTCGGTAAGGTGTTTCGATAAACAATTGCGTTTGATCCTCATTGTAAGCCCTTGACTCCAGATGTTTCAGTTTTTTCACCCTCTCATTCCCATCGATAGGCAGATACCCATTGAAAGCAAAGCTCTGTCCATTGAATCCCGATGCCATCACCGCCATCAAAATCGAAGACGGTCCCACCAGCGGGATCACTTTATATCCCAAACGTTGAGCTATAGCAACCACATCCGCTCCCGGGTCCGCTACCGCCGGACATCCCGCGTCAGATATTATCCCCATGCTGTTTCCCTCCATCATTGGAGTAAGCATTCGTTCAAGATTCTTGCGATCAGAGTTCTCGTTCAGTTCAAAAAACGTAAGCCCATCAATATTTATCGCCGGGTTACATTTCTTCATAAATCTACGTGCAGAGCGAACATTTTCAACAATAAAAAAACGCAGATCAGTAATTATCTCAGTGTTGTAAGTCGGCAGAACTCTATTTATTGCCGTATCTCCCAAAGTCACAGGGATTAAATATAGCGAAGGACTATTCATAATCATTAAATTAAAAACCAAATCGAATCAAATCACGAATTGAATTAACATGAATTTGATCAATAAAATCAGCCAATAGATTCACATGTTCAAGTGCGCCAAACGCGACAATCATAAACACAATACCGTAAATACCACCAGCAATGTGCGCAGAGTGATTTATTCCCCCCGAATGGTTTTTGCTCAGATAAACCGATATCATCACAAAAATTATTGCAAAAAGGAAAGCAGGCAGCCATACCGGTATGAACATTACCCCCATAAAATTCATAGGGTTGATAAGCACATAAGCAAAAATTATTGCCGACACCGCCCCCGAAGCCCCCAGTCCATGATAATAGTCGTTATCCCGTTCTTTCAGATAAGTAGGGAAGATAGATACAAACAGCGCACTGAAATACAGTACGATATAAGCCACTGAGCCCGTTAGCTCACCCAATGTCGCGATACAATACTTTTCAATATCCACACCAAAAAAGTACAGAGTGAACATATTGAATATCAGGTGAGTAAAATCCGCATGCAGAAATCCGTAAGTAAAAAGCCGTTGCCATTCCCCATGTTTTAGAGCCGGGGGATAGAAAATCCATTTCTCCATCAAGCCATCATCTTTGAATGCTTTGATAGAAATAATACAAGTGAAAATGATTAAAACAATAGTTATCATAGACCGTAAATTAAGGTACAAAGGTAAATAAAATAATCACAATGCCCCTGCTATCGGTTGTTTATCATGTTCATATATTTCCACAAAGGCGCTGCCATTGTCGCTTGTACAATATCTCCATTACTCAACAGCTCTTTCACCTCGTTTAGTGACAGCAGGTAAACCGAAATATCTTCAGACACATCCAGTGATTGATCACTTATTTTTTCCACACCCTCAGCAATAAAGCAGTACGACATATTGTTTGTAGCACTTGCATTTGGTGATAATCTCATCAATTCTTTCCATGATCCATTTCCATATCCCGTTTCTTCAAGCAGCTCTCTTTTTGCCGCATCCAGTGGAGATTTGTCAGAATCTTCGCACACACCCGCACAAATTTCCATACAAATTTTACCGATCCCGTGTCGATACTGTTTAACAAACACGAACTCCCCTTTTTTTGTTATAGCAATAATATTAACCCAATCAGGATATTCCAAGACATAATATTCAGGAACAATTGTGTTATCCGGCATTTCCAGTCGGTCCATCCTTGCCGTCAGCCATGGTCGTTTGTATAAATATTCGCTACTCAGCAATTTCCATTCCCGGATCTCTTTTTCGTTTAATGAAGTCATATCACCTATTTTTCAACAAATATAACTTATTCATGTCACATTTTTACTGTTAAGAGAAGTAAAATTAATGAAGTTCTTAGATGCAGTATTTTCAAAAAGATTGTCGGAGGTGAGTCGGAGCATCATCGGAGCATACACGGAGCATACACGGAGCATCATCGGACCATCCTCGGAGCATCCTCGGAGCATCCTCGGAGGTCTCTCGGAGGTGACTCGGAGCATGGTGAGAACATGGTGAGAGGAGCAAGTAAGAAAAAATGTAAGTATAAATTTAACATTTTATTTGTTTGTTTTGATTTATTTTTGTTGTTCTTTGTTTAATAATTAATTAACTATCGACTAAGAAATGAAAAATGATTTAATCGACATGAGAAAATTAGTAAGTTTATGTATTATTCTTTTCAGTTTCATTATCACATCATGTAAAAATGAAACAAAAAATAATGTAAAAGAAATATTCATTGATTTTTCAAACGTTGAGAACCTTGATTTATCTAAAGCAGAAAAAGTAAATTTAGAATTAACTGAAAATTCGATTATTGGTAGGGTAGATGAATTTCTATTATACGATGATAAGTATTATTTTATACGATCAGGCAGCAATTTATTTGTTTTTGACCATACTGGATCATTTTTGAATCAAATTGGAAGTAAAGGAACTTGATATATATGATGCTATTGAATTTACTAACAAAACCGAAAATAAAAATAAATATGCCACTTTTGTTAGATGTGTTTCAGAAGACAAGTTGTACTTAAGGTTTATATTTTTGTTTAATGATGGTGTTTACTTTGTTAAATATAATAAAAGAGAAGGTCGTGCTAAAACATATAAATTTGTATGTGATTTGGAAACAATTGAGCCAATTATCTATTTGCACAATAATAATCTTACAGTGCCTGTCAACAGTTTAGAAGACTCTTCGAATCCATCATTAGCAATTATAGATGAGAGTCTGTTATAGTCTCAAGTACTCCTGTGGACTACCCTTTTTTGTAGCTTTCCTTGTATCTCCCCGACAAAGAGTTACAAAGATAAAAGCGTTTTCTCAATTACTGTTTTTTTGTCATTGTCTACACCAGCCTTATCGGCATAATAATGCCAGTTGTGTACCGTATCGGTAATTTGGTCAATTATTTCGACAGTCTTTTTATTGCGGATAGAACGCCCAACTTCGATGAGGTCTTCCCGTGTAAAGTTTTCTCTTTTCCCATTAATGCTTAGAGCATGACGGCTTACCCATTCGCTTCCGGGGCGATAAGCGTGACAGAGGTCGTATGCCGGAGCTAATTTCCACCGATCACCTTGTTTAAGGATAAAAGAAAAGTTTTTTGTATGATCATCACAGTTACGGGCTATTACATTAAACACCATGCGTCGGAACATCTGTTCAGCTTCGACATACGTCAGCTTCAGTTCCCTCATCGTCTGGAATAATTGTTCATAACTGTAACTGTTTACCCTATTATAATCAAAATGCTTCAAGGCACAAAAAGTCTGTATGTGGTGTTTTGTATAGCTTCCTTCCCTGTCGAAGCGTCGAGTCATAAAATGTGCGCGACCGTTCTCTTCCAATAACCGACAAGGCATCATTTCAATTCCGCAATCCAACGCCATCAGGTAGTAAGCGTATTCAACACGACCATATCCATGAGTTGCACCCAATTGCACTTCACTTACCCCGTCAAGTTTAAGCAGCCAGTGTTCAAACCCTTCTGGGGCTCGCGTCTGTCCTGAACGGACTTCACCTGTTTTTTCATTGTAGGCAATCACAGCTTTGGGGCGTGCGCCACCGGCTGATGTTCCGATTTTCAGTATTTCCCGCATAGCCTTTTCTTCATCGGATTTTAAATTGGTTATGAAAGCCTCTTTTTTTGAAAGTAACTTGCCTGCAATTTCTACCAAGCTATCTATCTCTACCGAAAAAGTATTCACATTTTGTTTTAAAATGGCCGGTTCAATTTCCAATGCTCCCATTCCCCGTTTACCTATAAAGCAAAGCATTTCTACCGGGTTCATGCTGTTTTCCGGTCGTCCTTGCTGTGCCAACCACAAATTGATCAATTCATTCCCATAGCGGTCGGGCAACAAGTCTGCGAGCAATCCGGGCAATCCTTTAAAAGTATCGAAAGAAGAACCGTTTTCTTTACGTAATTCGGGAAAAGAATAAATTTGTTGTACCGTGGACAACGGTATCTTTAATGGCGATAGTTCCCATCCCAGACTTTTAAACGTAGGATCATATTCAAAAGAAGCCACACCTGATTTTTCATCCCAGGCAACTGCTCCTGCCATCTTACCCCATATATGTATGATTGCAGTATTCATCATTTATCAAATTTACCAATCAATATTCTCATTATCAGTTTTCTTTTTTTTGGGGAGTGCAACCCGTTGTCTTTTCTTCTTCTCGGCTTTAGCCAAAGCTAACGGGCTTTGATGTTGAGTAATTACAAAAACATCCATGATTTGTAATTGGTCCAACACCCGCAATACCCGGATGAGTGTTGCAACTGTTACCGTTTCGCCTCTTTCCAGCAAACTAAGTGTGGAGCGACTTATACCGGCATCTTCAGCAAGCACAGCCTGAGTTTTATTTTGTTGCATACGGTGATGTTTAACAAACACCCCGATTTGCTTGAGGATGCGATCATCGGTCATTGCCTCCCAATTATTGCGTGATATATCATTCATAAAATAAGTATTATATAAATAGTGAATGAAAAACAATGCAAATATATGATTTTTAATCAACAAAATCAAAATTGATTAAAAATAATGGATAATTTGTACTGAAAAGATTTACAGTAAATTAGGTGAAGAAATAAAAACATATTTTGCAATCATGGCAAAATTAGAGCATGTATCAATAATTTAACTTAACTTGCAGCGGTAAACTTTAGATTGAAAACATACACACAATATGCTTCTAACAATTTTAAATTGAACCTGTTTAATGAATATAATATAATTGACATATGAAAATTGCCATTTACTTATTGACATTTTTGTGTTCAATGGCGGCTTTTGGACAAGGACAAATTAATACAACCACCCTTGACACAATCAATCTACCAAACGGAGTAAAGTATCAGGGTAATATTAAAACTGCAGTTAGTTGGACAGATAAGTTGGGAGACAATATTGTAATTTCAACTGAAACGGGAGAGACAATAAGCAAGGCTGCACCTTCAGACGATTTCAGAGATGCTGCACTTTACGCTTACCACTTCATTGTGGATAAGGACAGTGCCAATCTGACTTGGAAGGTATACGACTTTATAAAAGAGTGTCCAGTTGACATGGAAGCGAATTTTATAAAAAACACATTTCAAGTAACGGACTTAAATAATGATGGTATATCAGAAGTCTGGTTAATGTATAAAACAGTTTGCCATGGTGATGTAAGTCCATACGACATGAAAATAATCATGTATCAAGGACAACAGAAATTCGCAGTGAGAGGACAAAACAAAGTGCAAGTTTCAGATAAGGAGTTTATTGGTGGCGACTATAAATTTGACAAAGCTTTTATTGACGGACCAACAGAATTCAGGGACTTTGCAAAAAAACTTTGGGACAAAAATATTATGCAGACATGGGGAGAATAGGAGCACAAACCGACTACACGGGTACCGGTACATTAGCCGGATTTACCGTAAACCTTGCTTTACCTGCTGTTGATTTAATGACGGTAAATTATTATGATGCTAAATACACGGGTGGTGCTAAAGGCTTACTTACGGGTACCTGTACCTATCAGGTGAATGATGCAACTAAGTATGTGGTTTCAGCCCTTTATTATGATCTTCAGGGGCGTGTAGTGCAAAGCCATACCTCTAACCATTTGGGGGGCTTTGAAGACGAATATTTTGCCTATACTTTCACCGGAAAAGTTAAACAGTGGCAGCATGTGCACTCAGCAACGGGAAAAGCAGCGCAAACAGAGGTATATACCTATGCTTACGATCATGTAGAACGGCTTCTTTCCGTTACTCATAAACTAAACGCTGCTGCGGCTGTTGCATTGGCAACCAACTCCTACGATGAAGCAGGTCGGTTGAAGACCAGGAAGCTGGCAACGGAAACCTCCACATACAATTATAACGTGCGCGATTGGCTCACCCAAATTGCCGGCACAAAATTCAACCAAACACTTACTTACAACACTGCCATAAATAATGTTTCGCCTCAATACCCCGCTTATAACGGACACATCAGCGCCATGAAGTGGAAAGCGGGAACGGAAACCGTGGAGCGGGGATATAAATTTGAATACGATGAAATAAACCGCCTGAAGGCTGCCACCTATGGCGAAGGTACATCACTGATAGACAATCCCAATCGGTACGATGAAAAAGTAACGCTGTACGATAAAATGGGAAACATTGAAAATTTGGAACGGCATGGAAAAGCCGACGGAACCAATGTGTTCGGCATAATTGATAACCTCACGTATGCCTATACCGGAAACAAGCTCACCAAAGTTACCGATTCGGCCACACTTACCACCACCTATTACGGCGCATTTCAATTTGTGGACGGAGCCAACGATGTTACGGAATACACCTACGATGCCAACGGTAACCTGAAAAAAGATTACAACAAAAAAATAGTGGATATCCGGTACAATTCATTAAATTTGCCTGATGGATTGCAATTTACCAACGGTAATACAACAATGTACACATATGATGCAACCGGGAATAAGTTAAGCGTAACCCATCAAACGGCAGTGGCGGGCATAACCATTCCCATGAGCAGTGAGATGATAACTTTGACACCTGAACAAATCTATTCTTCCTTTAAAACAGACTATTGTGGTAATATGATTTATGAAAATGGAGAATTAAGTAAGATTTTAACGGAAGAAGGTTATATTACTTTCTCAGGTTCAACGCCTGTTTATCATTACTATTTAAGGGATCATCAAGGTAATAACCGCGTTGTATTAAATCAAAGCGGGACCGTAGAGCAAGTGAACCACTATTATCCATTTGGCGGATTGTTTGGTGAAAGTACAAACATCGAAACGCAACCCTATAAATATAATGGCAAAGAGTTTGATGGCATGTATGGATTAAATCTTTTTGATTACGGAGCACGTCATTATGATGCTGCAATTGGGCGTTGGATGAATATGGATCCATTGACAGAGGGATATTATAACATTTCGCCGTATGCGTATTGTGGAAATAATCCAGTAAGATATATTGACCCTGATGGTAGAGACTGGTATGAGGCAGAAAACGAAACTGTAACTTGGACTGATTACACAAGTCAAAAGGATTTGGACGATAACAAAATTAAGGGTACTTATTTAGGACAAGCTCACGTAGTTTTTAATGGTTCAAGGCAAGAACAGTCATTTACTCAGAATGGGAGAAATTATATTGTCGGCGATGGTGCTGTGAATGCTGATGTAACGGTATATGGTACTGGTGGTGCTGACGACATTTATAATTTCACGGGTTATACAATGACTTCTGACCCTGACAAATACATACCTATAGATGAGGGACTATATTCACTTGATTATATGAACCCTGGCAAAGGAGGGGCATTACCTTCTCATTGGGCTGTAAATGGTACAGGTAAAGTGCGAACAATGGACGAAATGCCAAACTCGAACCCTGACACAAAAGGCGAATGGAATTATATGACGCCTTGGAAAACAGGTATATATATTCATTCAACAGGGAAAAATGGTGGATTAGGAACACGAAATTCAACAGGTTGTTTGCTGATTTTAGATTCACAATGGAATGATTTTAATAGTGTAATGAAGGGAGTTACAAGAAGTTCAGTTCGAGTAACACGAACTGACTTTCAACTAATGCCTTTGCAGGGTGTAACAGGGGTAATCCATAATGTTTATATTCCACAGAAAACAACAAGGAGGTAATATGAAAACATGCATTATGTGTTTAATTACGTTATATGTATCAATGTCTTGTGCAAGTGGAAGTAAGAACAAGACAAATCTTATAGAGCATAATGTCCAACAATCAGATACTTTGCAATTAATTAGGCATACGAACACTAATATTCTAACTGTGTTTCTAAATATTGAATATGCAGGAAAAGTGGCAGTGTTTGATATTCCGCACGGAAAAATAACAAAGTATGTTCAAAATAATATAGAAGAGGAAGATTTTGTGATGTTTGACTTGTTGCAAAAGCAAGATAGTATGTATTATATAATAGCATATAGCGGACTGACTGATCATATTTTAGCAAAAGGATGGATTTCTCAAAATACTAATTTGGGGGTTTATTCTGCTGCTTACGGTGATTTGCATTGTTCTCTATACAAAACGCCATTTAATAGAAAGCAAATAATTATTACTGAAAAAGTTTATAACCCCAATATGTATGAGGTGCTTGATTTTGATGGCAAATGGTTAAAAGTAAGAACAAAAATAAATAATAAGTTTTATGTAGGTTGGCTTCCACCCGAAATGCAATGTGCAAATCCATACACAACTTGTAGTTAATGAAAATTAGCACGTTTTTGCGGGGTTGTTTTTTGAGTAGCTATGTTGAATTTACTTAAATAAACTATTCATTTAGTTAATAAACGCCTTTTTGACAGAAATATATCGGCAGGTTTGTGAGGTGGCTCTATCTCGCTCCCTTTGAAAAGGGGGCGAAAAGTGCCGCAAAGCGGTAAAAATGGACGTTAAAGCGCCCACACTGCAAAACTAAAAAGGATTACCCGACACGAACCAACAAAAAAATAGTAGATATCCAGTACAATTCATTAAATTTGCCTGATGGATTGCAATTTACCAACTATTGGCGAAACGCAACCCTATAAATATAATGGCAAAGAGTTTGATATAACATTTCGTCGTATGCGTATTGTGCGAATAACCCTGTGAGATATACCGACCCTACAGGAATGGAAATCGAAGAAGGTAGTCTAAAAGAATGGGGGAAATTAAAGCAACAGGTTGAAAAACAAAGAGATAAACTTCAATCTGATATTTACAAATTAAACGCCAAAGCGGAAGCACAAATGTTGTTGATATAAAATTTGGCGTTACGGCTAATTTCGTTCACAAAATGACACACGCAGGGCAGTTTGAAACGGGTGATGTCGCATTTTCAAATACAGGAATGAGTTTATTACAAGATGTATATGATGAAACGGCTGCATACAAAGCGCAATTTGGGTACAGTCCTTCTTCTGTTTCCGGTTTAACTTCTACTTCTGTTGCAAATTCATTCGGTGCAATTACGCCCGCGTGGGTACAAGGGTTAAAAGATGCAACAGGTAGTATGCCTTATGCTGTGGGTGGTTCGGCAAATACAGGGTTGATACCTATAAATATCAATTCAACGAGAGATGCTCTTATTCAAGCATATCCGTGGAATGCGGCGACATTTAGAGGACTACCTGCAAATTACAATATAAGAACACTTCAAGGAATATATTATAAAAGATGAGAAAAATTATAACATATTCAACCATTTTAATACTATCTCTATCTTGTAAAAGCCAACAATTTAATGTTGTTTCTTTGTGCGGTACATTTGATGGAGTAGAGGGCGGGAAAAATCCATTATCTACTTACGTGTTGTTGGAATTGAATATGGATAATACTTGTTCTTTGAAAAAAACTTTTGATTTGTCAAAAATTGAATGTCGAGGCGAATGGGCTATGCTTAATGATGGTGTAATAGAGATAAGGTGTAATAATAATCCTGTTTTGAGTGATATTGAAAAAGCATTGCAGGGAGGAAGTTATATTGAAGGAACTATTAAAATAAAAGTTTTGAGTAAAAACAAATTAAAATTGGGCAATACCGTTTTGAAACGAATGCGGCCAAAAGATAAAAAAGGGCTTCCAATTTTAAAACCGTAAGAAAATAATGAAGTATATAATAGTCTGTTTATCTTTTGTAATTGTATCGTGCAATTTTTCCCCTAAACAAGAAACGGAAAGTGTAAATAACAAATCCGATTTTAGTAAAGTGGCAAAAGACACGTTAATTACGTATGACATAGAGGGAATTAGCGCAGAGGGTGTAGGAACTAAAGTAAATTACGTGAACGGTAAATATCAAAAAGCGTTACGAGTATTTATGGAGAAACAGGACAAGCCACAATAATCTATGAGTTTGGGGTGGATAAGATAAAGGTTTGGGAAACTAAATATTCTTATAATTCAAGAATAGAAAATGTAAAATCAGATGAAGATATGCAATTGAGTTATGAAAGAAGTTACCTCATTGATTTTAAAGGAAATCTTATCGGAAAAGAAATTCCTGACAGGATAGATATTTTCAAAGAGTTTAAAGAAGTCGTTCCTTTTGAATTGAAATAATCCAAAGCTCTGCAAATAGCAGGGCTTTTTTTCTGTCCTGCTCCGCAGAACCAAAAAGAGGGACAAAAATGGAGTGCTGAAAGCACGATTAAATTATAATTGCTTCGCAAATTTTCCGTTTTCATTCCTAAAAATCGGGCAAAATAAAAAAGTTATCAACAATTTGTTTTTTTTAGTGATGTGTTAGCCAGTAATAACCGAGCACTATAGTACTTCTATTTTTACGGAGAAATATATTAGCAAATTAATCAGCAAGATTACGTTTATATTTAACATTTTTATATTTGTTTAAGTACTCCCCATTAACTGGAGAAATTTATTAGCATGGTAATCAGTATGATTAAGTGTATATTTAAATTTTTGTTTATATTTGTAACCACCGTAACCGTTACGGGTATAACAAAAACCGTTCAATTTGGTTATTGATGAATTTCAAGAGTTCTATAACATCAACG
>ENA-UOOR01000407-UOOR01000407.1-fermentation-metagenome-genome-assembly--contig:-NODE-407-length-62374-cov-8.226785_pt1 | contig 62374 bp, 59 predicted proteins | sample MGYA00245780_ERZ724029 | MGnify/ENA primary metagenome ERZ724029 (study PRJEB28704, sample SAMN03018315) | fermentation metagenome | biome: anthropogenic terrestrial biome; feature: soil; material...
TTGTATAAAATTCGATTGCTTCATCATAATCTTTTACTACTAAAGCAATATGCACGATAGATTGAATCATTGCTCCACCTCCTCATTATATTAAAAATAACCAACAAACAAATTGGAATTTGAAAGCTTCGCATTATGCTTAGTAATGCCGAGTTAATCAAGAACTTCAAAGGTAAACTTGCAAGGCTTTTCACCGTTTGTATTAAGTGGAGATGAATTGATTTCTTTCAATCTCAGCTTTACTCCCAAAGCGTTTTGATAGTGATATAAAAAGTGTCCTGCACAACAACCGCAGTATGTGGGCGAAACGGAAAAAGGCTGCTTCAATTTTTTAATTGAACCACAAGAACAAGTGTTTTTACCCGTATGAACACCGTTTTGATAGCCGCCAAATGTAATCGTAAATGTACCATCATCATTCAGACAAGGCGACATCATATGTTGAATGCTTGACATCAATGCAAGTTTTTCAGAAAAAGGTTTATCCGTGTATTCCAAGGCAAACGCCTTACAGTCCTTGTCACGCTGACCTCCCTTGCAACAACCTTGTTTTTCCATAATTGAAAGGCATTGTTCCTTGGTCAGCAACTTATCCATTTTGTCAATTAGAAAAATAATGTTATGCGGATTATTGCAGTCAGCTTCAAAGTCCATTTGTTCCATAATCTCGTCATTGATTTTCTGCTTCTTCATTGTGTCTCTTATCTTTTTTAAAGTCGGCATTTTTATCCCTCCGCAAAATATTCATAATTTGCACTACAAATTCTGATTTATCGTTTACATGTGATTCTATAATAGTCATGATACTCTCTGTATTTGTCAATAAACTCCCATCCACTACTATTTAACGCCTGTCGGCGCTCTGTTGCACTAGAAACAGCCTTCGTCACAATATCCTCATTGCAAAAAAGCTCATAAAAGTTGTCCTTTGCAAACTCAAATATTTCAGACAGATAGGAGGACTTTTCAAAAGCACTGGATATATCTACACGAAGTACTCCTGTTTCTCCAACAAATCCCTCAATTGTCCCCACTGCCTTATCTGTTGCATTGTCTACTATTGAAAATCTGATAAAATATTGTTTTTCATAAAAATCCAGCCAGTACCCTATTGTTTCTAACATCTTTTCCCTTGACTCGACATAAAATCCAAAATCACAGTTGTCATCATTCATAAGCTGAACAGCACTTTCGTCATTATAGCACTGAAAAAGCGATTCACTGTCTGCCTTTCTGATAAGTCTAATAGTAAAACTTTTTGTTTTTATTGTTGGACATTCTAAATATGCGTTCAAAATTGTATCCTCCTTAAATTTTTTGCTGGTTATCAATTAACCTTTACTACTCTATATCATATCCACTATTTTTCTTACTGTATTTGCTGTTCGAATTGTAATCTTATTGCTTACCTTTGAGCTGGCAGTCTTTGACCACCAATTTGTCTTTTGATAATCCTTGCGACTGAATGACCAGAAAATAACATTCTTGTAGTAATACACCTTTTCATATTCCTCTTTTGGATTGCCGGCTTGATTAGAAAACTCCTCATAAGTTAACGGAGGCAGCATAAATATAAGGTTATCATATATTTCTACATTATCGTCGCCCCACCAATCAGGAACACCCTTTAAAAGTTCTTCTAATTCTTCTTGCAAAATAATAAAAACCGGTATCTTTAAATCAAAATTATCTTTTATCATTTGCTTTATTTGGTTTGATAGAACGTTTTTGTCATCAGTCATGCTTGAAAAGATAACATTACCACTATTAAGATATGTCGTAATCTCTGCAAAGCCAATCTCCGCAAAACCCTTTTTTAACTCTGTAATGGATATCTTGTTTTTCCCACTTACATTTATTCCCCTTAACAAAGCAATATATCTTTTCATATAATACTTTCTCCTCTACAAATTCCTGTTTTCCAGCCCGACACATCAAAATTCATCAACGTTTTCTAGCATTGGGATGCAATACTAACTTAGAATTCATTAATAATAGCATACTCATGCAATTTTTTCTTAATCAACTGCGTAGCAAGAATTGAGATTAACAAGTACACCAAAACCGCAATAATCTCAAATGCAAGACCAGAGTATGAACGAGGGTACAGCATCATTGCGACATTTGTCAGCAGTCTAATAGGAAAATATGCTGCAAGCCAAAAGGCAACAATATAGAATTTGCAGTAGTATTTCTTTGCACTCTCACTCTCTGTCTTAGATGCATTTTTACGATATCCAAGTTCAAAGCCGACAACTAGAGCGATACTAAGCATCGTTCCAGCTAAAGAGAAAATAGGGTTTTGAAGGACAAAGCAAGCAATCAACTGATAAATTAAAATCATCACATTTAGACCCGTTAGAACAATAAATGCTAATTGTCGATTGGCTTCGGCCTTTGCTGTATTTTCAGTTTCTTTCACAACAGGCACATCATAGTCACTTTCATAATCATCGTTCAATAAGTAATCCGTCGTAACACCAAAGAGCTTGCTCAACTGCAACACATTTGGAGCGTCAGGTTGCGCCGTCCCCATTTCCCAGCGGGAAATCGCCTGTCTGGAAACATTCAGTTTTCCAGCTAAATCCTCCTGCGACATTCTATTCGTCTTTCTAAGGTTTAGTATTTTATCTGCTAATTTCATATGAAATCCTCCTTGATTTGGTGATATCACTGTAACAAAAAGCTCACTTTAATGCCACCGCATCAACTTTACAATTCCGCAACTTGACTTTACATTGCTGACAATCGCAGCAATCCAATCTATAATACAGCGACAAATTCCTATTTATTCTTTGATTTGATATCCTGAATTTTTCAGGCAGGACAATGCTTTTTCATAGTTCGCCGACTTCGTTAAAATATAATCTGTATTATAAGTAGATATAGCGAAAATTCCGATTTCATTTTCAGCAAGGATTGCAGAAATTTTCGACAAAATACCAATCAAAGAAAAGTCCAATTCCCCTTCAATTCTAAACATTTTCCATCCGTCATCCCGCTGGGTTATATTTTCAGGCACTTTGTCCGTTAAGCAAACGACTGATATTTCTTCATCTGTTTTACCAAGAAAACAGAACTTGTCAAAAAAATCGAACTGAGAAATGTTCTGAACTTTACAAACGGATAATTCTTCAGTAAAGCTTTTAATTACCATGAGCCACACCTCCATAAACTTCAACTTAAAATCATCTCAATTATCAGCATTTAGAAAAGGAACTGCTTCTTTATCAGAATAGCACTTTAGCAATTCTTCTATATCTTCATCTGATGTTAATCGTAAGGTTATTACCTCTGTATTATATTGGGGGCATTTACTATAAATATCGTACATTTTATGTATGCTCCTTTCTTTACTTGTATTCCATGCTCTCTAACATTTTTTGCGATTCCTGTGCAATTCCTAGTTTATTACCAAGCTTAACTATTTTTCCAAACTTTTTAACGGCTTCCTCCGTTGCGCCATTGATTACATCCATTTGTGCCAGCCGATATAAAATCCCTAAATACTGTATCTTACTTAGGTCATAGTCTAGTAGATTCTTTAAATGATTATAGCTTAGCTTCATAAAAATATTGATTCGCAAGGTCTAAACTGTACTAAACTCAGGACATTGCCTATAAATATCGTATATTTTAAGTATACTCCTTTTTATATTTAAAGCAGAATCCACATATTGTGTGAAGTCTGCTCTATCCTATATTCTTAACAGTATCAGATTTGAAAAAATTTATCGGTTGAAGATAATCTCAAAACAATTTCATCATCCTTAATCCCCAACGTATTTATTCTATCATTTAAAACCGGGAAAACATATTGTCCCTCAAAGTTTCTTGCAACATCAATAATGTTTTTCAGTTCCACCAAATCAATATTTTCCATTTTATCGTGAATTTCAAATATTGGCATATGATAATTTTCCTTCAATATCAAATTGATATGTGATAAGTCAAAGCACGTTATCATAGCCTTTTTAATTCCTGTTCCAGGTTTACCATTTAATCCGATAATTTTTATTGGAAATTCCTCATCATCTTCATTAAAGACTAATGCGTACGGTTCACCAATAATTTTTTCAGTATAATTTTTAAAATACGTATTTAAAGTATCCTTTATTTCTTCTTGTCTTTCATAGTTATTGTCTTCTAGAACCCTACCTTTTAAGTTATCTTCTTTTTTTGCCTCCATTTTTAAAATGTACTGGTAATCATTTAAAGCATTTTCATATTTGACTTTATTTACTACAAACTCTGTATACTTTTCCTCAAATTTATCTTTTAATTCACAGTTAAATGTTACGTATTCTTCTTCATATTTCTTTTGTAACTTATTTAGTTCTAAAGTAACTTCTTTTAGCATACCTTCCTTTTGCTTTAAAGCTTTAAATAATATATCAAGTCTTTTTGAAAGCATACCATTATGAAAAGTTTGTAAATCTCTAAAATCACAAATCACACTTGAAACTGTTCCATTAGTCTCATCATACAAATTCTGCAATATTCTTTCATCTACATGAAACATTTTGTCTTTTTCTCGTTCGATTTTCTCCTTCATTAAATTAATATTCAGATTTTCTTTTGCAGATTTTCCTTCTAATTGTTTTATTGAAACTAATAACTTATCCATCTGCTCTTTTTTTGATTGATAGTCATCTATAATTGTAACTTCAGCATACGCTTTTTTAAATTTATCTAATTCTTCTTTCATTAAATTAATTTGAGCCTTAAATTCTTCGAGTGAAGAAATACCATTCTTTCTAAATATTGCTTCAATATCTTTATCAATATGTTCATTAAGTGCAATTATACTAATATTTTTAGATTTAGAAGTATTTAATCCATATAAATAATGATATATCGCTTGATATTCATAGTTCTTTGTGAAAGTTCCCAAATATTTAAGTAGAGAACTCTCATTTGAATTTTCTAATCTTATAAATTTAGAAATCAATTGACGAAAGCTAGGATTATTTGAATCATTATTAAATATAATTCTATTTAACTCATTTCGGTATTGAGTTATATTATCCTTTTTTTCTCCATTAATTTCATTTTTTCCATTTTTATATAATGCTCTTGTGAAAGAGTTTATCTTATCATCAATATTCACAGTTAATTCTGCTACAATTTTATTTTTTTCTATAAATTCTTTAACAATATAATTTTCACCTGTATCTTTTTCTTTATAAATACTTGAAACTGCATTAGCACCCAAACAGAGATCAATTACCTTAACAGCCGTTGTTTTTCCAATATTGCTTCCACTTGTTTTTGTATTAGTTTCATCAACAATTAATGACAACCCTTTGTCATTAAATTTTATTGTTCGTATTACTCTTCCATCAAGAAAACTGAATACATTTAAGCTAATTAATCTCATATTATCACCTCATTTCTTTCGTTTATTTCTTTTATAATTCCAATTATGTACAACCAATCGAGAGAAAGGAAAAATAATGAATACTCCATTTTATATTCCATACAGTAATTATAAAGTTCGTTAAAATCATTGTTATACTTGTCTGATATTAAATAGTCTAAAATCAAACTAGCAGTAAATACAATAGAATTTCTCGGATTATCATCATAATTTACTAACACATCATTTCCTCCCTTCTTTCACTTACGTAATCATTTTCAAAATCATTCTACCGGAATTAAAAATTTACACTTATAAAACACATATGCTGTTATTGCACTAATATATGTTCTTTGTTTATTTGTCGGTATTTCTGACTTCTTATACATATATATCTGTTCCCTTACCTTAGACATGATAGATTGATATATCACATCACTGTTTGATTGAATTTGAACTTTATCATCACAGTTTATGACCTTATCATTTAGAACTTCAATATATATTTCAAAATAATAGTCGAATAAGTCACTTGCTATACATGGTTCATATGCGGAAAGACATGATATTGCGTCATCTACAATATCATATGCTTCAACATGATATTTTTCTACTAATATACCAAGGTTAGATGACATTGCATTTAATTTAATCTTATCATCAATGCTATACGGCTTAGTTTTCTTCTTATTTAGCTTATTATCACTTCGTTTTATTTTCAACATTTGTTGAATTATCTTGCTTATATCCGATATTTCCACAGTTTCGATATTTATAAAATTTCCTACATTAGAAATATTTATTTCTTCTGTCATTTATTCCCCCTCCCCTAATTTATAGATTTTCTATTATCAAATGTCTTTACGTGTTCAATATTATAGTTATCTTTGCTTTGAATAGTTGATTTTTCATTAAATATTTTAATACTTTGGTCTATATTATTCTTAATTTCCACACATTTATCCTTCTCTTTTTTAGCAAATAGGAACATAATGATTGAACCAATTCCACAAATAACGGATACTATTGTATTAACATTCTCAATGATTGGCATATTTAATCTTCTCCTTTTCGATTACCCCACAAAACTTTTTGCTATTTCTTTACACATTTCAAACTTATCATAACACATTTTGTAATAAAAATGTATACAAACTATCATTGAAATTTAAGACTTTTCATGTCTTCATATTTCCTGCAAATTTCACAAGCATTTCCCTTTTTAGCAATTATCTTCTATATCTCCCTTCATTTTCACTTTAATGACTTTATCCTATAAGTTTTGCACAATCAGCAAAATTCCATTTATGCAAGTGTTTATGGCAAAAGGCTTTTTATAGACTATTTTTACGAGTTTGGGTCTTATGTAAAAATGGTAAATTGATGGTAGACTATTTTTCCAAAATGCTTTTACGACTTTTTTTTACAGGGGTTGTGAGCTTTGGCTAGCGTATTACCATGGTGTTATATATTCAATTTTTCTTGTATTGTCAGTAGCCAGCCTGTCTTCTTCCCGGTAATTCTCATAATAATCAATAACAAAATCCATAATACCTCAATTCTGGCGCTTTAGCGCCTTTTAATAATGATAGTAACTTTGTGCGCCAGCACAAATTACCGGTTGAAAAAACATTGTTTTTTCAACCTATCCTCATTCTTATTATTTTACTATGCAATTGCTAAAGAGTGTAAACTATAAACTGCATTTATCCACATTTATCAATGATATCTTTATGATTATCCTCAATAAATTTGTATGCCCTATCTAAAAAATCAGCCATATTTTTTCGTTCCTTAAACAACTTTATAATATGCTCTTCTATTGAAATATCATTTAGTGTGTTATCATAAAAAATCTGATACGCTTTTTGCGGATATGGTGCAACTTCTTGCATCTCCTTTGTATTTAAAGTGGGATCTACGACCATTTCCTCCAGGAACCATAATACATCCGGATAGGAAGGCTGTTCTTGCAATATATACCCGTGCATTGCTTTCCACTTTTCAAATAATATAAAATGATTTATCTCATGTATGGATGCCCGCATAACAACATCTTCTGCTGTCTTATAATGTATCCAATACTCTTTGGTAAGTACATTTCTTGGAAAAACTGCATATAGCCCTAAATAACATGTAATATCTTGACTATCCTTTGACCATTCAACCTCAAATAAATCTAACATTTTAGGTATAATAGCAGATTGAAACACTTCAAACTTGCTTAGAAGTTCCATTCTTCTTTCTTCCATTTCATCAGCGTATTTTTCGTACTCCTTGTACATCATTCTCTTAACTACATCATAAATTTCTGCATTGGTCATTCCATTCTTTATAGTTGCGGCTAATTGAGGAAACGCATGAAATACACGTTCCTTAAATGGCAGCGTTTTATTCTTCTCAGAAAAATCATGATATAATAATTCCGCAACTGACTGAGTATTGAATTCTATATCTGATATTTTAACTTTAATTTTTGGAATAGTCATATATAATTTTAGCTCCTCCTAACCTAATGGTAATATGTTTATTCTATAACCTTACTATCAGAAATTATAATTTGTTTTACATATTTATTTCCTTCAAATGCATGTTCACCAATTATGGTAACTGTTTTTCTTTCCGTCAATTTTAGAAGGAATTACAACCTTACCAGCTTTACCCTTATACTTAACTATCGCTACCTCTTTTCCAGAGATTTTATAATCGTAAGTATTACTTTTCTTAACAGCAGCGTGAACTTCAAATTTAAAGTAGAAAAAAGAAACACTAATGATACAGATTGCTAAAATTATAAAGAACTTTTTAGATATTTTTCTTTGATTCATAACTTTTCCTCCTAAAATAATAATTATTAATTCCCCAATATAATTTAGAATTTTAAATAAGTTCTCATTAGTAATATAATTTTAACTTCGCAACATTTAAATTTATTTGTATACATCCAAATATTTCTATTATTAATATAATAATATATAAAATCCCACAAATCAATGTATCTCAACTCTTCGTAAGATAAATGTAATATTTAGATTATAATCAGATGATAGTTTACTTTTGAACCAGTTCGTTATATAATATTCTTTATTTGAAAGGAAGCTCTTATGAAAGAAAACATCAATGTTATAGTCCATTTTTCTTACATTATCAAAACATATTGGCACTTTATTCAAGAGTCTATGAAAGATTCTTCTCTTTCTCCTAACGAAATGAACTTAATGCTTTTCCTTGCTAATAATAAGGCGGATACAGCAATTGACTTTGTGAAAGAAACCGGCATGTCAAAGTCATTGCTAACCCGTTCGGTAGATTCTTTAATGGAGCAAAGTTACATAAGAAAAGAACCGGATCAGGAAGATAAGCGCTTCATCCATTTAAAACTTACTGAGAAGGGTGAAGAAATTGCTATGATTCTTAGAACATTACGAAGTGATTTTATCGATAAATTAACAGATAATATACCACAAGAAGAGTTCCTCGCCTTTCAAGAAACCTTAGAAAAAATGAAACAGAATACTTTAAAATGAAAGGATGAACATTTTGGAACAAAATTCGAGTATGGGAAGTGAAAAGATTAGCAAGCTTATGTTACGTTTGTCACTTCCAACTATCATTGCCCAGGTAATTAACGTTTTATACAATATTGTTGACCGTATGTATGTTGGTCATATCCCGGAAGTTGGTGCAGATGCTTTAACCGGTCTGGGTGTTAGTGCACCTTTGATATTAATTGTATCTGCATTTAGTATGTTTGTAGGTGGAGGCGGTGCGCCTTTGGCTGCTATTGCCTTAGGTAAAAATGATAAGGAAGAAGCAGAAAAAATATTAGGTACCGGAACTTTTATTTTAATATTCATATCTATAGCCCTAACTATAGGTGTATTGGTATTTAAAGAACCTTTACTTTATCTCTTTGGTGCAAGTGAAGTGTCTTTCTCATATGCAAATGACTATACTACTATCTATTTATTTGGTACCATCTTCGTACAGTTTGCATTAGGACTAAACCTTTTTATAACTTGCCAAGGCAAAACAAAGATAGCTATGTTTTCCGTATTAATCGGAGCAATTACAAATATTATATTAGATCCAATCTTAATCTATGGATGTGATATGGGCGTTAAGGGAGCTGCTATTGCTACAGTATTTTCACAAGCTTTAAGTGCAGCTTTTGTTGTAACTTTCCTAGCTTCTAAGAAATCCATCATCCGTATAAGATTAAAATATCTAAAATTAAATGTAAATTATGCAATAAAGACAATCTCGTTAGGTGTTTCTTCTTTTACCATGCAAGTTACCGAATCTGCTATACTAATTGTTTTTAATAACGGTTTATTAAAATATGGTGGTGACATATATGTTGGTGCTATGACCATTATGCAAAGTGTCATGCAATTATTAACGATTCCCATTAATGGGTTTACCCAAGGAACACAGCCAATTGTTAGTTATAATTATGGAGCCCAAAAATATGACCGTGTAAAAGATACCATGAAATTATCATTAAAAATTATTGTTGGTGCCACTACAGAATATTATGTCCTAGTATTCTTTTTCCCACAATTATTTGCAAGAATATTTACACCAGAACCTGATTTAGTAAACTTAGTAGCTAAGATTCTTCCAATATTCATGGGTGGTATGTGGCTATTTGGTGTGCAAATGACATCACAGATGTTCTTTGTGGGTACCGGACAAGCAGGAAAATCATTATTTGTTGCTCTTTTACGTAAGGTAATCCTGCTAATCCCTATGGCAATTATATTACCTAACTTTTTTGGAGTTATGGGTGTATTTTATTCTGAGCCTATAGCTGATATTATATCTGCATCTATTTCTGGTTGTTTATTGTTCTATAGTTTAAAGAAGTTAAAAGTTTATCCTGACATATTAAAGTAAAATTGAATATTGTGCCATAAGAAAAGCAATCTCAAATTTAAATATTGTCGATTGCTTTCTTTTATTTCTTTTGTTAGGTACTCTATTCATATAACTTAGTATTTTTTTTATACGTATTCCATCTCTTAAGAGTTATGTATATTCATCAATTCCTATGTACCTAAAAGTAATATAAAACTCATTTAATTTATCTTCACTTCTCAAAATTAAATTCATAGTTTGCATTAATCTAATTGGGCGGGATTATCCCATCCCAAGTAATTTTTAATGAGTACCAGCAGATATGTAATCAGCTGAAACTGATTTATTCGTATAATACATTACGTAATCTCCATCTTGGAATTGGAAGGTGTTTCCCTTATAATCAGTTTTTTCATACTGATAGCCTTCCTGTTTCCACATATTACGATATCCCTCTGCTGCATTGTCTGCATTAATATAACTTAAGTGTCTTTTGCCATCTTTCATAGTCTCAATGTCAAAATTAACAATAATGTAACCATTCTTTAGCCAAAACTTTTCTTTGTAATCGATTGGTCCATTCTTTCGGATATAATCCAACACATCAAAACCTTTTGGCGTTACATGAATTTCTCCCGGTAAGTAATATTCTCCATACCAATTTTGCACACTCTTTGCCACCATTGCCTCTGTTACTGTGGAAGGAACATTATTAATATATCCTACAAAGCTTCTAAGGCTTGGAGGAATCATCATATTGGTAAATGTAAATAGATTCGCCTTTTGTGCCTTCCATTTCTTTAACGTAACCCCTTGAAAATATGCTGTCTGCTTTAATTCATTTTCCGAAATAGAAATATACCTGTCACCGGTATAAAATGACTTTTTATTCTTCAAGTCTAAATTACTCCCCATTTTAACCATTTCATGCCTTTTCCCATTAAAAGTTTCAGAATAGTAAATATCCACTTCCTGCCTGCTCTTACCCTTACTATCAACATAAAAGAAAGTTGGTTTAATACGGATATAATCATTATTACCGTACATAGTTCCTACTGTCTTAAGTGAAAATCTGGTTACATATCCGGTCTTAATAACTCCAAGATTTTCATATACCGGATGTGATCCATTTATTAAAGTTAGAGTGTGTCTTTTATTCCGTCCATTATTGTTTCCATTTTGATCCTTATCACCTACCGTATATTTAAAGCCACTAAGCTTTAATGATTCCGGCAAACGAAATACATTTTCCCAAATTGGATAATCCGATATATCATAGAGATACAAACCATAGATTCTTCCCGACACTTGGACGTTTACGGTATCCGTTGCCACATAATTATTTAATTCTAAGTTGGCAAGAGTTTCCGTTTTACTGGTTCCTGAATTGACATAAGCATTAATTGCAGTACTTCTAAAGTCTATAGTATATTTTCCTTCCGTTACCCAGGTGGGTAAGTAAAATAGTGTGTCTTCGCCAACACTTGTCCAAGTATTATTCGGTATAAAGGTTCCGTTAACAGGTGATCCACGATATACGTCAAATGGAAATTTTACTTCCCTATTTCCTATATACTTTCCATAGTCTCTGTACTGATATCCTTTTATAAATCTATGGGTGCCGGTTGTTGGTAAAGTAACATAAAAAGGTCTGTCTAATACCAAGGATGGCATTGTTTTATCTGGATTTATCATCTGATTGTCTCGGTATTTATCTTCAACTTGAGCATCACATACCGTTGGAGTGTGTACCACTACATTGTTTACATAATCTACTTCGTATGTGGTTTCTACTTCATCCGGGTTTAATTCTGCAATCGGTTTATAGGCTACTGCAGCCATAGACGGATAATCACCATTGGCTTTTGTACCTGGTATTACGATATTTGACTTAAACAATACGTTTTCCCCTATTTCATCTAAGCCCGAAGGTATTTCCTTGGGATTGTCTGTTTTTTCTTCTTTTACTGCAGGAGACATTATAGTTTCACCATTAAATATTAAACTATCATTTTTACACTTAATTTTAGCAACACTTTTCTCCGCTTCTGCTTTAAATTCCTCACTAGGTATAGATGGTTCTGCATTTCCACCGTCTATGGTTTCAGATGGTATAATTATTTCTTTAATCTTAGGTTCTATGATATGATCCGATTCACTATTACTATGTTTATAAGAAACAGTAGGAGGATTATACCCATTAGGTGATAGAGTAACGCTTCCACCCGGAAATGCTTCATTTTTTACTACTGCATTATTAATTCCGTATACCCCAAGGGATGATATAATCCAATAGGAGTACTTTCTTTCTATAGGATATTGATAAGTAATGGTACGTGTAGATTGCTTGTTAATAGGTTTACCAGTCTTTAAATCTTCTTCGCTCCATTTTAAGTTATAGGTCTTTTTTACATTTACATTATAAACTTTCTTGCCGTACTTTTTTGTAAAGGTTGAGCCCGCAAGATATTTGCTTGTAAATACATTGGCATATAAGGGTTCTGTTCCTGGTATTCCTTCAGTGACTTCATAAGCTTCAGCACCTCTTGCATATGCACCTATCACAGCGGTTGGATCAGTTTCCTCGTATTCTTTTATAAGTTCTTCGCTATTCTCACTATTTGATTTTACAGGGAATCTACGATAAAGGGCGTATATCTGTAAACTGTCACCTTCATCTGCAGCTTGTACATATAATGTACGGTTTCTTATGTACTCTAATTCTTTCAGATAACCATCATAATCTATATTGGGATTGGTAGTTAGTTTCCGGTTTCCTAATATTTTATTATTTGTTAAGTTTTTATAATAAACTCGATACAAGTAAAACTCTTGACCATCTTCCATTCTTTTAGAAGGTATCTGTTTATTTGTAAGTTTTATTTCATCATGAGTTTTATACTTTTTACCTTTTTCATAATCTCTTTTTTCTACGTTATAATATTTACCGGATTTATATAGTTGATAATTAATTTGTACCGGATACTCCTGATTACCAGCGTTATACGTAATCTTTACATCAAAACGGTCTTCAAAATCATTTGGATTAGCCCAGGCTTCTGCACTTTTAATATCACTTAAAGTATTGTAGGGGCCAGGTCCATTTCTACCATTGTGTACTTTAAAAATACCATTTAAATACAATATATCATTATCTTTTATGGTTTCTAAATCAGTACCTTCTAAGGCATCATTGACTTGCTTTTTTGTTAAATAAAAAGTAACCATTTTGGTCCCATCTGGCAAAGTGTTTCCATCATCTCTTTGTCCAGGACTTAGCATAAATTTTGCACGCTTATCATCCTTTAGTGGGTTCCCATAACTTTTATCTCTCCGTACAGTAAAACCCATTGTCTCCCATGTTATCTTGGTAGTAGCTGCAGTATCTGTTGTTGTAAATTTAAAGTCTCCATTAGGTAACATTGTTGCATCAGTAGCTGCTTCTACCTTATTACTTGGTAGTACAGGAACCAGAATTATTATAATATATAAAATAATTAAGACTCTTTTTATCTTAAATTGTTTCAATAATTTCTACTCTCCTTTGTAATAATAATCTATTAATGAATCATTGGTTATATAATAGTCACTACCATCACTACTACCATTGATTGTTCCTAACTCAATATCATAAACCCCTTCAAACCACTTACCTCGCTTTATGTTATTTAGTAATATTTTATCCCCAAAAATTAAATCCTCTTGCGGTATCCTATCCCCTTCAAAAGAAACTTTAAATTTTGCATATACTCTTACACGAAAGCTTCCTGTACTATACAATGAGGATGGTTCTACTGCGATAATATCACTTTTAATTATAATTTTATTTTTCTTTACATTCTTTATATAAGCCTTAATATTATCTGTAATTCTTTTATCAAGTTCCGCATCCTCGTATTGGGTGTATGTACTCCTTAGATTGTTTAACCATATATAATTTTTATCTATGGTACGGTAATCTACATTTAATCTCATTTTTAGGTTAGTTTCCACACGTTCCATCCAAATATCTTTATATTTATCTAAAACTTCTTGTGTACTTATATTTTGAAAAGTAATATCCTTAATTCTTATAGGACTAGCATAATGAACTAATTCAATAGGTTTAAAATAATACGTTAAAGTCTGATATCTAAATTTCATTTCATAAAATGAATTTGGAAAACACTCCAGGACATACTCATACTTATCCGCATTCTTAGGCAGATTAGTTGTTCTAATCAATTGTCCATCCGGACTAAGTTTCACTCTTTTCGACGGATTCATTAACCGGATTAATGTTACCTTAGCATCTGTTTTTGTAAAGTATTCATCCCATTTAAAGGACCTGTTTTGAACGTATTTACCATTGCTGTATCCCTTAATAATTCCCTTCGCAACAACTTTAGCAACGTCTTCTCTTTTCCCTTTAGGAACTTTTTCAATATCAGAGATACGCTTTTCTAAAACCACTTTATAAAGCTTTTCATCCAAAGTGTCTTTATACAAATATTCATCTGCTCTATTTAGAAGAACAGCTGCATCTGTTGTAGTAATATATCCTTCATATTCAGTAAATTGATTTGATTTTAATATATCTGCCTTTAGAGCTGCGTCAATATAAGGTAACTTGGAAGTCTTATCAACCTCTAATTTCATGGCTTGTACTAACTGTTTGATAAATTGGCTTCTTGTAATATACTTAGTTTCCGCAGTTATTGAAATTGGCTTTATTAGTGATGCAATTAGCATTACAATCACTAATAGTAAATACTTTCCCCTTATCTTTGTTAATTTTCCTTTTACATTCGTTATTTTTCCTCTTGCCTTTGCTGTTTTTTCTCTTATTTCTGTTATTTTTCCTCTCATAATTAATTACTCCCTTCTTAACTGGTTAATTTAAATTTGGCACCTTAAAATCATATTATATCAACTCAATTAACGCTTTTTGCTATAATTCCTCCATCCGTGATAGAAAAGAATAAAAATTCTCATATTAGGTAAAACATTAAATTTTAGAAAAGCTGCTATTGGAATTATAAAAACTGAAACAAAAAGTTAGTTTAGATATGATGAACCTGATATAAAAAAGATTTTAATTTGCTATTTGTTTAATAATACCAAATTTAAGGAAAATACGCAAGATAAATTTTACAATTTATAACCTTTTATTTGTAAAATATAAAATAAGTAATTTTTCATTTTTTTATCTTGTCCAAAGCGAATTCATAAATATTACCTTAATATGTTCTGAATTGATTTACCAAGGAAAAAGTAATCATATTTTTTCTTTTTCTTTAATAAGATATATAAAGCGTAATTGAACTTATACCAGAAAGGCATGGTGCATTAGATGTCAAAAACGAAAATTTTCGTAGTTCACCTAAAAGAAATTATATATACGGCAATATTTGCAGGGCTAGGTATTCTCTTAATCCTCCTACTTATCATAATGTTTCTAAATAAGAAGGAAGATTCTGCACCTACTATGGCGACTACCCAATATACACCAGGAGTATGGACCTCATCCATTGTTTTAAATGATACATCACTTAATATAGAGGTTGTACTAGATAAAGATCACATTAATTCAGTTCGTATTGTTAACATTGATGAAGCTACTACTACTATGTATCCATTGATAGCACCAGCTTTAGATGATATTTCCAAACAAATAGAAGATGGTGTAGACCTTAATGCCATCACCTTATCCGAAGATCATAAATATACGCAGCAATTACTTCTTGATGCAGTAAAAACAACCATAGCAAAGGCAACAAAGGATGTTGAGAATTAATGCTTACATAAATAATTGAATTAAAAAAGCCCACTTTGTTAAGTTTTTACACTTAGTCAAGTGGGTATTTTAACGACATACTATACTTTATTCCAGATTAATCTTTTGCAAATCCTCCAGCCATAACGCTGCACTGGCATCGCTTGGCATTCGAAGATCACCTCTTGGTGACACCGCTACAGAACCTACTTTAGGTCCATCTGGTAAGCAAGAGCGTTTAAATTGTTGTGAAAAAAAGCGGCGGTAAAAGGTTGTCAGCCATTTGTATATAATATCCTTTTCGTATTCATTCTGAAAAGCAGCAACTGCCAGTCTGAATATCTTTGACGGTGTAAATCCAAAACGCAGTATATAATATAAGAAAAAGTCATGAAGTTCATAAGGACCAACCAAGTCTTCCGTCTTTTGCGATATCTTTCCGTCAACCGGTGGCAATAATTCGGGACTTACTGGTGTATCGAGAACATCAAGAAGTACTTCTTTTAGAGACTCTTCTTTGGCTGTTTCTGCAAAATAGGAAACCAGGTAACGAACTAAGGTTTTTGGCACAGAGGTATTGACTCCATACATAGACATATGGTCTCCATTATACGTAGCCCAGCCCAATGCAAGCTCAGACATATCACCAGTTCCAATTACTAAACCATTGTATTGATTGGAGATATCCATAAGTATTTGTGTTCGTTCCCTTGCCTGGGAATTCTCATAGGTTATATCATGTACTTCCATATGATGTCCAATATTTTCAAAATGAAGGGTAACTGCTTCTTTAATAGAAATTTCCTTTAAGGTAGTTCCAAGATGTTTTGCTAATGACAGAGCATTTTGATAGGTCCTATCCGTTGTGCCGAAGCAAGGCATGGTAACCGTAATAATCCCTTTACGGTCTAATTCCAGTAAATCAAAAGCTTTACAAGTAATAAGCAAAGCTAAGGTAGAATCAAGTCCGCCGGACAATCCAATAACGGCCGATTTTAAACCGGTATGTTCCAGCCTCTTCTTTAGCCCATAAGCCTGGATGTTGCTGATTTCCTCACATCGTCTGTCTCTATCTGCCTTTATACCAGGTACAAATGGTGCTTTATCAATATGTCTTGATAAAGGCATTTCAGGAAGTTCTGTGATTTTAGTAAATTGAAATTCTACCACAACATGATCCTCATGTCCATTTGGAATAAATGTTGACATTCTGCGGCGTTCATTCATTAATCTTTGAATATCTATTTCTGACGCTATAAATTGATTTTCAAAACGTTTTGACTGATTTAATATAGTTCCATTCTCAGCAATTAAGTTATGCCCTGCAAATACCAAATCTGTAGTGGATTCACCTTCCCCTGCATCTGCATAGATATATCCACACACTAATCTGGCTGACTGGTTTTTCACTAAATCCCATCGGTAAATATCTTTGCCCGTAGTTTCATCACTGGCAGATAAATTGAGTATTAAACTGGCACCTGCCAAAGTATGTTCCACACTTGGTGGGTTAGGTACCCACAAATCTTCACATATTTCAATCCCAATGATAAGAGTAGGCAGGTTTTTACAGTGGAACAAAATATTGGTTCCAAAAGGCACCTCTTTCTCCCTTACTGTTATATATTCAGGAATCATATTACCTGAACTAAAATGTCTTGCTTCATAAAATTCAGAATAGTTAGGAATATTTTTCTTTGGAACCAAACCTAACAGTTCACCATTCTGAATGACTGCTGCCACATTATAGAGCTTTCCGTCTTTACATATAGGAAGTCCCACGGCTACAAGTACATCTAAGCCCTTGGTATAATCCACGATAATCATAAGCTGTTCTTTTGCACTGTTAATTAAAGTATCTTGTAAAAATAAATCGCCACAGGTATAGCCTGTGATACATAATTCTGGGAAAACTAAGACTTTCACCTGATTTTCTTCTGCAATATCAATAATTTCTTTTATTCTGTCTCCATTGAAATTACATCTTGCTACCTGAATTTTAGGAGTAGCAGCTGCAACCTTAACAAACCCATGTTTCATACCAACACCAATGCCTTTCAGATTTTTTCCTATTGCATAAAAAAGGCAGCTTATGCTGCCCTTCCTCTTTCGTTAATGTACCCGAAACGCCGTTTCTTGTATTTTGATTCCTAGCCAGGCTAGGTGGGTTTCCGCATATAAGCCTCTGTCTTCCACTGCAAAAGGTGGCTTGACATAATCTTATAGATTAGGAGTCCCTTTTTAAATCATGTAGGTTCAAAATAACAAGAGTTGTCGAACATTCCAGGAACCTTTTCTTTGTAATTATTATATCCTATTTAAGTGAAAAGTTCAAGTATCTATGTCAGAAAATGTACAATACAGTAACGTGGTAAAACCCATGTTACAGCTTAGATGGCAAGCTTCTCCATGTAATCTTCTAAACACTGAAAATAAAATACAAACTCTGTTCCAACTCCAACTTCACTGTAAACTTCAATCGTTCCACCATGCTTTATAGCTATTTGTTTGGCAATGGCAAGACCAAGTCCCGATCCGTTTTCATTTTGTTTCAAATTGGATTTATAAAACTTAGCAAAAATACTCTTTAAATCATCCTTGGGTATTCCAATACCTTCATCTCGAATGGATACTCTTAGTTTGTCCTGTTTCGATAAATTTATGTGTATGTAAGAATTTTCTGGAGTGAATTTTATTGCGTTATCAAGGATAATAAGAAACATCTGTCTTAAACGGTCGTAGTCACCCATCATCATATAAACAGGCTGGTCTCGATTTATTTCAACTGTAATATTCTTTTCGCTGCTGATAGCCGCCACACTTCTAATTAAATCATCAAATATCTGAACCACATTTACAGGTTCTTTTTCTATTATAAAATCAGGGTTTTGCATCTTAGAAAGCAAGAGCAAATCCCCTACCAAGCGTTCCATACCCTTACATTCATTTAACATTCTATCATAATACTGGGATACCTTCTGCGGATCTGTTACTACTCCATCTACTAAAGTTTCTGTATAAGCACGAATAACTGTAATCGGTGTACGAAGCTCATGGGAAACGTTTGCAAAGAAATCAATTCGCATTTGGTCCCTATTCTGCCGTTCCTTCTCATTCTCTAACAATTCATCTGCAAGAATATCAATAGAACGTGCTAAATCGCCAATCTCATCTTTACGGTTAATTTCAGTTTTGATATGATATTTTCCATTGGCTAATTCCAAAGCCGTTGTGCGCATTTTAGAGATAGGTGTTGATAAGCCTTTGGCAAATACTATGGCTATAATAAAGGATATAAACATTGCTACTAAAATACTAAGAATAATCAATGACATACTGTCTCTAATAATTCTATTCTGCCCTTCTACCTGGGAAACAAGCATAACAGCTCCCACTACTTCTCCATTTACTTGGATTGGTTCACCTACAATGGCAGATACACCGCCAAATTGTTCATAGTAACCATTTCGACGCATAGACTGCCCTGAAAATGCACCTTCAATAACTTCCGCAGCATCCTTTGGCAGTTTAACATCATCCAATACTACATTCTCCAGACTTTTATTCATAGGGATAGCAGCATTAGGATTGGATATTGTCCAGACATCCGGCTCCTCATCATCTAACTCACCAAGTATCACCAAGTATTCTAGATAGCTTTCTTCTTCGTCATTCATAATGGCTTGCTGTAGACGTCTGGAAATGCTTTTTGCCTGCTTTTCCATTTTATCTTTATAATCATTCATGATATTAGTTTCATATAATTTCATGAATATTGTACCAATCAATACTGCAAAAAATGTCAGCATAATAGCATAATTAAAATATACTTTTAAAAAAAGTCTATTTTTCGCCTTAACTTTATTCTGTTTTTGCATATTATCTCTTTCCTTCATGTTCAAGCCCCTTAACCGCTGAAGCTGATTCGTTATAAATTTTTTATTCTTCAATTTCAAATTTGTAACCAACTCCCCAGATGGTTTTGATATCCCAGTTTGGATGCTCTATTTTATCCAATTTAGCTCTTAAACGCTTAATGTGTGAATCAACTGTTCTGCTATCTCCAAAGTAATCAAAGCCCCATAGACTGTCTAATAGGTTATCTCTTGTAAAAACTTTATTGGGATTCTTAACAAGGGTCCACATGGTTTCTATTTCTTTCTTTGTAAGGGATACCTTTTTCCCTCCGATATGTAATGTATATTCATCTAAATTTATGACTAAATTACTTACATTTATGGTATTTCCAGAACTTATGTCCTTTTCCGTTCTGGTCATTCTTCTTAATACAGCTCTTATTCTCGCCATAACTTCACTAGGACTAAATGGTTTTACTATATAATCATCGGCACCGATGTCAAGTCCCATAATTCGTTCAAAGTCTTCACCTCTGGCTGTAATTAAAATTACAGGAACATTAGATTTGGCTCTAATCTTTCTGCACACTTCATAGCCATCTTCTTTTGGCATCATAACATCTAGAAGCACCGCTGCCGGATTATAATGTTCAAATAATCGCAAAGCTTCTTCTCCATCATTAGCAACCACTGGTTCATAACCTTCTTTTTTAGAATAAGTAGATAATACATCGGTAATATCATGATTATCATCGGCAATTAGTATATATTGCATAACGTAACCTCCATATTATTTTATTTGCATTGAATGCATATTATATATTCATTATCAATCATTCTATTAAATGCATTGTAAATGTTTTTTATGCAAAACAAAAGGAAAAGGCAGATAATTATATAAAACCTTTCCTATTAATGCAATACTATACTTATTATATCTTATATACATGTTTAAAAACAAGGGGGAAAACATATAATATGCATTAAACCTTTTTTAAATTCTTACGATTTTTTTACGATTTGACATCATTCTGACAAATTTTGAGTATATAATCATTCTATGATAAAAGGGGTTGTTGCAAAATAAAAAAATGACAGTTTGCAACAACCCCATAGAGAATGAAATATTCAGTCAGCTGAATATCTCATATTGGAGGACAATGCCATGAGAAATAACTTGTTAAAAAAGTGTTTCATTACACTCGGCTTGTTTTTATTCTTCACGATATTCGTTCCTATTCCGGTTGCCGGTAATATTATAGTTGCGAAAGCTTCAAATACACAGCAAGAGCAAAGCGACATAAAACTTAATGTAAAAAGAGTATCTATTGTAAAAGATAATACTTATGCATTAAAGGTATATAATACAACTGACAATCACAAGGTAACTTTTAAATCCAGTTCTGATTCCATTGCAAAAGTAAGTGATGATGGAACCATTACAGGTACTGATTTTGGTAATGCAACTATTACTGTTACAGTAAAAGAAGGTTTTAAAACAATTGCAACTTTAGATTGTGAAGTTACTGTAGGTCCACCTGCACTTAGTATTAAATTAACTAAATCAGATATTACTTTATCTGTTGGGCGTAGTACTACATTGACAGCTATTTTAAAACCGAATAATACTGTAGAAGAAGCTAAGTTTTCTAGTAATGATACATCTATAGCTACTGTTAGTGTTGGTGGCCGTATTACCGCTAAATCAGCAGGTGTAACTTATGTATTTGCATCCATTGATAATGGAAAATATGATGTATGTAAAGTTACTGTAACAGAAGAGGATCTTGGTGCTCAAGCAGAACAAGGTAATCATGAAACCAAGGAAGTTAAAAAAGCAGCAGATAAAAAAGATTAAAAAAGGTTTATAAAATAAGTTTATTCACAAACTTATTGAAAACGTAGGTATTAAAAATTCAACAATAATTAGAATTGTCATTCTAAGAGCTGGTTATGCTCGAAGAATGACAATTTTTATGTTACAGTGGACCCATGGCTCCCTTATGAAGCGAAGCGGTCTGAATCCACCAATGTAAGATAAGTAAAAGTGAGATGGGATGCCACAAGCTAAATGGTAACATTTTTATTTCATGGATTGCTCTACATTACTTCTTTAAATTCCCCAGTTTTATCAACTTCAGTACTCTCTACATCAGAAACAACTTCTGTACTATTTGTTTTAACATCTTCTGTTTCTTCTTTGGATACCTTAGTTTTTAAAGCCTCCATGAAATTAAAACCAGTCATAGCTTCTATGGTTTCTGGCAACTGGCTAATGATTTCTGTAACATAGCCAGATACTTTTGCAGCACCTTGTGAATCTGAGCTCCCTCCATTGTCAATAATAACAATTTTTTCAGTTTTGGCTAAAGGCTCTGCTACTGCAGTTGCAATTTCAGGTAATTTTTCAACAATCATCTGAGTAACAGCTGCATTGTTGTATAGTCTATATGCTTCTGCTTTCTTCTCCATGGTTTCTGCTTCTGCAATACCTTTTGCACGTATTGCTGCTGCTTCTGCTTCACCTTTGATACGAATGGCTTCTGCTTCAGCCTCAGCTTTTACTTTAATAGCCATACTGTATGCTTCCGCTTCTTTTAATTCAGAATACTTTTTCGCGTCTGCTTCTTTGCTGATTTTATAGGCATCTGCATCTGCTTGCTTATTTACAGTGGCAAGAAGTTCTTTTTCTCGTCTGTCAGCTTCTTTATTCTGGATTTCCGTTTCTTTTTCTTTTCTGGTTATCTCAACTAACATGGCTGTTTCAGTAACTTCTTTTGCTACTTTATTCTTCTCAATTTCGTAAGCAGAGTCCGCTCTAGCCTTTGCGGTTTCTTGTTCTTCACGATAAGCCTGGACTTTTAATTCTTTTTCTTTATTTGCTTCTGCTACATGAGTTTCTGCTAAAATCTTAGCTTCTGCCCCCAGTCTTTCAGACTCAGAAGTTTTAACCTGGGTTTCCCTTTTTGCTTCTGCTTCTGCAATAGCTGCATCCCTCTTAACTTCCGCAATTCTTGGTTTACCTAATGCTTCTAAATATCCATTTTTATCGGATATATCACGGATAGTAAAGGCTTTTAATTCCAACCCCATAGTTGCTAATCCAACGGCAGCAACCTCCTGAACCTGAGAAGCAAATTTCTCCCTGTCTTTGTAAATTTCTTCTACAGTCATCTTAGAAATAATCTCACGAAGCTTTCCTTCCAGTACATCTTTTGAAGTATCCTTAATGATATCAATGGTTTGCTGTTCTCTGCCTGTATTAAACTGCTCAATGGCACTTAAAATACTTTCCTTATCACTTTTAACTTTAATAACAGCAACACCATCTGCGCGGATATCAACACCTTGCTCCGTCATAGCACTTTCCGTTCTTACTTCAATCTTCATGTTTTCCAATGAGATTTTATCAGTGCGTTCTAATAAAGGTACAACAAAGCCGCCTCCACCAGATATCACCCTTTTTCTTAAACCTGTTACAGCAAGTGCCTTGTCTTGGGGAACCCTTTTCCACATGGTAGTAATTAGAATCACAAAGAGTAATATAACCCCAATAGCAATTCCTGCAATAAAAATTGCTTCCATACTTTATCCTCCTTAATTAATTATTTATATTAATGCAGATTCAAGGAACCTACATAAATACCCAATTTATAAAATGTCATTCTGAGCACAAATTCAGCTTTGCTAAATTGGGTGAAGAATCTCAGCAAAGTCCCACATAAATATCCAATACATAAGATATTTGCCCCTATTCTATATATCTAAAAGAGACACATAAAATACATAATCTTTTATCCAGCAGATAACTACCTTTTGCCCAACTTTAAAACGTTCCCCATGAATTCCTTTGGCAGGTGAGGTATAACTATTTCCATTAACCACGTAAGATATTTCTCCAAATCCCCCCTCCATTATCGTTTCTGTAACATTGGCTTGAATACCTATAAGTTCCTCCACATCAGGGGTACTGGTATTCTGCGCTTTCTTTAGCGGAGCGATAATAAACAGATTCATAAGTGTACAGATTAAAATTCCTGTTGCTAAAGCAATAAGTACAATAAAAAGCATTTCCAATGCCGGAAAGATATCCAGTATAAGCCATCCTACCCCGCCAAATACGGTAACAAATAAAATAAGTAAAATTGGGCTAAAGGGAATAAAAAGGTTAAGCCCAATATTAAAATCCAAATCCAAACCATCAATACCAATTGCTTCAAAAAGGTTACCAAATATGAGGGAAATTAACATAAGTCCTATTCCTATAAAAAAACATACTTGAAAAACAGTTAGCAAAAAAATTCCTCCTTAATCTTAGGAACATATATATACTATTATATATATTAATATGGTAATTGTTAGCAGTTATTCTTATTATACCGCATTAAATAAAATTTGGATAGTATTAATATATACGAATAAACTTAAGACCATTTTAGTGTCTGTTAAGAAATTGATTAAAAAACAGGTAGAAATCCATAAGAAACTGTAACCAAGTTATAAATGTGTAATTTCTTCTATTTAAAGAATAAATTGACATTTCCCATCCTTTGTGATAGATTAATAATATCGTACTATTTTTGTTACGAAAGAATATTTTGTATGTTTTAGGAGGGTTTTATGAAAAAGGGTACAGTCAAGTGGTTTAACGCAAAAAAAGGTTTTGGTTTCATTACTGATGAAGAAGGCAATGACGTATTCGTTCACTTTTCAGCACTTAATATGGAGGGCTTTAAAGCCTTAGAAGAAGGCCAAGCAGTGGAATTTGAAGTAGTAAACGGTGAAAAGGGACCTCAAGCGGCAAATGTAACAAGGCTTTAATTGGTGCTTTCCCTTGAAAATAATGAAAGGGCCTTCCGTGTATATGACTGGGGTTTATATAAATTATCTATATTCATATAAACCCCAGTCCCATACTTTTGAAGGTCCTTTACGTTATTAGTGTTTGAAATGCCTCATTCCAGTAAATACCATGGCAATACCATATTCGTTACATTTTTTGATGGAATCTTCATCACGAATTGAACCACCTGGTTGAATAATAGCGGTAATACCCGCTTCATGTGCTGCTTCTACACAGTCATCAAATGGGAAGAAGGCATCGGAAGCCATAACAGCACCTTTTGTCGCATCAGCATTAATTAATTCTTCTGCATGTTCTATACTTTGTTTCGCAGCCCATACACGATTTACCTGACCTGGTCCAATTCCCACTGTTTGCTTATCTTTTGCTAAAGCAATTCCGTTGGACTTAACGAATTTAACAACCTTCCAGGCAAATCGCAGGTCTTCCATCTCTTTATCCGTAGGAACTCTATGGGTAACTACTTTTATATCTTCTTCCACTAGCAATTTACTATCTATGGTTTGAACAATTAATCCTCCATTTACTTTCTTTAAGTCATAAGCATGTTCATCTTGCGGAACATCAATGTCTTTTAATTCAAGTAAACGTACATTTTTCTTAAGATTTAATAATTCAAGAGCTTCCTTTTCAAACTTGGGAGCAACTATAACTTCCAGGAATACTTTTTTCATTTCTTCTGCAAGAGCAAGAGTCACTTCTCTGTTTACTACTACAATTCCACCATAAATGGACACTTTATCTGCTTCAAAAGCTTTAGTCCAGGCATCCAATATATTATCTGCACTGCCAACGCCACATGGATTGCCATGTTTACAAGCGACAACGGTAGGTTCTGTAAATTCCTTTAGAAGTTCAAGAGCACCGTTGGTATCATTAATATTATTAAAGGATAATTCTTTACCGTGTAATTGTGCTGCATCGGTAATAGAACCACATTTTTTCCCAATCTCTCTATAAAAAGCAGCTTTTTGATGAGGGTTTTCACCATAACGCATATCCTGTACTTTTTCGAAAGTCATCGTTAATGTTTCAGGTAGTTCATAATCATTTCTTTGTTTCTTTAGGTAATCAGCAATCATGGTATCATAATTAGAAGTATGCATAAATACTTTTTGCATCAGATAGAATTTAGTATCCAGAGAAACTTCCCCTTTATCTTTTAATTCCCTCAGTACTTTTTCATAATCTCTTGGATCAACCACAACGGCTACATCCTGATAATTTTTAGCTGCGGAACGAAGCATAGTGGGTCCGCCTATATCAATATTTTCAACAGCCTCTTCTCTAGTAACACCTTCCTTTAGAATAGTTGCCTTAAATGGATATAAGTTGACAACTACCATATCAATGGTTTGAATATTTAAGTCAGCCAGCTGTTTCATATGTTCCGGTTTACTTCTCATTGCCAATATACCTGCATGAACCATAGGATGCAGCGTTTTTACACGTCCATCTAAACACTCCGGAAATCCTGTTAATTCAGAGATTTCTATAGCAGGTACACCTGCTTCTTTTAATTTGTTATAAGTTCCACCTGTTGATATAATCTCAATTCCAAGTGCAGCTAATTCCTTTGCAAATTCTACAATGCCCGTTTTGTCTGATACACTAACTAATGCTCTCATTTTTATAACTATGCTCCTTTCAAAGTTATTGAAAGAATAAAATTCTTTCAGCCTTCTTGACATGATGCCACTTTGCAACAGTCAACAATCTCTTCTCTTCTTTAGAAAATTCAATAAAAAACCGCCCAGGTAACCTTATAATCCAACATACTGAGTGTACAAGAAACACATCTTATATGTTAGGTTATCTTAGGCTGCCCAGGCGGTCGGCTTAATTTTATATACATTGTACTCCCCGTGAGTTCATTCTCACTTTCCGCCAGTCGTACAATTTATCTTAATTAAGTGTAACTGATAATTTGTAATTTTTCAATTGATTTTTATTAATAATAATTATAATAATAGCTTATGTATAAAAAAGAATCCGGGTTAAATCCGGGTTGCCGTCACAGTTCAGCCAGTCCCATCTCCCTTTTGCGCAGACCGTCTGAGTGCATCTTGTGAAGTGGAGCGGTCTGAACCCTCTAAGGAAAGGCAAGTAAAAGGCAGATGGGATGCCACTGGCTGTAAAACGGGTTGTCAGACTTTGTGAATATCTTCATTGAATTTGTAAAAATAATGTTGTATAATTTACTCAAATTATATATAAAAAATTTACTACGTAGTATCATTAATTCTACGGATAGGAGTATTTATGCGAAAGTTTAAAATTACAGATATATTAATCGGATTCGTCTTCACCCTATTGTTTATATCTATTGGTGTTATAGCTGCTATTAATTTTAGATTCCTATATTATAAGGATATTGATAATTTAAATATTAGCAAAACATCAGGTCTTGAAAAGGACGTAATTATTGAAAATTATGATGCTTTAATTGATTATAATTCACCATTTTACAAGGGCGATTTAGAATTTCCAAGTCTCCCATCTTCTCCGGATGGACTTCAACACTTTATAGAGGTTAAAAATATATTTATCGCTTTTTATTATATAGCTGCCATATCTATTATAATTAGTTTAATCATTATAATTTATAAACACCATAAGAAAGAAAACAGTTACCTCTTAGTATCTTCCATTACCGTTTTAGTGATTCCTATTATAGCTGCATTGGGAAGTTTCATTAATTTTGATGCTATATTTGTATTATTTCATAAAATATTTTTTAGAAATGATTTATGGCTTTTTGATCCAGCCAAGGACCCGGTAATTAATATTTTACCTGACACATTCTTTTTCCACTGCTTATTAGTAATTGTCGCATTTGTCCTTCTTGGCAGTATCCTATTGCTTATATCTTATTTCTGGACAAACAGTAATATTCAATACCGTAAACGTAGAACTATTTATTACAAATAAATACTTGGAATTCCCCCCCGGCACAGACCCGACCCTTTAATAAGATAATAAAACAGCTATTTGAATCCTGTCATTCTGAGCCTGAAAGGCGAAGAATCCCATTAGGAAGAATCTTATTAGAAAGAATCTTATTAGGAAGAATCTTATTAGAAAGAATCCCTTCAGGAAGAATCACACTATAAAGAATCCCTTCAGGAAGAACCACACTATAAAGAACCCCTTCAGGAAGAATCTCATCATGAAGAATCTCATTATAAACTTGGGATTTTTCAACTTAGAATCCCTCTATAATAAATTTGTTCTAAGAATAACATGTTTTGAGATTCTTCGCCTTTCAGGCTCAGAATGACATAGCCTTTTTTAATATTCCTATATTTATTATTCATTTGTTTTCATTTGTTCTTTATTTGTTTTTCATTTGTTTTTCATTTGTTTTTCATTTGTTCTTTATTTGTTTTTCATTTGTTTTTCATTTGTTTTTCATTTGTTTTCCATTTGTTCTTTATTTGTTTTTCATAGCGTAAAATGCCTTTTCGCTTATATAAGCTAAAGCGAACTATGTCTCACTTTCATAATTATAAGGTAGTCGAATCACGAATTCCGTCCCCTCACCTAATTGGCTATCTACTTGGATGGTTCCATTATATAATTCTACAATATGTTTTACTATAGACAGTCCCAAACCAGTTCCGCCCTGTTTTCTGGCTCTTCCCTTATCTACACGGTAAAATCTTTCAAAGATTCTGGGCAATTGCTCTTTTTCTATACCGATTCCGGTATCTTTTACTTTAATCATAAGCATACAAGCTTCTTCTTTACAGATTAAAGTTACGGTACCCTCTTCCGTATATTTAATAGCATTATCTAACAGATTAATAAGTAATTGTTTCATACGACCCGGATTACACGTAAATAGCTTTAAGTTTGCTTGTGGCTCAAAAATAATATCAATCTTATCTGTTAATTTCGGTTCTAACAGGTCAATAACGGATAACGCACATTGATTTATATCAACAGGTTCTGTATCATAATCATTTTTAGATTCAATTTCGGATAACAATAAGATATCCTGTATTAAACTAGATAAGCGTTCTGCTTCAATATCTATAATATCGATAAATTTATTTGCAACCGCTTCATCCTTAATTGCACCATTCTTAAGAGTATCAATGAAACCTCGGATGGAGGTAAGGGGTGTCTTTAATTCGTGGGTTACATTGGATACAAAGTCACTTCGCATACGTTCTAACTTCTTAATCTGTGTTACGTCCTCAATAATAAGTAATACGCCAAACCACTTTTTATCTTCTCTTCCTAATGGAGTTGCTGTAATTTGAATATTTTTGTTATTACCAGACAATAAGATTCCTTCCATAGTAACACTGGAATTCGTCTTTCGAACCTGATCTATGGCATCAAAAATGGCAACATTTCTTAATACATTATATAAAGACTGCCCCTTCATATTATTATTTAAAGGATTTACTATATCAACAAATGCTTTGTTGTAAAATAAAACTTCATTAGAGTCATCAATAGCAACTACCCCACCTGTCATACTAGTTAACATAGCTTCCAACTCAATATTTCTTTGAGTGAGACTATCAATAGTTTCTTTCAGATTTGTTGTCATAGTATTAAAAGCACCGGCAAGCTTTCCAATCTGGTACTTTTCTCTTGTATAGATTTTTGTATTATAATTTCCTTTTGAAATTCTTACAGCAGCTTTGGTTACTTCGTCAATAGGTTTTGATAAAAAGTTGGTAAATATAAATGCAGCAAAAGTAGCAATGATAAAACATATGATAATTGTATAGATGGTAGCTCGAAATAACTCATCATCAAATTTAGATAAAGCAGATAAAGGCAGAGACACTCGCAGTACTCCGTTAAAATCTCCATTAGATACCGGTACCGCACTATAAGAATAGTTATTTTTCATGGTTTGTGAGTAACGATTTACCGTTACACTTTTCCCTTTTAATGCTCCTATAATTTCTTCCCTATTTTTATGATTTTCCAACTGGTCCGAAGTACTGGAATCTGCAAGTACCTCACCAGACCTATCTATAATCGTAATTCTAACTTGGTACTTTTCTCCATACCCTTTTGCAAATTTCTGGAAGTCCTCTTTAGATTCTAAGGTCACTTTATCGAATATATCTCCAATTAACTGAGCTTGCTTCAAATGATAGTCCTGACTTTGTTTATCAATAAACTGATGGCCTCTGGTCCAAAATGCAACAATAGAGATGCCTATTGCAATTAATATAATAGCTAAAAAGCTAAATAATAATTTTTTTTGCATGATAACCTCTATTCTAGCGCTTTAGCGCCTTTTTAATAACGGTAGCGATTTGTGCACCAGCACAAATTGCCGGTTGAAAAAACAATTTTTTTTCAACCTAACCTCTATTCTAGCGCTTTAGCGCCTTTTTAATAACGGTAGCGATTTGTGCACCAGCACAAATTGCCGGTTGAAAAAACAATGTTTTTTCAACCTAACCTCTATTCCGGCGCTTTAGCGCCTTTTTAATAACGGTAGCGATTTGTGCACCAGCACAAATTGTCGGTTGAAAAAACAATGTTTTTTCAACCTAACCTCCCTAAACCTGATGCTATAAAGCAGCATCTCAAGTGTAAAGGTGCTTTCTCTTCACACTTCCAAACATGATGTGGCTTTGCCACATCTCAAATAATAGATGAAGAAGTTCAAAATGAAATTCCAATGGATTTCATTTTGGAATTCTTCCAGTGTGAAGTATTAGAATTTCTTAGGTGGCGTCTTCTGACGCCTTAGAAATTCCCTTCACACTTTCTTCTTAAGCAAATTTATAACCCATGCCTCTAACTGTCTTTATAAATACAGGCTGGCTTTCATCTAATTCTATTTTTTTTCGTAAATTGCTAATATGAACGTCAACAGTTCTGGTTTCACCTATATAATCATAACCCCATACCTTTTCCAGCAGATTATCCCTTGTAAATACAATTCCCCGATTCCTTGCTAAAAGATATAATAGTTCAAACTCTTTATAGGATAATTCCACTAAATTACCATTCACCATAACACTTCTTCTGGTTCGGTTTATTTCCAAATAATCAATAACTATCTTATCTTCTTTCTCTGTTTCCTTTTCCTCGAAACTGCCTTCACTTCTTCTCATAACTGCTTTAATTCGTGCAAGTAATTCGTGAACGCCAAAAGGTTTTACCAGATAGTCATCGGAACCTACTTCCAATCCTACTACTTTACTTATTTCATCACTCTTGGCTGTCAGAAGAATAACCGGCAGCTTGCGAAGCTGCTTATTTCCACGAATTCTTCTTAATACTTCTATTCCGTCAATTCCTGGTAACATCCAGTCTAACAAAACTAAATCTACCCCTTGATTATCTAATATGGCAAGGGCGTCTTCACCAGTTTCTGCTTTTAATACATGGTAACCTTCATGCTCCAAATTGTAAGATACTAATTCTAAAATATGTTCTTCGTCATCTACAGCTAAAATTGTTTTCATTTGTTTCCTCTCCTAATTCATATGAACAATCAGCCAAGTGCCAAATCCCCAGTTACGATAAAAGTAATCCATTCGGCAATATTGGTAGCATGGTCTGCCATTCTTTCTAAATATTTTATTACCATCAGGTAACAGATGCTTTGCGGTACAACTTTAGAATCTTTTTGCATCACATCAGACAGTTCATCGCAAATATCCCCAAAATATTTATCTACCACATCATCTGCTTTCATAACAGTAGATGCTTTTTCTACATCTGCCTCCACAAAACTATCAATGGTATCTTTAACCATCTTTTTCATAGCCTCAATCATATTGCCTAAATTGGCTGGTGCTTTTACTCTAGGCATTTTACTTAATTTAATAATATATTCTGATATATCAGCACATTGATCAGCAATTCTTTCAATGTCAGTAATAATTTTCATAATAGATGTGATTTTTCTAAGATCAGTAGCCAAAGGCTGCTGTTTTGCCAGTATATTAATACAATCTCTTTCAATCTTTTGTTCAAGTAAATCTATTTCATCATCTCTGGCAATGATTTGTTTCGCTATTTCAACATCTATGGTGTCTAACGCACGAATCATCTCATTGGTCGATAACTCTAATATACTTCCCATCTTTATTACATTGTTATTTAGTTCCTCTAATTGCGCAATAAAACTATATCTCATTCTATAACCATGCCCCTTTCCGATAATCCCAATACTGATTTACATACTTTGATAAAGTATAATACATATTATTTTTATCTTTGCTATATATTTTACCATTTATTCAATGATTTTTAAAGCTATTTTAACCAAATCTACCTGTAATATAATCTTCTGTTTTCTTATCCCTTGGATTATTGAATATTTGTTCTGTATCACCATACTCAATTACTTCACCAGTTAAGAAAAAAGCAGTTTTATCAGAAATTCTGCCAGCTTGCTGCATATTGTGAGTTACAATGATTATGGTATAATCTTTCTTTAATTCTGTAGCTAAATCTTCAATTTTTAAAGTAGAAATAGGATCTAGTGCAGATGTTGGTTCATCCATTAAAATAACTTCCGGTTCAATAGCTAACGTTCTTGCAATGCAGATTCTTTGCTGTTGTCCACCGGACACTGCCAGGGCGCTTTTTTTCAATTTATCTTTTACTTCCTCCCAAATAGCTGCCTGTTTTAAGGATTTTTCAACTATTTCATCTAATACACTTTTTTTACGAACTCCATGAATTCTTGGACCATAAGCAACATTATCATAAATACTCATGGGAAATGGATTAGGCTGTTGGAATACCATTCCTACACGAGTCCTTAAAGTAATGGCATCCATATCCTTATAGATATCTACTCCATCCATAGTAATGTTACCGGTTATTTTAACCCCCTCAACTAAATCATTCATTCTGTTAATGGTTTTTAAAAATGTAGATTTACCGCAGCCGGATGGTCCAATAAATGCAGTTATTTGACCTTTATACAATTCCATATTTATATTCTTTAAGGCTTGAAAATTGCCATAAAACAAATTCAAATCCTTTACTGAGAATTTAGTTTCGTCTTTCACCTTGTTTCCTCCTATTAACTTATCCTCAAATCATGTTTACAATCTATTTATAATGTTACATTTTTCATAAACCATGACTAACTGGTACGTTTCTTTAAAAACCTTCTTGTAATAAATTTTGATAGAATATTTAAAGCGATTACTAAGACAATAAGTACAACAGCAATAGAAGATGCTTGCTCTAAATCAGCGGTTTCTTTAATCAACCAATACATCTTTGTAGTGAGGGTTGCCGCTGCTGCCTCGCTGCCTACAAGAGTTTTAGGAATTTGAGCGATGGTTCCTGCCGTCCATATTAAAGCTGCTGACTCTCCTACAATTCTACCAATACTTAAAATGATAGCTACTAAAATACCAGGCAAAGCACTTGGTATAATTATTTTACTTATTGTTTGTAATTTTGTTGCTCCTAACCCCATGGAAGATTCACGATATGTTCTGGGTACCTCTTTTAAAGTTTCTTCAGTCGTTGAAATAATAGTTGGAAGTAACATAATACTTAATGTAAATGAACCTGCCAATATGGAATAAGACATTTTAAACCCCTGAACAAACACCAGCATACCAAATAAACCGTAGATAATGGAAGGAATTCCTGCTAAGTTCTGTATAGCAAATCTTATTATATTTAAAGTTTTTCCTGGTTTGGCGTATTCATTAAGGTAAATAGCTGCGCAGATTCCAATGGGTGCTGCAATAATTAATGTTAAACCAATAATATAAATGGTAGATACCAACATTGGAACGATACCGCCACCAGGTCTTGTCACTTTCATTTTTATAGGTCCCGTACCCTCATTTAAAGCTAGTTTTGCTTCTTCTAAGGTTATATTTTTAAAGTTTGTACTGCCGGCTTTCCCTATTACATCCCCTTTTTTAAGGGCATAAGGAACTTTTTTAACATTAACGGCATCCTTAACCGGTGAATCGTTATCTATGGATTTAATGACCACTGCTTCATCTTCTAATGCTATAGAAATACCTAATGACTCTACGTAGCCAGCTTCTGTATTGTTACCAGTCACATTGTTTCTATTTACATCAACAACAGTAGTAACATCATCCCACATTCTGGTTAAGAACTTTAAGTTAATGCCAGGTAATCCTTTATATAGAACAAATCCGATAATAACTATAAGAATGGCAACTGTAATAGTGGCAGATAAATATATAAGACCACCTGCAATACCGTCCTTTAATTTCGTATTGCTGTTTTTTATCATAGTAAACTCCCATCTGCGTGCTTTAGCACGCATAAAAATCAGGATGTTGAAAAATTACTTTTAATTTTTCAACTTAACCTCAGTTCTGGCGCTTTAGCGCCCACCTACTTTTTTGAGCCTTCATCACCCATTTTACCAGTTAAACGAATTAAAACCGTATTAATAACTAAGATAAATATGAATAAAACAACTCCAGTTGCAAATAACATATCCTGGTGTCTTCCAGATGCATAACTCATTTCCATAGAAATATTAGAAGTCAAAGGTCGAATTTTTGACCAAATGCTGTTAGGCAATCCACCAATATTATTACCTGCAATCATCATAACAGCCATAGTTTCACCTATGGCTCTTCCGATTCCGAGAACCGTTGCAGATAGGATGCCAGATTTTGCTGCCGGTACAACCGTTTTAAAAATAGTTTGAATCTTTGACGCACCTAATCCATAAGAAGCTTCCCGGTAAGATTTTGGTACAGCACGTAAGCTGCTTTCACTAAGGGTTATAATAGTAGGTAATATCATGATTGCTAATACGCAGATAACAGCTAACAAAGATTCTCCTTGTCCAGTAGGTGAAACCTTCTTAATTAGCTGTACAATAACACCAAGTCCAAATGCCCCGTATATTACAGACGGAATTCCAGCTAACAATTCGATAGCTGGTCTAATAATTGCCACTATTTTCTTTGGAGCGATTTCCGCAATAAATACAGCTGTTAATAAACCAATTGGAACCCCGAGTACAATTGCACCCAGGGTTGCTAATACAGATCCCACAATCATATAAAATATTCCATATACATCATTGCCTGGATCCCATTTTAATCCGGTTATAAAATCAAAGAAGCTGTATGCACCTTCTCCAAAAAATGGTTTTAATCCTTTGGAGAATACAAAGACTATAATGGCTATAACACTTAGTACACTTACCAGTGCACTAACTAAGAATATAAAATGAAATACTTTTTCTTTATAATCTTTTTGTCGTTTAGCTACTATCTTTTCTTTGTTCGCATTATTCATTAGTCTATTCTTATGCCTCCGTGATCTTCTACAAATGTTTGCGCATCTTCTGTTACTACATAATCAAGAAATGCTTTTGCTTCTGGAGTTACTGTATCTTTATTATATACTAGTAAGAAAGGTCTGGATAATACGTAAGTTCCTGCTTTTGCATTTTCTGGTGTAGCTTTAACACCATCTACAGTAACTGCTTTTACAGTATCGTTAATGAAGGAGAAGGAAACATAACCAATTGCATTTTCATTACCAGCAACAGTTGCCTGTACATTACCATTACCTTCTACTACTGTAGCACTCTCTACTAAGCCAACATCTTTAAGACCTGTTAACTCTTCAAATGCTCCTCTTGTACCTGATGCACTTTCTCTTGATACTACGATAATTTTAGCATCTTTACCACCTACTTCACTCCAGTTGGTGATTTCGCCGCTGTAGATTTTAAGAATTTGATCCATTGTTAAGTCTGCTACTTTATTAGATGGATGTAAAACTACTGCGATTCCGTCATATGCAAATTCCACTTGTTCTAATCCGGTTTCTTCAGACTTTAAGTTTCTTGATGATGCTCCAATGTCATTTGATCCATTCATAGCATCTGCGATACCAGCAGAAGAACCTGTTCCTGTATAATTAATAGTTACATCAGGATTATAAGCTGTAAAATCACTAATCATATCCATAAGAATCTTTTCTACCGAAGTGGAACCAGTAATGCTAACTGTTCCAGCAAGCGCTGCTGCATCTGTATTGGTTTCAGCAGGTGTTTGTGTTGCTTCAGGCGTTTGTGTTTGTTCTCTTGTATCAGTTACCTTTTCATCAACTTTAGCTTTTTTTGTCCCACAAGCTGATAAACCAAACATCATAGTTGCTACTAACATAAAACCGATAATTTTTTTCATATTAAAGAATTTTTTCATATTCTCCTCCTATTAGGGATGCCCCCTAGTTATTGTATTCTTAAACTTACAATTCGAATTTTAAACCTGAATTGTTATACTGATATTTTTGTAATGTAAAGCTTTTGTAAAGTTATATATTCCTATTATTCTGAGAAAAATATGAATTTTATTCATTGATTAGAGTGCCGAAAGTCGTTTACACTAATTAAATTACGAATAGTGCTGCATGATATACCATTTTGCATCGACCGTCCGAGCACATTTTGTAAGAAGCGGAGCGTTTTGAACGTGCGAGAGTACCAGATACAAGACATCTGCGACAGCAAAATAGTATATCTATGCAACACTACTTTTGGCACTCAAATCTTCATTTTGAATTATAATTTACATTTTAAACTGCCTATGTTAAAATATGTTTAGGAAAAATTTTAATTATCCGTGCAGAAAAGAGGAAAAAATGAAACGATTAGATTACTTAAAATGGGATGAATATTTTATGGGAATTGCCTTGTTATCCGCAATGCGCAGTAAAGACCCTAATACCTGCGTTGGTGCTTGTATTGTAAGTGAGGATAACAAAATTCTTTCTGTAGGCTATAATGGAATGCCTATTGGATGTTCTGATGATGAATACCCTTGGGAACGAGAAGGCTCTGCCTTAGACACTAAATATGTTTACGTTTGCCACGCAGAAATGAATGCCATTCTTAACTATACAGGAAGTCACATGAAAGGTGCGAAAGTATATGTAACATTATTTCCATGTAATGAATGCACCAAAGCTTTAATACAAAAAGGTATTACTGAAATTATTTATATGAGTGATAAATATGCAGAAACAGATGCTGTTAAAGCTGCAAAACGTATGTTAAATTCTGCAGGTATTCGTTATCGTAAATATGAGCCTTTGAATGAGGACATCCAATTATCTTTATAAATTACTTGTCATGTATGTACTGCTTATGAATGAATAAGTATAGTAAAGTTAAAGCGGATAAACTTGTCTGACAAGAGTCAAGGCGGATATTCCGTTCCATGAGCATACTTCTTATTGTTAATTAAGTATGTTCATGGGATTTTCATATTTGCAAAAGAAAGGTTATGTTTAAATGAAAGAATTATATAGAAAAAAATCATTACGCAAGAAACGATTTCGCAGAAGGGTAAAAATAGTATTTTCTACTTTCATAGTAATGTTTTTATTAGGAATAGGCATTTTATCTGGAATTAAAATACTAAATCACCTCCACTATAGTAATATTCCTAAGACACTTACTACCATAGACAGTAAAACTGTGGAGCAAATGCTATTAACCCCTAATGAATATTCCCGGCCACAAATTCCTTTAAAGAAAGTCAACAGTGTAGTAGTTCATTATACTGCTAATCCTGGCACATCTGGAGAAGCAAACCGAAATTACTTTGAAAATCTCAGAATTAAGAAAACAACCTCTGCCAGCAGCCACTTTGTAATAGGCTTAGATGGAGAAATCATTCAATGTATTCCTTTGGATGAAATATCTTATGCATCTAACAATAGAAATTATGATACCATCTCCATCGAATGCTGCCATCCAGATGAAACCGGTAAATTCAGTGATAAAACCTACGATTCTCTTATTGCTTTGTTAAGCTGGATCTGTACCGAATATAGATTAGATGTTGATGATATTATTAGACACTACGATGTAACAGGAAAGAAATGTCCCCTATATTATGTTGACAATGAGGACGCTTGGAATAAATTAAAGGATGATGTTGCAGAGTATATGAATCGTTAATTATATATACTTCTGTGTCTTTTTCTATTTTTTATTTTCATTTTATAAAAAGGGAATTACCTTAATAAAATGATAGTATTTCCAATTTATTTAATGTATAATGATGATATTGATATTTTTTGAAAGTTATATTAAAAGAAAAGATATTGATAAATAAGCATGGGGGTATAACGATGGGAAAATTACGAAATTCTTCTATACAATAGAAGGATAATATTTGCTCCTTCTAACATTTTAATTATAAAATACGTAAGGAGAAGAAAATGTTAAAAGTTAATTTTTATGAAAATATAGAAACAAATAATATGGAAACAAATAATATAGAAATAAAGGATAATATTATTCCAGATATTAAAGACTTAGTTAGCATATATAATGATGCAGGTTGGAGTAATTATACTAATAACATTGATATGCTAAAACTTGCTTATAATAATTCTCTTAAAATAGTTTCCCTTTGGGATGGTTCTAAATTAATAGGAATTATTCGAGTTGTTGGTGATGGTTATTCTATTATTTACATACAGGATTTAATTATATTAACGGAATATAAAAAGCAAGGTCTTGGTTCAAAGCTAATTAAATATGTTATGAATACCTATAAAGATGTTTATCAAAAAGTATTACTTACAGAAAATCAAGAATCTACAACCAAATTCTATGAAAGTTGTGATTTTGTTAGCAGCGATAAATATGGTTGTGTAGCATTTGTTAAATTTAATATGTAGTAAAACATGTCATTCTGAGCAAAAATTCAACAAAGTTGAATTCGCGAAGAATCTCTTTTTAAAGTGAGATTCTTCGAGCATAATTCAGCAAGCTGAATTTGCTCTCAGAATGACAATTTTTTTATTTTGCAACAGCCCAACCTTTACGCTTTCTATTCCTCTACGCTGTAATTAGACAGCCTCCAAGGAGGCACCCCTTTTACGTTTTCTATTCCTCTACACTGTAGTTTGGTAGCCTCCAAGTAAGCGCCTCCTTTACATCTTCTATTCCTCTACGCTGTAATTAGGCAGCCTCCAAGGAGGCACCCCTTTTACGCTTTCTATTCCTCTACGCTGTAGTTCGGCGCTTCCTTGGTAATATGAATGTCATGTGGGTGACTTTCTTTTAAGGAAGCGGCGGTTATTTTAACAAAACGTCCGTTTTGTTTTAAGTCTTCAATTGTTTGAGTTCCACAGTATCCCATACCTGATTTTAATCCACCGATTAATTGGAATACCGTATCTTCTACAGTTCCTTTATAGGCTACACGTCCTTCTACACCTTCCGGAACTAATTTCTTTGCATTGGTTTGGAAATACCTGTCTTTGCTGCCATTTTCCATAGCTGCAATAGATCCCATGCCACGATATACTTTATATTTTCTACCTTGGTATAATTCAAATTCTCCAGGACTTTCATCACATCCTGCAAAGATGCTTCCCATCATACAAAGGTTTGCACCAGCTGCAATTGCTTTTGTAATGTCTCCGGAATACTTGATACCACCATCTGCAATAATTGGAATACCATATTTTTTGGCTACTGCATAAGAGTCCATAATAGCTGTAATTTGAGGTACACCAATACCGGCAACGACTCTTGTAGTACAGATAGAACCAGGTCCGATACCTACCTTAACTGCACTAACACCTGCTTTAATTAAGGCTTCTGTTGCTTCCCCAGTTGCCACATTGCCTGCTATAATTTGAACGTCTGGATAAGTATTATGAACCATCTGAATTACATTTAATACATTTGCAGAATGTCCATGAGCGGAATCTATAACAACAGCATCAACCTTTACCTTCACTAAAGCTTCTACACGGTCTAAGATATTGGATGTTACACCAACTGCTGCTGCACATCTTAGTCTGCCTTGTGAATCTTTTGCTGATAAAGGATATTTTATCTGTTTTTCAATATCTTTAATGGTAATAAGTCCTTTAAGATTACCCTTCTTGTCAACGATAGGTAATTTTTCTTTACGAGCAGAAGCCAATATTTTCTTGGCTTCTTCTAAGGTGATACCTTCAAGGGCAGTAATTAAGCCGTCTGAGGTCATAGATTCTTTAATCTTTTTAGAAAAGTCTGTTTCAAACTTTAAATCACGATTGGTAATAATTCCTACCAGTTTCTTACCTTCTGTAATAGGAACACCGGATATCCTAAATTTAGACATTAAATTATTGGCATCTTCCAAAGTGTGTTCTGGTGATAAGTAAAATGGATCTGTAATTACACCATTTTCAGAACGTTTTACTTTGTCAACTTCTTCTGCTTGTTGTTCAATTGACATGTTCTTATGAATAACACCAATCCCGCCCTGCCTTGCCATAGCAATGGCCATTCTATGTTCAGTAACTGTGTCCATTCCAGCGCTCATCATTGGAATATTCAGCTTAATGGATTCAGTTAAATAAGTGGATACATCTACTTCATTTGGAATTACTTCTGAATAAGCTGGCACTAACAAGACATCGTCAAATGTAATGCCTTCACCAATTATTATTCCCATGCAAATAGCCTCTCTTTCTTTATATAAGATGATTCAATAAGTACCGTTTGTATTGATTTTTACAAGTATAACGAATATTTTGAGTCTTGTCAACCACCTAGAGACAATTAGATAGCATTTGTATTTCAAAAAAAGAACCAAACTTAAAAGTTTGATTCTTATACCAGCATGGAAATTCAGACACATACTTCTAGTATTCAACTAATTTTCTTGAGTTCTTTATTTTAATGCAATTAATCATCTTTTCATTTGGCTCAAATAGTATTTTTAATTTTTTATCTGCACTTTTAAATATAATTACATAAGGTCTTGCCTCTTTACTTCTAGAGGAAAAATCTTTTACAACTAAATTTTCTCGTGCATATTGATCCAGTTCATGGGATCTGAGAGGAGCCATGATTTCTACCTGTTCAAAATCAATCTTTAATGCTGTTTTTCGTTTTGCATTACCCATTATTTTATCAAAATCCAATTGTCCATCACAAAAAACATATTCATATTCTACGTTTAATCTTGGAAACATGAATACGATTAAAACAATGATTACTGTTCCGATTATTAGCATTATGGGACTTAGTGATGCCAAAAGAAAAGAAAGTACAGCCACAAATATTAATAAGAACCGTATAGCATAGGTACCTAAAGTTTCCTTTCGTTTTACCCCAGCTTCTGCATATAATTCATTCATAAACCCATCCTCCTGTTTGTTTTATGCTTTTACTTGTTTTTATGCATTTACTTTGTTCTATGCATGCTATTTCTTACATTATGATAATGATTTCTGCCATGTTTCATAATGCAGCAGATAGTTTAAACTCATCATCATTACGTCTTATAAATCATTATACTAAAAAACAAGGAAAAGTAAAAGCATGATTTAGAAATCATTCTATTTTATACAAAAACAAGGAGCTTTTGCAAAATTGCAACTATTGCAAAAGCCCCTTGCTCTAGAGGGTTTTTATGTTTTATAGAGGGTTCTCTATTACATCATTCCCATTCCGCCTGCTCCACCTGCTGGCATAGCTGGCTCATTGGATTTTATATTAGCGACAACAGATTCTGTTGTTAATAAAGTAGAGGCAACACTAGTTGCATTTTGAAGAGCAGTTCTTGTAACCTTAGCAGGATCAAGAATACCTTCTTCTACCATATCTACATATTTTTCTGTAAGAGCATTGAAACCTGCTCCAGCCTTAGAATCTCTTACTTTACTTACAATAACTGCACCTTCTAATCCAGCATTGTCAACAATACTAAATAATGGAGACTCTAATGCTTTTAATATAATATTAGCACCTGTCTTTTCATCACCATCTAAGGATGCAGCTAATTTAGCAACTTCTTTAGATGCATGGATGTAAGCAGAACCGCCACCTGCTACAATACCTTCTTCTACTGCTGCTCTGGTAGCTGCAAGTGCGTCTTCCATACGAAGTTTCTTTTCTTTCATTTCTGTTTCAGTAGCAGCACCAACACGGATAACAGCTACGCCACCAGCTAATTTAGCAAGTCTTTCCTGTAATTTCTCTTTATCAAATTCTGAAGTTGTTTCATCGATTTGAGCTCTAATTTGAGAAATTCTTGCTGAGATTTCGTCTTTATTTCCTTCACCATCTACAATGATAGTGTTTTCTTTTTGAACTTTAACAGATTTTGCACGGCCAAGTTGATCCATAGTAGTTTCTTTTAATTCTAATCCTAACTCATCAGAAATTACTGTACCACCTGTTAAGACTGCAATATCCTGTAACATAGCTTTTCTTCTGTCACCATATCCAGGAGCTTTTACAGCAACAACTTGGAAGGTTCCTCTTAATTTATTAATTACTAAAGTTGTTAAAGCTTCACCTTCTACATCTTCAGCGATAATTAATAATCTAGCGCCAGATTGTACGATTTGCTCTAATAAAGGAAGGATTTCCTGAATATTAGAAATCTTCTTATCTGTAATTAAAATATATGGATTTTCTAAGTTAGCTTCCATTTTGTCCATATCAGTACACATGTAAGCGGATACATATCCTCTGTCAAATTGCATACCTTCTACTAAGTCAAGCTCTGTCTTCATAGTTTTGGATTCTTCAATAGTAATAACACCATCGTTAGAAACTTTCTCCATAGCATCTGCTACCATTTCACCAACTTCATCGTCTCCGGCAGAAATTGCAGCTACTCTTGCGATTTGAGACTTTCCTGTAATCTTAGAGCTCATGGACTTAATAGCATCTACTGCACAATTAGTAGCTTTTTGCATACCTCTTCTTAAGATAATTGGGTTAGCTCCTGCTGCAAGGTTCTTAACACCTTCATGAATCATTGACTGTGCTAAAACAGTAGCTGTAGTTGTACCATCACCTGCTACATCATTCGTCTTAGTTGCAACTTCTTTTACTAATTGAGCACCCATATTCTCAAATGCATCTTCTAATTCAATTTCTTTTGCAATGGTAACACCATCGTTTGTAATAAGTGGAGCTCCAAATGATTTATCTAAAACAACATTTCTACCTTTTGGTCCTAATGTAACCTTTACTGTATCCGCTAATTTATTTACACCTGCTTCTAATGCAGCTCTGGCTTCTGCGCCGTATTTAATTTCTTTTGCCATATTAACCTCCGATTCCGGTGCTTTAGCACCTTTTTAATAATAGTAATTTTGTGTTTCAGGACAAATTGCTGTTTGAAAATGTATTTTCTTCAAACTGTACTCAATTAGTCTTCAACAACAGCAACGATATCGCTTTGTTTTACTACAATAAATTCTTCATCTTCTAATTTAACTTCAGTTCCAGCATATTTGGAATAAATAACTTTATCTCCTGCTTTCACTTGCATTGTAACTTCTTTGCCATCTACCACTCCGCCTGGTCCTACTGCGATAACCTCAGCTTGTTGTGGTTTTTCTTTTGCCTGGCCTGGTAAAACGATACCGGATTTTGTTGTCTCTTCTGCTAGTAATTGTTTTAAAACTACTTTGTCTCCTAATGGTACTAACTTCATATCATTTTCCTCCTTAAACATTTTAATTTACAGTTCTAAGGCTTTCGTTTTGATAGAATCTTGATTATATGCCTTTTCATGTTATTAGCACTCGCTTCGATTGAGTGCTAACTGATAAGTTATATATTAGTAAATTTGTTTTTAATATGCAAATGTACTTCTGTTTCAAATTTCCTTATATTCATTGCTTTTACTTGTTTTTCTCTTACCTGCTCTTTATATCTCACTTTTTCTCACTTTTTTATTATTGTCCCTAATAAGACGTTGGTAAAACCCTTTGTTATGAAGTAAATGCTTCAAATTTCATGCAAAAATTACGAAAGCTATTTTAAATATTCCCTTGTAATTTCATTTTATACTACAATTAAAAGCTCTTTTTATGGTATAATAATCAAAAAGTAAAGGTAGGTTTCAAATGAAAGAAAAACTATATGCTATTCCGGTTAATGATGCATTTATAGAAGATTGTGAATGTCCCATTTGTCTTATGTTAAAAACTCTGGAGGCCAATGCCATTGAATTTACCATGGGACCAAGTTATATGGAGGACGATATAAGGGCAGTGACTGATGAAGTTGGCTTTTGTAAACATCATCTAAAGGGGCTAATGGAAAATCAGAATCGTCTTGGATTAGCCCTCATATTAAAAACTCATATGGATAAAACCATACATGACTTAGAGTTATTATCCCCTGACAAGGTGAAAGCCCCTGCTTCCCTATTCAAGAAAAAGCAAGAATCTTCAACCGTTGTTTCTTATATAAAGAAGTTGGAATCTTCCTGTTTTATCTGCAACAAAATAAATGCTACCTTTGAACGTTATATCGCTACCATATTCTCACTCTATCAAAATGATGATTCGTTTCGTAAGAAGTTTTCAACTTCTAAAGGATTTTGCACCTCCCATTATGGGCTTCTTTATGAAGAAGCAGGAAAATACTTAAATGGGAAACTGTCAGAGCAGTTTATCAAAGAGCTAAATGATTTATATTTCCATAATATGAAACGCGTGAAAGATGATTTGGAATGGTTTATTGATAAATTTGATTACCGCAATACCAACGAACCATGGAAAAACTCCAAAGATGCACTGCCTCGTGCTATGGTGAAAACCAATAGCCTTTTTTAAATATTACCTTTCAGCCTCAACGGTAATATCTAAATCAAAAAAGCCGTTAGTATTAAGTGTCATTCTAAGCTTTTGCCAAGCAAAAACTTTCCAGGCAAAATGTTTGTTTATTTACACTCTTAGAATGACAATCCTTTATACTGCAACAGCTTATTATTTGTTCTTTAATAATTCTTTTAAATCCCTAGCCTTAGCTTTAATTCTTTCATTGGCATTTCTGGCTATAAGGACTTTTGATATCCATCTGCTTGCTTCATCATGCTTTCCTGTTCTCCTTGCTAAGTCTGCAAGCAAATAAGTTACCGTATATTCATCCATTCCACACATAGGGAACATTTCTTTAGAAAACGCATCGGTAAAACCTTCATAAGCATTCACTAAGAATTCTAATTCTTCCTTCTGTAACTGTTTCATTTGCTCATCATAGTCTTTCGTATCCTCTGGCAATGATTCTGCCTTTCCACGAAGTAACCAGGCTGTCTTTAGACAAGTATAGGCGCGTTCACTGATTTTACTCTTTTTTACTATGGTATTTACCAAAGCAAGTTTATGGCGTGCAATGGCATCATCATAAGTATATTCGTCACACTCTTCATTAATTCCTTTAAATGAAGCTGAAATTTGTTCTCTGATTAACTTAGCCTGTGTAGATGTCATGTAGTTAAAAAAGCGGTTTAATGCGCTATATCCACAATGAGGACATACAACAGCATCGTATTTTAATGAGTCTACATTTTGATATTTTGGCCGTAAATCAGTGTCTGCAGATATTAGTTTGATTTTACCTGTTTTAATTGTTTTAACCTTAAATTCTTCCTCACAAACAGGACATGTATAACTTTTATCAAACAGAAAATCTGCTTCTACTATTTTTTCTTTTTCACTTGCCTCAGCAGAATCTTCTCCACTCTTATTGTTTTTATCTTCTGAAGCATACACATCTAAATCTGACATTTTTCCTAGACCAAAGGCCTCTAATCCTGAAAATAAATTAGACATTCCTTATCCTCCTTTAAACAGGCTTATATGAGCTCTTTAAAGACACAATTCGATTAAATACTATGTGTCCCGGTTCTGAATCCTTTGCATCAACGCAGAAATAGCCATGTCTTAAAAATTGGAAACTGTCATATGCTTTCGCATCCCCCACACTTGGCTCTACAAAACATTCTTTTAATACAGTAATTGAATTTGGATTCAGATTTAAGCTTCCGTCCTCATTATAAACGCCTTTTTCTTCATCTACAATGTTCTCGTATAGTCTTACTTCTGCTTTTACAGCTGTTGGCTGTGCAACCCAGTGAATGGTACCCTTTACTTTACGTCCTGTAAATCCGGAACCACTCTTGGTTTCAGGATCGTAAGTACAGTGAATTTCTGTTACCTTACCAGTTTCATCGGTAATGTAATCCGTACATTTAACAAAATAAGCATGCATTAAGCGGACTTCATTCCCTGGATATAATCGGAAATACTTCTTTGGTGGTTCAATCATGAAATCTTCTCTATCTATATACAATTCACGGCAAAATGGAACTTGTCTTACTCCCATGTCCTCGTTCTCCTGATTGTTAGGGACGTCTACATATTCTACCTGACCTTCAGGATAATTGGTAATTACTAATTTGATTGGATCTAATACTGCCATTACTCTGGACTTTTTCAGCTTAAGGTCTTCCCTGATACAGTATTCCAGCATAGCATAGTCTACAGAACTTTGACTTTTAGAAACACCGCATAATTCCATAAACATCTTAATGGATTCCGGTGTAAAACCTCTTCTTCTTAAAGCACTGATAGATACTAATCTTGGATCATCCCAGCCGTCTACAATACCATCTTCCACCAACTTCTTAATATATCTTTTTCCGGTAATAACATTGGTTAAATATAATTTTGCAAACTCAATTTGCTTAGGCGGTTTCTCATATTCTAATTCTGTAACAACCCAGTCATACAGTGGTCTGTGATCTTCAAATTCCAAAGTACAAATAGAGTGAGTGATGCCTTCAATGGCATCTTCGATAGGGTGGGCAAAGTCATACATAGGATATATACACCATTTATCGCCAGTATTATGGTGATGAATTCTGGCAACACGATAAATAATGGGATCTCTCATATTAATATTAGGAGATGCCATATCAATCTTAGCTCTTAATACTTTAGAACCATCCTCGTATTTTCCATCTTTCATTTCTTCAAATAATCTTAGGTTTTCTTCTACAGAACGATCTCTATAAGGGCTGTTCTTTCCTGGCTCTGTTAATGTACCACGGTATTCACGAATTTGGTCAGCATTTAAATCGCATACATATGCTTTACCCTTCTTGATTAGTTTAATAGCTGCTTCATACATTTGATTAAAATAATTAGATGCAAAGAATAATCTATCTTCAAAATCTCCACCAAGCCATTTAACATCAGCAATGATAGACTCTACAAATTCTGTTTTTTCCTTCATTGGATTGGTATCATCAAATCTTAAATTGAATTTACCGCCATATTTTTGCACCAAGCCATAATTTAATAAGATAGACTTAGCATGTCCAATGTGAAGATAACCGTTTGGTTCCGGTGGAAATCTGGTTGTAATAGTAGAACAACGGCCTTCGCTTATATCTTTTTCTATTATTTGCTCTATAAAATTCTTGGATACTACTTCCTTTTCAGCATCCTCTTTCGTATCATTCTCAACAAGTATTTCATTTTTCATGCCATCTTTATCCACGGCAGTTCCTCCTTCAAGCAGTAACTTCATATAAGGTATATAATACCACACTTAAAAATAATAGTCAAAGTTCATATTGGAATTTTCAGTTTCCAGTAATAGTATATTAGACTCATATATATTACTTCTTATTATAGATATACTCTTTCAAAACCTTTATTAACGCATCCATTTCATCATCTGTTCCAACAGTAATCCGAAGATAGTTATCAATACGAGGTTTCTTAAAGTATCGTACGAATATCTTTTCTTCCCTTAATGCAGTATAGAGTTCTTCTGCAGGAATGGACTCATGAGTTGCAAAGATAAAGTTGGTTTTGGAATCCGGGAAGGAAAATCCCAATTCCTTTAATTCACCCATTACTCTACTTCTGGTTTTTATAATCTTTGAAGTGCATTCTTCAAAATACCCCTTATCCTTTACAGCTTCCATTCCAAGAATAATAGAGGTCTGATTCAAGGTATAAGAGTTATAGGAATACTTTACATCATTTAGAGCTTTGATTAATTTTTCATTACCAAAAGCATAACCGATTCTCATTCCCGCCATGGACCTTGACTTTGAAAAAGTCTGCACCACCAGCAGATTATCATATTCATTAATTAGCCGGATAGCACTTGTTCCTCCAAAATCCACATAAGCCTCGTCAATAATAACCACACAATCCTGATTATGTTCTATAATATCCCTTAGGGTGTCCAAGTCTTCACATATGGAGGTAGGTGCATTAGGATTGGCTATGACCACTCCGCCATTCTTTTTATAATAGTCTTCTTTTACTATTCTAAAGTTGTGGTCTAACTTTGGCCGTTCAAAAGGTATAGAAAATAGTTCTGCCCAAACATCATAGAAAGAGTAGGTAATATCCGGGAATAAAATAGGTTTGCCGGAATTGAAGAAAGTTAAAAAAGACATTCCTAATACATCATCAGAACCAACACCAACAAACACCTGGTCTTTTCCTACATTATAATAATCAGCTAAGGTATATGCTAATAATTTAGCTGTTGGATCCGGATATAATCTTAACTTATCCGCCTTAAATTCTTGCAAAGCCTTTATTACCCCTGGTGCAGGAGGATAAGGATTCTCATTTGTATTAAGTTTAATCATTCCCGGCATATTTGGCTGCTCTCCGGGAACATAAGGCACTACTTTTCTTATATTTTTCTCCCATATACTCATAATTAACTCCTATCTCCAATTCTATATTCTTCCGCTAATTTCTTAAATCCAGGTAAAGAACGTTGAATGGTTTCAAAAGCTACACAGTAAGCAATTCTACAAAATCCAGGACATCCAAAGGAAGATCCGGGTACAATTAATATATTATAATTTTTTGCCGCTGCCGCAAATGCTTTATCATCCTCTTCTAATGCTTTTACAAACAAATAGAAAGCACCCTCCGGCTTAATGCAAGTATATCCGTACTCGCTCAGACTATTATAGAGTAATTCACGATTTCTATTATAGGAAGCCACATCCACCTCTGCATCTAAACACCTTGCAACCACCCTTTGCATTAAGGAAGGCGCATTTACAAAACCTAGGATACGATTGGCTACATTTGCTGCACCTGCTACATCAGCATAATCATCAACTTCATTAGGAATAACTAAGTACCCAATTCGTTCTCCCGGTAAGGATAAAGATTTACTAAATGAATAGCCGATTATAGTGTTATTATAGTACTTGGTTAAATAAGGAACTTTTACACCATCGTATACCAATTCACGGTATGGCTCATCAGAAATTAAATAGATTGAGGTTCCAAATTCCTTTTGCTTTCTATTCATAATATCTGCTAAACCTTTAATAGTAGCTTCTGAGTATACTACACCAGTAGGATTATTAGGAGTATTCACAATAACCACTTTTGTTTTCTTAGTAATTTTAGTTTCAAATTCAGAAAGATTTGGTTGAAAATCAACGGTATTCGGAGATACCACAACCAATTCACCATCAAAATTACTTACATAATTACGGTATTCACCAAAGAAAGGTGCAAAAGTAATCACCTCATCACCAGGATTTAATAAGGTTTTAAGAATAACATTTAAGCCACCTGCTGCACCCACTGTCATAATAATATTATTCTCCAAAAATGCAGTACCAAATCTTTTATTAATGGAATCTGCAATGGCTGTCCTAACATCTTCATAACCGGAATTACTCATATATCCATGGACTAAATTAGCATCTTCTGTATTCATAATATTTAGAATCTCTTCTTTTATTTCTTTTGGTGGCTCTACACTAGGATTACCCAAACTAAAATCATATACATTCTCTGCACCATAAATACTTGCAAGTCTCTTTCCTTCTTCAAACATGGCACGAATAACGGAACTATTTTGTACCAAACCAACCATTTTATTCGAAATCATATTATCCCTCTTTTCTTGCATTATATCGTTAAATTTCATTTAGTATAGCATAGTAACGCAGTAAATTGCAATAATAAATACCTTCCCCTAAGTTTTCCCTCTCAATCCTCAAAAATATGTATAGCATTTAATATCATTTACATATCAGCCACTTAATAACCAGCTTTGCCCCCAAAAAGTAAATTGACCTTCGTGAGTATGGGATATGGGTTTCTTGTGACTTTGGAAGAATTCCCAATGGTTCTTATACCATAGCAATCGTGCCAATCAGTGAAAATGGAGCTGTTTGAGGAGGGGCATAAGCCCCGACGAGTTCTCCATTTTCACTGATGCTATAAACGATTACTATGGTATTAGAACCATAGAATTCTCCAAGCGGAACAAGGAACCTATATCCCATACTCCCGAAGGTCTAGATACCCTGCATAGGGCAAAGCGTACGCCATACATAGGGCAAAACGTCCTTATTAAGACAGCCTAATATTCAAATAATTCTTGACTATTTCAACACATTTATCGAATCCAAGCTGCATACTGTTAAAACATAAATCATAATTTCTGGCATCTTGCCAATCTCTACCGGTGTAGTATCTATAATATTCTGCCCTACGCTTGTCGATGGAGTGAATTTTCTTCTCCAGCTCTTTTTGTGGCAGACTAAACATATCTGTTAATCTGGCAACACAGTCTTCTAAAGATGCATAAACAAAAATCTTTACTACATTCTTCATGTCTTTTAGAATATAGTCTGCACAGCGTCCTACAATGATACAGGATTCCTGTTCTGCAATATCTCGAATAACTTTTGCCTGATAATTAAATAAATTATCATTGGAAACAAAGTCCTCTCTATCAGGAGGAATCAACTCTCCTTTATATTCTTTGCGCATTATTTTATAAAGTAAGCTTTTCTTTAATTGCTCATCTGCTCTCCCGAACAGTTCTTCATTAATACCGCTGTCGTCAGATGCCAGTCTAAGAAGTTCTCTATCATAATAATGTATACCTAATTCCTCAGCAAGCATCTTTCCCATGGTTCTACCGCCACTGCCGTAGCCTCTTGCAATTGTAATTACATAATGTTCCATCCTATCCCTCCTCGTACATTAATAGGTAATAATTGTAACACTAGTTTCCATGCCGTATCTGATTGCAGATGTAGCACTGCCACAAATCAGGGTGTGAATTATTCTTTTCAATAATTCACACTATTCTCCTAAATATGCTTTCTTAACTGAATCGTTATTCATCATTTCCTCAGCATCGCCTTCCAATACAATTTTTCCTGTCTCTAATACATATGCCCGGTCGGCAATGGATAATGCTTTTTTCGCATTTTGTTCTACTAATAGTACTGTAGTTCCATTATCGCTGATTTCTTTTATAATATCAAATATTTCAGAAACAAAAAGTGGAGAAAGACCCATAGATGGCTCATCCATTAATATAATTTTGGGGTGGGACATTAACGCACGACCCATAGCTAACATCTGCTGTTCACCACCACTTAGTGTACCTGCTATCTGATTCTTTCTTTCCTTTAAGCGAGGGAAACGCAGATACACTTTTTCTAAAGTTTCTGAGATTTCATTTTTATCTTTTCTTGTATAAGCACCTAGTTTCAGATTTTCAAAAACAGATAATTCTTGAAAGATTCTTCTGCCTTCTGGAACATGTGCCATTCCTAAAGAAACAATATTATGTGCTGGCATTTTAGTTAAATCATGTCCTTCAAATTCAACACTTCCGGCTTTTGGGGAAATCAAACCGGTAATTGTATGAAGAATGGTTGTTTTACCTGCACCATTGGCTCCAATCAAAGCAATAACTTCTCCTTCATTTACTTCAAAGGAGATGCCTTTTATTGCCTGGATTACGCCATAATATACTTCCAGATTATTTATAGTTAACATTGCCATTGGGTTTCCTCCATTCCTTCTAAACAGTTCAGGCTAACGTTTATTCACCAAGATATGCTGTAATAACTTCAGGATTATTCAGCACTACTTCCGGAGTTCCGGAGGCAAGCTCAGTTCCAAAGTTTAATACTAATATCTTCTCACATATTCCAGTCACCAGTTTCATATCATGCTCGATTAGAAGAATGGTTATATGATATCTGTCCCGAACCAAACGAATGGTGTCCATTAATTCTGCTGTCTCGTTAGGATTCATACCTGCTGCAGGTTCATCTAATAATAAAAGCTTTGGATTGGTTGCCAGAGCTCTTGCAATCTCCAGCTTTCTTTGCTTTCCATAAGGAAGGTTATTTGCCAGATAATTTGCCTCACCATCCAAATCAAATACTTTTAATATTTCCATGGCTTTTTCATCCATTTCCTTCTCTAGTTTAAAATAATTTGGTAGGCGGAAAAAACTGGTTGCCAGATTATATTGGACTTCATTATGAAAAGCAGCCTTTACATTATCTAACACTGTCATTTTCTTGAATAATCGTATGTTCTGAAATGTTCTGGCAATCCCTGCCTGACAAATTTCAGAGGGAGTTTTTCCAACTATGTTTTTACCATTAATTTTAATGGTTCCAGTTGTTGGCTGGTAAACGCCGGTAAGCAGGTTGAACACGGTTGTTTTACCTGCACCATTTGGACCAATTAAACCATATAATTGACCTTCTTCGATACTTAAGTTTACATCATCAACTGCCCGCAAACCACCGAAGGAGATTCCTAAATTTTTAACTTCCAGTAATGACATTTTTTCTCCTCCTTTCGTTATTTTGCATTATTCTTATTGGATTTCATAAACTTTGGCAACTTACCGCTCTCTTCCAATTTTGTTTTAAACCCTGAGGAGCGGAATAGCATAGCAGCAATTAGAACAACTGCATATAATAATGTTCTAAATTCATCTACGGAACGAAGCATTTCCGGTAGGATTGTTAGAGCAACAGCGGCTATAATAGAGCCTTTAATATTACCCATACCACCAAGAACTACAATAACAAGTATTTCAATGGATTTGTTATAATCAAAATCACCTGGTTTTAATATACTTAAATTATGACCATAAAATACTCCGGCAACTCCGGCAAAGAAAGCAGCAATAACAAATGCCATAACTTTATATTTACTTACTTTAATACCGATGGATTCTGCTGCAATATAATTTTCACGTACCGATATAATAGCCCTGCCATGTCTGGACTTTACAAAATTAGAAATCAAAACCACGGTTAAAACCATTACTATATATACCCAGGTATAGTTAGAATACCTTGGTATCTTAGTTAAACCTTGGGCACCACCAGTAAACTTAAGAGAAGTAAGGACAGAACGTATAATCTCACCAAATGCTAAAGTAACAATAGCAAGATAATCACCTTTTAGTCTTAATACCGGAAGTCCGATAAGAAAGCCAAAAATTGCTGCCATAATTCCACCAGCAATTAACGCAATTGTAAATTCTATGCCCTTTGGCAAATTCATATGAAGAGTAATTAAAGCCCCTGTATATCCACCAATAGCCATAAAACCGGCATGACCCAGTGATAATTCTCCAAGGAACCCAACTGTAAGGCTTAGGGATACTGCAAGGATAATATTAATGCCCATAGGAATGATTAAGGATTTACTTTGACGGCTTAAAAGGTCCCCTTCTGCCAAATAGGTGAGTACAAAATATCCTGCAATTACACATATTAGGTAAATTAGGTTCTTTAGCGTAAATATACTATTGTTATTCGTTACTTTTTTATCCTTTTTCATTGTTCCACCTACACTTTCTCAATTCTGTTTTTGCCCAGAAGTCCTGAAGGCTTCACCAATAGTACTACTACTAAAACGCCAAATACGATAGCATCGGAAAGCTGGGAAGATATATAGGCTTTCGAAATGCTCTCTATAAGACCTAACACCAACCCACCAATCATGGCTCCAGGTATACTGCCAATACCACCAAGTACAGCAGCCACAAAGGCTTTGATACCAGGGAGCGCTCCAAGTGTTGGCTGGATTGACTGATACTGACATACGAACAGAATTCCTGCTACTGCTGCTAATCCTGAGCCAATTGCAAATGTAATGGATATGGTACGATTCACATTGATACCCATTAATTCTGCTGCTGCCTTATCCTCCGATACAGCTTTCATTGCTGCACCAGTTTTCGTCTTATTAATGAAATATGTTAATGAAACCATACATATGAAAGTTATGATAAATGTAACAAGAGATACACCTGATATGGTAATATCACCAATGCGAATTGAATTTACATTAATAATGGATTTAAAGGCAATTGGATTTGGTTTAAAAATTAGCAATGCAAGACTTTGTAAAAAGAAACTTACACCAATTGCAGTAATTAATACAGATAAAGCAGGTGCTTTTCTTAGTGGCTTATAAGCAACTTTTTCAATTATAATTCCAAGTACGCTGCAAATAATGATTGTTAAAAAAACAGCTGCCATAACCGGTACCTTTAGTAAAGCTATTAACACGTATAATGCGTAGGCACCTACCATTATAATATCTCCATGGGCGAAATTAATCATCTTTGCAATACCATAAACCATGGTATAGCCTAAGGCAATTAACGCGTAAATACTTCCTGAACGTAATCCGTTAATTAATTGTTCCAGTATACTTCCCATTTAATTTCACCTCTTTCTTCCTTTCTCTTCTTCCAAACATGATGCTGCTTTGCGACATCTCAAATAATAAGTAAAAAGGAGATTGCCAGGATATCACAATAGAATTTTTCAAATTGTAGAAATCCTAGGAATCCCCATTTTAATTATAAGTTTATATTTATTATTGGAACCGCTTTCCTTATTTCACAGTCATGGTTACATACTCACCGTTTTCAATTTTAACGAATTTTGTACCCTTGTTTGGTTCACCATTTTCATCAAATGATACAGAACCAGTAAGTCCATCTACCTTAATCTTGGTCATAGCAGCAATTAAATCTTCGCTTTTTACTGAACCTGCTTCTTCTAAGGCTGCCTTAATTACATAAACTACATCATAACCATCTGCTGCAAATTGGTCAGGAACTGCATTATATTCTTCTTTATAAGCTTTTACAAAGGATTGAACAGCTGGGTTTTCATCCGTTGCTACAAAAGGGCTTAAGAATACAGAACCTTCTAATACTTTTGCATCAACCACCTGAGCAAGAATACCATCCCATCCATCTGTACCGATAAATGGAAGTCCAACATTTAATTCAGATGCCTGAGTTGCGATATAGGAAGCTTCCGTATAATATATGGGGGCAAATATGATTTCTGCTCCAGAGCCTTTAATTTTAGTTAATTGGGTACTAAAGTCAACTGCACCTTTTTCAAATGCTTCATTAGCAACAATTTCTCCACCAAGTTTCGCCACTTCTGCATTAAATGCATCCTTAACACCTGTACTGTATGGATCAGAGTTATTATATATAACTGCTATCTTTTTATGTCCTAAAGTTTCAACAGCATATTTAGCCATTGTCTCTCCTTGTACCGGATCCGTAAAACATAATCTGAAAATATTAGGATAAGCAGTGGCACCTGCTATAGATGCAGATGGTGTAATAGTAAGAATTCCATCCTCATTGGTTCTATCCGTAATTGCCATATGAGCATCACTGGTAACTGCACCCAGTATTGCTTGTGCTCCACCATCCATTACAGTGTTATATGCTGAAACAGCTACCTCAGGAGATGCCTCATCATCAACAAAGTTTAAATTTAATTTAACTGTTTCATCTCCAACCTTAACGCCGCCTTCATCATTGATTTTCTTTATAGCAATTTCAGCGCCCTGTTTTACAGATACACCGTAAGAAGCTGCTGATCCGCTGAGTGGTCCAAGTCCCCCAATCATAAATTCATTGGAACCACTTTCTTTTTTTCCACAGCCTGTGAATAAACTGGCGGTCATTACAGATACTAAGCCTAAGCTTAAAACTTTCTTTAAACTTTTTTTCATAAACAATCCTCCCTAAGATATTATTTAGATAAATATTCATTTTCTTTACCACTTTCAACTTATTACTTATTAATGCATTAAAGTAAAATGTTTTAAAAAAAATTGATATCTAAATATCACTAATAGATACAAAACAAGGCGTTCATCTGGTTTTTTTCTTGAACGCCTTTATTCTTGGATATAATAATACTATTGTAAATTCTATTTGTCAACCGTAATTTTTATGATTATTTACAGATTTTTTATAGAATTGTTATATGAGTTTTATTAGATTCCTTATAAGATTCTTTATAGAATTGTTATATGAGTTTTATTAGATTCTTTAATAAAACAGCTAACGGTTATAAATATGCAGTTCACCACCACACTTGTCGCAGAAATCCAATCCTTCCAAAGTAATTCCACCGCAATCCGGACAGATAATTTTCTCAGGAAGGATTTCCCTTTCTACAATTTCATATTCCACCTCAATACCTTCAGAAGAATCTGGATTTAAATTTCCAAGATTCTCTCTTTCCAAATTTCTTTCATTCGGGCTTTTTTCTTCTAAATTCTGTTCTCTTGAGTTCCCTGTTTTGAAGATTTTTTCTTTCAAATTATTTCCCTCTGGGTTACTTCTTTTTGAATAGCTTTCTGCTGAATTCTTTTCTGCCAAGTTCCTGCCTTCTTGAACCATTTCTATTGGGCTTTTCTTATAGGATTTGTTTTTTTCTATTCCACTTCTACCCTTATTTTGATTGGTTTCATTCGCCTGATTATTGAAATGCATTATTTCTTTCAAGTTTTTTAATAGTTTCATGGCTATCTCCCAGCTTAAAGGTACCTCTCATTTCTATAATTGGTCCACCTTTATGTTCTACATAATCTCTTGTAATAATAACTTTTCCAATATTATCGTCTTTGGGGATTTCATACATAATATCAAGCATAAAATCTTCAATAATGGCTCTTAAAGCTCTTGCCCCAGTCTTTTTTTCTAATGCCTTTTCCGCTATAGCATCTAAAGCACCATCTTCGAATTCCAATAAAACTTCATCTAACTGTAATAATTTTTTATACTGTTTTAATATAGCATTTTTAGGCTCTTTTAAAACTTTTACCAGCATATCCTTTGTAAGACCCTCTAAAGTATATATAATAGGAAGTCTTCCGATAAATTCTGGAATCATACCAAATTCCCTTAAATCTTCCACAGTTACCTTTTGCAGTATATTAAGGTCGTTATCATACTTATCTTTTAAATCCGCACTAAATCCAATGGAGGCTTTTTTATTTAATCTTTCTTTAATAACCTTTTCCAAATCAGGAAATGCCCCACCACAAATAAATAGTATATTCTTCGTATTTACTGTAGTCATTGGAACCATGGCATTCTTACTGGTAGCGCCTACAGGAACTTCTACTTCACTTCCTTCCAGTAATTTTAACAATCCTTGTTGTACGGATTCTCCACTGACATCTCTACTGTTGGTATTTCTCTTTTTGGCTATTTTATCAATTTCATCAATAAAGATAATTCCTCGTTCTGCCTTTTCCACATCATTATCAGCGGCTGCTAAAAGTTTGGATACGACACTTTCTACATCATCACCAATATAGCCTGCCTCGGTAAGAGAAGTAGCATCTGTAATTGCAAGGGGAACATTTAACAATTTAGCTAAGGTTTTTACCAAATAAGTTTTGCCACTTCCAGTTGGTCCAATCATTAACATATTGGATTTCTCAATTTCAATATCATCCATAGTATTGGCAGCTACTCTTTTATAATGATTATATACAGCTACAGATATTACCTTCTTGGCATGTTCCTGACCAACGATATATTCATCCAAATGTCCCTTTATAATATGAGGGGAAGGAATCTTCTTAATATCAAATATCGGTTGATTTTCCTGGGTTTCTTCCTTGGGTTTCTTCTTCTTTAACTTTTGGCTATTCGGTATCTCCTGCATCTGACTCAAATTCATTAAATTAGGTGATAGATTCATAATATCTATATAAGGTATGCCATTGCCATTGTTATTGATAGTATCAAATGTCTTTTGCATACAATCAGAACAGATGCATATATTATTAGGTAAGTGCATCATTTTACCGGCTTTACTTTCTGGTCTGCGGCAGATATAGCAGATTTCTTCATATTCGTCTTTATTGTCTTTTGAATCACTGGTTTTAGATTCTTTTTTATCTGAAGAATCTTTGGTATCTCTATCTGAAGAATCCTTGGTATCTCTATCTGAAGAATCTTTGAAATCTTTATGGTCTATTATGATTTCTCTAAAGTCATTGTCGCCTAAGTCATTGTATTTGTAATCATTGTTATCTTTGTAATCATTATCATTGTTATCTTTACCTTTGTTATTGTTATCTTTACCTTTGTTATTTTTATCCATACTTATCTCCTTATTCTAATACTGTTCCTTTTAAAACTAAAATATATTGATTGATTTTCTAATATTGTAGAATTCCTTATTGATGTTTTAATAACATTGTAGAATTCCTCATTGATATTTTAATAATATGGCAGAATTCCTTATTGATGTTTTAATAGCAACATTAATCTTCAGCTGCTAAGGCTATTAAAAATATTCTTTTCATATTTTCGCTTGAATTCTTACATTTGAACACTTTCTTTTGATTTATTCAATTTCCTATCTATATCAAATTAATTTGGCAGTTTAACTTCATTAGAAAAGTGGAAATATCCACTTTAACTAACTTTACTAACCATTATATCCTAGACTTTATATGGAAACAATAGAAGAAAACTTAAATTTTTATTAACTTCCTTCTTCTACTGCAAGTTTGTATAGCAAGCTCCCAGACCAAAGAAAAAAGGACTGTTGCAAATTATTTTGAACCGCCCCCTGCCAAGCAGGCAGGGAGTGGTTCATTTTACAACAATCCATATGATTACTTTTCTTTAAATACATTTTTATTTACTAAATTTACTGTGACTTCCTTTTCAACATATTTTCCATCCACCATACGCATTATGGTTAATTTTATATCGGTACCTGCCCGATAGGAAGATATTTTTTCTTGTAATTGAGTTGCTCCTGTAACTTGGGTACCATTTACCTTAGTAATAATATCTCCAGTAACAATACCTGCTTTGTCGGCACTGCCACCCTCGACAACTCCTCTTACATAAACACCCCTTGGCCAATTATAAGCATTTGCAATATCTTCTGTAATTTCTTTAATGTATACTCCCAGATATCCCTTCTCATCCTCTTTTATAGTTTCACGATTCATCAATTCATTTATAATAGGAACTGCTCTGGAAATTGGTATGGCATATCCCATACCTTCTACTTCTTGGGAGGCATATTTTACAGAATTAATTCCAATGACTTCACCTTTTGTATTCAGCAAAGCTCCACCACTATTACCAGGATTTATAGCCGCATCTGTCTGTAATAATACCATGGTATTATTATCAATCTTGACTTCTCTATCTTTTGCACTAATGTAACCAACTGTTACAGATTGTCCGTAACCTAATGCATTTCCTATTGCTATAGCCATTTGTCCAACTTTGACAGAATCAGAATCACCTAACTTAGCAATCTTAATGGCATTCATGGTATCTTTGCTTATTGTACTAAGGTCGATTGCTATTACTGCAAGGTCTGCAACGGAGTCGCTTCCTTTAACAATTGCTTTCGCCTGAGTATTATCAATAAAGGTTACTTCAAGTGGATTTGCACCTTCCACTACATGGTTATTGGTTGCGATTAGCAGTTCTTTATCATTTTGACCTACGATAATACCGGAACCACTTCCTACATTTGGTTCACTATACTGCTGGCCAAACCAATCAAATGTTTGAGTAAATGTGCCGGTAATCGTAACAATGGAAGGCATAGTCGCCTCTACAACATCTGTTATATCTGTTTTTTGTTGAATGGTATTTTCTGAAATAGTTGTAGTTGATAGCCTTTTGTCTGAATCTCTAGGAATACCCAGATTTAACTTGTTTCCGAAACCATCAATTCCATTTCTAAGACTATAAGAAAATGATTGTGCATTTGGATTAATATTGTAATAAAGTTCATTGACACCAATGAAGGTAGCACCTGCAATTACACCAAATACTACTGCTGCACATAAAATAGCTACTGCTTTCTTTAAAAAACTTTTCCCTTTCACTTTACCAGCTCCTGATGAAGATTGGTCCTTATAAGAATATTGATTTGAATTTCCTGCCTGACCATTGAAGTTTTGATACGTGTTTGATCTATTTTGATTCCCGTTATTATTTATGTTGCCGTTAAAATTGTTATTGTTATTATAAGGTGAACCATTATTTTGTCCGTTCTTATTAGGAGAAATCTGTTCTGCCCAAAACTTATATGGTACAGATTGATTATTATTAACAGAACCGGTATTTTCATTATTTGTACCTAGGTTGTTATGGTTTCCCTTATCTGATTCCTGATTATTATAACTTATGTTATTATTTGTATCTGAACCTTGAATGCTTGCAGATTCATTGTTTCCAGATTCATTGTTTCCAGATTCACTTTTTATAGTTTCATTGTTTATAGATTCATTTTTTATAGTTTCATTACTTAAGTTTCCATCCGGTTGATTGGAATTGTTATTGTTATTTTGATTATTATTAAATTCATCCATAGTGTGCATCTCCTTTACTTATCTAATATTAAAATCCATATATAAAGTTTCCGAAGAATATTCCTTCTCGGCAAGCTCAATTATGATAAAATTTTCTTGCTTAAATCATTTTGTTAAAATTATTGTATCAACCTTTTGTGTTTTAAATGTGAATTTTTTGTTTATTTTGTATGTATTCCGCCTTCATCTATAAATTACTGTTCAGCCTGTGGCATCTGCTTGCGTCAACTTTTTGAACCTTAAGAAATTTAAAAATTACAGTTCAGTCTGTGGCACCTGCTTGCGTCAACTTCCTGAACCTTAACATAAAATTTAAAAATTACAGTTCAGTCTGTGGCATCCCTTCTTCCTTTTACTTGCCTTACCTTCGTGCATTTTTAAAATAGACACAAAATATTAAGAATTTTGCTATTGTAGACTAAATCGGAATCATGTATTATAATAATATGAAAACATACAGTAGTCAAAGCGGATATTTCCACTTGCCGGCAGGCAAGTTTTGCCCATAGGTGAGTTTTGCCCATAGACAAGTTTTGCTGATAGGTGAGTTTTACCCACAGACAAGTTTTGCTAATAGGTGGGTTTTACCCACAGACAAGTTTTGCTGATAGGTGGGTTTTACCCACAGGCAAATTTATCTGCTATTACTACTTGCTCAACCCTTATTGCTGCTTCGTGGCATTTAAGCAGGCATTTAAATTCCTGACTAAAATAGGCAAGTCAAACCCCCCGCCCCTTTAAGCGGGGGACTTTCCTGATAAGATTAACTGTAAATATAAAATATCACATAAATGAATATGGTGAACATTATGGCAAAAAATAATCAAAAAAAGACAAAAAAAATAAGGGTTATAATTGATGGTATTTTAATAACCATTTCCTTTATTATTGCATATTACCTCCGATTTGACAGTCCTTTATCCAGATGGGGAATTTTTAGGCTGGATCATACCAACTACCTTCCTTTAACAGATTACTTGCAAATACTTATTTTTATCTTACCTGGATATCTAATTATTTATTACTACTGCAGCTTGTATAGTCCAAATCAAACACAAAGTAAACGGTTGGATTTATACAACATCGTAAAAGCAAATATTTTATCTTTAGCTTATTTTGCTTTAATCTTATTTCTATTAAAGAAACAAGATTTTTCCCGTGCAGTGATTGTCCTTTTCTTCCTTACTAATGTAGTGCTGGATACTTCTTATCGATTGATTCTTAATTACTCCATTCGTATGGCAAGAAAGAAAGGCTTTAACCTAAAACATATCGTGTTGGTGGGTTATAGTGGTGCTGCAGAAGCTTATATTGATAGGATTTTAGCTAATCCTCAATGGGGTTATTTGGTTCACGGAATACTAGATGATAAAAAGGAACGCGGAACCTTATATCGTAATATAAAAGTAATCGGAAGTATTGATGATTTATTAGAGATTTTGCCACAAAATCATTTGGATGAAATAGCAATTACACTAAGTTTGGATGAATATTCAAAACTAGGACGAATTGTTGCATTATGTGAGAAATCTGGTGTACATACGAAATTTATACCAGATTATCAAAACTTCTTCCCTACTATACCATATACGGAAGATTTAGTCGGATTACCTGTAATTAATATACGTAATGTACCTTTAAGTAATACATTTAATAAATTTACGAAACGTGCCACTGATTTATTTGGCTGTTTTGTAGCACTTCTAATCTTTGGCATACCAATGATTATCGTTGCAATTATTATCAAGTTTACCTCACCAGGACCAATCATTTTCTCACAAATTCGAATTGGAAAGCATAATAAGGAATTTAAAATGTACAAATTCCGTTCTATGGAAGTGCAAACAGAAGCCAAAGAGAAAAAAGCTTGGACAACCTCTAATGACCCACGTGTTACAAAGATTGGTAAATTCATTCGTAAGACAAGCATTGATGAATTACCACAATTATTTAATGTACTAAAAGGGGAAATGAGTCTGGTAGGTCCAAGACCGGAACGTCCTTATTTTGTTGAAAAATTCAAAGAAGAAATACCACGTTACATGATAAAACACCAAGTTCGTCCAGGATTAACTGGATGGGCTCAGATTAACGGATATAGAGGAGATACCTCCATTCGAAAACGTATAGACTATGATTTATATTATATTGAAAATTGGACTTTACGGTTAGACTATAAAATATTATTCTTAACTATATTTAAGGGATTTATAAATAAAAATGCATATTAAAAATGTATTTTAAAAATTAAGATTGAAATATTGTAAAACTTATAGCCTGTCATTCGAACTTGTAAATTGTCATTCAAACTTGTAAACTGTCATTCAAACTTATAAACTGTCATTCGAACTTATAAACTGTCATTCGAACTTATAAACTGTCATTCGAACTTATAAACTGTC